>OCTX012018951.1_pt1 | contig 41221 bp, 28 predicted proteins | sample 1539691 | NCBI WGS metagenome assembly OCTX01 (sample SAMN02144231, study PRJEB22623) | gut metagenome | biome: sheep rumen | host: Ovis aries | place: New Zealand
GTTGGTGAAGAAGCCCTTTACCGTAAAAAGAACATGATGCTTGGTCCGGGTGTCAACATCTACAGGACACCGCTCAACGGGCGCAACTTTGAGTATATGGGAGAAGACCCCTACCTTGTCAGCCGGATGGCGGTTCCGTATATCAAGGGAATCCAAAGCAATGATGTATCGGCCTGTATCAAGCACTTCTGTCTCAATAACAATGAGATAAATCGTCACACTACAAATGTCATTATCAGCGAGCGGGCGCTGAATGAGATTTATCTGCCGGCTTTCAAAGCCGCTGTTGAAGAGGCACACACATGGGGTATCATGGGTTCGTACAATCTTTGGAAAAACCATCACAACTGTCATAATCCATATCTGCTGAACGATATCTTGAAAAAACAATGGAACTATGACGGAGTCGTTGTATCCGACTGGGGCGGTGCGCATGATACAGACGAGTCCATTAAGTATGGCTTGGATATGGAGTTCGGTACACATACTGACGGCATGAGTATGAATGTCGCTAATGGCTATGAAAAATATCATCTGGCCAAAGCTTATCGTGACGGTATTATTGCGGGAAAATATAGCCAGGACGAACTCAATGATAAAGTGCGTCGTGTACTGAGACTGTTCTTCCGCACCAGTATGAAACGTGACAAAGGTTTCGGTTCGCTCTGTTCGGAAGCTCATTATGCAACAGCTCGTAAGATAGGTGAAGAGGGTGTTGTACTCCTTCAGAACAATAACATATTGCCTATCGACATTGAGAAGACTCACAAAATACTTGTTGTCGGTGAAAATGCGATAAAAATGATGACCATCGGCGGAGGCAGTTCCAAACTCAAGGCTCAGGATGAATATTCGCCCTTGGAAGGTATTCGTGCCCGATTTGGCAAGACAGCCACGATAGATTATGCACGCGGATATACCAGTATAACAAATACAGGAGGTGGTATTATTGCCGAGCAGACTAAAGTGATTAAAGGTGTCAACATGAAGGAAAAACGTTCCAACGACGAACTCCGTCAGGAGGCTGTGGAAAAAGCCCGGAATGCTGACATCGTGTTAGTCTTTGGTGGCCTTAATAAACATCGCTATCAAGATACAGAAAACTATGACCGCAAGGATTATGAAATGCCCTATAATCAAAATGAACTTGTTGAGGCACTGTTAGCAGTCAATAAGAATATAGTTTTTGTTAACATCAGCGGTAACAGTATGGCTATGCCCTGGGCAAAGAAAGTTCCAGCTATATTACAGGCGTGGTATCTCGGAAGTGAGACGGGTAGAATTATCGGCGGAATCCTCGCCGGAGACGTCAATCCCAGCGGCAAACTGCCCTACACTTGGGGACAGAAGCTGACAGACTACGGAGCCCATGCACTCAACACCTATCCGGGTATCAAGCGTGCTAATGAGGAAATCTACGATGAAGAATACAAAGAAGGCATCTATGTCGGATACCGCTGGATTGACAAAGAAAAAATCAAACCTTTGTTCTCTTTCGGACACGGTCTGAGTTATACTACGTTTAAAATAGGCAAAGTCTCAGCTGACAAGAAAGAAGTATCGCAGGACGGACAGATAACATTTACTGTAAATGTTCAGAATACAGGCAAGAGGGCGGGAGCTGAAGTGGTGCAACTCTACATTAGTGATCTGAAGGCCAGCGTTGATCGTCCGGCAAAGGAACTCAAAGGTTTTAAGAAAGTGTATCTGCAACCGGGCGAAAGCAAGGATGTAAGCATCAGTATCAGAAAAGACGCTTTAAGTTTCTATGATGAAACAATACATTCATGGAAAGCTGAAGCCGGTGAATTTGAGGCTCTTGTCGGAAATGCTGCCGACAATATCTGTTCCAAAGTGAAATTTACTCTCAGATAGCAGGTAAAGGGAATGGAAACAATATCCCCTGCGTTATATCTCATACCTGTCCCATTGGGCGATACGCCAGTGGGGCAGGTGTTACCTTCATACAACAGAGAAGTCATCTTGCAGATACGTCACTTTATTGTTGAAGAGATTCGTTCCGCAAGGCGATTCCTTAAAAGTGTAGATAAAGATATCAATATTGACGAATTGGAATTCTACCCTATGGGCAAGCATGCTGACACAGCTGTCTTTCGTGAATACTTGAAACCTCTGGTTAATGGTGAACCTGTCGGAGTTATCTCAGAGGCGGGATGTCCTGCTGTTGCTGACCCTGGGGCTGTCATTGTGGAGCAGGCGCATCAAATGCAACTGAAGGTCGTGCCGCTGGTCGGTCCCTCGTCAATCTTGTTGGCTTTAATGGCATCAGGGTTTAACGGACAAAATTTTGCTTTCAATGGTTATATTCCGATTGATAACGCTGCAAGGATAGCATTCATAAAAAGAATGGAGGAGAGGGCAGTCAATGGTAAACAGACTCAAATATGTATAGAGACACCTTACCGTAACGAACTGCTTTTTCGAGACTTCATCAAGACATGTCGTAATACGACAAGACTCTGTGTTGCTGCAGGCATAACCTGTCAAGAAGAATATATCCAGACATACACTATTCAGGAATGGAAGAAGAGGAGTTTGCCAAACTTACGTAAGACACCGGCGATATTTCTTATAGACTAAAGTTTTGTTGGAAAGCTTTAGAAAATTTGCGACAAAGGGATGCAGAAAGTTCTGCATCCCTTTGCTGCAAATTGTATGAAGAATGTTCCTTATGCAGTCGGCAATACGAGTTTGTAGCCTTCGCCGTGAACATTCAAGATTTCAACATCAGGATCGGCCTTGAGATATTTACGCAGTTTTGTGATGTAAACGTCCATACTGCGTGCATATACGCGGTTGTCGTCTTCCCAAATCTTGTTCAATGCCAATTCGCGTGGAAGAACATCGTTGACGTGCTCGTACAAGATGTTGAGTAGTTCGCTCTCCTTAGTTGTCAACTTGCGCTTGTCGTCACCAATAGCGAGAATTTGCTTGTTGCGGTCAAAGGTGAATTTGCCAAGTGTAACAATAACTTCATCGTTTTTCTTCTTGCCCTGCACGCGGTGCATGATGGCGTCAATACGATAAGTAAGCTCTTCCATAGAGAAAGGTTTGGTGATGTAGTCGTCTGCACCTAACTTGAACCCGTCGATAACATCTTCCTTCAATGCTTTTGCAGTTAGAAAAACGACAGGAATCTCAGGATTGATCTGCTTAATATCTTTGCATAGACTGAATCCGTCTTTTTTAGGCATCATTACGTCGAGGACGCAGATGTCAAACTTTTGTTTCAAGAATTCTTTATAGCCTTCTTCTCCGTCTTTGCAGAGAACTGCTTCGTAATTCTTAGCTTGAAGATATTCGCTGAGCAACATACCCAGATTCTCGTCATCTTCGCACAGTAAAATTCTTTTAGCTTCTTCCATAACTGTTATTCTTTAATGATTGGTAATTTAATTACAAATGTGGTTCCTTTGCCTAATTCGCTTTCCGTAGATATCGTACCATGATGCAGGTCTATAATGTTTTTCACATAGGCCAGTCCCAAACCGAACCCTTTGACATCATGACGGTTCCCGGTGTGAACGCGATAAAATTTGTCAAATATCTTTTTCAGATCATCATGCTTGATACCAATGCCGTTGTCTTTTATTGAGATGCAGATGTTGTCGCCCTCATTCCAGGTCTTAACCTGAAGGTTGAAGTCTACATCCTTTCGACGGTACTTATAAGCGTTATCCATAATGTTGAACAAAACATTTGTCATATGCATTTCGTCAGCATATATGCAATCTTCAGCAGCGTCAAATATTTTCTCCAGAGAACCACCTTCTTTTTTTGCTTTGATGCTGAAAGTGCTGACGACATCATTGACCAACTTGTTTGTTTTGATATTTCTTTGGTTGAAACGTATTTTCCGGCCTTCAAAAATTGAAGTCTGGAGCACTACGTCGATCAACATGCGCAATCGTTTGGTTTCATCACTTATAACCGTAGATAGATGTTTGGTCATTTTCTCACTCTTGGGCACATTGGGGTCCAAGAGCATTTGTACTGCCAGTGAAATTGAAGAGACTGGGGTCTTCAGCTCATGTGTCATGTTGTTCACGAAATCATTTTTCATTTCGCTAAGTTTCTTCTGCCGGAATGATATGTATATGGTGAAGATGAATGTTAGCAACAAGATAATGATAAAGATGATTGACGGAATGAGAAATTTCACCGAACTGTACAAGTATTTGTGCATCTCAGGGAAGTGTACAGTCAGAATGGCGGTATTCGCCGGAGCGTTATGCGGCATCAATATCTGCTTGAAAGAATACTTTTCGCCCTTTGGATCATAATCGGGGCAACGGTATAGTTCTTTACCTGAGCTCGTCGTGACGGTAAAGTGATATTCCAAATCTATTCCGTTGCTCTCAAACTCTGCTTTCAGACTTTGGTCAAGCATTTTGAAATTTATACTCTCAGAAAGCGGTTGGTTGTTCGATGTGTTCAGAATGTTAACAACGACTCTGTCCAACAGTTCACGCTGATTTAGGTATTGATTTTTTATTAAGTCTCGCATCTCTTTTGTCAGTGATGAGTAAGAGTTGCCTATGCGTTTTTTCAGGGTAAATCCTTTTGGCACAGTCACGGGATGCGGTAGCGTATGGAGGCGAGGAATCTTCTTGCCAGCAACGGGCGCATGTATATCCAGAGGGAATGCGCCAGTATACATGGACGTGGTGTCTTCTTTTGTTGTACCTTGTAATGCGTCAGCGTTGTTGTCCTTGATGTACTTCTCCAGTCCCTTGACAGTTTGCTCAAGCTCCATGTTGCGTGAGACTATATTCATGCTACGACTGACAGACTCAGCAAACTGCTCCTTTCTCATCCTCAACATCTGTCGGGAATACCTGACTTGGAGATAGAGCAAGGCAGCGAAGCTTAAGCCCATGACGATAGATATGATTATTATTGTTCTTTTCTTCATAACACTGCAAAAATAGGATAGTGCTCAAAATCTTGCAAGCAGTTTCAAAGAATTCTTAAAATATATAAAACTTTTTAACGTTTTTATCCGAATTAACGGTAAAATTAACTATTATAAGAAAGAGGCGTCATTGCGATGCCTCTGATATGCTGAGATGGGTGTGTTGTAGGTTATTTTAGCTTTTCGGCCCAAGTTGCCACTTCGTCGTAGAGTTTTTCTCCCCGGAGATTCTTCCTTAGGATACGTCCGTTCGGACCAATGGTTACGGTCATTGGAATAGCTTGTACACCATATGTTTTTACAGCTTCACTCTGCCAAAATTTAAGGTCTGACAATTGTGGCCATGTCATATCCATATCTTTAATTGCCTTTTTCCATGCTGCTTCGTCTTTGTCTAAGGAAATACCGATGATTTCTATGCCGTAAGTGTTAAATTCTTTATAGATTTTAACCATATTTGGCATTTCTGCGCGACACGGTCCACACCAGCTGGCCCAGAAATCAAGGATTGTATACTTCCCTTCTTTAATATAATCAGATAGTTTTTTTGTTTCGCCTTCTGGTGTTTTGAGTGTTATGTCATGATAGTCTGTGCCTGGAAGGCACTTTTTGTCATTTTCTACATAACGCTCTATGCGTTTGTACTGTGCTTCTTCCTTGAATACTGCTGGCAGTTTTTTCAGGTATTGTTCTACGAGCGCACCTTCCATAGTATAATAGAGGTTTGTCAGGATGTCATATCCAAGAATGTTGTCGGCATTGTCCTTTAAATATGTCAGGTATATTTCTGTCTCTTTCTCATCTGCTTTGTCGTAATCTTCCTCTGCCTGTTTGTGTTCTTCGTTACTCAGTGACTTGTCTTTATAACGTTGGTATGCATCCTGTTTGGCTTCCCGTAGCGGCGCTATCTCTTGCCAAATTTTAGAGTATGTGTCGTTGGTCCCTGAGCCTGTTATGCAGATTCCGTCTTTAGTCTGTTTGACTATCAGTTCGTCTGCATCAATAAAGATTTTCACAGGTTCCGATTCTGTGTCATTAAAGCGTAAATAACGTACGACGGGTGTTGCACCTGCGGTAGTGGTCAATATGAAATTTCCATCTCCTGCAAGAGTTGAGTCTGTTGTGACGAAACGGTTCTGCTCTATTTTTTGCAGGAATACCTTTGTTGCGCGACTGTTCTGCGGCAGTTTGCCCTTGATTTCGCACTTCATGGAGGATGTATGTATTTTCTCGTTGTCCGCACTGATACCTATCATAGCCAGGATGCCGAACATAAAACAGATTAGCTTCTTCATCGTCATTCTTATTTTGTTGTGCAAAGTTACGAAAATAATAAAAAGCTCCTCATACAAGTTTAACTTGATGAGGAGCTTTTCTATGAAATATTAAGAATTACGCTTCTGCGATAACTTGGAAAGGAATCTCTACTGAAACTTCCTTGTGGAGGTTTACGGTAGCAGTATATTCTCCTACTTCTTTTACAGCAGGAACAACGATTGTCTTACGCTCGATGTCAAAACCTTTCTCTGTCAGCTTCTCTGCGATCTGAACATTTGTAACAGAACCGTAGATAGTGCCAGTCTGGCTGACTTTCATTGGGATTACCAATGCTTCGAGTTGTCCCAGTTTCTCTGCCAAAGCCTCTGCATCTGCCTTAATTTTAGCCAACTTGTGAGCGCGTTGTTTAAGATTTTCAGCGATGACTTTCTTTGCAGATGCTGTTGCGATAACAGCTTTACCTTGTGGCAGGAGATAGTTACGTCCGTAACCATTCTTCACGGTTACGATATCATTTTTATAGCCCAATCCGGCAACGTCTTCTTTCAAAATAATTTCCATAATTTCTCCGTTTAATTATTTCAACATATCGGTTACGTATGGGAGCAGAGCCAAGTGGCGTGCTCTTTTAACAGCTTGAGCTACACGGCGCTGGTACTTCAGAGAGTTTCCAGTAATGCGGCGTGGTAATATCTTACCTTGTTCGTTCAAGAATTTCTTCAGGAACTCAGGATCTTTAAAGTCGATATACTTGATACCGCTTTTCTTGAAACGGCAATACTTCTTCTTCTTGAGGTCGATAGAAGGTGCGGTCAAATATCTGATTTCTGATTTTACGTCTGCCATGATCAATCCTCCTTTTTGTTTCTTAATTGTTCACGTTTAGCGGCATAAGCGGCAGCGTTCTTGTCCATTTTTACGGTAAGGTCACGGATGACACATTCGTCACGATGGAATGCGATGCTCAACTTTTTGATGAAAGTCGGCTCTGCCTTATAGCCAAATACTACATAGAATCCGCTGGACTTTTTCTCAATTGCGTAAGCCAGTTTCTTCATGCCCCAATTCTCTTCATAGAGAATCTCAGCTCCCTGAGATGTTAGAAAGTCACGGTACTTTCCAACCGTTTCCTTCATCTGATCATCAGATAAAACGGGAGTTAAAATGAAAACGGTTTCGTACTGATTCATAATTACTTGTGTTGATTAATAATAATGTTTTGTTATTAGCGAGTGCAAATTTCGCACTTTTTTCTGACATAGCCAATTTTTTCAACGAAAAAGTTTCTTCGCGCTGTTTGTGATGATACGTCACAGCTATCGTTGCTGGTCCAGCCAAAGGATGTCTTCTTCCGATAGTTCATATAAGGAAGCCAGACGATATGTACCGGCCCAGGCTGTAAGGTGATCGTTGATGCTTCCGCGCGCACTTTCTACAGGTTTGTACTTGCTCCAGCGTGAGGGGAATATAGCTTCGTTTTTACTTCCCAAAGGTCGTTCCAGATTGTGCCAGACGGGGCGGTTGGCATCAGCAAAGCCCTGTGTGCCGTTACGCCAGATAAGTGCGGCGACTTCTTTCCAGATGGGTTTACGGTCAATTTTGGATAGAGCAAAAAACTCAGGTAAGAGCACACAGGCATATTCGTCGAGTGCGGAATGTTCTGTGCCTACGATAGTTGCTCCGGCTGGTTTCCAGTTGAAGACAGCAAAATCACACGACGGGTCATATATGGGATTCTGTATGTAGAGCCACGATAAAAAGTACCAGCCAGCCTTGCGTGCATACTCCAGATATTTTTCCTTGCCTGTCTTTTTATATAGTGTGATTGCCGCAGTCATAAAAGGATGTATTCCCTCTCGGTCTATACTGGCGCAGTCCATTGCGCCGCCAAAGCAGCGGAAGGAGTTAATGTCTGTGCGGTAGTAATATTCAAATGCTTTGTCTATTACAGGGATAAGGCTGTCGTCGTGTGTCATTTCCCAGTATTTTACTAATCCCATCAGTACGTAGCCGCCACCGTCACCGTTGTACGACATAACTTTGCCGGTGTTCCAGTTCCATACCGACCCGATATTACCATCTTGACGCACACCGGCCAAGACAGGTTTCACCAGTCTGGTGGCGGCGTCTTTGAATTCTGTACCCTGCTCACCCAGAAGCATGGCGACGCGCGAAAACTCACTTATCGCCCAGCCTACGTGAGAGGCATTTATGGCAGGCTTGTCTTTTTTCTTATATTCGCAGAAGAATCCGCTCGGTTGTCCGCGAACGGAAATCCAACTTTTTAGCACTTTGATGCCGAAGTCAAGGTCTTCCGGGCTGTTGTTTTCTAAACCGTAGCGGATGGATAGCCTTGCCATCTGAAACGACTGCGCGCCGAATCCTATACTCCTACCGGGACCGCGCACATATTCTCCCTTGCGCAGATGCTTGGACTGGTTTATTTCATCGGTAGCCCAGCGGTTAAGGGACGGGTTTTTGTAATAGTCTTCCACTGTGTAGCCGTCGTGCGACTTCCCTGTGCCGTAATAACCGGCGATAAAGACCTCGTCGTCAACGATTCCGCCATACCAATAACCTTCGTCATCCTGTCTGCGGCTCCAATCCTGAAAGGCTTTGTCCAAGGCGCGTGTTTCAGCTACGCTATGCTGTGCCGGTACCTCGTGGGAAAGATTTTTCCAGGCGTAAGGGAAGACCTCAGCGAAACCGTAACCGCGCCACTGCGGTTTGCCTGTGCAGGCATTCGCCTTGACTGTGATTTCCTCACCGGGCAAAAGTGTGAGATACGTGTCATATCTGTCCGTAAATTTCAATTTTCCAGAATAGGTGAGAGGTGCTTCTGTCACTGGCCAATACATCACATGTCTGAAAGAGCCGTCTTGCAGTTTCTCCACAGCGCATGAGCTGACATACGAAAGCGTGTCGTCTGTCGAAGCATATAGTGCAAACACTCTTTCGTCATTTTCGGAAATCGTACAAGAAGGTATTGAACCGCGGTCGTAGGAGAACACCCAGGGATCGCCGTCTTTCTGCCAACTTGTCGGCAGGTTAGGCACGTCCATATTGCCGTTGTAGTTGATGCCGGGAATTAGGAACGTGGCATTCTTGATGTGTGGCTCCGCCGTCAGTCTCAACTTGAATATCGCCTTTTCCTTACCGTTATTGCGGGCAGTCACGCTGATTTTCCACTCTGAGCCTGAGCGCAAAGCTTTTACCTGTGTTGAGACATCAGTCTTCAGTGGCACAGTCGTTGCCCCGAATTTAGGTGTGAAAGCTTTTCCTGTCTGGAGCATAATCGTCATGGCCACTATGGGCAGCAGTGTTTTGAGGTAAATGTTTTTGCAGTTCATTATTGTTTGCTAATTTTATTCGCAAAGATAAAAATTATAGATGAAATCTCATATGGTCATCAAACCCATTCATCAAATTTGTGTACTTTTGTAATATCATAATTATCTATAAAAATGGACGCTTCCATTGATTTCCGTTTGATTCTTGCCTTGATGAACGGCCGTATCAGTAATATGTTGCGGCGTAAAATCAGCGAAGACCTCAGTAGTGCGCATATTGAAATCTCCAGTGAGCAATGGGATGTTCTGCACGCCATAAGCCTGAGTGGCACGTGTACGCAGCAGCAACTCAGTGAGGCAACGTCTTACAGTAAGACCAAAATGACCCGTTTGCTGAATGCATTGGAAGAAGAGGGTATCATCATCCGCGATAAAAGCCGTGTTGACTGGCGTTCTAATTATATACGCGTCACACGGAAAGGGCTGGAAATCTATGCCCGTGCCAAGGTTGTGGCACTTCGCTCACTGCAGGACTCGCTGCAAGGACTGACCCACTCGGAAATCTACAATGCTCAAAAAGGCCTGAATCAAGTCCTCAATAACCTCAAGCAGATGAATATTATTAAGAAGCAGGAGGAAGCCGAAGCTGAAGAGGCGTTGCGCAAACGCAGGGAAAAACTCATCCGAAAACTCATTTTACACAAACGCTGATATTATGTTACGAATATTCTTATTGACTATTGCTTGTATGTTTATGATCATGTCCTCATGTACGTCAAAGCAGTCTGAAAATGAAATAAAGGAAAAACCTGCACTATCGGCGCAGGACTCTATGGCCGCTGCTGACGCAGATGCGGTAATGGGACTCGTGCGTCAGAAAGTAGACGGTTCTTCTATTGACAGGATAGGTCTGAACACGAAGGTTACTGATATCAAAACCATCCACAAAATCAAACCGAAGAAAATAGGCTCAAAACGCCCGACCATTGCCTATGGTCGTATTAGCAATAAGCGTATGACATGGGGATTGACCCTTCAGTTTGAAAAGCCCTTTGGTATTGATCCAAATGACACTCCTCATCAGGTGTCGCTGGAGATCTCCTTGAGCGAGCAGGCCTTGACAGTCAAAGACAGTCTCGTACAGCATATTGCTGAGTATCTTGGCGCGGTGCCGGATACATGGAAGGATTGCCAGGGCTATTGGCTGCTTGTTACCGCCGATATGAATACGATATATATTATTGTTGCTGATTCCAAACCGGAGGAAAAACAAGAAGAGGCTGACGACAATGTTATAGACTTCAGCTAATCGTGGCTGTGATATCTACACGATAAAAATTTTTATATATTCTGGATATGTGTTACATTCTATCAGTATGGAATGTGAATTCCATGTGATGGAACTTATATTCCGTTATATGGAATCATTGTTCCATAGGGTGGAATAGAAAAGATATCGCTATAAGCCACTTGATGCCCCAAGCCGGCCATTACTCTACAATAACGGGTAATGGCCGGCTTGGTACTTATCAGCAGGCAGTGCTGATATTATTTTTCAAAAGAGTCTGTCCTGAATGGGATGACGGGCAGTCCTTCCTTGTTGGCAAGATTGCCCTTCTGAAAGTTTTTGAAACAATATCTTACGGCAACAGGCACATCGACTTCGGATGAGCTGACCATAATCTTTTCTTCTTTTACAACAGCCTTGGCAGGTTTGAAGACACTGTCTGAACCGCATACCTCAAAGCCTTGGATGCCTTGTTGGAGGTTGTAGCCGTTGTGGACATTGGAGAATGAAAGATACGCACGATGTCCCTTGATGCTCAATGACTTGAAAGTAGGGTGCTTATAGTTGATGTTATCCAGTTTGTAGTCATTGGCCAATGCCCAGTTTGCCAGCCTGAGTCCTATGGGCTGTTTGTTGGCGGGATGTATTTGTGTGTTTTCTTTTGCGGTGACACAGTCATTGGTGCCTACCATTCCGATTTTTTTCGCCATGTGTTGGGCCTTGAACTGTTGGTAGCGCAGGAATGCCGCTTGAGTATTATTTGGACCGTTGTATTTGTAGGGGGCGATTTCCACGTAATAGAATGGCAGATTGCCTTGTTTCCATTCTTTGCGCCATGTGGTGATCATATCGGAAAAATGTTTAGCGTAGCTATCGCGGCAAAATCCCACATTTGACTCGCCTTGATACCAGATGAAGCCTTTTAGTGTATAACCGATAAAAGGTTTCAGCATTGCATTATAAAGTACTGTGGGCACATGCTGGTCCATCTTCTTAAAAATAGAGTCGTTGAGGTTTACATCAGAATAAGTCTCAATTACGTTTCTTGGAATCCAAGCTTCCACATTAGATCCGCCGTAACTGCTGAAGAGGATGCCGACAGGAACCTGTAGCTTGTCAATCAATGTCGTCGCGAAATAATAGGCTACAGCAGAGAAAATCTTCATATCATCGGGGGTGCTGTTTTTCCATACAATACCGATGCTGTCTATAGGATCTTTTGCCACTGTGGGTTTGACATAGGCGTAATGCAACTTTCCGGAATATTTAGCTGTTGCGGCCAGTACTGCGGCGGAGTTGGTGATAGGGCATTTGTCCCATCCCGAGAGAGGCATCTCCATGTTGCTTTGTCCGGAAGCGAACCACACTTCTCCGATGAGCACATTACGTACGACCAAGGGCGTGGTACCGTCGTTCAGCGTGATGGAATAGGGTGAGAAGCTGGCCTTTGGCGTAGGAATGGCTATACTCCATTTACCGTTGTTGTCGGCTTTAGTGTAATATTCTTTATAATTCCATGAAGCGACAAGCGTTACTGTGCTTCCCGGCTCAGCTTTGCCCCATAGATTGGCTTTGGTTTCGCGTTGCAAGACCATTCCGTCGCCAAAAGGCGCACCAAGGTAAACTCTGGCTTCAGAATATTGAAGTGCAGTAATTACAAATAATAATAAAAGAATGACTTTTTTGTTCATAGAGCTAATTATTTAAGTCCGCACGTTTTTTCAATCCAATTAAATCCTGATTGCACGATTTTGCTGTTGCAGGTATAGTACCATGCAATGGGGACATAGCAGAACATGAAACGTTTTGCGGAATATGCAAGGACATTGTTGATGGAATCCCATTTGTAGTCCACGTGATAAAGAACGAAATAATAGAGGATAAGACTCAGACAGAATGCCAATAAGACATTGAGGTTGTCTTTTTCTTTGACACTATAGTAGCCGTTGGCGATGACGGCAATCAGCATGATGAGAAATGCCCAGCCGTAGAATGTAAGCTGCGATAACAGCTTCCATGCACCATCATAGATTATACCAGCCTTTTCGGCGTCCCAATAGAGCCGTGTGATAATGGCACTCTCGGAAGTGAGGTTACAGCTGGCGCTGTAGAGCATGAAGGTGATGGTGGGAATCAATGTTAAAATTGGAATAATGAGATTTGACCATGCGGCTTTCTTCCTGACGCACTGCAGGAGGACAAGAATACCCGCGGTGCACCCGAAAACAATGCCCTCGGCTCTCAGCCAATGGTTGATGGCGAGCAGCAATGCACCCATAACGAGCAACTCTTTTTTCTTCTCGTTGCACCACATGCACACATATATTAAGCCTGTTGATGCCATGGCAGCTTGCATGACGTTGGTGGCAGACAGCGATGAGAATGAAATCATTTCAGGTGTGAAGACCATTGCCAGTGTGGCAAACATGGCTGCTGTATGGCTCATGGTACGCTTGGCCATGCCGTAGAAAGCTATAATGAATGACAGGTAGAAGAAAGCCGGAATAGCTTTGGACGTCTCTGCGCCAAGAGAGTAGATGTATGCGTAGGAGAACTGGAGCATAGGCAGGTAGGAGATACAACTGCCTGGGTTGTGCATGCGTGGCATGTAGTCACCGGTAAAGATACTCAGCCCTTTGTACGTATGCTCTTGGGCGGCGAGGTAGCCTATGGTGTCAAAACCAGCCATGCTGTCGCGGTCATAGGTCGGGAAGTACATGCACTTGGCGAAATTATGATACTCTACCCAAATCAAAAAGATGAGCAGTAATACCCATAACAAGTTGAACCATGAAAAATCAAACGTCGGTACCAATGACTCAACAAACTTTTTCTTTTGTGCAGCAATGACTATCGTGAAGGCAACTGCACAGACAATGCATGTCAGAATCATACTGTTGGTTGTTGTGATTCTTCCGCCGAACCAGTCTGCAATCATCATGATGAAAGTGACAATACCAAGGCCGACGGGGAACCCAAAGCCGATGCGCTCTGTCAATGAAAATTTTTCAGAGATGAGGCTCACAATGAAGAAGCCCGCGAGAAAAAGTAGAATTAATGCTATTGCTATCATGGCTTAGGGGTATTTGTTTGTTGAACAGGTTGCTTGACAGGCAAAACGCCGTTGACGTAATTCTTGCCTACCGGATAGGGCAGTTTGTCGCGATTCTTGCCATTGACGATGGCGACATGGGTAATCTTCTTTGACCATGATGTCTTGCCATATTCCTCTTCAGTGACGACCTTACGGGGATAAAGCGCCCTGACCACAGTAAGTTTGTCTATAAGTTTACCGTTAAATGGGTTTTGTTCTATCGCAGGATGTGTGGCACGGAAGTCGCCGCCAGATGGATAGTATATGACAGCGTCTTCAGGTGTGTTGTCGCGAAGAAATAAAATGTAATTGTAGTCACCGCCCAACTTGAGAGCCATCTTTTGGTCATAGGTGGCATCAGGGTATTGCTTGATTATCTCCATGTTGCTCTTCAGGTAGTTATCTCTTAGCCACACGTATACGGGGTTGATAAATGGGGCTTTCGTTAGAAAAAGATAACCGGCGAGCAGTAAAACCCCATTGCGGACGAACCAACTGCCAAAACTTCTCTTTCTATGCTTCAGCAGCTGGTGTGCTTTGTTTTTCTTGGGTGTGTTGTTTGCCATAATTAGTGTATTATACTGCAAAATTAACGATTATCAAGAAGATGGCCGCAAGGGAAACGAAAAATGTTTGCGATTCTATTTCATTTTTTGCTTGCCCAAATAGGAAGAATTGCGTATCTTTGTTACACGAAACAAAAACAGTTATGAAAACAAAAATGGTTTCTCCGTCTATGCTGGCGGCAGACTTTGGTAATCTGGAACGCGATATTAGTATGCTCAATGCCAGTCATTGTGATTGGATACATCTGGATGTGATGGATGGTGTATTCGTTCCAAATATATCCTTCGGCTTTCCTGTGATGGAGGCGATGGCAAAGGTGGCGAAGAAACCCCTTGATGTGCATCTGATGATTGTTCATCCTGAAAAATTTATACACGAAGTCAAGGCTCTTGGTACATATATGATGAGTGTTCACCAAGAGGCGTGCCCTCATCTGCATCGCGTTGTGCAACAGATCAAGAATGCCGGTATGAAGGCAGGTGTAGTGCTTAACCCTGCAACGCCGCTATGCATGATAGAAGAGGTCTTGACGGACGTGGATATGATATTATTGATGGCTGTTAATCCCGGCTTTGGCGGGCAGAAATTTATTCCGCAGACATTGGACAAGATAAAGAGACTTCGTCAAATGTTGGACGCTGTCCAGTCTGATGCTTTAATTGAGATTGACGGCGGTGTCAGTCGCTTTAATGCTAACGAGTTGTACGATGCCGGCGCGAATGTTTTGGTTGCTGGCAGTGCAGTGTTCAACGCTTCAGATCCTATTGCGGAAATTGATGCGCTGAAAGCATAAACATATCAGTGAATCCTTTTGAGCAGATACTATCAGACGCAAAGGCTCTGCGTTTCGCCATTCCTTTTATCATCGGCATCGCTTTGAGTTGGTGCTTCCGGGATGTGACGCATGAATACTGGTATTTTCCAGGACTTTTATGTGTCAATTTGTATCTGGTGATGTTTGTGGTTGGCAGACATCGCATGCGCTTTGACTCCGTATCTTTCGGTGTGCTTGCAATGCTGTTTTTCTTTTTCCTGGGTTCAGCGCTTCTGATGCGCAGTTATCATCAAACGGTTGTGCAGTGGCCTGCCCAACGACAATGTTTCCAAGGCATAGTCACGTCTTCTTTGCGCATGAAAGGTAAAACGAATGTCTTTGATGTCCAGCTACTTGCAATTGGTAACGGGAAAAAGTTGAAAAGAACTAGTCGGCATGTTCAAGTGACAATGCTTGCAGAACGAATCACGCCACCGGCAGTAGGTGACGCTCTGCTGCTTTATGGCGTCATCAGTGCACCCAAGAATAACGATAATCCCTTGTCGTTTGACTATGCCTCGTGGCTGCATCGCAAAGGCGTATCGGGGACTGTCTATGTGGGAACCAATGTCAGGAAATGTTCTGCTGAGGCTCAGCGTCAATTGTATCAGCGCCTATCTTGGTGGCAACGTATAAACATTCAGGCACAAAAAAGCCGTCAGGCCTTGCTGAGTCGCTATGAGTCTATTGACAGGACGTCAAGGGAGTATGCTGTTGTCGCGGCATTAACTTTGGGAGATAAATATAGTTTGACACGCGACATCAGGACTTTGTTTTCAGAGACAGGCGCCAGTCATGTGCTGGCATTGTCGGGTCTGCATTTAGGCATTTTGGTTTCTGTATTGCTGTTTCTGCTGCGTCCCTTCATGCGGAAGTCCTCAACCCGCAAAGGTGTGGTGGTGGCATGTATAATGTTTATATGGCTCTTTGCTTGGATGACGGGGTTGAGCGTGTCATTGGTGCGTGCCGCGATTATGTACACGTTGGCATTGTTGTTTTACCTACGGAATGTACAGGGTGTTCCGATTAATCATTTGGCTATTGCCGCATTGGTTATACTGTTCTTTCAACCGATGGCATTGATGGACATAAGTTTTCAATTGTCCTTTCTGTCTGTTTTCGCTATTTTGTTCTTTCAGCCGATGTATGCTTCAATCCGTCCGCAGGACAGGCGGTGGGCGTGGATTGCTGATTTTGTCTACGTTGCAGTTGTGGCCCAGATAGCGACAGCCCCCTTGGTAGCATATAGTTTTCACATTGTTCCGCTGACATTTTTGCTGAGCAATGTGATTGTCATACCTTGTTCGTATCTTCTTTTGGGAGGCTCGCTGTGCTTGTTTGTCCTGTCATCCGTTCCGCTGGTGTCTCAATGGTTGTGCCATGCAATGATGTACATAGCGCGATGGATGCTGGCGTACTTGGAAAAAATAGATGCGCTGCCGCTCTCTTTTGTTGAGGCATATCCTTCATGGGTAACAGTCGTGTTGTGTTATTGTTTGACTATATTGTGTGTGATGTTATGGTATCGCCGCAGCCGCAATGCCGTTGCGGAGATAATGATAGTCTTTGCACTGTTGGCGGGGAGTATCATTTATCAGCACCGTCCGGGCAAGATATCTAACCAGGTGATTTGTTACGACATTCCGTCATGTCCCGCGGTACATTTCATCGCCTCTGAAGGTGAGTCTGCCTTGTGGATGGCTGACAGTACACAATATAACCGCGTCTGTGCTGTCGCTAAGACGTTCTGGGGTAGTTATCAGATTGATGAGCCTCGGGTTTTTACTAAAGATTATGCAGGTCCGCATATCCATAGCCAGAGAGGGATAGTGATCTTTAATGGTAAACGGTATGTCTTGGTCAGTGATGACGAGTGGGATAAAAAGACAGTGGACAAACCGTTAGCAGTGGAGATGTTGTATATTACTGCGAAGAACAGGTGGCAACAGGAAAGATTAACACAATTGTTTCGTCCCCATGAAATAATTGTCAGGTAAGTTGTTGTGCTGAATAGAAAAATAAGTATATTTGTTTTGTGTAATTCAAGAGGAACTGATATGAAGAAAATATGTATTCTGATATTGTGGTGTTTGATAAGCGGCATCACTCATGCCCAGAGGGCCAATTATGATGAGGCAAAGGTCGGTCAATACACTTTGCCGGACGCATTGCTGACACATGACGGCAACAAGGTGGTCAACCGTAAGATGTGGGAAAAGGTGCGTCGTCCTGAGATTATGAAATTGCTGGCGGATGTGGAATATGGTACACTGCCTGATGTGCCGGTAAAAACGGCTTGGAAAGTCTTGGAGGAGTCTGATGACGCAATGGGTGGCAAGGCTGTAAGGCGGCAGGTACAGTTTACGTTCTCAAACAATGGCGTGAACCGCACGATGCTGCTGCTTGTTTATATGCCGAAGGGCAAAAAGAAATGCCCTGTCTTTGTATCGCCTAATTTTCATGGCAATCAGAGCACTACTGAAGACTTGACAGTAATAAAATCTCAATACAGTAAATATGAGCGTGGAGAACAAAAATCACGCTGGGCATACGAAAAAATATTAAACGCCGGTTACGCTGTGGCGACATTCCATTACTTCGACCTTTTTTATGACGAGGAGAAACATATTCAGGAAGGCATCATGCCAGTCTTTGGCATTAACACGGATGCAGATTTCAAGCCACATACGGGAAAATCCATCAGTGCGTGGGCTTGGGGGTGCTCCAGAGCATTGGATTACCTGTTGACGCTGAAGAATATAGATAAGAAACGCTGTATCGTGATGGGTCACTCGCGTCTGGGTAAGACAGCCTTGTGGGCAGGTGCCCAAGACAAGCGTTTCGCAATGGTTGTCAGCAATAATTCGGGATGTTGTGGCGCCGCTTTGTCCCGCCGTAATTTTGGTGAGACTGTGCCTGCTATTACAAAAAACTTCCCTCGGTGGTTCTGCAACACATATTTTACTTATGCCAACAGGGTAAACGAACTGCCCTTCGACCAACATGAGTTGCTGGCCATGATAGCTCCGCGTCCGCTCTATGTCGCAAGTGCCGAAGAAGATCGCTGGGCAGATCCGCGAGGTGAGTTCCTGTCACTGAAAGAGGCCGGCAAAGTGTATGCGCTATATGGACTGGAGACATTCGCTGATGCTCAATTCCCGGCAGTCGGTGAGTATGTCTGGCATGGCAACATGGGTTATCACATGCGTCCGGGGAAGCACGACGTTACCGATTTCGATTGGAAAGCGTATATCCGCTTCGCTAATCAAAAACTGTATTAATTCGTAGATTTCAGGGATATCCTGTGGAATAAAAGATTGTTGCACACGGATAATGGCGTGATTATCCCGATACTTTTTCTATTCCGAAGAATGGAATTTATGTTCCGTTCCATGGAATGTAAATTCCATAGGATAGAACGTATGTTCCAAAGGATGGAACAGAAAACTCTTCGGGTGAAAAGTGTGACTTTTTCCTCCTGATGCGCTTTGCGGTAAAGGCTAAATGCGGATTAGTTTGTGCCGGCGGGCTGTATCATTTTTTCAGTGCCGGAATACTTGAATCCTCTCAGAAAATCAGTGACAAGCATTCTCTTTTTGCCGGCAAGCTGGAGTTCTGATACTTCAATGAAACCGTTTTGCGCTGCGATGCACAGGCGGTTTTTTCTGTCGCAGACTATCGCGCCGGGTTGCATGCCGGTCTCTGTCAAGGAATAGGTTGCCTTGAATATTTTAACCATTTCTTCCTGACCGTCTTCCTTGCGCATGATGGTCCATGCAGTTGGAGCAGGAGAAAGTCCGCGAATGAAATTGTGGATAGAGACGACGTCTTGATTCCAGTTGATGCAACATGTTTCACGGAAGATTTTCGGAGCAGGTTTAAGTTGTTGTGCATCTGTGACAAGTGCATCTTGTGGCTGCGTGGTGATGGTGCCACTTAGAAGGTTGTCTACGGTCTTCAATACCAGATTACCGCCTAAGACCATCAGTTTGTCATGAATGTCACCAAACGTATCGTCCTTTTCAATGGGTATACGCACTTGGTCAATAATGTCGCCGACGTCGATGTCGTGTGTCAGGAAGAAGGTAGTGATACCTGTTTCCTGCTCACCATTGATGATGGCCCAGTTAATAGGAGCAGCACCACGATATTGAGGAAGGAGTGAGGCGTGCAGGTTAAACGTTCCATAACGGGGCATGTTCCATACGATTTCCGGGAGCATGCGGAAAGCAACGACAATCTGCAAGTCTGCGCGCCATTCGCGCAGTCGGGCGATGAAGTCTTCTGATTTAAGTTTCTCTGGCTGCAGGACAGGGAGTCCGACAGACTCTGCATAGATTTTTACAGGACTGGGGCACAGGTGGTTCTGGTGCCGCCCGATAGGTTTGTCTGGCATGGTGACGACTCCGACGACATTATAGCCGTTCTCAACAAGACGCCGCAAGCTTTCTACAGCAAAATCAGGTGTACCGAGATACACAATTCTTAAATCTTTTTTGTCCATAAGTGTGTTTTTAGTCTTCAGATAAATCTACCAGCATTTGGCGGTATGCACTATACAGCTGAGTTTTATAAATAAAACCAACAAATTTGTTGCTTTGGTCAAGTACGGGAAGGACACTGGCCTCTGTTTTTTCAAAGCGCTCCATGACAGTGGTCATGGGTTCGTCTATATAGACCACACCTTGAGGCTCCTCCATGAGTTGTGTCGTGGTGAGCACATGGTACAGCTCTTGGCGGAAGATGACTTTTCGGATGTTTGCTAAGTTGATAATGCCACGCAACGTCCCCAGGCCGTCAACGACTGCAAATACATCGGCTTTTTCTCTAGCGAAATAAGTGACGAGTTTGCTGAGTTTCTCATCTGGTGCGATTCGGGGGCAGTTCTTGTTGATGAAAGGCTCCAGTGTCATGAGCGTCAGTATGGCATGGTCCTTGTGATGGGTGATGAGTTCGCCTTTCTGCGCCAAGCGGCGGGCGTAAATGCTGTGAGGCTCAAAAGTGTAGATAGTCAGGTAAGAACTGACCGTAATAATGAGCAGTGGCACGAGCATGTTGTATCCTCCTGTCAGTTCAGCAATTAGGAACACACTGGTTAGCGGTGAGTGCATAATACCTGTCATTACGCCAGCCATGCCCAATAAGGCGTAGTTTTGCGGTGACACCTGAGACAATATGCCGGCATTGTTCCATAGATTGGCAAAGACGAAACCGCTGACACATCCCAGAAACAGAGAAGGAGCAAAGAGTCCGCCACATCCGCCTGCGCTTGTTGTCGCAGTGGTGGCAAATACTTTTGTAAGCATGATGAGCCCTAACATCGGAATGAGCATTTGGCTCTTGTTTTCAAAGATGGAGTTGTTGAGCAGGTCTGCCGGATTGCCGTTGAGAATGATGTTGATGGCATCGTATCCTTCACCGTAGAGGGGTGGGAACAGGAAGATAAGCATACTTAAGATTATGCCTCCAGCAATAAACTTGGTGTACATATTGCCAATGCGCTTAAAAACGTCTTCCATATAGTTTGTCGCCTTGGTGAAATAGAGCGATAGCACACCGCAGAAAATACCTAAAAATATAGTGGAAGGAACTCTTTCAATAGTGTAGATAGTGGGTTGATAAGTGAAAAGTACGGCGGAACCACTCATGGCGTTTGTCAGCAGACTTGCAGTGATGCATGAAATAAGCAAAGGCAAAAGTGATGACATCGTCAGGTCCAGCATAAGTACTTCCAGAGTGAACAGTAGTCCTGCGAATGGTGCCTTGAATACACCGGCGATGGCTCCTGCCGCACCGCAGCCAATGAGAATCATCAACGTCTTTTGGTCCACATGAAATATTTTCCCTAATGAGGAACCAATGGCGGAACCTGTCAGCACTATAGGAGACTCCGCCCCGACAGATCCGCCGAACCCAATCGTGATGGAACTGGCAATGATGCTTGACCAGCAGTTGTGTGACTTGATGCGGCCTTGACGTCTGGAGATGGCAAAGAGAATCTTTGTGACACCGTGACCAATGTCATCGCGGACAACATATTTAATGAAAAGTGATGTAATCAAAATGCCGATGACAGGGAATACCAGCAAGAGCCAATGGGTGTTATCCACATCAAAATCATCAAAAAGAAAATTGCTGATTTCCTCAATAAGCCATTTCAGTATATATGCTGCCAGTGCCGTGAATACGCCGACAAAAAAACTGAGCAGAAACAAGAGCTTCCTGTCGCTCAAATGGTTGTGCAACCATTCTGCGTGTTTGTGAAAACCACCTTCTTTGGAATGTACGGTACTGCCTCTCATTGGCGTATGATTTTTACGTCATTATGCGCTCCCAGCTTGATGATGGTTGATGCAGTGAAGCTGGTCGTGTCATCCTGACGGTATTTGACGATATAGTCAACTTGACTTAAAATGTCTTCAGAGATTTCTTTGAAATTATGCGGTGCGGGTTGTCCGCTGATGTTTGCGGAGGTAGATACTATGGCTCTTTTGAAACGGGAGCATAGCTGTTTGCTGAAAGCTTCGTTAGTGACGCGTAAACCTACGCTGCCATCGTCCGCTAATAAGTTTTCCGCCAAGTTGCGTGCCCCGTCATAGATGATGGTGGTCGGCTTGTTGCTCATCTCGATAATGCCCCAAGCTACATCGGGGACCTCCTTAACGTAGAATTGCACTTTGACTTCAGAGTCAACGAGGACGATAAGCGCTTTACTGTCGGAGCGTTGCTTGATGTCGTAAATCCGTTTTACGGCTTCAGCGTTGGTGGCATCACAGCCAAGTCCCCAGATTGTATCTGTAGGGTAGAGTATGACACCGCCTTTGCGCATTGTCTCAACAGCGTTTCGGATGTCTGTCAATGCTTCATCAGGCAAGCGGAAACAGTGTTTCGTGTTGTTTATATCCGGGTCGTTAACGTTGTTCATATCTGATTAGAATTCGCTCGTAAAGTGGAACCTGATGTGCTTAAAGTCCTGTTGCGCCATTTGAAGGATGTAACTGCTGTCTGCAAGGAAGACGTCACGTCCCTCGCGGTCTTTGGCCATATACTGGAATTTGCGTTTCTTGAACTCTTCCAGTTCTGCGTCGTCATCGCTTTCAATCCAGCATGCTTTGTAGAGGTTGGCTGCTTCCCAGCGGCATTTGGCGTTGTATTCGTTTTCAAGACGGTATTGGATGACTTCAAATTGAAGCTGTCCGACTGTACCGATGATTTTCCTGTTGTTAAATTGGTTGACAAACAATTGCGCCACGCCTTCGTTCATAAGTTGCTCAATGCCTTTGTTGAGTTGTTTGGACTTCATGGGGTCAGCGTTCTCGATATACTTGAACATTTCAGGAGAGAAACTCGGAAGTCCTTTGTAATGCAGGATTTCTCCTTCCGTCAGTGTATCGCCGATTTTGAAGATTTCGTTGTCCGGCAATCCCACGATGTCGCCAGGGTATGCGGTATCAATGGTGCTTTTTCGCTGTGCCATGAATTGGGTGGGAGAGGAGAAACGCATCGTCTTTCCCAGTCTGACATGGTAGTATGGCGTGTTGCGTTGAAATTGTCCACTGCATATCTTGCAGAATGCGATGCATGAGCGATGGTTGGGATCGATGTTCGCTGTTATTTTGAAAATGAAGCCGGAGAATTTGTTTTCCTGCGGTGTGACGGTGCGTTCTTCAGCATCAATGGACTGGGGCGGCGGTGCTATTTGCACAAAACAATCCAGTAGTTCCTTGACGCCAAAGTTGTTCAGTGCGGAGCCAAAGAACACGGGGGCGACTTCTGCAGAGCGATATGTGTCAATATCGAAAGCGGGGTAAACCTCGCTGATAAGTTCAATGTCTTCGCGCAGTTTCTGTGCATCGCGCTCGCCTACTTTGTCATCTAAATCGGATGTATGGATGTCCACTTCAACTTTTTCAGTAATTTTTTGTTTGTTAGCCGTGAAAAGGTTGAGATTGTTTTCGTAAATGTTGTAGACGCCTTTGAAGTGTGCTCCTTGGTTGATGGGCCAACTGAGAGGGCGCACTTTTATTTGCAGTTCCTGCTCTATTTCGTCAAGAAGGTCAAAAGGGTCACGCCCTTCACGGTCCATCTTGTTGACAAAGACAATAACGGGTGTCTTGCGCATTCTGCATACATTCATGAGCTTGCGTGTTTGCGTCTCAACGCCTTTAGCGCCGTCAATAACAATAATAACGCTGTCAACGGCGGTGAGTGTACGGAATGTGTCTTCTGCAAAATCTTGGTGACCCGGAGTGTCAAGAATATTGACTTTGTAGTCTTTGTAGTCAAACTCCATGACAGAAGTCGTGACGGAGATACCACGTTGTTTTTCTATTTCCATCCAGTCGCTTGTTGCCGTCTTCCTGATTTTGTTGTTCTTTACGGCACCGGCAACCTGAATCTGTCCGCCGAAAAGCAGAAACTTTTCGGTGAGTGTGGTCTTTCCTGCATCAGGATGAGAAACAATGGCAAATGTTCGTCTTCGCTCTATTTCATTCATGATGCTAATATTATATTGAGTGCATTTTAAATATATGTAACAATTTTGGTTTAGTCAAACACGAGAGGCGTTTCTTCGTTTTTCAGGAAATACCCTGCCAGCATGCTGATGTACGATGAAACAGGTTTCAGTCCGTCTTCTGTCTCTTTGGTGATTTCCTTTCCCTGCATGCGTAGAAGCATGACGCCGTAGAGCAGATTGAAGCAAGTCTCTATCTCTTCAACGTTCTCGACACCGCTCTTTTTCCTCAGTTCCACAATCACGGGCAGCGCGTCGTAATAAGCGGCTTTGAAATAAGGGAATTTGTCGCTTGAGATAAGGCTGTTGTGGAGTTCGCGAAGGTTGAGAATGATGTTCCTGTTGATTTGAAGGTGTCCGCTTTGTACGATGTGCTCGCTTCTCATCATGTCGATGAGGTCGCTGTACCATTGCTCCTGTTCTTTTTGCTGCGTGGGGCTGAGTTCGGAAAAGCGTGAGAGGTATTTTTCCCTGACGATATCAATATCCATGTTGCAGGCCCGCAGCAGATCTTCTATCTGCCACATATACAGAAGGTATTCTGCGATGTTTTCCTTGCGAAGTTTCTGTGATATGAACATTGTTTTTCAAGACTTAGAGTTTTCCCATGAGTGTAAAGACGAATCCGAATAGTGAGGCAAGGATGACGATGCCTCCGACGGTCAGGTTTAGTATGCGTACGTATTTTACATTAAATGTCTTCCTGATTTTGTTCACGCCATACGTAAGGACAATCCACCACGATGCCGCTCCTATTGTCATGGTGATGAAGCCGATGACTTGCGGTATGGGCTGGTCGGGGACGATGAAAGCGAAACGTGCGAAAAGGGCTATGAAAAGAAAAATGATGAGCGGGTTGGATAATGTCAGAAACAGGGACGTGAAGAAGTTGTTCACGTAATTGCCTTTGCTCAGTTTGGATGCTTCGGGAAGGAAATATTTGTCAGGATTGCTGCGGAACATGTATAACCCGAAAACGAAAAGCATCGCACTGCCTATAATTTCCATCCAGAAGATATTGGTCTTGTTTGTCATAAAGTCCATGACAAACGACATGCCCAGAGCTGTAATGAGACCGTAGATCAGGTCGCTGATGACAGCTCCCGCACCAGTGACCAAACCATATTTAGGTCCTTTCTTGAGTATGCGCTGGATACCGAGTATGCCAATGGGACCTGTAGGGGCAGATGCGATGATACCGATGATAAGTCCCTTATAGGCAAGCTCAAACGTTGTGACTGGTTCTATTCCTAACATATTTCAAAATACAAAGTTGCCACTTTTTTATGAAATATCGTGATGTATTGCTTTTTTTTATTAAACAAAATACGGGAAAGTGCTTCTGAAACCGAAATATTTGTATCTTTGTGATGAGATGTTTGCAATCACTTTTAATTATTTACAGATATGGATAAAATAAAACCTTATGTTATTGGTCTTGACCTCGGTGGTACGAATGCAGTTTTCGGCATTGTTGACGCCAGAGGTAACATTATTGCCACTACGGCAATAAAAACCCAAGCCTACCCCGTGGTAGAAGATTTTGTGGAAGCCGGATGCACCGCGCTGGAGCCGATTATTGAAGAGGTCGGCGGTATTGACAAAATACAGGGTATGGGCATCGGTGCCCCTAATGGCTGTTATTATACTGGGACGATAGAAAGCGCCGCAAATCTGGCTTGGAAAGGCTCTGTTCCATTGGCGAAGATGTTTTCTGAGAAGCTGGGCATACCTGTTGCCCTAACCAACGATGCCAACGCCGCTGCCATGGGCGAAATGACTTACGGCGTGGCAAAGGGAATGAAAAATTTCATTATGATTACCCTCGGTACGGGTGTCGGCAGCGGTATAGTCATTAACGGCCAGGTTGTTTATGGCTGTGACGGATTTGCCGGAGAGCTGGGCCATGTCATTATGGACCGCAGCTCCAAAGGCAGACTCTGCGGATGTGGCCGCAAGGGTTGTCTGGAGGCCTACTGCTCAGCGACTGGCGTAGCCCGCAGTGCGAGAGATTTGCTTGAGACGACTGACAGGCCGAGCCTCTTGCGCGAGATGAAGGCCGAGGAGATAACTTCTCTGGATGTTGCCATCGCCGCCGGCAAAGGCGACGAACTGGCCAAAGAGGTGTTTGACTTCACTGGAAAAATGCTCGGTGAGGCATGTGCCGATTTTGCCGCTTTCTCCAGTCCGGAAGCGTTTGTCTTCTTTGGCGGACTGACAAAAGCAGGTGAACTGATTATGAAACCTATCGAGGAAGCATACAACCGACAGGTGCTGCCTATATTCAAAGGCAAGGCCAAACTGCTTGTGTCTACCCTTGATGGTGCAGGAGCAGCCGTGCTTGGTGCGAGTGCATTAGGCTGGGAGGCATAACAGGAGCATTTTGCCGCTGTAGCGGTGGTCCGTAGGCAGACCATGCAGCGCGACCATGACGATTATTGCCGGCCATTCGGGATAACAACCCGGATGGCCGGCTATGTTTTTGATAAAAGAAAGGGTATCTGTCAACCTGTTTTCAGGAGGTGTTTCAGCCGATTCCGACATAATATAATAATGTATTCATAAATATAGTATCAGACATACGCGTAAATGTACGTATCCCACCTGGCGGAATGTTCGTTCCATTGGGGGGAATATACGTTTCGTTTCCTGGAATTTACATTCCGTCTGCCGGAACTAAACGTGTTACCTGGAGGGAGCTGCAACATAATCAGCATATTACAGGAAATAGCTCGGTGTGCAGCCTGTTAAATAATGTTAAAAAAGGATAAATATTAGTTTTTTTTACTCTTGTGATTGATTAGAATTGATAAAGTTTATTAATTTTGTAGCATTAGGTATACTGTCTTTAGACGAATATGTAATAAAAAAATAAAATAATAATTAAAATTATGTGTATGAGAAACCGTTTAATCAAATTGGGCAGAACACTGACAATAGCTGTTTGTGCACTGTCAATGAGCGGATTGGTGTACTCCTGTACAGATGACTATGACTTGCCGGATAAAACCCCAAGTTGGTTAGGTTCAAGTATCTATAACTACTTGAACGAGAAGGAGAATTTTACCAATACAATTAGGTTGATTGATGACTTGGATTATGCAGAAGTCTTGGGAAAAACAGGTAGTAAAACCCTGTTTGTTGCCAACGATGAGGCGTTTAATCGGTTCTATCAAAAAAATCCTTGGGGAGTCAAGTCCTACGATGATTTGACTATGAGTATGAAGAAAATGTTGCTCTATGGTGCAATGTTGAACAACGCTTATCTGTTGGAAATGTTGCCGAACCTGTCAAGCACTTCAACTTCTACGGGTCAAAATGCCGAAGGTTCCTATGTGACCAGAAATGTTACTTTGAAGCATACGACATCTGCTTCTGCGACAGACTCCATTACCTATTACAATTGGAACGACGTTGCTCTTCCGATGACGTACAATCCTGCAGAAAAGGACGAATGGGCCCGGTTTAAGCAACAAAGCAAGGGTGGTATCCATTTGGCACTTGACGCTACCGTTCCGATGCTGTCTCACTGGATAGATGGTCAGATGGGACAGAACGGTATAACCGACGATGACTTTGCTGTCATTATGGGAAGAACCCGTACGGCCGGTGATGCCTTCGTAAACAGCAGTAAGATCGTAGAGCAGGATATTACTTGCCAGAATGGTTATCTGAATGTGATTGATGAGGTGATGGTTCCGTTGAGCAATATGAGTGAGAAGATTCGCACCAGTGGCATAACAAATATTTTCAGCCACATGCTTGACCGCTTCAGTGCACCTTATTATAACAGCAATTTGACAAATGCTTATGCCCAGTTGAATCCGGCAGTTGACTCTGTCTTTGAGAAACGCTACTATTCAAGATGGACGCACTCATTTGACACTAACGCCGGTAGGACAAATTACTATGCTCCAAGCGACGTCAACAACACCAAGACAATGCCTTATCTGGAATTTGACCCGGGATGGAACCTGTATTATCCGTCATCTTACCGTGCATCATATAATAACGGTGTGGCTCGTGACTTTGGTGCAATGTTTGCTCCGACCGACCAGGCTCTGCTGACTTATTTTGCAGAAGGTGGTGGTAAGTTCCTCGGTGAGCGTTATTTCAAGCTGTGGCCTATTACCTTGGACAATCTGGCATACAACGTTGACCAGATTCCGATGGATGTGATACAGCACTTGGTTAACAACTTGATGAAACCATCATTCGTTTCTTCTGTACCAAGTAAGTATCTCGCTATCCAAAATGATGCCAAAGACCCTATGTTCTCTGATTGCAAGACTGTAGATGAGTACAAACAGCTTATCGACACTTCCTTTGTGGCATCCAATGGTGTGGTATACGTTATGAATAAGGTTTACACACCGGCGACTTACGCCTGTGTGGCAGCTCCGGCAATTTATAACGATACAACAAAGTTGATGAACTGGGCGATATATTGTGATGAAAAATATATGGATAACCCGCCCGATGCGAAGATGGGTGCGTTTATGTCCATCTTCCTGAGAGCTATGAACTCAACATTCACCTTGTTCTTGCCGTCAGACAGGGCATTCACAAAATATTATGATCCTGTTACAGCTCTCTACACACAACCATATGCATTGAATATGGTATTTAACGCAAGAACTCAGTTGGGCGATGCGACTGCTTATCGTTATGACCCCGTGACATACCAGTTGACGACACAGATGACAAAGGCAATTTCCAGTGATATTGTTTACAACCGTTTCCCCAACATTATGGACTCTCATGTTATTATCCATGACAATGATGTTGATCCGTATTGTATCACACCGGGACAAGAATGGTTTATCACCCGAGAGGGTGCTCCTATCAAGGTAACGGGTTGTACCAATATCAGACAGCCGTTTAAGGTTCAGGGTGGATTCCAGCTGGATCGCGGCATATTCGCAAATGTCACAAGAATTTATGACCAGACAAGAGAGACCAACGGTTATGGTAACGGTATGACGTATATCATTGATCAGGTGCTCCAGGCTTCAAGGAAAAGCATATACAAGGTTATGTCAGACAATTTTGACGAGAACTCACCTTACCGTATGTTCTTCGAGCTCTGCAACGTTGACAATGAAGTGCTCAAGGATGCTTATAATATCAATACATCTTCTCTGGGCTCTAATGCTGCAGTGACACGTGCCCTTGACCGTTATTCCATTTTCACCTCCTATCACAAGACTTGTGAGGATTATCTGGTGAGAATGTTTAACAACTACAACTATACCATATTCGTTCCTTCAAATGACGCTGTTAAGGATGCTATTGCGAAAGGTCTTCCTACATGGGACTCAATCGCAGCTTACATTCAGGACAAGAAGGATACGATAGCATTTTATGTTGATTCATTGAAGGATTCTACATTTGACGAAGCAGCGTTTACGGAAGAATATCGCGAGATTGCACAGGCTATGTGTACCTGTATCATCAATTTCGTAAGATATCATTTCGTGGACAAGTCAGTGTTTGCAGATAATATCGGTTTTGCTGATGAAAATAACGAGACGTCCGCTATGAATCCTAGGACAAACCGTAACTACTCGCTGAAAATACAGCGTCCGGGCGGTCACAAACTTATCGTAACCGACCTGGCCGGTAATGTTCGTAATCTGGTTGCCGGTGGAGTTGATGGTAAAGACTTTAATGTCGTCGCCTGTGATTTGGACTGTAACTCATCGGCAGATCCTACATCCAGTGAACCTGTTTCAAAAGCTGATGCATGGAAGATTGTATCAACATCATATGCTGCAATACATCAGATTGATGGCTATTTGGATTTTGAAGAAGAACATGCAGGTGGCAATTTCCGCTTTGATTCTGGTTGGGCAACAGCTGGTGCGGCAAAGAGATATCTTGCTAAATATGGTATAAAATAAAAATGAATAATATGAAAAGGATAAAGTATCTATTATTCTTAATGCTGTGCCTTAGTTGCTCATTGGCATATGCACAGAAAAGAATTTCTGGACACGTTTGGAATGCAAAGGACGGTCCTATTATGATGGCGAATGTCATTGAAATCGATGCGAACAACCGTATCCAGGCTTCAACGACAACCGATATGAGCGGTAACTTTACCCTCGCAATAAAGAACCCTGAAAATACACTTAAGGTCTATTTCTTCGGATATCGTCCGTGGGAAAGAAAGATTGGCACGCAGACAGTCTTTAAAATAGAACTTCAAGCCAATACCCGTTCGATTAAGGAGGTTAAGGTCACAGGTAAGAAGATGACCCACTCAAATGGTCTTTCCATTCCTGAGCGCGAAGTATCTGTGGCAACGCAAAGACTTGACATGGATGAAATGCAAGGTCTCTCCTTTGAGTCGGCCGACCAGGCTCTGCAGGGACAAATCGCAGGTCTTGATGTTGTAGCCAACTCCGGTAACCTTGGTTCAGGTATGAGTATGCGCGTTCGTGGTGTCTCCACCATTAGCGGTAGCCAGGAGCCTTTGATCGTTGTCGATGGTCACATCCTTGAAAACTACGAGTCTACTGATGTGGATTTGCAGGATATGGATAACAATGAGCAATTCGCAAACTTGCTGAATATTAACGTTGAGGATATCAAGAGTATCGACGTTAAGAAAGATGCAGGAGCTTGTGCTGAGTGGGGTGCCAGAGGTGCAAACGGTGTTATCGAGATTACCACACGTCGTGGTTCTAAAGGTAACACACGCGTCAGCGGTAACTACTATTTCATGGGAAGCTGGCAGCCTGAGGGCATGAAGATGCTCAATGGTGACGGCTACACCATGATGTTGAAGGAAGCTTACTTCAATCCGAAACAAAGTGACTTGACGTCCAACATGGTCGAGTTGAACTATGACCGCAGCCGTACAATGTATTTTGCTAACTATAATAAAAACACTGACTGGATTGACGAGGTTACACAGTTTGGTCAGTCACATAAATATTATGTTAGTATAACCGGTGGTGGTGACCAGGCAACGTTCCGTATCTCTGGCGGTTATGACCATGAGACAGGTACTGTGATTAAACAGTCTCTGGACCGCTTGAGTACCCGTATGGTGCTTGATTATAAAGTGTCTGACCGTATATCTTTCAGTTCTAACTTCTCTTTGACCTATACAAAGAACAATCAGAACTACACAGGTATCTTAGCCCAGGCATATCACGCAATGCCTAATATGGCAGTGAACCGTTGGGAATATGATCCCGCAACTGACTCTTATTATGATACAGGCGAATACTTCAAGATGTATCCGGTAGGTTCATCCGGAAGTAGATTGACAGGAACGGTTGACGGTTATACATCTTATTATTTGAGCGACTTGATTACAGATGATGACGGACGTTGGGGAAACCCTGTGGCAGTAGCGAATCTGTCTTGGAAGAAAGTCAGCGATTACACTATTGTTCCTCAGTTCCAATTGGAATACAAGTTGCTCGGTAAAGACCAGGATAAGACACAACTCAACTATAGGGGTGAGGTTTACATGAATGCAAAGACAACAGGTACCGATGCATACTATCCCGGTTCGTTGACAACGGAGTCATGGAATTATGGTAGCGGTATCAACTTGAGTTCTAACACAGAGACTCACAGATTGTCTTTCAGTACGATACATCAGTTGATATTCACTCCTAAATTGCCGAAAGACCATTATTTCACAGGTAGAGTTAGAGGTGAGATTCAGACATCAACGAGTAACACGCAGACAATGTCTTCTTCCGGTTTGGTTGGCGGTATAACTGACCCGACTGTGAATGCATACCTGAGAAACAGTGAAACAAGTACGTCAAAAACTCATGATGCTAACTTGTTGGCAGCATTCCACTATTCATATAAATCCAAGTATGTGCTCGATGCAAGTATCCGTGGTGATGGTTCTGCTAACTTCGGTAAGGACAAGCGTTGGGGATATTTCCCTGCAATCTCTGCACGTTGGAATATAAGCGATGAGTATTTCTTCCGTCCTTTGAGAAAATATATCAATATGTTCTCATTTGCTCCAGGATGGGGTGTGACAGGTAACAGCCCGACAACGAACTCTATTATGTTCAATAAATACTCACAGGGAAATACCTATGGTTCTCATACAACAATCTATCCGGCAAACCTTCGTCTGACAGATGTTCAGTGGGAGAAGACAAGCTCATGGAACTTAGGTTTCAACCTGAATTTCCTCGAGGATTTGGCATGTTTCAACTTCAATCTGTATCACAAACACACAACTGATTTGTTGCAGAAAAATGTTTCAATCCCGACATCAAGAGGTTATTCAACTCTCGATTACAAGAACGTCGGTGTAATGGATAACTATGGTTGGGATTTGAATGCTTACACCAAGCCTATCTTTAATACAGGTAAATTCTCTGTTAAACTTAAGTTCAACGCTGCTCAAAACCGCAACCGCATCAAGAAAATGGATGCCAGTGTGCTCGCAGGTTTGAACGCAGACTATGATTATACAAATGAAACTTACCTGAGCCGTGTACAAGTCGGCAACGCACTGTACTCAATTTACGGATTCCGCTATTTAGGTGTTTATCGCTATGACTACGATCACAGCGGTTATTTCCCCGATAACTCAGACGGTTCTCCTAATGTAAAGAATACAATGTATGGCGAGAATACCGCAGCCGCTGCAAGCGCAAGAGGTGAAAATGCCACATGTCCGGTTGCACGCGATGCAAATGGTAACATTATCTATGACGGCGAGGGTAATCCTCTTAGAATGTATTTTAACTACGGTGGCAAAAACTACATGTTCAGTGGTGGTGATGCTATTTATGAAGATATCAACCATGACGGTCAGATCAACGAATTGGATATTGTTTATTTAGGTAACTCAAATCCGACGTTCAATGGTGGTTTTGGTATAGATTTCAAATATGGCAACTGGACATTGAAGACAACGTTCAATATCCGTCTCGGTGCTAAGATTATCAATATGGCTCGTATGAAAGCTGAAGATATGCGTACCAACAAAAACCAAAGTAGCGCAGTTAGCTGGAGATGGCGTAAGAATGGTGACATAACAGAAATACCAAGAGCATTAAGTAGTAAAATCGTATCATCCTATAATGCTTTGGCAAGTGACCGCTATGTAGAAAGTTCAGACTTTATTCGTTTACAGTATATGCAGTTAAGTTACAAGTTCAATCCGAAACTCATCAAAAATTTGGGTATAAGAAATCTGACTTGTTCTCTGTCTGCAAACAACCTGTTCTTCTTCACGAAGTATTCTGGTGTTGATCCGGAGCACGCCGCAAGTGGTTATTCACCTGCAAAGGACAGTTCACAGACACCAAGGTCTCGTTCTTTTACATTTAGCTTGAATATAACATTCTAAAAAATAATAAGTATGAAAGCATTATATATATATAAAAAGGTAATCCTTCCAGTATGCATATCTGTCGTAGGTTTGCTGTCTTCTTGTAGTGCATTCGATGATTTCTTGACAGTCTATCCGACTAATCAGATCACAGGAGAGCAGTTCTGGGAGAATAAAACAGACTTGGAAAGTGTTCTTTTCGCATGCTACAGACAGATGGCATCTGATGCTATGGGAGAAAGAATGTTTGCTTGGGGAGAATTGAAATCTGATAATTTTGATTTGGCTGATACAAGTAGCGACAACTTGGTGAATTTGATGACCGCCAACTTGCTCCCAATAAATTCCTGGTTCAGCTGGGCGTCATTTTATAAACTGATCGGATATTGCAATTTGTCATTGTCCAAAGGACCAGAAGTGTTGTCAAAAGATAACAGTTTCTCGGAAGGCGATTGGCTGCCGATACAGGCTGAATTGGTTACAATGCGCGCATTAAGCTATTTCTACTTGGTAAGAGCTTTTCGCGATGTACCTTTTACAGTAGACGCAAACGATACCAGCGTAGGTGCAACAGACCCGATGCCGCAAGTTCCATCAGAGCAGATATTGACATATTTGATTAATGACTTGGAGGCAATAAAAGACAATGGTATGACTAACTACGGAAATGATGCAGATAATCATGGACGTATAACAAGAAATGCTATTTATACCTTACTTGCAGATATCTATCTGTGGAGAGCATCCAAGAATTCCTCTCCTGATTCTATCGCAGTGTATGGTGATCAGTATCGCGATGATTATGCGAAATGTATTGAATGTTGTAATTATGTCATCAGTGCGATGAATTATAAGATGAATGAACAAGGTGTTAACCATTTCGGAAAAGGCGACGGTAATACTCCTGAACTGCCTTTGATTGTAATGGAACCTCGTTCTACAGCATTCACATCATATAATGAGGTATTCGGTTCTAAAAACTCCGATGAGAGTATTTTCGAAGTTCAATATGGCAATGCTCCAAACGACAACGAAACGCTCAATTATTTCTTTGGCGGTTTTTCTGGCAGCAATATTACAGGTGCGAGAATTCAGCGTTCAACAGTGTTTGAAGAAGTCTCTACAACAGAAGTTGAAAATGAAGGTGTTACATTCTATAAGTCAGACTACCGTTTAGGACAAACGTTCTATTACGCCCCTGCTACGAATGGAACAACAATTCCTATCAATATCGTGAAGAATTTGGCTTCTGGTATAACCGTAAATTCTGCGGCTTCTACAAGAGACGATATGACGACAAGAGGATGTTTTACATACTCAGGCACACGTCTGCATAATAACATTGCTGCAAACTGGATAGTATACAGAGCTTCTGACCCTATCTTGATGAAAGCTGAGGCAATGGCAGCTCTTAGTAGTTTTGATGCAAGTTATTTGGCTTCAGCTATGCAGCTGACTAAGGCAATTTTCATACGTTCTAATCCGACGATTCAGGCTAACCGGCTTAACTTCTTTTATGGTACTCAGTCTGAAGTTATGGACTACATCTTAAGAGAGCGTCAAAGAGAATTTATCGGTGAAGGAAAGCGTTGGTTTGATCTGGTTCGTCTGGCATATCGTTCAGGTGATACATCAAGACTCCTGAATATACTGTCGTTGAAGTTCGCGGGTGGATCTAACGCCATCAAGGCTAAAATGGCTACGATGAACTCTTTGTTTAATCCTGTTTACAGGGAAGAAATGAAGGTGAACACTGCACTTGTCCAAAATCCGGCATGGGGTGATGATAATACTTCAGAGAGAAAATAATTGTAAGTCATTGGAAGTTTTACATGTCGAAAAAAATAAAGATTATGAATATTAGATATAATAATTTGTTAGTAGGAGGATTGTTAGGTCTCCTGGCAATTTTCAGCATTTCGTCCTGCTCCGATGATCATTTTGACGTTGGAACGCAGACGGAAGCCAGTGGTACGCTTTGGGATAATCTTGTTGCTACTCAGAAATGCGATGATTTTGCGCTGATTCTTCAAAAGACTTTAGTAGCAAAGAAAGATTACGGTATTCCTGCAACGTTGACATATGATGCACTTTTAAGGTCAGATCACGTTCTCACAGTATGGGCACCGATAGACGGGACATACGATGCACAGAAGTGGCTTGACTTATTGGAAGCAGGCGATAATGAAACTGTTGAACAGCAGTTCGTGGGCAATCATATCGCATATTTCAATTATACCGGCAGTTTTCCTCAGAATCAGAAAGTGATGCTGTCGAACCATAAATATGCAGATTATGATCACTCTGTTATGCCAAACACTTTCCAGGATAGAGAAATATTAAGTGAGTATGAGAAGCCGTCAACAAACGGTACTCTTCACGTGATTGACTCTATTTCTGTCTTCTTACCGAATCTGCGTGAGATTCTTGCCATGCACGATAATCTCAGTAGTTTATATGAGTGTGTGGAGAATCATGACACAGTGTATTTCAATGAGAATGCAAGTGTTATCGGTTCTGTTGTTGACGGTGTTGTTCACTATGTAGACTCTGTTTTCTATGACTATAATGTGATATATCCTACCATAGCAGAAAATGAGGACTCTTGCTGTGCAGCAATCCTTCCGTCAAATAATGCTTGGCAACAGGCTATGACGGCGATTACTCCGCATTACAAATACAAAAACAGATACTATTACGTAACTTCAACATCTGCAAATGTCCTCCAGACAGATACAATTGCAGCTGACTCTCTTCAGGAAATACGCGCTATTTCAGCAGTTATAAACAATATGTTCTATAGCTTGGACGAGCAGCCGGCCTTTGATGTTAAAAAAGCCAGTGTAGAGACTGTGGGAGAATTCTTCCGCACTTGTGACTCATTGGTGTCTAAAACATACTATCGTTCTAATTACAAATATCATCAGCATGCAACTGGCGATTTGGTAAGTTGTAGAGACTTGGCTGAAGGCAAAGATCCTATTGAGGCAAGTAACGGTTACGCATTTATTACTGACAATTTCAACTTCAGGTCTCCTAACTCTTGGAAATTTGATCTGGAATATGAGGCAGAATACAATAGTAATCTTCAGGAGAATGGCCAGTTTGCTGCCAACTATTCTTCTCATAACACCATATTTGTAACGGATGCAATACGTAATCCGTATGTGGAAGGATCAATCAGTAATAATAGGTATGTGGATTTCTTGCCAAACAACTCTTCCTCAAGAATTACAGTTGCATTTAATTTAACGGGGACTTTGTCAGGAAGATACGACATATATGTAGTTACTGTTCCTGAAAATATGATAGATTCTTTGAATACTAATCCGAAGAGTAGTGTTTTCACGGCGACAATCAACTCTGATTTTACTCCAAGTAAACGCGATGCATCGAAAGTTGAAATTGGTACAAAGTTGACTTCAAAAACATTTACAACAGATAAGACGAAGGTGGATACAATCTTATTGTTCGAAGATTACGAATTCCCGATTTGTTACTATGGCATATCTGGACCAGCTCCGGTTCTCCAGTTGCAGTCTCAATTTAGAACAATGCAATCTAGAGTGCAGACACCACATCTTTACATAGACAAAATTATTTTGAAATCTAAGGATGAATAATGCCAATTAACTTTTTAAATTGACAAAAATGAAACATATAAATAAAAATTATTTTTTGGCTAAGGTCTTGGGCGTTGTTCTCTGTATGTTTTTCTATACTGGAGTAATGTCTTCATATGCTCAAGATGATGTGACAGAAGAGGAAGAGGAAGTAGCTGTTGTCAGGAAACAGCCACGCAAAGCAGCCAGCCTTCCTAAATATGAGATGAAAGAAGTTAGTGGGCAGATTGTAGATGCTGTAACAAAGAAGCCTATCAGTGGTGTTCGTGTAGAAACATTAGATGATGCCCGTTACTCTACTATGACAGAAGAAGACGGATGCTATAAATTCTCTGTACCTGTTTTCGCAACATCTTTGTTTATTTCTACTCCTGACTATAATTCTGTTCAAATTGCGATACAGAAGAAGAATCAGGTAACGAAACTGTACAGTTCTGCATTCTCTTCCTTCTATAAGAATGGAACCGATATATTTACTAACAAGCAGGTAAACATCAAAGATCCGTCTTCTATTACTCCGGAGACTGAGATTGAAAACCTCCTTGAAGGTAATATCCGTACTATCTCACGCGGCGGAATGCCTGGCCAGGGTGCTAACATGCTTATGAATGGTATTTCATCACTGAACGCTACGACTCAACCCTTAGTAGTTGTTGACGGCGTGATTTGGGATATGCAGTATGAGCGTACAACTTTGCACACTGGTTTCCTGAACAATGTATTAAGCACATTTGACCCGGAGGATATCGAGTCAATCAAGGTTTTGAATACTGGTACAGCATTCTATGGTGCTAAAGGTGCAAATGGCGTGATTGAGATTGCTACAAAACGTGGTCGCAATCGTGCTACACGAATTCAGGCTCGTATCTATGGCGGTTTTGAAACAGCTCCTGCTACAATTGATGTGATGGATGGTAATCAATACCGCAATTATATGTCTGGCATTTTAGGAACATATGAGCCGACAAGAGGCTCTTCTGTCGCTGCGGCGTTGTATCGTATATCCCGACAGCCATTTATGAATGAGGATCCGAATTATACTTATTATAATTTGTATCACAATAATACTGACTGGCAGAAAGACTTGTACAAGACAGCCTTCACCCAAAACTATAGAGTGAATGTACAGGGTGGTGATGACGTTGCTTTGTATGGTTTGTCATTAGGTTACACAACAGCTGATGCTACAGTTAAGAAGAATTCTTTTGACCGCTTGAACATCCGATTCAACACAGACATTAATTTGTTTGAGAAAGTATTTGCGTCATTCGATATTTCATATGCCCGTAATACTAATTATGTGCTTGATAATGGTTGGATGCCGAATTATACTGCTGCGAATATTTCTTCACCGAATGTATTAGGAACACTCGTTGCTCCAATGATTAACAAATATAATTATGTTGTTTATTGGGACGATGCTTCTTATATGAATAGAATTTATTTGGATCCTAAGGTTTATTCCGGTCAGGAATATTCCGCAAATGCCAATCCTTTTAGATTCTCTACAGCGTATGGTACCGAAGCATTAGGAAATCCATATTGGATTCTCCGTAACGGTGATGGAGACAACAAGAACTATCAAGAACAAACTCAGTTCATGCTGAATTTTAATCCTCGCTATGAGATTAATAAATATTTCACACTGGGTGATCGTTTCAGCTATATCCTGAATAGTACAAGTGAGAAATATTATCTGCCTTGGGATGGAACTCCAAGCAAGTTTGTTGAAGGAATGGGTAACATCCGCAGTGCGGTTAAGTCTCAGTCAAGTACCGAGAATGAAATTACAAACAATTTATATTTGTCATTTAAGAAAAATTTCGGTGCTCACAATCTGAATGCTATCGCTGGTTTCCGCTTGAATTCGTTTAACTATTCTGACAGTTACTTAAGCGGATATAATAACCAAAATGATAAGATGCCAAACTTGACTTACGGCTTGGCTTATCTTACCTATGGCGGTGTTAACGACAAGTGGTTGGAACTCTCATACTATCTGCATGCCGGTTATAATTTCAAGAACCGTTATTTCCTTAATGCTGGTGTTACCACTCAGACTTCTTCACGCTTCGGAAAGAATGCAGATGAGGGTGTGAAACTGTTTGGTGTTAAATGGGGTCTCTTCCCGTCAGTACAAGCAGCATGGTTGATTTCTGCTGAACCTTGGTTTAAGTCAGACATGGTCAATTACATGAAACTTTCTGCCGGTTATGAGGAAGTAGGTAATGACCACATTGACAACTACGCTACGCGTACATACTTCGAGAACATCAAATTCTTCAGTAGCGCTACAGCATTACGTCTGGCTAATATTGCCAACACCTCCATTCAGTGGGAAACAACACGTCGCTTCAACATCGGTCTTGAGACAAGTTTGTTTGACAACCGTTTGACATTGGGCGCTAACGTATTCTTCAGTAAGACATCTAATTTGTTGTCATTGCAAGAAGTAAGTTACCTTACTGGTCTGCCCGTTATGTGGGCTAACAATGGTTCCTTGACCAACAAGGGCGTAAACCTGAATGTTAATGCAATCCTATTGAACACTAAGAACTTCAAATGGGAAGCAGGTTTCTCATTAGGACATTACAATAATGAAATCAAATCATTAAGAACAGAAGGTGTTGATTTGTATAATTTGGATGCAAACGGCTCTCGTAATGGTATCTATAAGACAATCAACGGTTACACAACTTCTGTTTATGGTACTGACAATGTTCTTACCGCTGTTGGCAAAGCTGCGGGTGTTTTCTATGGCTATAAGACTAATGGAATATTCACAACAGACGCTCAGGCAAGTACAGCTGGTGCATATGGCTATTTGAGATATCCTACAGGTTATACAGGTGATCCATATCGCAACTTCAAGGCCGGTGATGTTCATTTCATTGACCAGAATGGTGACGGATGGATTTCAGAAGCCGACATGGTGCAGATTGGAGATCCTAACCCGGACATCTACGGTAATTTCTATACCAAGTTAGTTTGGAAACAGTTCACTTTGGATGTTATCTTCAAGTATTCTTTGGGTAATGACATTTACAATTATCAGCGTTCTCAGTTAGAGAAGGGAAACAATTTGTGGAATCAGACCACTGCATTATGCAACCGTTGGACATACGATGGTCAGCCGACAAGTGTTCCTCGTGCCGTAATGACACAGAGTTCAGAATGGGTGAACAATGAACGTTTCTCTGATCGCTGGATTGAAGATGGCTCTTATTTGAAATTGAAGAAAGTACGTCTGACTTATAAGTTACCGTTGAATCTTTCATGGTTGCAGGGATTGACAGTATGGGGCGAGGCAAACAATGTCGTAACTCTGACTAAATATCTCGGAACCGATCCAGAAGTTTCTTGTTCAAATAATATTTTATATCAAGGAGTTGATGCTGGCATGACACCTATGTCAAGAAACTTTAATTTCGGTGTTACTATTAACTTGTAAAAAAGAAACACAATGAATACTAAAAAATCTTTTATAGCTCTATTGATTGGTATTTTGAGTTTTGGCATTTTCGGAACATCTTGTTCCGATATGCTGGAGCCGAATATGGATCGTTATTCAGAGAATTTTGCTCAAGACTCTGTGTATTCTGCATTTGGTATCTTGATGAGTGTCCAGAAAGTTGCAGAGCGTACAATCATTCTTGATGCAACAAGAAGTGACTTGGTTACAACAAGCGCCTATACTACTGACTCCATCATGGAACTTGTTAATTTCGAAAATCCTGAGGATGGTAGCAATGCATTGTTGAATGTTGCTGATTACTATCATATCATCAATTCATGTAATTTCTATCTGGCAAAGGCTGATACTGTTTCAACCAAGAACGGCTATGCCGAGATGAAGCGTGAATATGCTGAAGTCGTAATCATCCGTTCATGGGCATATCTGCAGTTGATTAACCTCTATGGTACAGTACCATATATTACAGAGCCTATTTCAAGTGTAGCTGACGCTAATGAACTGATGACAAAGGGTGTGACAATATCAAAGGACAATGTTGTTGACAGATTCCTGGAGTCAGGTGTTATGAATGCATACGAAATTCAGGCTTCTTTAGGCTTGCCTAACTATAGCAGCGTTTCTACAGGTTCCGGTAGTTTCAATACCTGCCAGATGTTCTTCCCTGCAGAATTGATATTAGGTGATGCATATTTGATGCAAAACCAATATCAGAAAGCTGCAGAGATGTATTTCCATTTCTTTGACAAGTCTTACTATAATAACAATATTCGTTTCACTACACCTTACAATGCGAATATGAATAATAGTTATTATATGACAGCCGGAGTCGCTGGTTCTTCTGATAACAGATACTACGATTTGACTCGTTACAGCTGGTTAGATGCTTTCTCAAGCAACAATACAAGAGAAAGATTGGTTGTTGTTGCCGGTGCTACAAGTTCTCAATACGGACAGGTTCTGACATCCGTCCAGAATGTATTCGGATTTACTACATCGGTCAGAAGAGGTAGTAA
>OCTX012282982.1_pt1 | contig 41192 bp, 37 predicted proteins | sample 1539691 | NCBI WGS metagenome assembly OCTX01 (sample SAMN02144231, study PRJEB22623) | gut metagenome | biome: sheep rumen | host: Ovis aries | place: New Zealand
TTGCGGAGAGAGAGGGATTCGAACCCCCGGTGCCTCTCAGCACGACGGTTTTCAAGACCGTTGTAATCGACCACTCTACCATCTCTCCTTAGGTGTGGTGCTGTTAAGCGGGTGCAAAAGTACGATATTTTTTCTAATTATGCAAATTTTTGGGTTACTTTTTGTTTATCATGTGCATTTTTCGTACCTTTGCACCATGATTTACCCGAATAATTTTGAACGCAAGATAGGTTTTGACGAAATTCGCACCCTGCTGAAGGAGCGCTGCCTGTGTACGCTGGGCAAGGAGAAAGTCGACGACATGGGCTTCGCAACCGACTACGCGCTGGTGAGCGAGCAGCTGCAGCAGGTGAGGGAGTTCAGAAGGCTGAGACAGGAGGCCGACGACTTCCCGATGCAGTATTTCTTCGACGTCCGTTCAGCCGTGGCGCGCATACGCCTGGAGAACACCCACCTTGAGGCTGAGGAGGTGTGGGACATGCGCCGCTCGCTGGAGACGATCAGCAACATCGTCAGCTACCTGAGGCGCGGCGTCGGTAGCGACGACGAGGATTCGCGTCCTGACTACCCTGCCCTATTCCGCCTGACGGAAGGGGTGGTGACGTTTCCGGCCATGATCAGGCGTATTGACTCGATACTCGACAAGTACGGCAGCATCAAGGACTCGGCGTCGATGACGCTGGCCAGCATCCGTCATGAGCTGTCGAAGATGGAGGGCAGCATCTCGCGTACATTATATACTATACTGCACAGTGCCCAGAAGGACGGACTTGTAGACAAGGACGCGGCACCGACGCTGCGCGACGGGCGGCTCGTGATTCCCGTGGCGCCGAACCTGAAGAAGCGGATCGGCGGTATCGTACACGACGAGTCGGCGACGGGAAAGACGGTGTTCATTGAACCTACAGAGGTGGTGGAGGCCAACAACAAGGTCAGGCAGCTGGAGGCCGAGGAGCGTCGCGAGATTATCAGGATACTGACGGTCTTCAGCGACGAGGTGAGGCCCCACGTGCCCGAGATTCTTGAATCCTACCAGTTTCTTGCCCAGATAGACTTCATCTACGCCAAGGCGGAGCTTGCCGAACTGACGCACGCCTGCGAGCCGACGCTGAGAGAGGAGCCCTACATAGACTGGATACGGGCCATTCACCCGCTGCTCGACCTCTCGCTGAGCAAGCAGGGCAAGAAAGTCGTGCCGCTCGACATCACGCTGCGCGGCGACAACGGTGCCGACGAGCACGGCCGCGACAAGAACGTGGGGCGGCTGCTCATCATCTCGGGACCTAACGCGGGCGGCAAGTCGGTATGCCTGAAGACGGTGGGCCTGCTGCAGTACATGCTGCAGTGCGGCTTGTCGATTCCCCTGTCGGAGCGTTCTACGTGCGGCATCTTCGACGACATCATGATAGACATCGGCGACGAGCAGAGCATCGAGAACGACCTGTCGACCTACAGCTCGCACCTGATGAACATGAAGCAGATGATGCGCCAGTCGAACGAGAAGACGCTGCTGCTCATCGACGAGTTTGGCGGCGGCACGGAACCCACTATAGGTGGGGCAATTGCAGAGGCCGTGTTAAAGCAATTCTGGAAGAAGCGAGCGTTCGGCGTAATCACGACACACTACCAGAACCTGAAGCATTTTGCCGAGGGTCACGAGGGCGTGGTCAACGGTGCCATGCTCTACGACCGCCATGAGATGCAGGCACTGTTCCAGCTGTCAATCGGTCAGCCGGGCTCATCCTTTGCTATAGAGATTGCGCGTAAAACTGGTATACCTGAGGAGGTTATAAACGACGCATCTGAGATTGTAGGCATGGATTACATCCAAAGCGACAAGTACCTGCAGGACATCGTACGCGACAAACGTTACTGGGAGGGCAAGCGACAGACGATTCACCAGCACGAGAAATCGCTCGAAGGCCGCATTGCCCGCTACGAGAGCAGCATCGAGGAGATAGAGCGCGAGCGCAAGGAGATTCTGAGGCGCGCCAAGGAGCAGGCCGAGGAGCTGCTGAGCGAGAGCAACAAGAAGATAGAGAACGCCATACGCGAGATACGCGAGAGCCAGGCCGAGAAGGAGGCCGCGCGCCGCATACGCGAGGAGCTGAACACGTTTAAGGCGGAGCTATCAGACATTGACACGAGGGCTAACGACGAAGCCATCGACCGCAAGATCAAGCAGATACAAGAGCGCAAGGAACGGCGCGAGAAACGCCGCCAGGAGAAGGCCCTCAAGGCGGCCACTAAGCCGGCAAGCGTGGCCAAGCAACCGACAGCGGCGAGCAAGGAACTGGCCGTGAACGACTACGTGCGCATAAAAGGCCTTACAAGCGTGGGCACCATCGAAAGCATTGACGGCAAGATGGCCACCGTCATCTTCGGCGGCATGAAGACCAAGATGAGAACCGAGCGACTGGAGCCGGCCGAGGCGCCCCAACAGCAAGAAAAGAGCCGTGCCGAGGAGCGCAACTCCCACCTGGCCGGTGCTTACGCCAACGTGTCGAGCGACACCCGCAACGTCATTGACAACCGCAGGCTGAACTTCCACCAGGACCTTGACGTCAGGGGCATGAGGGGCGACGAGGCCATCAATGCCGTCACCTACTTCATTGACGACGCGATACTCGTCGGCATGCCGCGCGTACGCATACTTCACGGCACGGGGACAGGCGTCCTGCGCCAACTGATACGCCAATATCTGGCCACGATTCCCAACGTCAGCAGCTACCGCGACGAGCACGTCCAGTTCGGCGGAGCAGGCATCACGGTGGTGGATATTGATTAAGTGTGCGCACACAGCAAATCTTAAAAAAACTAAAGAAATTTGGATAAGTAGCTGAAACTTCGTAACTTTGCACCGAAATTCTAAAGGATAACGCAGTTTCTCGTGACGAGAAGGCTGCAGTAAAGTATAGAGTTATGAAGAAAACATTTATGATTTTATGTATGAGCCTGGCTGCTGTCTTGCTGAATGCAAAAGCGCCAAGTTTCAACTGGGATCCAGTGATGGATGCGATTATTCAAGTAGAAAGCGGTGGGAACCCGAACGCCGTGAGTGGGAACTCGGTAGGCGTGATGCAGATTACTCCGATACTCGTTGAGGACTGCAATCAGATTCTCGAAAAAAAGAAGAGTAAGAAGCGCTACTCCTTGGCTGACCGTTACAGCGCCAAGAAATCGAAAGAGATGTTCCTGCTTATTCAGTCGTATTATAACCCGATGAACAATGTAGAGAAAGGTATTCGCCTGTGGAACGGCGGTGTGAACTACAGCGTCCGTGCAACGAACAGGTACTTTCGGAAGGTTATGAACAAAATGAAGTAAGAATTCTATTTGCAAGTCTTATATCAGTCGGAGAGTCATCAGGCTTGCCGGCTGATTTTCGTTTATGCCGCAGCGCCAACCCGAGCCAGAGCCGTAGGGGCACAAAAAAAGAACGCCTCTCATGAAAAGCGTTCTCTCTTAGTTGCGGAGGCAGGATTCGAACATGCGACCTCCAGGTTATGAGCCTGGCGAGCTACCAACTGCTCCACTCCGCGATGTTATACAAAAGTTATCACCTCTTGTTTGCGGGTGCAAAATTACTACTTTTTTTCCATCTACGCAAATTTTAGCTTATTTTTTTTGCATAAAAGCCGAAAAGACAAGAAAAAAGGCGGTGGCATGTCAATTATTTGGTAAAATCCTTGGCTAATTCAAATAAAAAGGATAATTTTGCACACGATATATTAATGTGCAATATTATGTCAATATCAAAGACTAGGCAACTATTGGTTGACACGGCGCGACAGCTCTTTGCCAAGAACGGTTTAGAGAACACCACGATGAACGACATTGCAACAACGTCGGGCAAAGGACGGCGCACGCTTTATACCTATTTTAAATCGAAGGACGACATCTACTATGCCGTCATCGAGTGTGAGCTTGAACGACTGAGCGACAAGCTGGACGAGGTAGCTGCTAAGAAGATACGCCCTCAGGACAAGGTGATCGAGCTGATATACACCCACCTGAGCATGATTCGCGAGACGGTGGTGCGCAACGGCAACCTGCGCGCCGAGTTCTTTCGTAACATCTGGATGGTCGAGAAGGTGCGCAAGAACTTCGATGACGCCGAGATCGAACTGTTCCGCAAGGTGTATGCCGAGGGCAAGGCCGACGGCGAGTTCGACATTGACAACGTCGACCTTGTGGCCGACATCACGCACTATTGTATAAAGGGCCTTGAGGTGCCCTACATCTACGGCCGCATTGCCCACGGCATGACCGAGGAGGCCACTAAGCCCCAGGTTGCCAAGGTGGTGTACGGCGCATTAGGCAAGCTGAACAAACGTTAGACATTATAAATTATTAGACAAACAGAATGGGATTATTAGAAGGAAAGACAGCACTCATCACAGGTGCTGCACGCGGTATCGGAAAAGCTATCGCGCTGAGATTTGCCGAGGAAGGAGCTAACATAGCATTCACCGACCTCGAAGTGAACGAAGAGACAGAAAAGGAAATCGCCGCCAAGGGCGTGAAGGCCAAGAGCTACGCCTCGAACGCAGCCGACTTCGCACAGACGGACGAGGTCGTGAAGGCCGTAAAAGAGGAGTTTGGCAGTATTGACATACTGGTCAACAACGCCGGCATCACCAAGGATGGCCTGATGCTGCGCATGACGGAACAGCAGTGGGATGCGGTGATCGCCGTCAACCTGAAGTCGGCCTTCAACTTCATCCACGCCTGCGTGCCCGTCATGATGCGCCAGCGCGGCGGAAGCATCATCAACATGGCCTCGGTCGTCGGTGTTCACGGCAATGCCGGCCAAGCCAACTACGCCGCCTCGAAGGCCGGCCTCATAGCGCTGGCAAAGAGTATCGGTCAGGAGATGGGCCCGAAGGGCATCCGTGCCAACGCTATCGCTCCCGGCTTCATTGACACGGCCATGACGCAAGCACTACCCGACGACATCCGCAAGGAGTGGATAGGCAAGATACCCCTCCGCCGCGGCGGTACGGTAGACGACATCGCCTCGTGCGCCGTATTCCTTGCCAGCGACATGTCGAGCTACATCAGCGGCCAGGTCATCCAGGTCGATGGTGGCATGAACATGTAACTGCGCACCCACGCTTCTACAGACGCCTACTCCATCGGGAACAAGCCGTAGAGCTTGGCGTCAATCATATCGGTGACCTGCTGGAAGTGCTCCGGCTGGTCGCCGAATTTGCATTTGTCGCCATCGATGATGATGAGCTGCCCCTTGTAGCCGGCAATCCACTCCTCGTAGCGCCGCTCAAGGCCCTGCAGGTAGTCGAGCCTCATGGTTTGCTCGTACTCGCGGCCGCGCTTCTGAATCTGTGCCACCAGCGTCGGTATGCTCGAGCGGATGTAGATCATCAGGTCGGGCAGCTTGACGAGCGACATCATCAGCTGGAAGAGGTCGGTATAGGTCTCGAAGTCGCGGTCGCTCATCATGCCCTGTCCGTGCAGGTTGGGGGCAAAGATGCAGGCGTCCTCGAAGATGGTGCGGTCCTGGATGATGGTGTCGGCCGACTTAGATATCTCGACGACCTCCCTGAAGCGCTTACTGAGGAAGTAGACCTGCAGGTTGAACGACCACCGCTTCATGTCGGCGTAGAAGTCCGACAGGTAGGGATTGTTGTCAACGGGTTCGAATCGTGGCGTCCATCCGTATCGGTGGGCGAGCATGCGGGTCAGCGTGGTCTTCCCGCTTCCGATGTTTCCTGCTACTGCTATGTGCATTGTTGTGTGGTTTAATGAGTTACGTTGGGAACAGGCCAAAGAGCGTGGCGTCTATGCGGTCGGTAATCCGGGCAAAGTCGCGCGGAACGTGCTCAAAGTCAAGACCGTCCTTCTCGATGGTCATGACGCGGCCCTGATAGTGGTTCTTGATGAAGTCGTCGTAGCGGTGGTTGAGGTTCTCGAGATAGTCGAGCTGTATCGTCTGCTCGAAGTCCCGTCCCCGCCGCTGGATGTTGCTCACGAGGTGAGGCACCGAGGCGCGCAGGTAGATCATGAGGTCAGGCAGCCTGACGGTGAGCAGCATCTGCTCGAAGAGGTCGATGCACGTGTCGTAGTCGCGCTGGCTGAGCCGGCCGGCGTCATAGTTGTTGCGCATGAAGACGTAAACGCCCTCAAAGATGGTGCGGTCCTGTATCACGGTCGTCGCCGAGTGCTGAATACTGATGAGGTCGCGCAGTCGCTCCTTGAGGAAATAGACCTCCAGGTTGAAGGCCCAACGGCTGATGTCGCCGTAATAGTCCTCAAGGTACGGGTTGTGGTCGACCGCCTCGAACCTTGGTTCCCAGCGGTAGTGCCTTGCCAGCATTCGCGTGAGTGTCGACTTTCCGCTTCCGATGTTTCCTGCTATTGCAATATACATGGCGTTTCGGTGTATGATTTTGGGTCGGATAATGCTTCTCTGAGCACAAAGGTAGTGTTTTTTTTCATTTTTCTGCCATTTTGTTTGGTTATTTTAATTATTTTCTCTACTTTTGCACCGCAAACAAATATTTAATAACTCAAAACTTTAAACTTTATTGCCTATCGAAACACGATTACTTCATAACAAATAAGAACCGAATATGAAGGAATTTGAGGGAATGACCAACGAGTCGTTGGCATTGCTTTACGTAGGAGGAAACAATAGAGCGTTCGACGAGTTATTGGAAAGAACTCAGTCAAAGCTTTTCGCGTACATTATGTTTGTAGTGCGCAATGAGGATGTTGCCAACGACATCTTCCAGGAGACCTATGTCAAGGTCATCACCCGCCTGCAGGAAGGCCGCTATACCGACTCGGGCAAGTTCACCTTCTGGCTGACGCGCATTGCCCACAACGCCATCATGGATTGGTACCGCGCGCAGAAGAGCGGCCACATCGTAGAGCTGGCCGACGACAACGACATGAGCAACCTCAGCGGCGAACAGGTTCAGGACTCGTTCCGCGAGAACGAGATGGTGAACGACCAGGTGATGGCTGATGTACGCCGGCTCATCGAGGCACTGCCCGCCGCCCAGCGCGAGGTGGTGTTCATGCGCTTCTACCAGCAGCTGTCGTTCAAGGAGATAGCCGACCTGACGGGCGTCAGCATCAACACGGCCCTCGGGCGCATGCGCTACGCCCTGATGAACCTGCGCAAGATGGCGCGCGAGAACCAGATGGAGCTGGCCCTGGCTTACTGACCACCGCCCCGACTACAGGGCGCGGAGGCTGCTGATGGTTGCCTCGGGAGTCTTGCTCTTGAAGACGTAGCTGCCGCTGACGAGCACGTCGACGCCGGCCTCCACCAGTCGCGGTGCCGTCTCGTCCTGTACGCCGCCATCGACCTCAATCAGGGCGTGGCTGCCGCTGTCGGCAATGAGCTGTCTCAGTTGGCGAGCCTTCTTCAGCGTGTTCTCAATGAACTTCTGGCCGCCGAAGCCGGGATTGACGCTCATGAGCAGCACCATGTCGACGTCGCTGATGATGTCTTCAAGCATGGCGACGGGTGTCGACGGGTTCAGCGTCACGCCGGCCTTCATGCCGGCATCGTGAATTTCCTGTACGGTGCGGTGCAGGTGGTCGCAGGCCTCCAGGTGGACGTTCATCATCATCGCCCCGAGCTTTGCCGTGCGGCTGATGTAGCGCTCGGGCTTCACCACCATGTAGTGTACGTCGAGCGGCTTGGTACACATCGCGGCCACGGCCTCGAGAACGGGGAATCCGAACGAGATGTTCGGCACGAAGACGCCGTCCATCACGTCTAAGTGTAGCCAGTCGGCCTCGCTGCGGTTTATCATTTCAATGTCGCGGTCGAGATGAAGGAAGTCGGCCGCGAGCAACGACGGAGATACTTTTGTCATTTTCGGTTTTCGATTTTCGAATTATGGTTTTCGATTAACGAATCAGTTCAGACAATAGGCCATGCCGTTATCCACACGATAGGTGTAGGCAAACTGCCTGATGGTTTGGAGCGTCTTGTCGCTCGGCTTGAACTTTTCGCTCATCAGAGCGACTGCGTCTTTTACTTGCTGAGTAGAAATTTGCATAGGCTGCCGTTTTTTAAATTGTTAATATACTTATTTAACGCTTCATGCGCTGAAATATTATATAGCCCAGAAAATATTTTTTGCTTCTGGTCGGAAAGTCCGAAAAACTTCGTACCTTTGCAATCGTTTAAATAAAAAACGTAAGGAGAACAACAATGGAAAAGAAGAACGAAATTCCCGTCTTGCTGCTGACGGGCTATCTGGGCAGCGGCAAGACAACCCTGCTAAACCGTATACTCTCTAATCAGCGCGGCATCAAGTTTGCCGTCATCGTCAACGACATCGGCGAGGTGAACATCGACGCTGACCTCATCCAAGCCGGCGGCATCGTCAACCAGCAGGACGACTCGCTCGTGGCCCTGCAGAACGGCTGCATCTGCTGCACGCTGAAGATGGACCTCGTGAAGCAGCTGCAGGACATCATCAGCATGAAGCGCTTCGACTACATCGTCATCGAGGCCAGCGGCATCTGCGAGCCCGGCCCCATAGCACAAACCATCTGCTCGATACCCCAGATGGTGCCCGACATGGAGGTGCAGCCGCGTCTCGACGCCATTGTCACCGTCGTCGATGCGCTCCGCATGAAGGACGAGTTCGGCAGCGGCCTGAGCCTGAAGCGCCCCGACATTGACGACGAGGACATCGAGAACCTCGTCATCCAGCAGATTGAATTCTGCAACATCGTCCTGCTGAACAAGGCCTCGGAGGTAACGCCCGACGAGCTGGGACGCATCCGCGGCATCATCCGCGAGCTGCAGTCGAAGGCCGAAATCATCGACACCAACTACGGTGACGTCGACCTCGACCGCATCATCAACACCGGCATGTTCGACTTCGACGACGTGGCCACCTCGGCCACCTGGATTCAAGAGGTGGAACGCCACGACGACGATGATGACGACGACGATGACGACGACCACGAGCATCACCACCACCACGATGACGACGACGACCACGACGAGCACGAGCACGAGCACCACCACCATCACCACCATCACCACGACGAGGGCGAGGCCGAGGAGTATGGCATAGGGACGTACGTGTACTACGCGCGGCGACCGCTCGAGCTGGGACTCTTCGACGAGTTCGTGGCCCGCAAGTGGCCGAAGGGCATCATCCGCGCCAAGGGCATCTGCTGGTTCAAGGACGAGCCCGACATCTGCTACGTCTTTGAGCAGGCCGGCCGACAGGTGAGCCTACGCAACGCCGGACAATGGTATGCCACCATGCCGAAGAACGAGCTTGCCGAACTGATGGATCAGCAGCCAAGCCTGCGCCGCGACTGGGACGAGCAGTATGGCGACCGCATGCAGAAGCTGGTGTTCATCGGCCAGCATCTCGACAAGGACCTCATTGCCCGCGAGCTTGACTTTTGCCTGGTTTGAGCGCCTATAGTTGTCAATCACACTTTTCAACCCGCGCTCCCCACACATCCCACACCGGGCTGACCGTGAAACGAGCCTCCCGGGAAAGATTCACTGGCAGTGAATAATTATAACGAAGCGCCCCACGGACGAAACGCGGCGCCTTTCACGCACTGTGAGGCGTCCGCCGTCAGGTGTGGGAAGTGTGGGAAGTGCGGGTTGTTTGATTATTCCGCTTTAATATACGCGCGCGAAGCAGCCACGTGGCCAAAGGTTTTCAGTTTTTGATTCTTTTGTTTGGCCGTTACGCAGATTTTTAGTAACTTTGCACGCCGAAACGAGATTGTACATAAAACCCCAATAGACATTATCAAAAGACGATGAAAAGAGACAACCAAATCTTCGAGTTGATTGAGAAAGAGCATCAGCGCCAGCTGAAAGGCATCGAGCTGATAGCCAGTGAGAACTTCGTGAGCGATGAGGTGATGGAGGCCATGGGCTCGTACCTGACGAACAAGTACGCCGAAGGCTACCCCGGCAAGCGCTACTACGGTGGCTGCCAGGTGGTCGACGAGGTCGAGAAGCTGGCCATCGAGCGCGTCTGCAAGCTCTTCGACGCCGAGTATGCCAACGTGCAGCCCCACTCAGGAGCTCAGGCCAACGCTGCCGTGCTGCTGGCCGTGCTGCAGCCGGGCGACACGTTCATGGGCCTTAACCTGGCTCACGGCGGCCACCTCTCACACGGGTCGCTGGTCAACACGAGCGGCATCCTCTACAAGCCCGTGGGCTACAACCTGAACAAGGAGACGGGCCGCGTTGATTACGACGAGATGGAGCAGCTGGCCCTGGAGCACAAGCCGAAGCTCATCATCGGCGGTGGCTCGGCCTACAGCCGTGAGTGGGATTACAAGCGCATGCGCGAGATTGCCGACAAGGTGGGCGCTCTGCTGATGATCGACATGGCTCACCCCGCCGGCCTCATTGCAGCCGGCCTGCTGGAGAACCCCGTGAAGTGGGCCCACATCGTCACCTCGACGACCCACAAGACGCTGCGCGGACCTCGCGGCGGTATCATCCTCATGGGCAAGGACTTCGAGAACCCCTGGGGCCTGAAGACGCCGAAGGGCGAGGTCAAGATGATGTCGGCCCTGCTCAACTCGGCCGTATTCCCCGGTCAGCAGGGTGGACCCCTCGAGCACGTCATCGCTGCCAAGGCCGTGGCCTTCGGCGAGGCTCTGCAACCCGAGTTCAAGGAGTGGGCCGCACAGGTGCAGAAGAATGCCAAGGTGCTGGCCGACGAGCTCGTGAAGCGCGGCTTCACCATCGTCAGCGGCGGTACCGACAACCACTCGATGCTCGTCGACCTGCGCTCGAAGTACCCCGAGCTGACTGGCAAGGTGGCCGAGAACGCCCTCGTCGCCGCCGACATTACCGTGAACAAGAACATGGTGCCCTTCGACTCGCGCTCGGCCTTCCAGACGAGCGGCATCCGTCTCGGCACGCCCGCCATCACTACGCGCGGTGCCAAGGAGGACCTGATGGTGCAGATAGCCGCCTGGATTGAGGAGGTGCTGAACGCTCCCGAGGACGAGCAGGTGATTGCCAGCGTCCGCCAGCGCGTCAACGAGAAGATGAAGCAATATCCGCTCTTCGCCTACTAAGCCGATAAGTTGACGGAACCCTATTCCGTTCTGTATAGAGATTATGGGAAATCAAGAGGTATGACGCCCTAAGGAGCTGTTTACCACCTGATTTCCCATAATTTCTTTCTTTTTTATTACTGCTTTTACGCTGTTTATTCGCTATAGGCTTTCTCGCCGATGGTCTCCATCGAGCCGATGGTCATCTGCCGCAGGTCGTAATAAGAGCCGTTGTAGACGTTGAAGTCGACGTGACCCTTGATGCCGGGCAGCTTGCCAACGTCGGTGTGCTGCCAGAACTTCCAGCGGCCCTTGTACTCTACGCTGTCTACGTAGTAGTGGGCAATCCAGTAGGGATACTGGTTGAAGACCGAGTCGCTGAGATAGCGCATCTTAAATTTATAATAGGTATAGATGATGGGCTTCACCTTGTAGTGCCACTCAACGAGGTCGAGCCACTTCAGCACCGACTGCTTGAACTGCTCGTCGGTCTGGTCCTTGGGCTTGTGCTCGACGTCGAGCACCGGGGGCAGGTCGCCGTTCTCGAGCTTCACCTGGCTGATGAAGTGCTGGGCCTGGCGGGCTGCCGGCGAGTGGACGCTGTAGAAATGATAGGCTCCGCGGGTGAAGCCGTACTCGCGGGCCTGGTGGAAGTTTTCATGGAAGTTCTCGTCGGTGCGCGTTGAGCCCTCGGTGGCCTTGATCATGACGAAGCGCACGGGGTAGCGGCCTATCATGCCCTTGTCCTTGAGCTCGTCCCAGTCGATATGGCCCTGGTGGTGCGAGATGTCGATGCCGTGAATCTCGTAGCCGTCAGGGTAGTTCATGTCGCCGTAGAGGGCGCGCCAGCGGAAGCCGAAGGGACCGACGAAGAAGTAGTAGAACAGCCAAATGTAGAGCGCCACGACACCCACGCCGCCAACCCACCATCCCCAGACGGGTATGCGCCCTAAAAGGCGAGCCACGGCTCCGGAGCGCTTCTTGCGCCCGGGGCCGTGGTGCGTTGGGTTGGTGCTGGTGCCTCTATGGCGTGCTACACGTTTCTTTGGCATTCTCAGCTTAGGTTACTTGGCCTGCTCGAGGGCCAGCGTCTTGGTGGGCTGGTCGCAGACTTCGGAGGGACCCCAGTACTGAATCGGACCGGGATAGACGTAGCACGTCTCCTTGGCCCACAGGTCGCGCTGGGCAGCGAAGCACTTAAACGGTGCACCGTCGAGCTCGACGAGTGCCTTGCGGATGACGGGCTTCATCTCGCCGTTGCGGCGCTCCATGTTCATCATCATCGTGATGGGCACACCGCCGGCAATCCACTCGTCGGCCGGTGCCGTCGTGTTCTTAACGATGGCCATGTAGCCGGTCTTGCCGTTGGCAATGAGCTGAGCGGCGCTGGTGCCGAGGGCGTAGCAGTAGTCGGCGTCGAAGTTCGACGGGGCGGCGCAGCGACCCTCGTAGCCGAAGAAGTGGTGCTGTGCAGCAAACTTGCCCACATACTTGCCCTCCTTCTTCCACTCGGCCAGACGGGCCTCACACATAGCTGACAGCAGCTTCTCGGTCTCGATGAGACTCACCTGCACGTTGCCGTGGGGGTCGCGGTCGAGCGAGAGCTGGCGGGCGACGTCCTCGGGCAGCGTCTCGAAGGTAGCAGCGTTCTCCTTCGAGAGGTGAGCGAGGATGTACTCGCGCTGGGCCTCCTTGTCGAGGTCTTTATAGTCGGCACCGTGGGCGGCCAGCAGGTCGTTGAGTTCCTGGATGAGGCGGCCGATGGCGGGAATAAACTCGATAAGTCCCTCGGGCACGATGACCGTACCGAAGTTATTGCCCTGGGCGGCACGATAGGCGATGGCCTCGCAGAGCTGGTCGACAATCTGGTTGAGGGTCATGTCGTTCTTCTCGACCTCCTCAGAGACGAGACAGATGTTGGGCTGCGTCTGCAGGGCGCACTCCAGTGCGATGTGCGAAGCCGAGCGACCCATGACCTTGATGAAGTGCCAGTACTTGCGGGCCGAGTTGCAGTCGCGCTCGATGTTGCCGATGAGCTCGGAGTAAGTCTTGCAGGCGGTGTCGAAGCCGAAGGAGGTCTCAATCTGCGAGTTCTTCAGGTCACCGTCGATGGTCTTCGGGCAGCCGATGACCTGTACGCCGTACTGCTTGGCAGCGTAGTACTCGGCCAGCACGCAGGCGTTGGTGTTCGAGTCGTCGCCGCCGATGATGACGATGGCCTTGATGTCGAGCTGACGGATAATCTCGAGACCCTTCTCAAACTGGTCGACCTTCTCGAGCTTGGTGCGGCCGGAGCCAATCATGTCGAAGCCGCCGGTGTTGCGGTACTCGTCGACGATTTCCTTCGTCAGTTCCATATAGTTATGGTCTACCAGACCGCCAGGGCCGAGGATGAAGCCGTAGAGACGGTTCTCGGGGTTGAGCTTCTTGATCTGGTCGAACAGTCCGGTGATGACGTTGTGACCGCCAGGTGCCTGTCCGCCACTGAGGATGATACCGACGTTCATGCGGGTGGTGTTGGCCTCGTCGGCCGGCACGAACTCCACGATGGGCATTCCGTAGGTGTTGGGGAACAACTTCTTGATTTCTTCCTGGTCGGCGACGCTCTGCGTGGGCTCGCCCTCCTTCACTTTTACTGCACCCTGCAGAGCCTTAGGCAGCTTGGGCTGGTAGGCGGCTCTCGCAATCTGCAATGCACTCTTTTCCATAATTGCTAATTGTTTTTGATATTTTTGTTGTGATAATGTATTTTCGACGTGCAAAAATACGCATTTTCGGCGAGAAACGGAAAGAATTTCTGCTTTTTATGTTTTTTTTTGAAGAAAGTTATTGTGATTTGCAAATTATTTGCTATCTTTGCTAACTGGAAATTACAAACCGCAAATGATTATGGCGAATAAGAGATCACTAAAACACGCTATCAACCTCGTCTGCACCGAGCTCTTCGCTGAGGCAGTGGCAGCGTCGCTCTACGGCAATGAGCCGCAGAAGGAGAAATCACACGCTGACACCGTGCTGGCAAGCATCGTCAGGCTTGAGTCCGACTACATCAGGCGAATCTCGCACATCGAGCCGGGCATGAAGCCCAAGCTCTACTTCAAGATCCTGCGCGAGAGGTTTGCCAATGAGGTTGATGAAATCGTTGACCAAATCAACTGTCTGTAACACTTATCGCAACAAGAACACAATGTGGAAGAAATTTTGTAACTGGCTGTTGTACAAACGTATGGGATGGACGGTCAACGTGACTGAACCCCATCCCGAAAAGTATATCATCTGTCTGGCCCCGCACACCAGCAACTGGGATTTCGTGATGGGCCAACTCTACTGTGGTGCCACCGGCATGAAGAGCAACTTCCTGATGAAGAAGGAGTGGTTTTTCTGGCCGCTCGGCGTGCTGTTCCGCCGCCTGGGCGGCATTCCCGTCTACCGGCAGAAGCACACCAGCATGACCGACGCCTTGGCACAGACGGCCCGGCAGGCCGACACGTTCCACCTCTGCATCACGCCCGAGGGCACGCGCTCGCTCAACCCGGAGTGGAAGAAGGGTTTTTACTTCATTGCCCTGAAGACGGGCATCCCCATTCTGCTCTACGGTCTTGACTACGAGCGCCGACTCATTGAGTGTACGAAGACCATCGTCCCCGACGGCGACCTGGAGCGCCAGATGCGCGAGATAAAGCTCTACTTCAAGGACTTCAAGGGTAAGAAGCCCGCTAACTTTACGATAGGAGACGTGCGATGAGAAGGTTGACGCTTTTATCTTTACTCGCCGCACTGACGCTCGCACTCCCACTACGGGCCCAGACGTGGGGCGACATCGACTACGACGGGGCACCGTGGGTTGAGAACGTGTCGAAACCCTACAAGATAACCCGGGGACTGTACAACCGCCACCTGACAGTGTGGGCGAGCCACGGCCGATACTACGACATGGGCGAGCAGCGCTGGAAGTGGCAGCGCCCTACCCTATTCGGCACTAACGAGGACCTGTTCACCCAGACCATCGTCGTACCCTATCTTATACCCATGCTCGAGCGCGCCGGGGCGGTCGTCTTCACGCCGCGTGAGCGCGACTGGCAGCGTAACGAGGTGATTGTCGACAACGACGACCACCGTAACCTGACGGGCTACCGCGAGACGGGCTACCGCCAGCCGTGGGGCAACGCCCCCGCTGCCGGCTTCGGCCTGCACGGCGGCCGCTATGCCGACGGCGAGAATCCCTTTGAGGCAGGCACGGCGCGCATGGCCGAGACGACGACCAGCCGGTCGAAATATAGTTCGATAAGCTACCAGCCGACCATACCCGAGGCTGGACGCTACGCCGTCTACGTCAGCTATCAGACGGTGGAGGGCAGCATCGACGACGCCCACTACACCGTGTGGCACAAGGGCGAGCAGACCGAGTTTCGCGTGAACCAGCAGATGGGCGGCTCGACGTGGGTCTATCTCGGCACGTTCGACTTCGACAAGGGTTGCAACGAGTGGAACTGCGTCACGCTGACCAACCAGAGCAGCCACCGCGGCGGTGTGGTAACAGCCGACGCCGTACGCTTCGGCGGCGGCATGGGCAACATCGAGCGCGGCGGTCAGGTGAGCGGTCTGCCGCGCTGTCTGGAGGGCGCACGCTACTACTGCCAGTGGGCGGGCATGCCCTTCAGCGTCTACAGTCAGCGACTGGGTCAGAACGACTACGCCGACGACATCAACGCACGGTCGCTGAGCGAGAACCTGCTGGCGGGTGGCTCCGTCTACGTGCCCAACCGCGAGGGGCGGCGCGTGCCGCTCGAGCTGTCGCTGGCCATCCACAGCGACGCCGGCTACAATGCCGACGGCCGATCTGTCTACGGACCGCTGGCCATCTACACCACCGAGAAGGACGGCTCGAACGTCTTCAACTGCGAACGGCCCAGGGCGATGTCGCGGCAGCTGGCCAGCGACCTGCTCAGCAATGCCGACCGCGACATCAAGGCCCGCTTCGGCGTCAGCTGGACCAAGCGCGACCTGCGCGACCGCAACTATTCCGAGACGCGCCTGCCTGAGGTGCCCAGCGTCATCTTCGAGACGATGTCGCACCAGAGCTTTCCCGACATGCGCTACGGCCAGGACCCGAACTTCCGCTTCACGCTGGCTCGCTCAATCTATAAGACCATACTGCGCTACGTCAGCAGCATGCACGACGACGACTGCACCGTAGCACCGCTTGCGCCCGAACGGCTCAGGGTGGAGTTCGTCAACCGCCGCCGCGGCGAGGTGCGCCTGTCGTGGCAGTCCACCGACGACCCGCAGGAGCCCTCGGCTGAGGCTACCGGCTTCGTCGTCTACACGGCCGTGGGCAGCGGTGGCTTCAACAATGGCGAGCACGTCAGCGGCCACTCGACGACGCTGCGCCTCGAGCCCGGCGTACTCTACTCCTTCCGCGTGGCCGCCGTCAACAAGGGCGGCGAGAGCTTCCCCTCAGAGGTGGTGTCGGCGCTGTTCAACCACCGACAGAGCCCCACGGTGCTCGTCGTCAACGGCTTCCACAGGCTGGCGTCGCCCGCCGTGATACACAACGACTCGCTGCAGGGCTTCATGCTCGACCGCGACATGGGCGTCAGCTACGGACTGACCGCCGGATGGGCCGGCCGACAACTGAACTTCAGGACCGACAAGATGGGCGTTGAGGACTCTACCGGACTGGGCTTCGGCTACACCGAACTGGCTGGGCAATTCATAGCCGGCAATGACTTCAACTACATACGCACCCACGCCGAAGCCATCCGCCAGGCGGGCTATTACAATGTCGTCAGCTGCTCGGCTGACGCACTGACGACGGCCGACGCCGAGGCGGCTGATGCCGTTGACCTCATCCTCGGACTGGAGTGCGACGACGGCCACAGCCTGCTGAAGTACAAGGCCTTCCCCGCCAGTCTGCAGACCTGGCTCAGGGGCTATATGGGCATGGGCGGACGACTGCTCGTCAGCGGCTCATTCGTGGGCAGCGACATGGTCGACGCCGAGGGACAGCAGTTCCTGAGCGACGTTCTGAAATGTCTGCCGGCGGGTACCGACCCGTCAACAGCCGACGAGACCATCAACGGCATGGGGACGTCGTTCGACTTCTACCGCCAGCATAACGAACGGCACTACGCCGCGCCCCACCCCGACATTCTGCTGCCTGCCGAGGGCGCCATCACGCCGCTGGCCTACGCCGACGGCTACGGTGCCGCCGTGGCCTACACCGATCAGCACCAGCGCTCGTTCACCATGGGCTTCCCCTTCGAGTGCATCAAGTCTGAACAGATGCGGACGGCCATCATGCAAGCAATTCTCACGTACCTTATTAAATAAAACGATAAACAGTCATGTCAAAAATCCAAGCTAATCCTTCAGGGTCGAGGACCATCGAAGTCACCGACGAACATCTGAAAACCATCGAGGAATACCAGTTGCTGCGCGACCTCATCGACTCTAACGGCTACGTCGACGAGACCGTGCTCGACAAACTCAGGCTGAACATCCGCTCGATGCTTGAGTCACAATCGGGCACAGACAAACGCCTGCTCGACCTCTGCCTCGACGTCGTCTATCATCCCGACATGAAAGCCTTCGGACTTCAGCAACTTGTGTTGTACTACATCAACTGGAAGAACAGTGTCGCCGACGAACAGTGAATTCCTGCTGACAGACTTCCTGCCGACGACTAAGAAGGAGCTCGATTTGCGCGGCTGGGACTACGTTGACGTCATCCTCTTCTCGGCCGACGCCTACGTTGACCATCCGTCGTTCGGTGCGGCCGTCATCGGGCGTACGCTCGAGGCGGCGGGTTTCCGCGTGGCCATCGTTCCGCAACCCGACTGGCACGGCGATTTCCGCGACTTCAAAAAGCTGGGCAGGCCCCGGCTCTTCTTCGGCATCGCTCCCGGATGTATGGACTCCATGGTCAACAAGTACACCGCAGCACGGCGACTGCGCTCTGAGGACGCCTACAGCCCCGACGGCCGCCACGACCTGCGCCCGGAATATCCCACCATCGTCTACACCCAGATTCTGAAGCAGCTCTTCCCTGACGTCCCCGTCGTGCTTGGCGGCATCGAAGCCTCGCTGCGGCGCGTCACCCACTACGACTACTGGCAGGATCGGCTTCGCCCCTGCATCCTCTGCGACTCAGGCGCCGACCTCATCGTCTATGGCATGGGCGAGAAGGCCATCACAGAACTCGCTCGCCGACTGTCCGATGGTTTTGCCATCGGAACCATCCGCGACATCCCGCAGACGGTCTACCTGGCCGACGACATCGCCCCGCAGCCCGACGACATCGTGCTTCACAGCCACGAGGAGTGCCTTGCCGACAAGCGCGCCCAGGCCGAGAACTTCCGCTACGTAGAGGAACAGTCGAACATGATGCACGCCAGCCGAATACTCCAGCAGGTTAGCGCAAAGATTGTCAGTACGACAACCAATAATCGACAATCGCTTAATCGGAAACACTATGTCGTGGTCAATCCGCCTTACCCCCCGATGACCACGGCCGAACTCGATGCCTCATTCGACCTGCCCTACACGCGCCAGCCGCATCCCAAGTATCGCGGCAAACGCATACCAGCCTTCGAGATGATTAAGTTCTCGGTAAATATCCACCGGGGCTGTTTCGGCGGATGCGCTTTCTGCACCATCTCGGCTCATCAAGGTAAGTTCATTACCTGCCGCTCGAAAGAGAGCATACTCCGAGAGGTCAGACAGGTCATCAAGATGCCCGACTTCAAGGGCTACCTGAGCGACCTCGGCGGACCGTCGGCCAACATGTACGGCATGCACGGCCGAAACCTTGCCGCCTGCGAGCGCTGTCGGCGCCCCAGTTGTATTCATCCGCAGATATGTCCCAATCTGGACACCGACCACTCGCGGTTGATTGACATCTATCGCGCCGTCGACAGTCTGCCCGGCATAAAGAAAAGCTTCATTGGCAGCGGCGTACGCTACGACCTGCTGCTCTACCGCAGCAAGGACGAGGCTGCCAACCGCGCCGCACAGGAGTACACCCGCGAGCTCATAACCCGCCACGTCAGCGGACGCCTGAAGGTGGCTCCCGAACATACCAGCGACCGCGTGCTGCGACTGATGCGCAAGCCTTCGTTTCAGCAGTTCTATGACTTCAAGCGACAGTTCGATAACATCTGCCGCGAGGAGCACCTGAACCAGCAGATTATACCTTATTTTATAAGTAGCCACCCCGGCTGCCACGAAGAGGACATGGCACAACTGGCTGCCATCACCCGCCGCCTCGGGTTCCATCTCGAGCAGGTACAGGACTTTACCCCGACGCCCATGACCGTTGCCACCGAGATGTGGTACACGGGCTATGACCCCTACACGCTCGAGCCCGTCTTCAGCGCTAAGACGCCTCGCGAGAAGGAGGCCCAGCGCCAGTACTTCTTCTGGTATAAAGACCAACAGCATGACCATCATCGAACAAACACTCATACCGAAAAACCCGACCACGAAAAGCGAGGACGGCATCGTCGTCGATGACGACTTCATTGCCGTCATCGACGGTTCGACATCGAAGACACAGCACCACTACAGCCGCCTCATGAGCAACGGCCGGTATGCCATGACCATCGTGGCCGACTACATCCGCCGAATGCCTAAGGAGACATCGTGCCAGCAATTCTGTGCGGGTGTCACCGCTGCCATCCGCAAACGCTACATCCCCTTCTGGAAGGGCAACAAGGACGCCGTCATCGACCGACTGCTTGAGCACCCCGAAGAACGACTGACGGCCTCGGCCGCCATCTTCAGCAGGGTGCGGCGGGAGATATGGCTCGTCGGCGACTGTCAGTGTCTGCTCAACCAGCAATACTACGACAACCCCAAGCCCTATGAACAGACGCTGGCCGAGATGAGGGCGGCAAAGGTCGCCGAACTGCTGGCCAGTGGCATCAGCCGCGACAGCATACTGGCCGACGACACGGCCCGAAGTGCCATCATCCCCCAGATGCTCCGCGAGATGCGCAACCAGAACGTCACCTATGCCGTCATCGACGGATTCCACATCCCAGCAGCTAAGGTGCCCGTCATCACCCTCGACTTCCGGCCTTGGGAGATTGTGCTCGCCACCGACGGCTACCCCTTCCTCTGCCCCACCCTGGCCGAGAGTGAGCGTCGACTGCAGCAACAGAAGACCGACGACCCACTGAATATCGGTGCTTTTAAGGCGACAAAGGGCTTTCTGGCGGGCAACAATTCGTTCGATGATAGGGCGTACATAAGATTTCAGGTCTGAAATTTGGTCGTGTCGCAGAAAATGTGTAACTTTGCACCCGCTTTCGGTTCCGTAGCTCAGCTGGATAGAGCAACAGCCTTCTAAGCTGTGGGTCTTGGGTTCGAGTCCCAACGGAATCACAAGCAAAATTCCGAGAATGCCGATTATAAAAGCATTTTCGGAATTATTTTTTCTTTCATACAGAGTTTGCGGCTGCAATAGTACTAAAAACACTACGGGTGCGCGGCTTTCACAAGCGGCGCCATCCTAGAACAAACTATCGTTAAATACAAAATAAGGTTAAAGAAAAGAAGAAATATGTATAGCTTTGGTGTTTTTTTCGTACCTTTGCATGCGTTTTTGATCAACAACAACTATTTATAATTTTTATGCAGTATTCTAACGAAGTCAACAACATGTGCGTTGTTGCAAAAGGTCCAAACCACGGACCCGCCCCCATTCCCGAAGAGGGCAAATGGATTCAGGCAAAAGAGATTAAGGATATCTCAGGTTACACTCACGGTATCGGCTGGTGCGCACCTCAGCAGGGTGCCTGCAAGCTGTCGCTCAACGTCAAGGACGGCGTCATCCAGGAAGCTCTCGTCGAGACCATCGGCTGCACGGGTATGACCCACTCTGCCGCCATGGCCAGCGAAATCCTGCCCGGCAAGACCATCCTCGAGGCGCTGAACACCGACCTCGTCTGCGACGCCATCAACACCGCCATGCGCGAGCTGTTCCTGCAGATTGTTTATGGCCGCACGCAGAGCGCCTTCTCAGAGGGCGGACTGGTCATTGGTGCCGGCCTTGAAGACCTGGGTAAGGGTCTGCGCTCACAGACGGGTACGCTCTACGGCACCGTTGCCAAGGGCACGCGCTATCTGGAGCTCACCGAGGGCTACATCACGAAGCAGTTCCTTGACAAGGACAATCAGGTCTGCGGTTACGAGTATGTACACTTGGGCAAGATGATGGAGGCCATCAAGGGCGGCATGGACGCCAACGAGGCCGTGAAGAAGTTCACCGGCAGCTATGGCCGCACCACCGCCGAGCAGGGAATTGTTAAAGCTATTGACCCACGTGAAGAATAAAGGAGGACACAAGTTATGATAAGAAAAGTATCATTCGAGAGCTACGAGCGTCGTATCAACCAGGTACTGGCCGCTCTGAAAGAGAACGGAATCAACAGCATCGAGGAGGCTAACGAGATTTGCGAGAAGGCAGGCGTTGACCCCTACCAGATGTGTGAAGACACACAGCGTATCTGCTTCGAGAATGCCAAGTGGGCATACGTCTGCGGTGCCGCCATCGCTATCAAGAAGGGCGTGAAGAATGCTGCCGAAGCTGCCGAAGCCATCGGTATCGGTCTGCAGTCGTTCTGCATCCCCGGCTCTGTGGCCGACGACCGCAAGGTGGGTCTTGGCCATGGCAACCTGGCCGCCCGTCTGCTGCGCGAGGAGACCGAGTGCTTCGCCTTCCTGGCTGGTCACGAGTCGTTTGCCGCTGCCGAGGGCGCCATCAAGATTGCCGAGAAGGCCAACAAGGTACGCCAGAAGCCGCTGCGCGTCATCCTCAACGGTCTGGGCAAGGACGCTGCCATGATCATCTCGCGTATCAACGGCTTCACCTACGTTCAGACTCAGTTCGACTACTACACCGGCGAGGTGAAGGTGGTCAAGGAGACGCCCTACAGCGACGGTCCCCGTGCAAAGGTCAAGTGCTACGGTGCCGACGATGTTCGCGAAGGCGTAGCCATCCTGTGGAAGGAGAACGTCGACGTGTCGATTACGGGTAACTCGACCAACCCCACCCGTTTCCAGCACCCCGTTGCCGGAACCTACAAGAAGGAGCGCGTGCTCGCCGGCAAGCCCTACTTCTCGGTGGCTTCAGGTGGTGGTACGGGTCGCACGCTGCACCCCGATAACATGGCTGCCGGTCCTGCTTCCTACGGTATGACCGACACGCTGGGCCGCATGCACAGCGACGCCCAGTTCGCCGGTTCAAGTTCAGTGCCCGCTCACGTCGAGATGATGGGCTTCCTGGGTATCGGTAACAACCCCATGGTCGGTGCTACGGTCTCTATCGCCGTCGAAGTCAGCCTGGCCCTGAACGGCAAGTAATACACACAAAAGCCCCTATAAAGAAAACAGGAAGGAAGCCCCGCATGGCATCCTTCCTGTTTTTCAGTTTATGCGGTTCTGGTCAATCCGGTCCTGCAGGGCGGCGTTGCGCTGACTGTCGTACATACTCTCGCTGGCCACCTGCGACACGCTCTTGCCCTCGACCAGTTCTTTTGCCGCTTTCTTAGCCTTGTTCATCAGTCCCCCAAACTGTGCATGAGCCGAGGTGCTCACGCCTGCCAGCATCATGATGGCGATGGCCACACGTGCCAATTTGTAGTTTCTCTTTTTCATATAGCAATAATATTATAGTTTTGTCGCTACAAAGATAGCAAAAAAAGATGCAAAGGTTCAAATTAACTTTATTTCTCATAAAAAATACGGTGAGGGCGGATTTTTTTTCGTAAATTTGCATTCGATTTGAAAAGAGACAAGGACGGCAAATGAGAATCTTATACGTATTCCTGCTCGCAGCAGGGTGGCTGGGCGCCTGGGCAAGAAGCACCATCAACAGTGAAGACATCAAGACGCTGCAGGTGGTGGTGAACCAAGACTGGCTGTCGCCCCCCGTAATGCGGCTCGGTACCGGCGACGTGCTGAACGTGGGTTTCGACGAGCTGTCGCACACCTACCGTCGGTTTATGTATCGGCTTGAGCGCTGCGAGGCTGACTGGACACCGTCGGAGAACCTGTTTGAGAGCGACTGGCTGGAGGGCTTTAACGGTTCACCGATAGAGGACTACGAAAACTCGCTGAACACCACCGTGCTCTATACGCACTACCGGTTACAGATACCCAATGACCACTGCCGGCTGAAGATGAGCGGCAACTACCGCCTGCACGTCTACGACGAGGACGACGAGCAGAACGATGTACTCACGGCAGAGTTTCGCGTGGTGGAGTCACTGATGAACGTCGGACTGAGCGTGACGACCAACACCGACCTCGACTTTAACCTCAGCCACCAGCAGGTAGCAATGGCGGTAAACTTCGGCAACCTGCGGGTGACGAACACCGGAGAACAGATATTCACCGTGGTGACGCAGAATGGACGCGAAAACACGCAGCGGCTGAACCCGCAGCCCGACTTCGTACAGCCCGACCGCCTACGGTGGGAGCACAACCGTCAGCTGGTCTTCGACGCCGGCAACGAATACCATAAGTTTGAGGTGCTCGACGTGAGCCACCCCACGATGGGCATTGACCGCATGGAATGGGACGGACACCACTACCAGGCCTACCCCTTTGCCAACATACCGAGGCGCACCTACACCTACGACCAGGATGCCAACGGCGCCTTCTACATACGCAACAGCGACAACATAGAGAACGACCGTACGTGCGACTACGTCTACGTGAACTACAAGCTCGTGCCCGCTGAACAGTATGGGCGCGACGTCGTCGTTGACGGACAGTGGACCACGGAGCCGGCCGGCAACTACACCATGAGCTACGACCCCACGGACCGCAGCTACAACGCCCGCATACTGCAGAAGCAGGGCTACTACTCTTACCAGTACGTGCTGCGCGGCGACGACGGCCGGACAACCGTCATGCCCGAGGAGGGCTCGTTCTTCGAGACCGAAAACCGCTACCAGGCCTACGTCTACTACAAGGGCGTGACCGACAGGACGTGGCGGCTGGTGGGCTACCAGCAAGTGACTTTCAACTACAAATAATAATACACACAAACAACAATGGCAAAAATTACGAAAGAGGCCGCGCTCGAGTATCATGAGCAAGGACGGCCGGGAAAGATTGAAGTGAAGCCCACGAAGGCTTATCGCACGCAGACAGACCTCTCGCTGGCCTACTCGCCAGGCGTGGCCTATCCGTGTCTGGAAATTCAGGATAACCCTGACAACGCATACCGCTACACCGACAAGGGTAATCTGGTAGCTGTCATCTCGAACGGCACCGCCGTGCTCGGACTGGGCGACATCGGCGCCATGAGCGGCAAGCCGGTGATGGAGGGCAAGGGACTGCTGTTCAAGATTTATGGTGGCATCGACGTGTTCGACATCGAGGTAGCCGAGAAGGACCCCGAGAAGTTCTGCGAGGCTGTGGAGCGGATTGCCCCCACCTTCGGCGGCATCAACCTCGAGGACATCAAGGCGCCGGAGTGCTTCTACATTGAGGAGCGCCTGAAGCGGACACTCGACATACCCGTGATGCACGACGACCAGCACGGCACGGCCATCATCTCGGCCGCCGGACTGAAGAACGCCATGGAGGTCATCGGCAAGGACATCTCAAAGGTGCGCATCGTGGTGAACGGCGCCGGCGCCGCAGCCATCTCGTGCACAAAGCTCTACATGGCCATCGGCGCACGCAAGGAGAACATCGTCATGCTCGACTCGAAGGGCGTCATCTCGACCAGCCGCACCGACCTGAACGAGCAGAAGAAGCAGTTCGCCACCGAGCGCAATGACATCAAGACCCTGACCGAGGCCGTCAACGGTGCCGACGTGTTCGTGGGCCTGTCGAAGGGCAACGTGCTGACCAAGGACATGGTTCGCACGATGGCCAAGGACCCCGTCATCTTCGCACTGGCCAACCCCGTACCCGAAATCTCATACGAGGACGCCATGGAGGCCCGCCCCGACACGCTGATGTCAACAGGCCGCACCGACTACCCTAACCAGATCAATAACGTCATCGGCTTCCCCTACATCTTCCGCGGTGCACTCGACGTTCACGCCACTGCCATCAACGAGGAGATGAAACTGGCCGCCGTGAAAGCCATTGCCGACCTGGCCAAGCAGCCCGTGCCCGACGTGGTGAACGACGTCTACAAGGTAAACAACCTGCACTTCGGCCGCGAATACTTCATACCCAAACCCGTCGACCCGAGACTCATCAGCGAGGTCTCGGCAGCAGTAGCCAAGGCCGCCATCGACAGCGGTGTGGCCCGTCGCCAGATTGACAACTGGGACGAGTACAAGGACTCGCTCTCGGTGCTGCTCGGCCAGGAGACAAAGCTGACGCAGAAGCTCTATGCCACGGCCGCCTCACACCAGCAGCGCGTGGTCTTCGCCGAGGCCGTCCACCCGACGATGCTGAAAGCCGCCGTTCAGGCCAAGGCTGAGGGCATCTGCCATCCGATACTGCTGGGCAACGACGAGTTTATCACGAAGCTGGCACAGTCGCTCGACCTGAGCCTTGAGGGCATCGAGATTGTGAACCTGCGCCACCCCGACGAGCAGGAGCGACGCGAGCGCTACGCCCGCATACTGACCGAGAAGCGTCAGCGCGACGGCTACACCTTCCAGGAGGCCAACGACAAGATGTTCGAGCGCAACTACTTCGGCATGATGATGGTCGAGACGGGCGATGCCGACGCCTTCATCACCGGTCTCTACACCAAGTACTCGAACACCATCAAGGTGGCCAAGGAGGTCATCGGCATACGGCCTGAGTATGAGCACTTCGGCGCCATGCACATCATCAACTCGCCTAAGGGCACCTACTACGTCGCTGACACGATGGTCAACGAGAATCCCGACTCTGACACACTCGTCGACATTGCCAAGCTGGCGTCGACGGCCGTCCGCTTCTTCAACGAGAAGCCCGTCATCGGCATGATCTCCCACTCTAACTTCGGCAGCTCGCAGAGCGCAGGCGCCAAGAAGGTGAAGCGCGCCGTAGAGCAGATGCACGAGCTCTACCCCGACCTGCCCATCGACGGCGAGCTGCAGCTGGGCTTCGCCATGGACGACGAACTGCGCGACGAGCAGTACCCCTTCACACGGTTGAAGGGTCAGAAGGTGAACACGCTGGTTTTCCCCAACCTGACGTCGGCACGCTCCAGCTACAAGATGCTGCAGATGCTCGACGCCGACGTCGAAATCATCGGCCCGATACAGATGGGACTCAACAAGCCCATACACTTCATAGACTTCGGCGCCTCGGTGCGCGACGTGGTGAACATTGTGGCCGTGGCCACCATCGACGCCTACGTCGACAAGGTGAAGTCGCGCATCAACGCTGCCAAGTTATAATGCATCGCGTCATACTGTCGCTGGCCAGCAACCGTTATCAGAAATCGAACCTCTTCAAGGCACGCCGTTGCCTGGAAGAGGTTCTCACTGATGCGCACTTCAGCTCGGAACACTGGACTCAGCCCGTAGGCAGCAACTGCCGGCGCGAAGCCTACCTAAACCAACTGGCCGATGCCACCACCGAGCTCGACGAGGCCGAACTGACGCAATGGCTGAAACAGAAGGAACTGGACTTCGGACGAACCGAAAGCAGGCGCCGACGGGGCGTCGTGCCCATCGACCTCGACATCCTGCAGTTTGACGACGAACGGCGGCACCTGAAAGACTGGGACCGCAGCTACGTGGCCGACCTCATCGGCGAACTGCAGCAATAGCGCCAACAAGCACTATAGCTTTTTCACGAACTTCATCTCGTGGAGGATGCGCTTCTGGCGCTTCTTCATATATTTGCTGGGATTGCTGGAACTGAACTTCCGCGGATTGGGCAGCGTCGCCGCAATCAGGGCACACTGCTCGCGCGACAGCTGCGCGGCATTCAGGCTCCAGTTCTCGCGGGCAATGGCCTCTACGCCGTAGATGCCCTCGCCCATCTCGACCGAGTTCAGGTAGACCTCCATGATGCGCTCCTTGGGCCACAGCAGTTCAATGAGACCGGTGAAGTAGACCTCAAACCCCTTACGCACCCACGAGCGGCCCGGCCAGAGGAAGACGTTCTTGGCCGTCTGCTGACTGATGGTCGACGCCCCGAGCTTCTGCTTCTCGGGGTGCTCACGGTTGCGCTTGACGGCATGCTCAATGGCCTTGAAGTCGAAGCCATGATGACTCCTGAAGTTGGCATCCTCGCTGGCCATCACCGCCACGGCCATGTGCTCCGACATCTCGCCGAGCGACACCCAGTGGTGGCTCAGGCGCAGCTCACGGCCCTCCTTCAGCTGTTCGTAACAACGGATGAACATCAGCGGGGTGAAGAAGACCGGCAGGAAGCGCAGGGCAACAACAGAAAGAATCGTGGAGGCCAGGAAAGCCACCACGATTCCACGTAATAATTTCTTAATCGTCTTCAACTAATTCTCAATTGTCAATTATCAATTGTCAATTATCAATTGTCAATTCAGATTACTGGAGAGTACCGTTGTTAGCGGCATTGATCATAGCCTGGCTGGCATAGAGGATAACCTCCACGCGACGGTTCTGAGCCTTGCCGGCAGCGGTAGAGTTGTCAGCCACGGGGTTGGCCTCGCCGAAACCAGTGGTAGAACGAATCTGGTTGCTGCTGACACCCAGCGACATCAGATAGTTCGTCACGGCCTGAGCGCGCTGCTGCGACAGGTTGACGTTCTTCTGGTAGCTCTGCTCGGCGGTAGAGTTCTTCCAGCCGGCGTTGTCGGTGTAACCCTGGACAGCAACGTCGCAGTCGGTGTTCACCTTCAGCACGTTGTTGGCAAACTGGGTCAGCGAGTTCTTGGCGGCAGCCTGCAGCGTAGAACTGCCCGTGCCGAAGAGGATACCCGAGTCGAAGGTGACCTTCACACCCTGCAGACCGTTGGCGTCGGTATAGCTCTCCACCTGAGCATTCTCAACGGCGGCAGCCTGAGCCTTCACCTTATCCATATGCTTACCGATGAGCGCACCGGCACCGGCACCCACGGCGCCACCGACGGCAGCACCCACGGCAGTATTGCCGGCAATCTTACCAACGATGGCACCTAAGGCAGCGCCACCGACGGCACCTATAGCAGTGCCCTTACCCAAGTTGTTACATCCTGCCATCACGATGCCTGCGCAGAGAGCGATGGCTACAGTCTTCATACTTTTCATAATTCTCGTTTCTTTTTTGTTATTGATTTATGTTTTGACAATTATTGTCGCATTTACGGTGCAAAGATAGTAATTATTTCTTAATTCGTGCATCTTAATTGATTTTTTTTTGTAATTTTGCACTCAATTTGACTAAATACTGAATAATCATGGCAAAAGAATTAAAAGATTTGACCAAAAGGGCTGATAATTACAGCCAGTGGTTTAACGACCTTGTAGTGAAGGCCGACCTTGCTGAACAGTCGGCAGTACGCGGCTGTATGGTCATCAAGCCTTATGGCTATGCCATCTGGGAGAAGATGCAGCAGCAGCTCGACAAGATGTTCAAAGAGACGGGTGCCCAGAACGCCTATTTCCCCCTGCTCATCCCGAAGTCGTTCCTCAGCCGCGAGGCCGAGCACGTAGAGGGTTTTGCTAAGGAGTGTGCCGTCGTCACCCACTACCGCCTGCGTGCCAAGGAGGACAAGAGCGGCGTCGAGGTCGACCCCTCGGCCAAGCTGGAAGAGGAGCTCATCATCCGTCCTACGTCAGAGACGATTATCTGGAACACCTACAAAAACTGGATTCAGTCGTGGCGCGACCTGCCCCTGATGTGCAACCAGTGGTGTAACGTCATGCGCTGGGAGATGCGTACACGCCCCTTCCTCCGCACCAGCGAGTTCCTCTGGCAGGAGGGTCACACCGCCCACGCCACCCGCGAGGAGGCCGAGGCCGAGGCCCAGCTCATGCTGAAGGTCTACGCCAAGTTTGCCGAAGAGTGGATGGCCGTCCCCGTGGTGCAGGGCGTGAAGAGCGAGACCGAGCGTTTCGCCGGTGCTCTCGACACCTACACCATCGAGGCCATGATGCAGGACGGAAAGGCCCTGCAGAGCGGCACCTCGCATTTCCTCGGCCAGAACTTTGCCAAGGCTTTCGACGTCACCTATCTTAATAAAGAGAACAAGCCCGAGTATGTCTGGGCTACGTCGTGGGGTGTCTCGACGCGACTCATCGGCGCACTCATCATGACCCACTCCGACGACAACGGACTGGTGCTGCCGCCGCGGCTGGCCCCCATCCAGGTGGTCATCATACCCATCGCCACGAAGCCCGAGCAGATGGAGCTGGTCAACAAGGAGGTTCAGCCCATCATCGAGCAGCTGCGCCAGAAGGGCATCACCGTGAAGTTCGACGATGCCGACAACAAGCGTCCCGGCTTCAAGTTCGCCGACTACGAGCTGAAGGGTGTGCCCGTCAGACTGGTGCTCGGAGCACGCGACCTGGAGAACGGCACCATCGAGGTGATGCGCCGCGACACGCTCGAGAAGGAGACCCGCCCCTTGGAGGGTATCGCCAGCTACGTTGAGCAGCTGCTTGACGACATCCAGAAGAACATCTTCGAGAAGGCCAAGGCCTACCGCGACGCTCATATCTACGAGTGCGACAACTACGAGGAGTTCAAGGAGCGCGTCAAGGACGGCGGCTTCTTCCTCTGCCACTGGGACGGCACTGCCGAGACCGAGGCTAAGATCAAGGAGGAGACTCAGGCTACCATCCGCTGCGTGCCCTTCGGCGTCGAGCAGACGCCCGGCGTCGACATGGTGAGCGGCAAGCCCTCGAAGGCTCGCGTCATCATCGCCCGTAGCTACTAATGGTATTGTAATCGTAGAAAATGACCTGCACTTCCTGCACTTCCTGCACTTCCATACTGACTATCAGGCAATTACGCCGGCGAGCAAACCAATTATCCTGCACTTAAGCAGCACCTGAACCTGCACTGCCGAAACAGTCGGCCTGAAAATCAGACGGGGAGCCTCCCTGGAAAAGATTCACCGCCAATGAATGTTTATAACCCGGCGCCTTTTGCCCGAAAGGCGCCGGGTTTCTTGCTGAAAGGTGGCGCTATTTGGTCACCTTAGCAATCAATGGCAGGTGCGGGAAGTGCGGGAAGTGCGGGGTGTTTTCTGCTATTCGCTACTAATGGCAAGAAATCTTCGGACTGAGCCGCTAATGATTTCTAAGCGCAGCCCACGGAAAAGGGGTACCTTCACAGGCACCCCTTTTTTGACTCACATCAGCAACAAACCTATGGTGAATATGCTGCCGATGACTTGAAATCAGACTGTCTCACGACAACCCTCTTTCTAATTAACCTTAATAATCTAATACCATGAAAAACACATTGCAAATTTATATAATTTTTTTGAATTAACCATATAATTTATACACCAACGATTAAAGTTTAATGTTTATTAAGTTTATCAGCGATGATTTTAAGGATATTTTTGTCTTTTATGTGTCCTAAGAGTCTTTTACGCGATAAATCTGTCAGTACAGGCTCCGACTCAAGGCGACGCCAGGCGGCTGAGAAGTACTGCGGAGGATCGGTCGCCCGGACGTCGCTGCCTATTCCGAGCGTACGGACGACGGCAATGACCTGGCGACAGCTGTCAACATCGTCAGTGGTGTCTAACAGCAGCATGACCAGCGTGCATGACTCGTTCATACGGATGACGAGAGAGTCAGGGCCGAGGGCCGTCATCTGACTCTTACCGCCGAAGCTGTTGGTGACCTCGGCCTTCATCTTCGACTCCATGAAGTCGATGAAGTCAAGCCGGTTGTTACGAGACAGGTATGGGATGATGCTGTCGGGCATGGCGCGAAACAGTTTAGCCACGGTTAGTGTGTCGGCAGCGGCTGAAAGCGACGTGGCTGCCAGGAGCAGCGTGAAGAGTATTTGTTTCATAGTTGTTGACTGGGCGCTAAGTGATTGATTTGTTTGGCAAGCTGCATCATCATGACCGCCGACAGTCCGGCCGTTTCTGTGCGCAGACGGCTCTTGCCCAGGTCGACCGACACGTAGCCGGCGGCAACGGCCTCGCGGACTTCGTCGATGCTGAAGTCGCCCTCGGGGCCAATCATGACCAGTGCATCATCGCCGGGCTGAAGGGCGCAGATCTGCTCAAAGAGGTTGACGCGCGGCACTTCCTCATAGCAGTGGGCTATGTAGCGGTGGCCCGCAGCGTGCTCGCTGACAAATTGGCGGAACGTGGTGAGGTCGCCAACGGCCGGCATATAGGCTTTATGGCTCTGCTTGGCAGCCGCCACGACAATCTTCCTGATGCGGTCGGTCTTCAGGACGCGACGCTCGGAGTAGCGGCAGTTGAGGAACGACAGTTCGTCGACGCCCACCTCGGTGGCCTTCTCGGCAAGCCATTCCATGCGCTCGTTCATCTTGGTGGGCGCTATGGCCAGATGGACACGGCCCTGCCACTGGGGCAAGACGGTCTGCGTCTCGATGAGGCGGTACTGGCAATGGTGGCCTGAGGCCAACGTAATCTCGGCGCGGCTGATATGCCCGCAGCCGTCGGTCAGCAGCAGTTCGTCGCCGGCCTTCAGCCTGAGCACCTTGAGCACGTGAGCCGCCTCGTCGGCGGGCAGTTCGCCGCCGTCGGCAACGTCGGGTACATAGAAGAATCGTGTTTCCTTCATCGGCGGTTCCGTTTTTGAATCTCTTCGTGCAGAAATGAGGCCAGACGGTAGTTCTCTTCGGCAACGGCACGCTCGAGCTCCCGGTTCAGATGATCGATGTCAAGGGTGTTGATGGGGATCGAGATGCCGCGAGCGCCGGGGGTGAAGGACGTCGACTGGCGGCGCATCAGCTCCTCTTCGATATAGAACGGCATGCGCGAGATATAGTGCAGCAGCAGGGCGTCGCTCATTCGGATAGGCAGGGCGGTGGCCGTCTGCCTGTTGATCAGCGACACCCGGTACTGTCCGTCCATGATGTCGTAGGCCAACAGCTCGTAGTCTTCGACGCCGTTGGGGCACAACATCTTCAGGAGCACCTCGGGAAGCATCATGTCGCGGCCGGGCGTCTTGTTGTAACGGATGGCAAGCTGATCGCTCAGGGCCTTGTCGCAGATGACGCAGATGGCCAGCAGGCTTTCGGCGTCAGTGAGGCGGGCAACGGAGAAACCGTTGCTCCCCAGAATCTCTGAGATATCCCTGTAAAACAGCCTGATTTTCCTCATCGCGTCAGGCTTGTTTCTTCTCGGGGTGAAAGACGAGGGCAAAGGCGATGCCGACGACGAGGGCAAAGCCCGCGAAGATGAACCAGCACGACTGCCAGTCGCCCACGAGGAAGCCGTTCTGCCACGTGCAGTAGTGATTGACGATCTCGCCTGCTGCCAGTGTGCCGATGGTGGCTCCCACGCCGTTGGTCATCAGCATGAAGAGGCCCTGTGCCGACGCCTTCACTGACGGCTCGCAGACCTGGTCGACGAAGATACCGCCTGAGACATTGAAGAAGTCGAAGGCGACACCGTAGACGATGCACGACAGGATGAAGAGCAGCACGCCGGGCATGGCGGGATTGCCAATGCCGAAGAAGCCGAAGCGGAACACCCAGGCGAACATCGACATGAGCATGACGACCTTGATGCCGTAGCGCTTCAGGAAGAACGGAATGAGCAGGATGCAGAGGGCCTCGCTGACCTGCGAGATGGAGGTCAGCAGCGTGGCGTTATTGGCGGCAAACGACGAGGCGACGGCTGCATCGGCCGACCCTTTGAAACTGGTGATGAAGGGTCCGGCATAGCCGTTGGTCACCTGCAGCGACATGCCGAGCAGCGCCGAGAAGATGAAGAACAGCGCCATCTGGCGTGACTTGAAGAGCTTGAACGCATTCAGGCCGAACGACTCGGCCAGCGTGGCGTTGGGCTTCTTCTCCAGCTGACACTCGGGCAAGGCCACAAAGCAATAGACGAACAGAAGGACGCTCAGCATGCCTGAAACGAAGAACTGCATGTAGGTGTACTGGAACTTATGGGCATTCTCAGCCAGCGTCAGCGAGAAACTGCCATCCTCCCAGACGGCACAGTTGACGAACCACATGGTGACGATAAAGCCGACGGTGCCCAGCACGCGGATGGGCGGGAAGTCCTTGACGGTGTCGAGCCCGTTATTCTTCAGGATGGTGAAGGCGGTCGTATTTGACAGTGCTATGGTCGGCATGAAGAAGGCGACGCTCACCGTGTACATGGCAATGAAGGCGCCCTTGTTGGGCAGCTCGTTGCCAAAGCCGGCGGCGGCACCCATCCACCAGCAGCAAAGCATTGCTGCACCGGCTACAAGATGGCAGATGCCCAAGAGCCGCTGTGGCTGAATGTACTTGTCGGCCACAATACCCATAATGGTAGGCATGAAGATTGACACGATACCCTGAATGGCATAGAACCAGGAAATCTGGTCACCGAGACCTGCCGTTCCAAGGTAGTTTCCCATACAGGTCAGATAGGCACCCCAAACGGCGAACTCAAGGAAGTTCATCAGTGCCAGGCGGAATTTTAGATTCATAATTCTTTGGTTTTTAGTGTATCAACTTGTATTGTTTGCGAAGCGCTGTCCACGGAGTCTTTCCGCGATTCCTGCTTCTTCTCTTCCTGCTTGCGCATCTTTATCAGCTGGATGTTCCTGATGATCAGGAGCTTAAGCGACGGCGACACCTCCTTCTCGGGAGCCATGTAGATGTAGCCACGGAAATCCTTCACCCTGTGGTTGCCCACCGCCGGGATGCGTATCTGGTTTGTTCCCGACGACGAGAGGCCGAACGACTTGCTGACGATGGTGTCGTTGTCGTACTTCATGACGATACAAGCCTGAGCCGAGCGTGTGCCCTGCTGGTAGATGAAATCGTTGTTGATGATGAAGATAAACGAGTCGCCATTGCGGAATGAAGTGTCGGCCTTCTGCTCGAAGTCGATCCTGTTGTAGGGCGGATAAGGCATGAGCATGGCCGACAGCCGGCCCCGCCAGACGTCGACGGTGTCGCTGTTCAGGCTGAGCTTGCTGAAACGCTGCAGCTCGCCCTCGGGTGCGCCGAGATTCTGGGCGTTCTTGTTCAGACGGTTAACGACGTTTTTGTAGATTTCATCGAAACGATCGGCACGCGTATAATAATAGGTCAGCGAGGTGTCGAAGTCGGCCTTTGTCACGCCGTGCTTCTCGAGAACGGCTGCGAAGTAGAGCGTCTCGTTGAAGGCGCGCGACTCGCCGTCTTTGTTGTTGAGCGACGTCATGGCCTGGGCGATGTGGTAGTCGTAGAGCAAATCCTCCATGTCGTCTGGCTGGATAAACCGTGACGGAACGGAGGGCTTGCACGACAGGAGCAGTCCTGCGGCCAGGACGAGAAATATCAGTGGTCTACTCACGCTTCAGACTGATTTTACTTATCTCCTTACTATAGAACAGCAGCAACAGGGCGACGCCCACCGTGATGTTGGCATCGGCGTAGTTGAAGACGGGGCTGAAGAACACGAACTCGTCGCCCCCGAACCAGGGTACCCACTCGGGCCACGTCGTGACAATCAGGGGGAAGTAGAACATATCGACCACCTTGCCCATCAGGAACGGGGCATAGCCGGTGCCGAATTCTACGAAGTAGCTGGTGTAGAACGGCGACGAGGCACTGAACGCCATGCCATAGAACATGCAGTCGATGAGATTGCCGACGGCCCCGGCGAGCACCATCGAGAGGCAGACGATGTAGCCCCTGCGGGCCTTGTTGCGCACCTGCAGCCAGACGTAGTAGGCCAGCAGTGAAATGGCCACGACGCGAAACAGCGAAAGGGCCAGCTTCGAGCCTATCTGCATGCCGTAGGCCATACCGTTATTCTCGATGAACGAGATGTAAAACCAGTCGAAGACGCGTATGCTCTCATGGAGCGTCATGTTGGTCTTGACCCAGACCTTGATGAGCTGGTCGATAACGATGGCACTGGCAATAATCAGCATGCTCAGCCAGCCACGTGACAGGAATCGGCTCTGTGTGTTCACTTCTTACTGTTCATCATTTTCGACTCAACACTGAGCGTGGCGTGAGGGACAGCCCGGAGTCGCTCCTTGGGAATGAGCTTCCCCGTAAGCCGGTCAATGCCGTAGGTCTTGTTCTCAATGCGGACGAGCGCTGCCTTCAAGCCCTGTATGAACTTCTGCTGGCGGGCAGCCATCGTAATGATCTCTTCCTTCGACTGGGTGGCACTACCCTCCTCCAGCGCCTTATAGGTAGGCGACGTGTCGTCGACATCGTTGGAGTCCTGATTAGTGATGACGGCCATCATCTGGTCGTAGTCGCGCTTGGCAAGTGCCAGTTTCTCGTTGATGATAGTGCGGAACTCCTCGAGTTCTTCGTCACTGTAGCGTGTTTTCTCTGTTTCCATGTTCTTACGATTAGTTCTTGGTTATTTTGATATTCAGTTTGAAATCGTCGAAATCAATTTCTGCGCCGTCGTTGGGCTGAATCTCGATGGAATCGGCCAAAACCTGTGTCTTGATATAGTCGCCGAAGACTTCAACCGACTTCTCGACCTCAGCGTTCGGAGCCAGGGTCACCGTGATGCGGTCGGTAATCTCAAGACCGCTTTCCTTACGGATATTCTGAACGCGGTTGATAATCTCGCGAGCCATACCCTCTTGGCGCAGTTCATCGGTCAGCTCTACTTCGAGGGCAACGGTCAGTGACCCTTCGTTGGCCACGAGCCATCCGGGAATGTCCTCGCTGATGATTTCAACATCGGCGGCCTCGACCGTCAGTGCCTGTCCATCAACGTCGATGGCGAGGCTGCCGTTTGACTCAAGCTCGGCTATCTGCTCTTGGCTCAAGGCGTCCATAGCTGTGGCAACGCCCTTCATCAGCTTGCCGAACTTCTTGCCCATCGTCCTGAAGTTACACTTTACCTTCTTAACGAGAATGCCTTGACCCTCAACGAATTTTAGTTCCTTGACATTCACCTCGTTCATGATGAGCTGCTTCACGGCCTCGATGTGCTTCTTCTGCTCGTCGGTAGCGGGCAGCATGATGGCCTGCAGCGGCTGGCGGACCTTGATATTCACCTTGCGGCGCAGGGCAAGCACCATCGATGTAATCTTCTGTGCCATTTCCATGCGGGCCTCCAGGTCGGTATCAATCAGGCTCTCGTCGGCCACGGGGAACTTGTCGAGGTGGACGCTGTCGAGCTCGCCGCCAAGGTCCTTATAAAGCTGGTCGGCGTAGAAGGGAGCAAACGGTGCCAGCAGTCGGGCTACGGTAATCAGACAGGTGTAAAGCGTATCGTAAGCCGAACGCTTGTCGTCGCTCATGTCCTTGCCCCAGAAACGTTTACGGTTCAGGCGCACATACCAGTTTGACAGGTCGTCGTTGACGAAGGCGTCAATCAGTCGGCCGGCACGCGTCGGGTCGTAGTTGTCGAGCTCACGCTGAACGCCCTTCACGAGCGTATTCAGGCAGGAGAGTATCCAGCGGTCAATCTCCAAAGCTCCTCCTACTGCAGCCGAGGGAACTTCGTACCCATCGACGTTGGCATAAAGGGCAAAGAACGAATACGTATTATATAAGGTGCCGAAGAACTTACGGCGCACCTCGTCGACCCCGGCAGGGTCGAACTTCAGGTTGTCCCACGGTTCGGAGTTGGTCAACATGTAGAAGCGGACGGCATCAGTGCCGTATTTCTCGATCATATCGAAGGGATTGACCACGTTGCCGACGTGCTTGGACATCTTGTTGCCCTTGGCGTCAAGCACGAGACCCGACGAGATGACGTTCTTGAAAGCCACGGAGTCGAAAATCATCGTGGCAATAGCGTGAAGCGTGAAGAACCAGCCGCGCGTCTGATCGACGCCCTCGTTGATGAAGTCGGCCGGGAAGGCCTCACGTTTGTCGATTAAATCGCGGTTTTCGAACGGATAGTGTATCTGGGCGTAGGGCATTGAACCTGAATCGAACCAGACGTCAATCAGGTCGGTCTCGCGTTTCATCGGCTTGCCTTCGTCGCTTACCAGGATGATATTGTCGACGTAAGGACGGTGAAGGTCGATACGGTCATAGTTCTCCTTCGACATATCGCCGGGCACGAAGCCTTTCTCCTTCAGCGGGTTCACAGCCATGACACCTGCGGCCACAGAACGCTCGATTTCATCGTATAATTCCTCTATGCTACCAATACATTTCTCGGCCCGGCCCTCTTCGTCGCGCCAGATGGGCAGCGGAGTGCCCCAGAAGCGTGAGCGCGAGAGGTTCCAGTCGTTAAGGTTCTCAAGCCAGTTGCCGAAGCGTCCCGTTCCCGTCGACTCCGGCTGCCAGTTGATGGTCTTGTTCAGCTCGGCCATACGCTCCTTCTTGGCCGTAGAGCGGATAAACCACGAGTCGAGCGGATAGTAGAGCACGGGCTTGTCGGTGCGCCAGCAGTGCGGGTAGTTATGGGTGTGCTTCTCTATCTTGAACACCTTGTCCTGCTGTTTCAGGTCCATGCAGATTGAGATGTCGAGCGTCTCGTCCTTGTCGGTCAAGGTGTCGTCGTAGGCGTTCTTCACGTAGCGTCCGGCAAACTTCTGCCACTCTGCAACGTTGACATAGTTCTTGACGAAGTCGGCATCGAGATCCTCAATCTTGAAGTACTTGCCCTGCAGGTCGACCACTGGCCGCTCGTTGCCCTTCTTGTCGACGAGGACGATGGGGCAGATACCAGCCTTCTTGGCGACAAAGGCGTCGTCGGCACCGAAATTGGGAGCGATATGAACGATACCAGCACCGTCCTCGGTTGTCACGTAGTCGCCGGGGATGACGCGGAAAGCATCGCCCATCGGACGGATGGCGGGCATGAGCTGCTCGTACTCCATCCCGACGAGGTCAGTACCCTTATAACGGCCGACGATGCGGTAGGGAACGAATTTCTCACCTTTCTTATAATCGGGCATCTCGCCACCGTCGGTGATTTCACCCTCGGGAACCAGGTAGGCGGCCAGACGAGCTTCGGCCAGCACGACGGTAATCTTACCGCCGCTGTAGGGATTATAGGTCTCGACAGCCACGTAGTCAATCTTCGGACCCACGCAAAGGGCCGAGTTGGCAGCCAGTGTCCAGGGCGTCGTCGTCCACGCCATAAAATAAGGTGTGCCCCACCCTGTCATCTCGGGCTTGGGATTCTTCATGCGGAACAGCGCCGTGCAGGTTGTATCCTTCACGTCGCGATAGCAGCCGGGTTGGTTCAGCTCGTGCGAAGAAAGGCCCGTACCGGCAGCGGGAGAATAGGGCTGAATGGTGTAGCCCTTGTAAAGCAAGCCTTTCTGGTAGAGCTGCTTCAGCAGCCACCACAGGGTCTCGATGTACTTGTTGTCGTAGGTGATGTAGGGATTATCGAGGTCGACGAAATAGCCCATGCGCTCAGTGAGGTCACGCCATTCGGCAGTGAACTTCATCACGTTCTCGCGGCACTTGTGGTTATAGTCCTCGGTAGAGATGTACTTCTCTGACTCCTTGTTGTCGATGTCAGCCTTGGTAATGCCCAGTTCCTTCTCGACGCCCAGTTCGACAGGCAGGCCGTGGGTGTCCCATCCGGCCTTACGCTTCACCTGCATGCCCTGCATCGTCTTGTAGCGGTTGAACGTGTCCTTGATAGCACGTGCCAGCACGTGGTGAATGCCCGGATGGCCGTTGGCCGAGGGTGGTCCCTCGAAGAATATGAATTGCGGACAGCCCTCACGCTCAGTCACTGAGCGCCAAAAGACGTTCTTCTCCTTCCACATCTGCAGCACGTCATTGTTCGTCTGCGTCAGGTTCAAGCCGTTGTGCTCGGCGAATCGTTTGCTCATTGTCTTATTCGTTGCTTTATTTATATTTCTTTTTGAGGTGCAAAGGTAATCAATCTTTCTGACACCACCAAATCTATAAATATATTTTAAGACTGAAAACAAGAGCGGAGGTAAAAGGCACTAAAAAAAGAATCCCCGGCAGGCGCTGTGCCTCTGGGGATTCTTGTCGTATAAACAGGGGGATTCTGACTACTTGGCGTACAGGGCGACGATGGTCTCGTACTTCTCCTGCTTGCCGCTGGTTTGCTTGGGCTCGCCGACCTTCTTACCATACTCGTAGACCTGCTCAAGGCTGAGCTTGCCGTCCTCGAAGTCCTTACCGAGGCCCTGGTCGAACGAGGCGTAACGCTCCTTCTTCATCTTGGGCAGCTCGGAGTTCTCAAGGATGTCGGCAGCATTCATCAGTGCACGAGCCATGGCATCCATGCCGCTGATGTGGGCAATGAAGAGGTCTTCGAGGTCGGTAGAGTTACGACGAATCTTGGCGTCGAAGTTGGTACCGCCGTCCTTGAAGCCGCCGCCACGGATAATCTCCATCATGGCCTGCGTCAGTTCGTAATTGTCGATGGGGAACTGGTCGGTGTCCCAGCCGTTCTGAGCGTCGCCGCGGTTGGCATCGATTGAGCCCAGCATGCCGGCGTCAACGGCACAGGCCAACTCATGCTCGAAGGTGTGACCGGCCAGAGTGGCGTGGTTCACCTCAATATTCACCTTGAAGTCCTTGTCGAGGCCGTGGGCACGGAGGAATCCGATGACGGTCTCGGTGTCAACGTCATACTGGTGTTTCGACGGTTCCATCGGCTTCGGCTCGATGAGGAAGGTGCCCTTGAAGCCCTTGGCACGAGCATAGTCGCGAGCCATCGTCAGCATCGTGGCCATGTGCTCCTTCTCGCGCTTCTGGTCGGTGTTCAGCAGGCTCATATAGCCCTCGCGTCCGCCCCAGAACACGTAGTTGGTACCGCCCAGCTTGATGGTGGCATCGATAGCATTCTTAATCTGAACGATAGCACGGGCAACGACGTCGAAGTCGGGGTTGGTCGAAGCACCGTTGGCATAGCGCTTGTTACCGAAGACATTGGCCGTACCCCAAAGCAGCTTGATATTGGGGAACTGCTTCATCTTCTCAAGGGCATAGTCGGTGATGGCCTTCATGCGCTCCTCGTACTCCTCGACGGTGTCGGCCTCCTCGACGAGGTCTACATCGTGGAAGCAGAAATATTCGATGCCGAGCTTGTCCATAATCTCAAAGCCGGCGTCCATCTTGTCCTTAGCGCGCTGCACAGGGTCGGCTGCCTTATCCCACTCGTAGCTGCGAGTCTGACCGCCAAACTGGTCGGCACTGGCACCGCCGAGCGTGTGCCACCAGGCCATGGCGAATTTCAGCCAGTCCTTCATTTTCTTTCCCATCACGACCTTTTCGGGCTCGTAATAGTGGAAAGCCATCACATTCTTACTGTCTTTTCCCTCGAAAGGAATCTTACCGGTAAACGGAAAATACTCTTTTGCCATAATTGTTTGTGTGTTAATTGGTTATAATCTATTATTTAAAGTGTTCTTCCAAGCCTGGTAGGCCTCCTTGTAGGCCTCCTTGTTCTGCGTGTCAGGCTCGATGACCTCAAGCTTCTCGAGCGAGGCGAAAGCCTCATTGTTGTCCTTGTAGATACCAGCGCCGATGCCTGCGCCCTTGGCTGCACCTACCGAACCGTCAGTGTCGTAGAGTTCGATGGTAGCCCCGCTGACACCTGCAAGTGTGTTGCGGAACAACGGCGAAAGGAACATATTGGCACGACCGGCGTGAATCTTCGTGATGTCCATTCCCATCTGCTGCATAATCTCCATGCCATAGCAGAACGAGAAGACGATACCCTCCTGGGCGGCACGCACGATGTGGGCCTTAGAGTGCTTATTGAAGTTGAGCCCGTTAATGGAGCAACCTATCTCGCGGTTCTCAAGCACGCGCTCGGCGCCATTGCCGAACGGCACAATCGTAACGCCCTCGCTGCCGATAGGTACTGTGGCGGCCAGGTCGTTCATCTCGGCATACGAGATGTCGGGGGTCACGTTGCGGTGTACCCATGCATTAAGGATGCCGGTACCGTTGATGCACAGCAGCACACCCAGTCGGGTTTGTTCGGCCGTGTGGTTGACATGGGCGAAGGTGTTGACACGCGACTTCGGGTCGTAGTTCACATCGCCGAGAACGCCGTAGACGACGCCCGACGTGCCGGCCGTAGCGGCAATCTCGCCAGGATTGAGCACGTTCAACGAGAGGGCGTTGTTTGGCTGGTCGCCACCACGGTAGGTGATAGGCGTGCCGGCCTTGAGTCCCAGTTCGGC
>OCTX011950640.1_pt1 | contig 41155 bp, 35 predicted proteins | sample 1539691 | NCBI WGS metagenome assembly OCTX01 (sample SAMN02144231, study PRJEB22623) | gut metagenome | biome: sheep rumen | host: Ovis aries | place: New Zealand
ATAAGATAGTGACAGAAAACACAGTGTGAAAGGAGCGACCGTCATGTTTTGGGATAATGATACGAACGCAGATTATGATTACAAGAAACTTCGTAAAGACCTCGAGAACGAATACATGTGCCAGGGCATCGGCTTCTCCGGCGGCCTCGGCGCAATGCAAATGATGGATGCTTCCACGGCAAGCGAAAAGCAGCTGCTCCGAATGGCGAAGGAAGAAGGGCTTGATATGGAGAAATACAGGAAGTAAGTACTAATCTAAGGTTTTAATCTAAGATAATAAAAGATAATAAAGATAATAAAGAAAAAAAGCGGACAGCGAAGGCTGTTCGCTTTTTTGTACGGTTTATGAGACGGAAAATCTGTATAATACAGGAAAATGAGGGCTCCCTCACAATATGAACGGAATATGTCAGCCATCTAAATAATGTTTGAATTCTCGAATAATTGGTTTGATTACAGGAGCTGCTTTGTTATAATTAATATGTCGTTATTATACCCCTACGGAGGTGATTACATGGCTATTTCTTATAACAAACTTTGGAAGCTTTTAATTGATAAAAAAATGAATAAAACCGAACTGCGCGATAAGGTCGGAATGAGCAGCAGTACACTTGCAAAACTCTCCAAGGATCAGGATGTTGCGATGCCGGTTTTGGAGAGAATCTGTAAGGAACTCAAGTGTGATGTTGGGGATATTATGGAGTTTGTGGAGTAGCATCAATAACTGATGGGACGATGTATAAAAAATAATAACATATGAACGAAAATCTTATCATCCAAACCGAATACTATAACCATTTAGACATTGATGCTTTCTCAAGAATGTTGAAAGATCCATCATATTGCTACAAGTTTTATTGGCTTGAGGCAATTGTTGAACTGATTTCCGAAGGCAGGGAATCGGTAACATTTGATGAAATTATTACAGAAATGATTATCAATGCGTGGTATTCTGTTGTTGAATTTCACATCCATTTAAGCGGTTTGGTAGAGGGTGTATCGAGAGACGGTCTGGAACGAGCGGTTAATGTCTTGGCGGAGATAACGAATCTAAGCAGCAACTCAAGTAAAGTTGAAATCCGCAACCAAATTATTGAACACAGTTCCGAACTGCGTGAAGCCAAAAAGCAATTAACCAAAATGGTTCCGTATCGTGCATTGGCAGGGTTCTTTGAAAAGGAGTCCAATACGGTTCCGTGGGATTCTGTTACAAGAATTGTGGAATACGCGAATCTTTTCAACGAACGAATTGAAGCACTGCCATATACCTATGATTTAAATCCGGGACTGAAGAAGCGAGTTACGTTTAACAAAGACTGGATGCGATTAATTCAGGATAATACGGTAAATATTCTCGGATGGATTCAGTTCGAGAAATTGAAATGGTTACAGATGAATAATCCGGAAGTTCCTGGATTGGTTTATAAACTGAAAGCATTGGACGATAAAAATCGCAAACTGGAACATGTTCGCTCATTGTGGAAAGGTATTCTCTCCTTACATGGAATCAACGATGTATTCACAAATGAGCCGATTGATCCTACCGGTTTTGATGTAGATCATTTTATTCCGTTTTCCTTTGTGATGAATGATGAACTGTGGAACCTGATGCCGATGGACTCTTCGCTGAACTCAGCAAAGAGTAATCTGCTTCCCAAGTGGGATGATTATTTTGAACTGTTTGCAAAAAATCAGTTTAAGTTGTACGAGGACATACATCAATATGATGGAATCCATAACCTATATGAAAAATGCTACAAAGACAATCTTCATTCAATTTGGGCCAGTCAGGAATTATATCGAAAAGGAAATTCCAAGGATGAGTTTATAAATATCTTGGAAAAGAATATGCGCCCGATTTATGATTCCGCCAAAAGGCAGGGCTATGCGATATGGTCAAGGAGATAGGTTTTGAATAATATCGAATATTACAACGTAAACGCCGATGAATTCTATGACAAAACCGTAAATGCGGATATGTCATATTGGCATAAGCGATTCTTAAAATATATTCCGGACGGAGGAAGAATTCTTGATGCAGGATGCGGAAGCGGAAGAGACAGCAAAGCCTTTATTGGGCAGGGATATTCGGTAGTGGCAATTGATGCTTCCAGGGAAATGTGTAAAAGAGCAGCTAATTTACTGGGGCAGGAAGTCTGGCAGATGCGATTCGATGAAATGTCCTTCAAAGATGAATTCGACGGAGTGTGGGCATGCGCATCCTTACTACATGTGTCAGAGAATGAAATCGATGATGCGATACAAAGAATAAAGATGTCACTTTCCGATAACGGTATTCTTTATGCTTCGTTTAAATACGGGGACGGAACGACAGAGAAACATGAAAGGTCTTTCTTAAATTATACGGAAGAAACCATACAAGAAATGATGGAAAGAGCCGGGTTTGAAATATTGGAATGCGAATCAACTACAGATGTAAGACTTGGAAGAGAAGACGAAAGATGGGTAAGCATTATCGGAAGGATAATATAAGTGGACTATATAATAAATTGAAGGGTATTATGGAAGTATAATAAAGTTATAAGGAGAGTAGTTGCATATGGGTGTATTAAGAGAAAACAAACCAACAGCAGAAGTACTTATGAATTCAATGCGCGCTATGGGATACTCTTTTGAAAGTGCTGTTGCGGATATTTTAGACAATAGTATTAGCGCAGGAGCAAAGACAATTCATATTAAATTTCCAATTAATCCAATGGAAAGTTTTGTGGCTGTTTGTGATGATGGTACAGGAATGACTAAGGACGAATTGTTTGATGCCATGAAATATGGAAGTGAGCAAAAGCCTGAACATCGTGAAGAATCAGATTTAGGTCGTTTTGGTTTGGGATTAAAATCTGCTTCATTATCGCAATGCAGGAAACTTACGGTTATGAGTAAAAAAAATGACTCAATTTCTGCGTTCATTTGGGATTTGGATATTATTGAAAAAGAGCATGATTGGTTGGTCGTTGAATGTAATGATGAACAGATTAATACCATAAGATACAGAGACTGGTTAGATGAACATGAATCGGGAACAATTGTTTTGTGGGAAAACTTTGATTTGATTGAAAAATCCTCCGGAAGCGTTTATTCAGAGTTGATGAAATATCAGGAATCACTTTCGGATTACTTATCATTGATATTTCACAGATATTTAAATCGTGGATCTAATTCAATTGAAATAAAGATTAACAATTATAAACTTAGTGGACTGGATCCGTTTTTGGAGAATCATAATAAGACAAACATTAGAAAACGAGTACAGATTCCAATTAAGGATAGCAATGGTATAGAAAGAATGGTTGTTGTTCAACCATATGTATTACCTTTTCAAAAAGATCTGTCAGCAGAGGACAAGAAGCTTTCCGGTGGTATTGAAAATTACAGATCGAAACAAGGGTTTTATATATACAGAAATGAAAGATTAATCGTTTGGGGAAGCTGGTTTGGCCGACATCGTGATGAATTGACCAAATATGCCAGGGTCAAAGTCGATATTCCAAATACATTAGATGATATTTGGGGTATAGACATAAAAAAACAAAGTGCAAAAATTCCGGCTTCAATAAAACAAAGGCTGACCAGAGCGGTTGATGATGCAATGGATATGGCTGTTAAAGCCCAAACATACAGAGGAAGAATAGAAAAAATAGATGAAAAAGTAGATTACATATGGGATCGCGTAAAGGAAAGAGAAGATAATTATTCTTATCGAATAAACAGAGATTCGAGAATATTTGAATTAATAAAAAATAAAGTTGATGATGAAACGTGGAGTTTGATAGATATGGTGTTGGAGGAAATAGAAAACTCGGTTCCATTTCAACAAATATATATTGATAAGTCTCAAAACAGGATTGATGATACAGTTGATCAGGAAAGAATAACAGAAATTGAAAGTAAGGCGGAAATGTTGATTGGGCTTGCATTAAAAATGGGAAACTCGAATCGAAAAGCCATTGTTGAAAAACTATTTGAATCAGAACCGTTTGTAAAATATCCCGAACTGAAGAAAAAAATGCTGGAGGAAGAATAATGAATATTGATTTGGAACGCGTCGAATTGTTAACAAGTTTTGTGGATCGATTAATTCAAATAAGGAATATATCTGACTTGTCAGAAGACTGTATTTCGGAATTGATTACGGAAGCGATTAGTTTTTCGGGCGCAGTATATTCAGATGCTGAAATTGATGCTGCAAAAAGGGATATAACATCAAGATATCAAATTCGCACAACACCGGGAGAAAGCATCTTACTGGATTATGAAATGGACCAATGGTATGACGAGAAAAAATCAGATATAGTCCCATTTTTCTGGTCAAGATACAAGAATTATCTAATAGATAAAATGCATTTCAGCCCTAATGTTGTAAGTGTCCTGGGCGAAGAAACGTTGGATAGAAAGTTAATGAATTATATTTTAAACCCGGAAATAAACACTTCAACACCAATTTTAAGAAGAGGACTTATTATTGGTGATGTTCAGTCTGGAAAAACTTCAACATATATAGGTTTTATATGTAAAGCAGCAGATGCGGGTTACAAAGTTTTTATACTACTTACAGGAACTATTGAGTCTTTGCGTAAACAAACACAGGAACGAGTTGAAGAAGGTTTTATAGGAATTGATATGTCTGCTACTCCTAAAGGTGGGCGACGAGTTGGAGTAGGAGAGGATAATAAACCTATTCATGCAATGGCATTAACATCAAGAAAAGGTGATTTTACAGGAGATTCGGATCAAATAGCAGTTGCGTTATCTGATAAAAATGCTGTTGTATTTGTGATAAAAAAACAAAAAGATGTTTTAACGAAACTTAGAGACTGGCTTGTTTCGCTTAATGCAGATCCGGTTACAGGTAAAATTGACGTACCTATGCTTATGATCGATGATGAAGCGGATAACGCATCGATAAATACCAGTAAGTCAAAAGAAGATCCGACCACAATAAATAAGCTAATAAGAGAATTGGCTAATATCTTTACTAAATCAAACTATGTGGGTTTTACAGCTACGCCGTTTGCAAATGTCTTTATTGATCCGGAAACTACGGAAAAAATGGAAAATCAGGATTTGTTTCCTGAAGATTTTATTGTATCGTTACCTACACCAAGCAATTATATTGGACCTAATCGTATTTTTGCTGAAACAGGAGAATTTCATTCTCAGTTAAACTATATTAATGATGCCGGACGAGAAGAAGAGGATGGATTTCCTTTTTATTTTAAGCATAAAAAAGAATGGGAAGGTGATTTGCCAGAGAGCCTTACAGATGCAATGTACTGTTTTTACCTTGCTAATGCTATACGCGATTTGAGGGGAGATATTAAAACGCATCGTTCCATGCTGATTAATATTTCCCGCTTTGTTCGAGTTCAAAAATATATTCAAAGCGTAGTGGAAGAAATACACTCAGCTGCATACAGGGCTATTAAGTTTAATCTTAGTGATGATTTTGAGGAATCAATGAAGGATCCGATTATCAAACGGATTTATACAAACTGGGAAAAACAGTATTCGAAGATAGAGTTTACTTGGGAAGATATAGCGGATATATTATTTAACTCAATTGAAAATATACAAATCAAGGTTGTAAATAGTTCCAAAAATTCCCAGAAATTAGAGTATCCGAAAAATGATTCTGTGAGGGTGATTGCTATTGGCGGATTGGCATTATCTCGTGGATTAACTCTAGAAGGTTTAATAGTCAGCTATTTCTACAGAAATACCTGTACCTATGATGTACTTATGCAAATGGGAAGATGGTTTGGTTACAGAAAAAATTATGAAGACCTGTTTAGAATATGGATTCATAAGTCTTCTGCTGAATGGTATGCAGAAATAGCCGATGCGACGGAAAAGCTTAAAGATGATATGGCTATTATGCGTGATCTTAACCAAAAACCTCGTGATTTTGGAATCAGAGTCCGGAATAATTCAGCAGAATTGAATATAACAGCATATAATAAGATGCGAAACGCTACGGATGAATATGAATTTAGTAGTTATTTTGGTGGATTCTTTGAGACTCCGTATCTGCATCTTGATGTTGATATAGAAAAGGCTAATTATAAGCAAACGGAAAGGTTTATTTCATATTTGGTTAATGCTGGTTTCCCTTTTGAAAGACAAAAAGTTGAAAGTGGAAAAGGCCACTTTATTATTCAAAAAATTCCTAAAGTAAGAATTGTAGAGTATATTCGTTCAATAAAAGTGTCAAAGTATTGTACCGATTTTGATACTCGACAGATAGCTAATTTTATAGAAAACACAGATGATGAATCTATTTCCGAGTTTGATATAGCGTTCATGGAAGGTGGACAGTCTAAATCTGATTCGGATGTAATTAATATCGCAGGAAGAGAAATTGTTAAGGTTAAACGTAATAATTGTATCATTGATCATGATAGTGGAAGACTTGGTGTTGGTCGAAGAGGAAAACTCGGAGGACCGAGTGATGGAAAAACAGGTATAGTTGATTTTGGAGGAAAAAATGCTTCCGACATAATTAAAGAGGCAAAAGAAGAATTTAAGAGGGATTATTACAAAAAAAACGGAGAGGAGTTTGATGAAGGGAACAAGACATACCCTTCTAATTTCTGGTTTAGGTATATAAAAGACAGAAGACCTATTATTTTGATCTATCTGATAGCTTTGGAAGTGAAAGAAGACGAACAAACTCAAAAAAAGCAGATAGACGAGTTTAATGAAAGGATGATGGGGATTCCGGCTGTAGGACTTGCTTTGGGTATACCGAAAAATGATGAAGCTACTGCTGTTTATAGTGTCAGGTATAAAGCTAATAAGGTATATAACTGGTTTGAGCAGGAAGAAATATTGTCTGAGAGCGAGGAGGATGATGAATAATGGATGTCAAGTCTATGTATGAAAAATTTGCAAAATATAATTATTATTCTCGTGTAGATAATTCCCATATTCTTGAGTTGCATATTGGTTTGGATGACAAAGGCAGAAAATCAATTGAGTTGAGAGATAAATTTAATCCGAGGAAAGTAACCGGAACGGTTGCAATTGAAGTGAATCAATTTAAAAAACCAGAATACAATACTATACGCTTTTCGCTAGCGGAAGAGGAAGTAAGCGGTTTGTATTATACATTCTGTGATGATTTGATTGAAACTACCAGGGGATTAAAGGATAAAAACGAAGGATATAATGCAATTATTAACCGGTTTTATCAATGGAAGAAACTTTTTGTTTCATCGAAAGGAAATATTTTGACTGAGCCTCAAATTATGGGGCTGATTGGAGAAATATTGTATTTGCGGGGAACATTGGCTGATAAGATTGGACTTAGTGCAGCATTAAAGAGTTGGAGCGGGCAGGAATTAACGCATAAAGATTTTTCTTATGGTAATAGTTGGACTGAAGTTAAGACGGTTGGAAGTGGTGGAACAACTGTAAAGATTTCTTCTTTGGAACAGCTTGAGAGTAATACACCGGGAGAATTGGCAGTATACATACTTGAAAAGATGAGCTCCTCCTATAAAGGTATTACGTTAAATAAACTAATTATGGAGACAAGAAATCTGTTTGCTGCAAATGACGACAGGGAGGATTTTTTATCGAAAGTTGCGTTGCAAGGATATGAGTATAATGATGTTTATGATGAATATGTCTATGAAATCCGAAGCTATAACAGATATATAGTTACAGAAGGATTTCCAAGACTGGTGCCAAACATGGTAATGCCGGCCATAAAAAAAGCTACATATGAAATTTCAATTGCCGAATTAAAAGATTATTTGGTTCAGGAGGAATAGAGTATGGATTATCAGGAATATAAAAATGAGTTTTTAGAAGAATTGAGAAATGAGTCCGCAATAAGCGGATCGGAAACGGAAGATGAATTCATAAATCGTGTTTTTGATCTTTTATCGGATTATGATGAATTAGATGATCCTGTTAAAATCGGAATGGGCGACAAAAAGGGAAAAGGCGGGCGTATTATGCGCTTGGACGGATATTGTTTTGATGAAGCAGATAGAAGCCTGGTGCTTATAATCAGTGAGTTTCAGGATTCCTTTACACCGGATAAGCTCAATATGAAAAAAGTTGATGAATTATACTGGAGACTATATTATTTTCTGGATGAAGCTTGTAATGGCAATATAACCGATTATTTTGATGATTCTGATGATATCATTAAAATTGCCAGGTTTATAAAAAAACGGATTATTCCTGATGTTGATAATGATGAAAGTGTACTAAAAATAAAATTTTTTATAATAACCAACAAAGAATTGGATACTAAGCTTTTAGAATCTAACCTGTTGGAAACTACGGTTAAAAAAACGAAGGGAAAAGCAAAAAAGACAAAGAGTAATAAAAAAATAAAAAAATCCGACTTTCTGGATAAACCATTAGAGATTAATCTATGGCATTTGGAAAGAATATATGAGATGGAAAACTCAAATTATAATGAACCGATCGTTATTGATTTTGAGAATGACTATGAAGAGTACGGAATAACAGGTATACCATGCTTGAAGGGTGATGTAGGAACCAACTTGGGGTATGAAGCTTATATAGCTATTATTCCGGGAAAAACATTGGCAAATATATATATTGAACATGGTAGCAAGGTGTTGGAGGGAAATGTAAGAGCTTTTTTGGGAACAAGCGGTTCGAAAAGTGTAAATAGCGGAATAAAAAGGACTATTAATAATGAACCTACTAAATTCTTTACATATAATAATGGAATTGCAGCAACTGCAGCGGATGTAGAGGTGAAAAAGAATAATGGCGGACTACAAATTAGCAAAATAGTTGATTTACAGATAATAAATGGTGGTCAGACAACCGCCTCATTGGCTGAAGCAGTATTGAAAAAAACTAATGTTGAATTGGAAGGAATATACGTTCCAATGAAACTTACGGTTATAGAGGACAGAGAATCAGAAGATGATGATGGTATACGATTTTATGATCAAATGGTTCAGTCAATAGCCAAATACGCAAACAGCCAAAACAAGGTAACAGCAGCAGATTTGTTTTCGAATGAACCTTTTCATATTTGGATGGAGAAAATGTCAAAGAAACATTTGGCACCGCCAAAACAATATGCTATTCCGACCGGATGGTATTATGAACGTTCCAGAAAAAAATATATGCAAGAGCAAATCAAATTGCAGGGTAGTGAAGTTAAAAGATTTACGGCAAAATTTCCCAAAAAACAAATCATTAATAAAGAACAGTTGGCTATGTATCTTTCTGCAATTGCCTGCAAACCGGATGTTGTTTCAAGGGGAAAGAATTGGGCAATGAAGGAATTTGGTGCATCAATTTCTGATGAATACCAAAAACACAGAGAGAATTTTAATGAGTATTATTTTGAAAGGTGTATTTGTGCCGCTATTATTTTTCGAACCGTTGACGAATATCTTGAAAATAATAAAGACAGTGCAAAAAAACCAACAGGATTTTGGTATAAAACTGGTGGGTATAAGTTAAATATTGTTCCTTATTCGATAGCTAAAATTTTAAGCTCTATGCCGAACGGATATACACTCAATTGGACAAAAATATGGAATAATCAAGCTTTATCACCTGCATTTATGCGGGAAATCGAGAAAATAACCAAAATAACCAATGATTTTATCTGTGATAGTCATGGGATGATTGTAACAGAATATTGCAAAAAGAAATCTACTTGGGAGGATTACCGAGATAATTATAAATATGCACTTTCAAAGGAGTTTTGTGATGAATTACTTCCGATAGAAATGATAAAGCAGGAAACCAAGGCAGCCAAAAAAGATCAAAAAGAAACGAATGATTTACAAATCCTTATGGACATGGTTTCAAAAGGAGCAGATTATTGGGACAGAATCATGATGGAAGGATTAAAACGTTCCATGCTCACTTACCAGGACAGGACAGCGATTCAACAAATTTGCAGTATTGCAAAGACTGGAAACATACCTGCTTCGCGATCGGGAAAGCTGCCTTCTAAAGTTATGACTGTTGTGAAAACAGCACAACAAATTCAAGAAAAAATGGAAGCTGAGGGCTATATTAAGTAAGATGAGAAGAGAGATTAATTTAGTAGAATTTTTTAGCGGAATTGGGAGTCAATACAGGGCGCTGGAAAATTTAGAAGTTAATGTAAACACACTTGGAATTTGTGAGTGGGATATACATGCCATGACGGCATATGACTTAATGCATAATTCTGACCGTATTCCGGATGATATTCAAAAAATGAATAAAACAGATATTTTGGATAAACTGGAAAAATATACGTTAAGCAATTCGGGGAAGGAGGAATTAGAGTTTAGATATTTAAAATCCTATTCTGAAGAATCATTAAAACGGATATATGCAAGTATTGTTAAAAATAATAATTATGTGGATATAAGTAAACTAAATGGAGGCCAGCTTCCCAATGATATAGATATTCTCACATATTCTTTCCCTTGTCAGGATCTGTCCAATGTAGGTGCGTTTCATGGATATAAAAAAGGCATTGATAAGGATTCTGGAAGTCGATCCAGTCTGCTTTGGCAAGTGGGAAGAATACTGGATGAAATGAAAAAAAAGAGAAAAAAGATGCCGAAATTTCTCTTAATGGAAAATGTACCTACTTTACTGGCAGAGAGACATATAGGGAATTTTAAAAAGTGGATTAGCACATTAGATGATTTGGGATATGTAAGTTACTATTATCCGCTTAATGCAAGTGCTTTTGGACTTCCTCAAAACAGGCCACGTTTACTAATGATTAGTGTTTTTGTTGGGTGTAACAGGAAAAAAAGAAGAATTGTTGAAGAATATTTTAAAAAGAAGCCGCATGATACGGATGTCATAGCAGACTATAAAAAGTCTAAATATTATAAAAAATACACAATTGAAAATTTGATTAGAATAGATTATACGGATCCACAAATAAGAAAAGAGGCATTAGAATGCACTCCGAATGATACTATATCAAGAAGGGAAATATGGGAGGAAAACCCCAAGATTATTACTGAAGATGGTAAACTATGTACGTATGAATGCATTCGCACTATTACGACAAAACAGGACCGGAATCCGAATTCCGGAAATTTATATTTTGATTCAGGTATAGAGGGGAGGAGTAAATTCAGATATTTAACACCTAGAGAATGCATGTTGTTTATGGGATTCAAAGACATGGATTATGAGAAACTCATAAAAAATGATGTTGAATTTCATAAAAAATCCTATTTATTTCCTCGTGACAAAATTATTAAAATGGCGGGAAATAGCATCCCGGTTAAATTATTAGAAGGAATTTTTCTGCAAATTCTTATGATTGACGATATCTTGATTAAAGCTGACAGGAGAGAACAAAAATGAGTTATATGATGGACCGTTTTGTCAGATGGATTTCTGAAAAAAAGAGAAAAAGTGGCTCCCCATACAGTAAGGAAACTATATCAAATTATGTTACAGCGTTGAAAACGTATTCAGTAAAGCTTACAGACTTGAAACTGGATAATAATGATTTGTTCTTCGTTGACAATGTGAAGGAATTTACACATGTATATGAAACTATAAGAGAAAGTAGGTTTTATGATGAAATAAACAGGTCGTATCATCGTATTTTTTCGAGTGCAATTGAAATGTATAAAATGTTTTTGGAAGAATCAGATGAGGCCGCCATACCAGACGGGGGATTAGATCGGATGAGTATTAATAGTGATTTTGAGGAATGGTTGAAACAATATCCGGATCATAAATATACGGATAATACGATTAAACGCTATCTAAATGCATTATATAAAGCCGGAGAGTGGTTGGATATTTCTTTAGATACACCGATCATGTCAATAGATGATTATCAAGAGTTTAATGATTTGCAAAACAAGTTAAAAAATCTAAGTAACTACAAACAGGTTAATCAAACGCATGGACACGGAGATTTGTCAGCGGCATTAAGTCTTTATGAAAAATTTCTGTTGAGTGAAAAACCAGGTTATGAAAGTGGCGTTACTACAGTTGAAGCTATTAACAGAATTAAAAAGTATATTTCTTACAAGGGCTTTTCCTATGATGATACGCTGATTGAAAATTTCTGTTTGGCATTAATGACTAAACCATTTGTTATTCTTGCGGGGACAAGCGGAACAGGAAAAACTAAACTGGTTAAGTTATTTGCGGAAGCAATAGGAGCGGAATATAAATTAGTTTCAGTACGTCCGGATTGGTCGGATTCGTCGGATTTATTTGGCTATACAAATCTCCAGGGGAAATTTATTCCTGGTGCAATTATAGAATATATTAATGAGGCCTGTTTAAATCAAAACAAACCGTATTTTTTATGCCTTGATGAAATGAACCTGGCCAGAGTGGAATACTATCTCAGCGATTTTCTGTCGTTAATTGAAACCAGGAAATGGGAAGGAAATAAAATAATAACGGAAAAAATCAAATTAGATTCGTTTGGACAGAAGATTTTCCCAAACATATATTTACCGGAAAACTTATATTTTATAGGAACGGTTAATATGGACGAAACAACGTTCCCTTTTAGCAAAAAGGTATTAGATCGAGCTAACACAATAGAGTTTTCAAAAGTTGACTTGATTCCAAATTTTGAATTATCAGGCGAATTTGATGGATTGCCAATGAAAATGGATAATTCATTTCTAAAATCAAAGTATATAACCCTAATTAACGACATTAGTAATAGTCAGCATGAGCTTGCAGAAAAAGTGTGCGTAGAACTTCAATCCATAAATGAAATATTGCAGAAAGTGAATGTACATGTTGGATATCGTGTAAGGGACGAAATCGTGTTCTACATGTTATATCGGGATGAAATAGGTATTCTTAATTATGAAGGTGCAATGGATAACGAGATTATGCAGAAAATCTTGCCTAGAATCCAAGGAAGTTCTCAAGGTATAAAGGAATTGCTGGCAGAATTGTTTAAGAAATTTGCAGGTGATTATTCAGCTTTTGCACAGGACCGAAAATGGGAGCAGATGTCGGAATATCTGAAGAAGGGTGAATGTATTTATAAAAAATCTGCAGAGAAGATTTGTTATATGATGAGGAGATTTGAGGAGGATGGCTTCACTTCCTACTGGATCTAATAAAATATTGGAAATAATCACGGATAAAGTAAATGTGGTGATTAAGAGTAAGAAGACTTGGAGTGGAAATGTAAATGACAGGTCTTCTTCTGTTGTAGTGGAAGGTTATAATATACGGAATATTCGCATACCGGCAATAAATGAGGATAGTTTGAACAATAATATCGGTTTTGCACAGTATAATATTTCATTGCCGCCTGTTTTCTTTGAGCAAACTGACTATGAGATAATTGTTAAAGGTATAAATCATACTGTTTCTGTTTGGAATGATAATTACTCTGTCCGGGATAAAATAACACCTGTAATTGAAGGGGATAATTCATTAGTAACAGGAATTATTAATTTTGAGAATTCTGTTGGATATTCAAATTTAGACATTTATGTTGAAAACAGTAAACACTTATCTATTCGAATTGAAGTTTTTCCAACAAAGATCTCCTACAAAGAAGACTATCAGTTAATGATAAAAGATATTTCAGAAATAGTATCAGAAGCAGCTTTAGACTTTATGGGAAAAACGTATCAATTATTTTCAATCAGTGATACTCATAGTAGTGTATTGTCCGTATATTTTCAGATTTTAAACAGGATATTTGAGGATTTTATTAATGCGATAAATCGTATAATTATGGTTCCACATCACAAACTGATTTCTGAGCATATGATAGTGGAACAGCATAAAGCTAAAAGAACAGATCGGAAATCGGAAAAATGGTTGTTGCACCATCAAGAGTATATGAGTTACAACAAGGGTATTCTTGAATCGGAAAAAGTGTTATCGGTAAAAAAAACAATCACGTATGATACAGAAGAAAACAGATTCGTAAAGTATGTATTAGTGTCTGTTATAAGACAAATTGAATTATTTAAAAAGTGTTATCAAAGGGTAACCTACATAACAGAGCAGAGCATATTTGATAAAGCTGATTCAATGATAAAAAGAATTAGGCGGACATTGAACAGTTCTTTTTTTTCTGAGGTTTCTAGTTATTCTGCATTAACCAGTATGTCTTTGGTTTTTGGAATGGCACCAGGTTATAGGGAATTGTACAAATATTATATTATTTTGCAGCACGGTCTTTCTGTGAACGGAGATATATTTAATATGTCACCCAAAGATACAGCGCAGTTATATGAATATTGGTGTTTTATTAAGTTGTTTTGTTTATTAAAGAAGGAATATAATTTACAGACTCCGGATATTATTAGAGTAGATAATAATGGAATAACGATTAGTTTGTATAAAGGGAAAAAATCAGAAGCAAGGTTTTTAAACAAATCAACGGGAGAGGTAATTACGTTGATTTATAATCCTGGTGAGAATAAAACGCAGACCGTTAATCAAAGACCAGATAATGTTTTAGAGTTGGAAAAAAATGGCACAGATATAACCTACAAATATGTTTTCGATGCAAAATACAGAATAGAAAATGCTCCGGAAAAAAATTTTTATCCGGATGTCAATCCTGGCCCGAAAGTTGATGATATAAATACAATGCATCGGTATCGTGATTCTATTGTGTATGAAAATAAGAATTCGAAATTCATGTTTGAAAAAACCATGTTTGGTGCCTATATTCTTTTCCCATATAATGAAGAGGAAAAGTATAAGGAACATCGATTCTATAAGAGCATAAGTACTGTTAATATAGGCGGATTACCTTTTTTGCCCGGTTCCACTACTCTTGTTCAAAAACTGTTATTAGAGTTGATTGGTGATTCAAAAGAATCAGCTTTTGAAAGAACAACGCTTCCTAGAGGTATAGAAGAAAAATTAAGTGTGGTCGATTGGGAAAAAAGAGATGTTTTAATCGCAACATTCAAGTCAATTGAACAATTTGATTTATGTTTTGAAAACTTAGTTTTCTATATTCCGGAGAATAATATCAATAAGGACAGATTTCCGATTCACTATATTGCCTTATATCAAACAAATAGTGTCTTTGGCGAAGAAGGTGAAATACGCTATTATGGAGAGGTGGTAGAGTTATCCCGTGTCTTGAGAAAAGAAATAACAGATATGCCGATTCAAAGTGAAAATGGTGAGGAAGAGTTTTTCAAAATTTTGGTTAAAGAATGGAAAGACCTAACAAATGAAAATGAAACTGGTATGCCAATTAAACCTAAGGAATCCGGTACGTTTGTTGAGTTTACAAATTTGTTTCTTTTGATGCATAGTGAGATAGTATCAGAACTTAGATTCAAAAATGAAGAGGAGTTTCGATTTTATAAAGAATTAAAAAGAACTGCATCCAAAGCAAAAATATGCGATGGAGAACTTGACACAGGGTTTGAATATGGAAAAAGCAAATTTGTCTTTTCAAAAGGAGAGATTCTGCTTTTACAAAATGGAGAAATACTCGCCCGGGTTGAGCTTGCAGAGTTTGGGCGTAAACCATCTCAAGTTTTTAGAACATTACAATATTTACATAATGCTAAATTCAAGCAGATAGAAAAAAAGGATACTACCTTCATTGATAAATGAAATGGGAAAGAATGTAAACTCTTTTTGAACATTTCGTGAATCCAATGACATTTTTCGTATATCTGAGTATAATTAAAACATAATATTTCGGCAAAGCAGTGGAAACGCTGCGACGCAAAACTCAAGAGCCTGTAAAATGGTAGTCAGTTGCATAGATCAGAAGCATTGTCGGAATAGACAGTGCTTTTGTGCTTTTATGAGGGGTATTTATGATTGGAGATTATCTGTCAATTAAAGAAATAGCGGAAAAGTGGGAGATTCATCCGAGGACGGTTCAGATTATGTGCCACGAAGGAAGAATAGAGGGAGTTGTTCGCTTTGGAAAATCATGGGCAATTCCGAAAGATGCAGAACGCCCGAAGGATCTCAGAGTAAAGTCTGGCAAGTACAAAGACTGGAGAAAGAAATGACATGAAGGGGGAATCAACATGCTCAGAGAAGCAATAATTGTTTATGAAAACTCAGACAAGGAGATAGCAGACAAACTATATGATTTAGTTATGCTTACCGATGACAAGGGACCGGATGAGATTATCGGAACAAGGGATAATTCTGTTCATCTCGCCAAAATCGAAAAAGAGAGCTGGGAAGAAATGAATACACTCTCCAAGCCGATAACCAATAAGATAATAATACTGAATCCGGATGAGGATATTGATGAGATTAAATTCTTAAAATATGGAGTGTCGTATGGACTTAACGATAATAAGCTGATTATAAGAGCAGATGTTGACAGTCTAATCGAGAGCCCTAATCATATGAAAGCATTTCTTAAAAAATACAATGAAGAGGGTGAAGAAGTAAGCGCTTCTTTTTCTGAGCCGGAAAAGAAAAAGGGAGTTAAGAAGTTTTTTAGAAGAGCTGGGACAACCCTTCTAATTGGGCCCGGTGTTATTTGGACAGAAAAGAAAGTGGGCGAGTGGGAAGGGAAGAAACAACGCGCTACTCTTAATCGATATATGCTTATGTATGCTGTAAAGCACTTATATTATAACTATTTGGAAGAATATCTTTCTATGGAATAAAAGCAGACGAGTAATTCGCTTTACTGATTGGAGGTGTATCCATGGCAGTATTAAAGCCGGAAACAGTTTATTTTATGGCTTATATGATGGTTTCAGATAACAACATATATGACATAGAATGGTACGAACTTAATCGAATGCTTTCCTTATGTGACGAGGAAGTTATAAGTAATACATACAAGATAATCATGGACAGAGAAGACAGAATTACCAAGGATGATGTGATATCTGCCCTTAAAAAGTATCCGGACAATGAGATAATTGCAACTATTGAATATGCAATGCGACTTGCTTATTCAGATGATCGTTATACGGAAGAAGAAAAAGACTTATTTAAGTATCTCGCATCCAAAATGAATATAGATGAAAGAGTAATCAATGAAATTGAGAATAATATTGTAAAAGAGTATTCTCCAAAGAAAAAAAAGAAATCCAAGGATAACAAGGACTATATTGATCGCTACGAAAAATGTCTTTTGGCAGATGAAAATTTTATAAAATCTGTTGACAGAATTCGAAAGGATTCTCGATCCAATGTCCTTTTCTCGAAGAATGTTTTGGAATCCAATATAAGAAGAGAAAAAACAATTTTGGATGTTCTTAATGATGCGGTTGAGAATAGAGAGAGTTCATCATTGGAACTGAGCGAATTAACGGATGACGACATCTATAATCAGTTTAAGAATATGACTACTGCTATGAAACGTATAGTAGACGAAGGTGATGAAGATCTAAAAGGATTGCTGGTTACTCAGGAAAAAACACAGGAGAAATTTACAATAACGTTTATGGGCCGCACAAAGGCTGGCAAAAGTACATTACATTCGATCTTGCTGGGGGGCTTAAATTCTGAATTTATTGGCCAAGGTCAAACCCGTACGACCAGATATAATTATGTATATGATTGGAATGATATTAGAATCGTTGATACTCCCGGAATAGGAGCACCGGGTGGCAAAAAGGATACTGATATAGCGAAAAGCGTGTCAGATGAAAGTGACCTGATTATATATGTTGTAACCTCTGATAGTATTCAGGAAACTGAATTTGATTTTATGGCGGAATTAAAGGAACGAAATAAGCCGATTTTGATTCTGCTGAACAAGAAAGAAAACTTTTTCAGGACGGAAAAAAAGAAAGAGGCTTTTCTAAATAATCCTTCAGGTTGGAGAACTTCTGATGAGGGGAAAGAAGAGTTAAACGGTCATTTTACAAGAATTAAAACTTATATCCGTAAAAATCTGAACTTTTCGGAAGAATTGATTCGAATCATCCCTGTTCATTTGCTTGCTGCTAGAAAATCTCTTGAGGAAGAAAAGCCTGAAGTGGCAGAGAAATATTACGAGGGATCAAATATAAAGGAGCTGCTCGATTATATATGCGATACTGTCAAGGAATCGGGGGCATTAAGGAAGGCGCAGACTGTGTACGACGGAAGTGTATATCATATGATGACTTACAATGGTGTCGTATCTGAACAGTTGAAAGTTATAACAAAGTTAAGGGAGATGTATGATTCCGGATGGGCGAGGGCTATTAAGAAAATTGAAACAGAATCTGCGTTAATCGAAGAAAAAATGATTGCAGCTGTAAATAATGAATTTAATAATTTTTTAAATGATGAAGTAAACACCTTTGTGAATCGGAATTATAAAGTCCGCAAGAAACAAACATTTACAGAGAATTGGAAAGAATTTATCAAAGGAGCTGAACTTGATAGAAGGATAGATGCACAATTAAGGGTTTTAAAAAATGAATTTGAAACAAATGTTGAATCTATCATAAAGACTTATAATGAGGAATTCAGTTTTTCGATGAATTCTGTTGATATCAATGCCAAGCTGATAATTGTAACAGATTATATATTTATAATGAAAATGGTCAATAGTGCAGGGGTAATTGTTACCGGATGCTTTCCTCCTGCCGCTATCATAGGAACCATAGTGGGAGCTGTGGTGGGCAATGGATTAGACTATATAGATAAATTGCTTACGAGTAGCAGAGCAGGAAAGAGCAGGGAGGAGTATAACAAGGAGAAATTGCTTAAAGCAATCAAAGACGGTGTGGAAAAGTCAAGATGGAAGACTATTAAGTCTGTTCAGGATGTGATTCATGGCAGCTTAACCCGAAACCTCGAGAGCATCAGATTGTATCAGCGAAGGATGGTTAAGATATTCGATCGAATATCGGAAAATTTGGCGGATATCAATAGCCTTCAGGAAGCTAAAATTCAAGAACTAAACGAAATGTTTGCCAGAAATATTCTTAATTATATGGCTGAAGATACTGTTATGGATTTTTTAGAAAACAATAAAGATGGTATCGCTATCAACGTAAGTCGTGAATATGGAAAGTCGATGAAAATAGGAATTCCATATGGTGGAAAGATAAAACTAAGAAAGAACGAATACAGCGTAGAAAAAGTAATACAGGAAAAATTTAAAGTATTGGAGGAATAGACAAATGGACAAAGGGTTTATTTATGAAATCGAATCTGACAGAGAAAAGGCGATGGAATCAAGGGCTCTTGATTATATAGATAAGTATGCACCGGACTATAAAGATTCTTTTATAAATTCGCTTAAGGAGATTGATGCAGAAGCTAAGTTAAAGATTGCGTTTGTTGGTCAGCATAATTCCGGTAAATCTACAATTGTATCTGCACTGACGCATAAGGATATTAAAATTAGCAGTAATGTTGAAACTGATATTACAACCCCCTATGAGTGGAATGATGTGATCATATTTGATACTCCGGGATTAAAAGCAGGGGTTAAAGAATCTCATGACACTGAAGCACTCAATGCTTTGAAAGAATCAGATATAGTTGTATTTTGCCTGACATCATCTTTGTTTGACAATATTCTTTTGGAAGATTTTGTTAATCTTGCATACAAGCAACTTTATAAAAGTAAAATGCTTCTTGTTATAAACAAGATGTCAATGGAGTTAGGGGAATACAACGACCTAAAAGAGAATTACACGATTTCTATTAAAAAAGTATTTGAGGAAGCTGGTGCGCTTATCGAAGATTTTGATATTGCGTTCATAGATGCGAAAGATTATCTCGAGGGGTATGAGGATGAAGATGAAGAGTTGATTGAGCTGAGCCATTTCGGCGAATTCATTAATATACTTAACGCTAAGATAGTATCCAAAAATCTTTTGGGTAAGATTGATACAAAGTATAGAGTTATGATGGATTTCTTTAAGAATCGCCTTATTGAGAAAGCATCTGAAGAAGAAACCAATATGATGACTGTCTATAACCAAATGATAAGAACGATAGAAAGGTTTAAAAGATCTGCTAACAGCCAGTTTGAGAGTGACAATATAGGCTTCATGAACAAAATAAAGAAAGAATCTCTACGGCTTGTGGAAAGAATAGGAAACGATGAGATTAAAGAGGAAGACTTTAATACGCTTAATAACAGGGTTGGAGAATTATCGGATTTACATTCTGGTGAGATAGAAGGATATTTGACTGATGTTCAGAATCAGATGAATGCAGAAATGTGCGAAATCCTAGGAGAAGATCGAACTAAGATTATCCTAAAAAGGTTTGAAAATCCGGACTTTGAAGCCAATGAAGGCGTAATCAGGGACTTCACTGAAGTGGTTAACCAGTATAAGGCTATAGCAAAGGTGCTTGGTGATGCCGGGAAAAATATCTCCAAATTGGCGTTGGGACCAGGTGCTACAAACTTTGCAAAGCTAAACTCATCATCGGGTAGTGTGATTCAGAAAACGGTGTTGAATGTGGGGCATTTCTTTGGTAAAACCTTTAAACCATGGCAGACTGTAAAGGCTGCTTCTAAGATAGGAAAAGTAGCTAAGTTTATAGGTCCAGCGGCTGAAGCTGTAGGTATGGTCCTTGAGGTTGCAAATTATCTTCAGGGACAACATAAAGTTGTTGAAATTGGAAGGGAAAGAGAAAAGATTTCCAATGCATATTCTGGTTATGCACAGAGCCTTGGAAGCCAGTTTAAGGAGCAGTTCGATAATATAGCGGAAAAACTCTTTGATGAAAAGATTGAAGATTTAAATTCCAAGATTAAAAACATTATTAATGAACGGAACCTGACAGAACAAAAACAGATTGAAGCAAAAGATTTGTATGATTCAATATTGGCTAATATTGGTTTTTTAAATTCGAACGAGGAATCGGATGATTAGTTAACAAAGAGGAACTCTTTCCCTTACTGAATAACTCTGTCAAGCAAGAATATGACTTGGAGAAAAAAGTGAAAAATAAGAAGAATTTTTATTTGGGTAATCAAGATAATCAAACATCAAAGTTTGAGAAGAAATCATACTCTGCTTTCATGAAGAAACAGGAACAACTCGAGAAAGAAAAAGCCAAGGCAGAAACTGAGGCTGAAGAAATGAGGGCACCGGAGGCTTCAGAGAAAGCTGTGATTCCAGCTGTTTCAGCAAAGACGACAAAACTTGTTTTCCTAAGACAATACAATACGTATCAGGCCCTATTGGAAATCCATCCTCAAAATGAACTTGGTGTTAATGCTTGCTTTTCCAAGGCGATACTTTATATCATGCAGTGGTTTAGAAAGCGTCTTGGAGAAGAAATCTTTGAGGAGTATCCTTCGATTAATTTTCTAAGAGACAATTATCCTATTCCGGAGAGGTATAGTGAGTTTCAGATAGAGAAGACAGAAAATATAGAGGGACTGAACTTCCTTGATTTGAAGACGTTTTATATGTCTTCTCAAAAAGGATGGCTCTTTCTTTTGTCTGAGTTGGATAACGGTCAGGAACGCAAGGATATTCAGGGAAGAAGTTTTAAAACAGAAATATCTCTGTATCAGCAGGATAATTCGGTTGTCCTGGGTATCAGAGAAACGTGTAAAGAGCCGAAAGATAACAATGAGGATGCTTTTGGCTATCGTCCGGGCTTTGTTCGTGACATGATGCTTGACCCGAATTTTCTGATAACAGAACAGGGCTTGGAGAGTGTTTATGCATTCACTAATAAACCTATTATGGTTAATGGAAAATCCGGCGAGAATTGCGAAAAGATATATATGGATTTGATCGTTTCTGAGTATCGTCAGATGCCAATTCTTTTTGTTCCGGGAGTCTTCTATGATAAGCATGCAGAAGAGGTTGATAATCTAACTAGAAGTCTTTTGGGATATTCCCATATAGTTGTTTGTGAGAATACCTGTAAGAAACTTTTTGCATTAACCATGCAAAATGAAGAGTTTGCTGACGTGGCAGAAGAAGGACAACTGATTTTCTACAGAACAAATTCATTTCAGGAATATCCTACGGATTACTTTGAGGAATCGGAAGAGGAAAACATCCTAGGACAAGTCAAGACAATTGCTCAAAAAGAACCTATTCGAAAGCAGTGTACATTTCGCGAGTTTTCATTCGAACCGATAATCGAAAGAACAGAAAATGAAGATGCACAGTCAAATAAAGAGAGCAATGATAAGATCCAGGCTTATAAGATTGCAACGCTAAATCAGGAAGTTGGCGATTTAAAAAGGGACAATGATGTGTTGCAGAGAAAGAATGATTGGCTGGATTCTGACAATAAAAGATTAGATAAAGAATTGGCACGCTGCACAGCTCAGATATTAAAGAATAACAATACGATTACAGAACTTGAGGGTAAAATTGATAATCTCAAGGAGGACAAGAATAAACTTGATGCGAAACTTCTTTCTTCAGAGATGAATATGCGCGCACTAAGGAGCAGTGAGAAGGAAAGATATGCTCCGTTAATAAATCTCCCGGCTTTCGGGAAGGACAAAAAGGAAGGAATTATCGATTGGATAAAGACTTATTATTCGGACGTTATAGAAGTACATCCGAATGCGGTCAAATCGCTGTCAGATGATCCGAGAAATATTGATTGGCACAGACTATGCATGATGATTCATTACTTGGCCGGCTATACAAGGTATCGAAATGAAGGCGGCGTGGCATTGGATCCTTCTGCCGCAAGAGATTATGACCCTGAAGAAGCAGCATACGTTGTTACGCCTGCAAGCGGCGGAACATTGGGGGCTGCAGATATTCACAAGGATAAATATACAATTAGCATAAAGGATTCGAATGGTGAAACACAGGATGAAATATTGGACTTGCATATCAAGTATGGCAAAGGTTCCGATGTAAATATGATTCGTATTTATTTCTGCTATTCGCCGGAACTTAAGAGGTCGGTAATTGGATATATGCCCGGGCATTTGCCAACGAGGAAGTCGGCGCATTAACGTGTATTGTAAGATGTATTATTTGCAGAAGAGGATTTAGAATGAACAGTGAGTTGTTGTCTAAGCTGAAAGAACTGCGATTGAAACTGGCCAGGGAAGAAGGCGTTCCGGCATTCTGCGTTTTCTCGGATAAAGTTCTAGTCAGGATGTCTGAGGTTCAACCAACCACATATCGGGAAATGATTGGAATCAGTGGGGTTGGCGATTATAAGTATGGACGGTATGGAGAAAAGTTTATAAATGTAATTCTTGAGTTTAAAGGAAAACCAGAACATCCAAAAACATATGAGCCTTCGATAATTACAGAGAGTAAAACTGTTCACGTACATACAACATACCAGGAAAAAAGCCAGACTTCGAAAGTGGTCAGCACTGAGATAACGGCCTCTCCGGTAAAGAAGAAGCGTGAAACTTATGTGATGAAAGGAGAAACCTACCATCTGATTAGGGGTAAATGGTACAACTCGAGTTTCACTTCAGTGTCTAAAGAGGAAATGTATGATCTCAATGCCATGCGTGTTAAAAATATAAACTTTGATGATGTATCATATACAGAATTGATTAATTTGGCACAAGAGATGAAGGATAGCGAGGATTATATTTTTTCAAAAAAACTATTTGAAACAATATTGGAAAGAAGTAGTGACAGACAGGTAATCCGAAGTATATTACCAAGGTATACATCTATTCTCAGAAATCTTGAGCAACCACGGGAGACAATTGAAGTTGCGGAGCAGTATATGTCCTTATACAGCCGAGCAGTGTTTTCACCTGCATTATTTACGTCGTTGGCTGGAGCGTATTGCGACATTGGCGACTGGATGGAGGCACGGAAGAAAGCCAATGTTGCCATGGCTATGGGGGATGGAAATGCGTCTGTTGAACTGCAGAGCGTGTATGCCAGAATAAAGGCTATGGAAAGATAGGAAACAGTACAGCAGATGGCTACATCATCATGTTTGAGCCTAGCGGGAACTTTATTGGACAGAATATTTGGTAAACTCGGGACAAATAAACAGAGGAAATAGCGAGAAACATTTAAATTTAGATTAATACAAAAAGGAGCTATGATTATGACAAAGATTTCCAATGATATGCCGATAGAAGCTTTATGTCTCTCAAACAGATTGTTTAATGTTTTAAAGAGAAACAATATTAATTCGGTTGGTGAATTAATGGAACTCTCAGAAAATGATGTCCGCAAATTTAGCAATGCCGGAGTTAAGACTGCCAACGAATTAAAAAACCTTCAGGCTTCAATCTCCTCTAATAGTCTTGAACCGCGCGAATTAAAAGAGGAACTTGAAGTAATATCTATTGCTCCAAGCGTTCTTAATTGTCTTGACGAACGGAGTTTATCTGAAGAATATGCGGAACTCCTTTTTGCCGACGATGACGGTTTACTGCATGACGATTTAAGCGTTACTGTAATGAATATCACTAACTCTAAGCAAGGGGCGCTTATGCGATCCGGATATTTCTCATTAAGACAATTGACTTTGGAACAAGAGTCTAAAGTTCGCGCAATCAAGAGCCTTGGAAGTACATATGATATTGTACTCTATGAGTTGGCAAAGCGTCTGATTATTTATTATCCTGTAAATCAAACTTTTGAAACAGCGAAAGAAGTGGCTAATCTTTTGGCGAGTGAATATGATTTAGAAGAAGATGGATCAATCTTGCTAAAGAATGCATTACGCGCTCGTGTTTATGAATATGAGAATCAAATTAGTTATGGATCCTATGATGATTTGTTGACTAACAGAGGCCTTTTGGCTTTTCTTTATAGAGATGAACTGGTTAGAAGACTTGTAGAAGAGTATATTCTTGGAATGCTTGGAGATTCTATCGTGGATTATTTTGATATACGTAAAATGGTTCCTCGTTCAATTGTTTCCAGCTGTAGATTGGATGATATTCTTTTTGAGATGAAAACAAAAAATCTTATCGAAGAGTCAGAAGGAGGATATCAAAAGTATTTGCCTTATCTTGTTGATTGGATTAGAACGGGACTGTCCAAAGACAAAGAGAAAGACATTGTGAGAAAACGCATAAGTGGGATGACCCTTGAAGAAATTGGTGAAGAGTATGGTGTAACCAGAGAACGGATTCGTCAGATTGAGGCAAAAGCGAAGAAAAGATTTGTCCACTACAAAGAAGAAAGATATATATATTGGTTTAATAACTATTCTTTTACCAAGAAACAATTCTGTGATGTGTTCAATCTTCTCCCGACTTCTTATGATTCAGTAAGGTATTTGGCAGGTAGTGTCGAAATAAAGAAAAAACTCGTAGTGGACGCATTAAATGATGATAATCTTACTCCGGAAATGAGTAAACGTTTCCGCAAGGTTCTGTCGGATAAGTACTTCTTATTTGAAGATGAGTATGTGGTTATCAAAGAATCTCCGCTTCTGGAGGCGATTCTTCGCAAGAATCATTCGGATTCATCAGTACGTATTAGCGACTTGATTCATGAATACAATTCTGTCGTATCTGAAAACAATTTGGATTTAAACCTTATTGGTGAAGATGAAGATAGAAGAATTGAAAGCAAAGTAATGCATTTTCATAATTCCATTAAACGAGAGAAGCATAGTTTTAGGTACTATGAGTATGACAATTATGATTTTGAAGAATTCTTTAAGAGTATTGATTTTTCTGCATTTATGAATACCGAGATTTCAACCCAGAAGATAATGAATATGTATCCTGAGTTGATGGAACAGTATGATATTAAAGTTTCATATGAATTACACTTCATTATTCAAAAATATAATGATTTGGCTAATAAGTATAATATTGAAAAGCAGACAGCTCCTTATATTATTGTTGGAACTGCTTCCAGAGAATTACAGGTAAGAAGCTTTATTTATAAGGTGGCACCGATTTCTATAGAGGACTTTGGAAAGGCTTATGAGGCAGAATATGGAATAGAGGCTCCTACAGTTTTGGGAACATATTATATTTATTATAACGACTATGTGAAAGATGGCCGCGTCATTGATGTTACTCAGGAACCTATGCGCGATGATGAGTTGTTCATGATGAAGTCCGCGTTAATTGAAGACTTCTATTTCCTTGAAGACGTTGAGAAGAAATACAGGGAACTATTTCCTGATGGTAATACGGAAAAAATAAATCATTATAATCTAAAAAAACTTGGATTCAAGGTTAATTCTACCTATGCTTTTCGAAATACTTTCAATAATGTAGATGATTGTTTCTGCAGTATGTTTATGAAACATGATGGAATCGCTGGAGATGTATTTGACCGGAGATTCGTTAATGTTCAGCAATACTATACTTCCAGAGACAGGATGAGAAGAAACTATGATCTTCTCGAGATTAGAGATGGTGAGTATATTACCTTCGAAAAGTTTCAAGAAGTGCATCCTGACGTTACTAAAAAGGAATTAAAGGATTATGCCAAGAAAGCGATTGAGTTCGCGTCTAGTGACATATTTACAGTCTATAGCTTACGCAAAGCCGGATTTGTTCATAAATTGGATGAATTGAGAGAGCCGGAAATCTTTTATGCAGGATTAATCGGAGTAGACCGGTCGGTATATAATTCCAGAACAAGTGGGGATGTCTATTTTTCGAAGACGAATAGTTCCATTAATAAACCTGCTTTTGTCAGGAATGCATTGCTAGAAATGAATCAAAGTTCTGTAGACATCATCAAATTAATGGATTATATGATGGAAGAATATGGAGTATATATTGCCAGAAAGGATATTCCAAGGTTTGTAAAGGAAAAGGGTTACTATTATCTTCCTGATACAGAAAAGATTTATCTAACAGAAGAAGAGTATTTAAAAGATATAGTTTAAAAGCTAGGGGGTATAGCATGAAACTATTACATTTGGGTGATTTGCATCTTGGCAAATCACTTGCGGATTACGATCTTATTGATGATCAGAAGTATATTCTGGATCAGATTTTGCAAATCATTAAGAAACAGCAGGTGGATACTGTACTGATTGCGGGAGACGTTTATGACAAGTCGGTTCCCAGTGAGGCGGCTACCAACCTTCTGGATTTCTTTCTTTGTGAATTGTCCAAATTGAAAGTGAATACATTCATGATCAGCGGAAACCATGATTCTGATAATCGTTTGAACTACGGAAGTAGTTTGTTTAAGACGAATAAGATTTTCATTTCCTCAATCTATAACGGACAATTGGTTAAACAGACTGTGGAAGATGAGGACGGAGAAGTGGACGTGTATCTGCTTCCCTTTGTAAAGGCTTCCCAAGTGAAACATTTCTTCCCTGAAGAAGAAATCAATTCCTACGAAGATGCAGTCAGAACGATTGTGGAAAGTGCGGGAATTGATAGCAAACGCAGAAATATTCTGGTTGCGCATCAGTTTGTCGCCGGTGTCGGTGCCGATCCCAAGCTTGGCGGTTCCGAAGGTGCGGCTACGCAGAATGTCGGATTGGTCGAGAAAATCGGGTATGACATTTTTGATGATTTCGATTATGTGGCGCTCGGACATATTCACTCTCCCCAGAAGATCGGAAGAGAAGAAGTACGTTATTCCGGTTCCCCTCTTAAGTATTCCTTAAGCGAAGCGAACAATTCCAAGTCTGTACCGATTGTAACCATCGGAAAGAAAGGAAAGGTCGACATTGAACTTATTCCCCTGAAACCGATGAGAGACTTGCGTCATATCAAGGGAACGATGGAGAAACTGCTGGATAAGAAGAATGTCACGGCGCCTGAGGACTTTATCTATGTCACATTGACGGACGAAGATATCATCAACGACGCGATGGGAATTTTCCAGCAGGTTTATCCGAATACGGTGAAGATTGACTATGACAATTCCCATACCAAAGAAATGGAACATGTGGATATTGCCCAAATCGTGGAGAATAAATCCTTCGATGAACTCATTGAAGATTTCTACATGGCGGTGTATGGTTGCTCGATGACAGATGAAGAAAAGGCTGTGATGAAACAGGCCGCAAAGAAGGCAGGTGTTGTAGATGAAGCCGATTAAACTGATTATCAGCGCATTTGGTCCGTATGCGGACAAGATGCCGGAAATTAATTTCGAGCAGTTTGAAGATAAAGGTCTTTTTCTGATTTCCGGAGATACCGGTGCGGGCAAGACCACAATTTTCGATGCGATTTGTTTTGCTTTGTATGGAACCACGAGTGGAACCTACAGAGATACCAAGAATCTTCGCAGTGAATATGCCAAACCGGGTGCGGATAGCTATGTGGATTTCTATTTTTCTCATCAGGGAAAGAATTATCACATTCTCAGAAAACCGTCGTATGAGCGCATTAATCGAAACGGAAATGTGACAGAGGAGAAGGAGAGCGTTGTATTCTACTATCCCGACGGAAAGACGGTGGAAGGCACTCGTAATGTAGATGGAACCAACAGCAATCAGGGTGTGGTTCGCGAACTTCTGCATATTGATTCGAAGCAGTTTATGCAGATTGCGATGATTGCACAGGGTGAATTCTGGAGTCTGCTTAATGCCAAAACGGAACAGCGAACCGAAATCTTACGTACCATCTTTATGACGGAAGGGTACAAGCGTATTGAGTTTGTTTTGAAAGAGCAGATGGATGGACAGTTTGGCGCGAAGCGTGATGCGGAGAAGAGTATTGTTCAGTACTTTGATGATGTTCAGGTGGATGAAGACGATGAGGCTTATGAGAATATTGCGGATCTTAAGAACCGCGCCAATCGTTCCGGAAGTGCTTGGAATATTGAAGAACTTATTACTGCAATTGAAGTTTTGAATAAGTCTGACAAATCGAATTTAAAGAGTGAAAAAGAGACTCTCAAAAAAGTGGATTCCGAACTAAAAAAAATCAATGCTTCTTTGGCTACGGCTAAAACGAATAATGGTTTCCTTAAGCGTGTTGAAGATCTTGAGGTGGAAAAAGAAGAACTTGCCGGACAAAAAGAAGAGATGGATCAGCAGAAGGAATACCTAAGTTATGAGAAGGCTGCAACACGTAAAGTGAATCCTTTATATCAGTCTTGGCAAAGCAAACTTGGTGAGTTGAATAAAACAAAAGAAGAAATCACGGAGAAGAAAGATGCATTGAGCAAGGCGGAAGCCAAGTTGAATTCTGCTAAGTCTGCATTGGAAGATGCCGAGAAACAGAGAAAGACTGCGGAAACTCTGCAGAAGAATGCAGATAAGATTACAGAAGAAGAACCAAAGTATCAGGAAAGAACAGAACTTCAGGATAAATTGGTCGACGCAAATAAAGAAAAGGAAATCATCGCCGGTTCCGAACAGAAGATTTCCGAAGTTTCTTTGGAACTCAGCAAACGTATTCAGAAACTGAAAAAGACAGTTGCGGACTTAAAGAAAAAGCCTGATGAACTGAATGATGCCAAGAATGACGGAAACAAGTATTCCTCTGTTCGCGATGATATCAATGAACTATCCGACAGAAGTATTCCGGATTGGAAAAAGAAAAAGAAGACGCTGGAAGACAAACAGAAAGAATTCGTTGAAGCCAGAGATAAATTTGATACTGTTTTCGCCAAGAGAAAGCAGGCGGAAGAGGAACTGGAAAACTCCCGTGCAGGTTTGCTTGCAGCCAAACTGGAAGATGGAAAGAAATGTCCTGTTTGCGGATCTGTGCACCATCCCGAACCGGCTTCTTTATCGGACTGCAAAGTAACCGAAGAAGAGTATAAGAAACTTCAAGAAGATGAGAATAAAGCTCAGGAAGCAAAGACCAAAGCATTCTCTGCGGCAGAATCCGCAAAGACGGCACTTGATCAAACAGAGGAAAGATTGCGTACGGATTTGATTGATTGCCTTGAGAATCCTGTGTTCGGAGAACGTTCCGTATCGGGAAATGCGCTTGATGAATTGGTTGAAATTCTTTCTTCGGCAAAGAAAGAAATTGAAGAAAAGATTAGGGACAATACCGCTCTTCAGATTGCTTTGGATAAAGACTGCAAAGAATTGAATAAATCTGAAAGTGCATTGGATAAAGCGCAGGGAGAAGAGTCTGAGGCTCTTTCCAAAGAGAAAGAGGATTTGGTTGCAAAGAAACAGGCAAACGAGACCAAACTTGCCGAGATTACAACTTCGTTGAAGTCGTTGTCAAAATTATCCTTTGACGATTGGAAGGCAGCGGAGAAAGAAAGAAACAAGGCGCTGAAAGAAGCCGAGAAGATTATGGAGGACATTAAGACGGCGACCGAAGCCAAACTTGCGGCAGATGAAGAATTGACGACGATAAAATCGGCAATTGATACTTTAAAGAAAACCAAGACCACTCAGGCAAAAGATGAAGAGAAACTGAAATACAAGTTTGATGAAGTTATGGAAGCAGAGGGTTTCACTTCCATAGAACTGTTGGAAGAATATATCTCCGATGAAGAATCCCTGGCAGAAAGCGAAACGGAAATCCAGGAATATGAAAAGGCTGTAGCGACCAATAAGAAACAACTCGAGCAGGCAAAGAAAGATGCCAAGGGAAAGGTTCTTATTGATATCGAAGCCCTTGAGGAAACTTACGCAGAACAGGAAGATATTGTTAACGGATTCCGTGATTCAGTAACTTACTTTGACCAAAGAATTAAGAACAACACCGAGAAACTGGAAAACATCAAAGCTCAGAAGGATATTCTGGAGGCTGCTTCCAAGGACTACAACATTAGCAGAAGACTGTACGATCTTGTCAGAGGAACAACCGGTAACGGCAAGATTACTTTGGAACAATACATTCAGGCTGCCGGTTTTGACGGTATTATTATGGCTGCAAACAAGCGTCTGTACCCGATGAGCGACGGTCAGTATGAACTGTATCGCCAGGAAGATTCCTTGGGCAAGAAGAGCAATACCTTCCTTGACCTGGAAGTTCTTGATAACTATACCGGCCATCGTCGTCCTGTCGGCAACTTATCCGGTGGAGAAAGTTTTAAGGCATCCTTAAGCCTTGCGCTTGGTCTTTCCGATACGGTTTCCTCAAACCTCGGCGGTGTGCAGATGGATGCACTTTTCGTTGATGAAGGTTTCGGTACTTTGGATAAGAAGTCCATTGACAATGCAATGGATATTCTGATTAACCTTTCTCATGCCAATAAGCTCGTGGGAATCATCAGCCACAGAGAAGAACTGATGGAGAATATCCCCCAGCAGATTAAGGTAAAGAAGGCGAAGGACGGAAGTCATATCTCGGTGGAGACAGGGATTTAGTCTCTGTCCCCACGCTGTAGGTGGGAGTGAGCAAAAGTATAATTTTTAAATATTAGTAATTACAGGGGGGAAGATATTATGGACTTGAAAAAGCACTTTGAGGATTTTTGGCGAGAAGAAGAATATGAAATACATAGCATCGTAAAAAATCCTACACGTTTTCATGATAATCTTTCCAAGAAGATGGAAGAGTTTTCAACGATTTCTCAAATAGATGATTATGTATATGGATTGAAGACTGCAAAGGAGACTACAAGAATTATTATTGATAGATTTTATCAATATCTCTTAAGAAAGAAAATAGTAAAAAAGATTGAGTCGGAATTGGGAAAGATACAGTTTTATGATTATCCTTTTGAACGCCAACTGGAGATTGCTAAATATCTATTTACTACGTCAAAGACGCCGGCGGAAATTGGGGAATATTTTCATATCGATGGACGAACTGTTAGGGCAGACTTGCAGCAGTTGGAAGAGGGAATAGAGGTACTTGGAGCTACCATACGTATTGAGAGAAAGATTAAAGGGCGAAAGACTTACTATAAAACTACGGTACATCCAATATTTCTTCCTTTGAATTTGACAGAAGTTTATGCTATGACAGCATATCTTGACAAGATGATAGGTAAAGAAGATCCAAATGCAAAAATCATTCGTGATATTTCGGAACGTATAAAACTTCAATTATCTAAATACGCATGGAATAGACTTTTTCCAAAAGAAAAACAACCTGAAGGAAAAAACTATTATTTAAATGACGAGGAATTAGCCAGAAGCCGCGAAGGTATCATTTGTTACCTTATGAAAAGTAGACAAAAATGCAGGTTTATTTGGAATGATAAAGAGTATGTCGGACATATTGTTGAGGTCGAAAAATATGGATACCCGTACTCTGTAGTTACGGAAGACGGAACGGAGTTTGATGCTCCATTATCTGAAATAGACTTTATTATTGATAGTCTTGAGTACGAATAAAAACGGCACACCCGTTGCATGTTTTTGAAGATCACTTTTTCGTAGAATGAGTTCAACAGATAACACAAAACCACCTACGAAAGGAAGGACAAAAACATGATGAATATTACGGCAAACAGAATTAACAAAGTTGACTTTAACATTGATGAAAGCAAAGAAGTATACATTTTTGTATACGGAACCTTGTTAAAGGGACAAAGCAATTACGAGCGTTATTTGGCTCCGATGGAGCCGATAATGCGCGGGACGATTGAAGGCTTTAACATGTTTGACCTGGGAGCGTTCCCGGGTGTTGTATACGGAGACGACATTGTTAAAGGCGAAGTTTACAAGGTAAACTGGAATACGCTTGACAGAATAGACCGCCTTGAAGGAGAAGGGGTACTTTATAAGAAAGAAAAAGTAACGGTTAAAGGTTACTTGGACGACGACAAAGACATTGAGGCATATGTTTACCTTTACCTGCAAAGCGTAAGCGGCTGTCCGATGATCCCGTCGGAAGCACAGCCTTACAAAAATGAATATGTTTGGTACGTAGCTTATGGTTCCAACATGTGTTTTGAACGATTTGCTACTTACATTGAAGGCGGTTATTGCGAACGCAACGGTAAGGAATATCCTGCATGTGCGGATACAACACTGCCGACGGAAACAAGAATGGTGGAGATTCATCTCCCGATGTACTTCGCTAATTATAACGAAGGTTCTTGGGAACACTCAGCAGTATCGTTCCTTGATGTAAACGGATTTGGCGAATCCTACGGAAGAGCCTACCTGATTAAGAAAAGCCAGTTGGCACATATTCATACACAAGAAGGACGTGGGGCAAATTGGTACCCCGACATTGTTGAACTTGGTGAAATTGAGGGCATTAAGGCCCTGACTGTTACAAACAAAACCACAAAGAGATACTCGCCGATGAGTGAAATCTCTGCAGCGTATTTGTCCACCATTATGGACGGATTGCAAGAGATGGGCGAAAGTGCAGAATTAGCATTTGATTATGTATGTGAATGCACATCCCAAATGATTCATGCAAGATGGACGAAGAGGGATGCTGACGAAGAATTGGAAGCCAGAAAGAAGAGGGCGTGGCGATGAATCGCAGACAAAGAAGTAGATATAATTTACAAATACAAAGGGGGATGCTTAATGGTAACGCAGGACCCGAGTTGATTAGTGTTTATAAGCGAATTAAATCTATGGAGAACTAACCTATGGAAACGATTAAAGAAGTGTATGTGAATATGCCTATATTCAAGATTGTTAAAAACTATATCGACAAGTATGACCTTGCTAATCTTTTGTCATTGGGGGCTCCGGAAGATGAATACTATCCGGAGATTGCGGAAATTGCAAAGAGAATCCGTAAGGAGAGCACTGTAGAAAATATTGAAAGTGTTGTGGCAGAAGTTTTCCAAGAGTATCTGGATGAGGATTTGACCAGTGACAGCCATTCCAAAGATTTGAAGGAAATGGCTATCGAGTTGAAGAAAGCGTTGGACGAAACCGTTTTCAAGGAGGGTACAATGTCAAGAATCGAACTAATACATGGTTCCTGTGCGGACCAGAAGGCAGATGCAATTGTTAATGCGGCCAACAAATATTTGGCTGCAGGTGGCGGAATCTGTGGCGTGATTTTTAATAAGGCAGGATATGCGGAACTTGGTGCTGCATGTGCTGAACATAAAACACCTCTTAAGGACGGAGATGCTGTAATAACACCTTCGTTTGGACTTGCGAATGCAAAGGCAATCATTCATGCTGTTGGACCGAATTTTGCCGAAACCCCTGATGCTTTCGATGCATTGGTGGATGCATATTATAATTCGCTTGTGGTACTTAAGGAGAATGGATATCACAGTATATCTTTTCCGTTAATCAGCTCCGGTATATTCGGAGGAAACCTGAATAATCCTGCGAGAGAATCTGCAAGACGTTGCTGTGAGGCGGTAAGACTTTTCATCGCAAAATACCCGGATTATGAAGTAAATGTTCTCTTATGTGCTTATTCTGCGAATGAGTATGAGAAGGCAATGGGCTATTTCGGGGATTCTGCTGTGAAGGAGTTGTACCTTTCGTTGAGTGATCCCATGACGGATCTTGTGAAAGGCAAGACCGGAGATGACGGAAAGCAGATTAAGGTCGTTAAAGAGAACGGAAACAATATGGTTGTGAGAGTCTAGTTTGGAATGCATGTTTGAAAGAAGATAATAAATGTTTGCCCAAAGGTAGGAATATGCTATGCAGAAAAAGATCCTTAATCAAAAAAAACATTGTGCCCTTGTTGTTTTACAGACGGATTATCACAAGGGAGACTTTAGGAATATTCAGGTGCTCCATAAAATGATAGATCCGGATAATAAGCGAATCCTTAATAAAAGAAAGGATAACCGATATCCTAACGGATTTTTGGAAACCCAATTGTTTGATGACATTACGCATGTTATTGCAGAAGAGGTTTGCAATAGTTCGAAGTATAACGAGTTATTCAAAGAATTGTATTTTGCTCGTTTTCCGAAGGTTAAGGGTTATATTGATACGATTATAAAATTAAATAATAGTTCCAAGGCTGCGGATTTTATTAATCATGTAAATGATCCCGAGAAGGGGTTATTGATATTTTGCTTATGCGATTTGGAGGAGGGAAATGAGTCACTCCGGTTTCTCGGGTTTTATGATCCTCCCGGGGTTAATCAATTCGAAAGCATGCGTGAAAACTTCAGAAGATCCATTACTTCCGGACAATTTCCGGGAACCGAAGATCCAATTATTGGGTCGCCTGCGTACAATAAGTTTGCCAGAAAACTTGAAGAAGCGATTATTGCATATATTAATAATGGGGAAGAAACACTTGAGGCCGCTTTTTCCAAGATAATTAAGAATATGATTGCAATGGAGAAAAAAGGATTTGCGTATCCGGAAATGATATCGCCCATTTTAAAAAAATTCATTATCACCAATCATAATGGAAACAGTGTATGGTTTCTTCAAGTTATAAATGAACTTGGAGGGGGAAAGAAATATAACTACAAGCCGGATATTAATGAACTCTTCGAAGATTATTGTATCTCTTACGTTTATAGTTCAATGTACAAAAATGGAATAAAAGGAGAATCCTTTAGTAAAACATATCTGGCAAGAGATGTTTTTCCGGAAAGCATGGAATCAGTAGTAGAGTCAATTCTGGATATGTACTTCATGGACATTTTTTATCAGATGTTTGAGATATCACAGGAGCAGATTTATGCTAATTTTTCATGGGAGAGTTATACAACGAAGAGCCATCATGATGTTCTGATTGAACGAATTAATAAACTCGAAAATGAGAATGAATTACTTCAAAGTAGAAACACTGCGCTTGAGAAGAGATTAGTTAATTACGAGACTGACTTAGGCTCTAACAATAAGATTGTTTCCTTTGATAGTCTGAAAGAAATTAAAAGATTGAATTCTGAAGTGGAATCGCTCAGAGAAAAGCTCTTAAGCCAAAAGGACCAGTTATCTTTGATGGAAGAACTGCTGGTTCAGAAAGAGATAGAAGTGGATGATACGTCAGAAGAATTACAGATTGATATGGAACTTTTGCAAAGCAAAAAGTATCTTTTTGCAGGAAGGTCACAAGAGGCATTCCCTCAGTTGAAAAAACTTTTTCCAAACAGCGTATTCATGACAGAAACAACCAAGGATCTTACAGGTATTCAGGTAGATGCGGTCGTTTATCTGATCAAGTATATTTCCCACAGTATGTACTACAAAGTAAAGAACTCTGTTGTTTCTGAAAATAGGCCATGTATTAACTATAATGGCAAGAATATGAATAAGCTTCTGGAGATTATGCAAAGAGAGGTTATTAATCTAGAATAATAATTATTTCGAAAGCGAGTTATTTATGAGCAGACTAAAAGAAATCCGTAAGGTAGTAGAGAAGAAACTGAACAAAATGGAAGATGAGGAGAAGCGTAACAGCGCTATCAATCATCTGTATGGTGTATCTTTAGCTTCCACTTTGATTGCCAAGAAACGTGGGCTTAATCCGGAACTTGCGGCAATTGCAGCAATGCTTCATGACCTTCATGCGTACAAAACAGGTTCATATGATGATCATGCACACCTTGGTGCAGAACTTGCAAGAAAGATTTTGGAAAAGCAGGAAGACATGACAGAAGAAGAGATTGATATTATCTGTTCTGCTATTTATCACCATGATGACAAAGCAAACATCGACAGTCCGATGGATGAGGTTTTAAAGGATGCGGATGTAATGCATCATGTGATGAATGATTTGTCCAAACCGGTTAAAGAGAAAGAGCAGTTACGGTATGACAATCTTTGCAAGGAGTTTGGATTAGAGGGATAGTTATGACCAAACAGAACGTAAAACATGGCGTGTTGCTTTTACTGCTTGTCCTTGCAACAGTATTACTCACAGCCTGCAATAAAACTACCGAGGAGACATTGGGATATACACAAATCTCCCAGGCCGAAGCCAAGGAAATGATGGCGAAGGATGACGGGCACGTCATCATAGATGTACGAAGAGAGGATGAGTATAATGCTGGGCATATTCCCGGAGCAATACGTGTAACCAATGAAGAAATCGGTGACACAATGCCGGAAGAATTGCCTGATCTGGATCAGATTATTCTAGTTTATTGCAGAAGCGGAAGACGAAGCAAGGAAGCGTCGGAGAAACTAGTAAAGATTGGATACACAAACGTGTATGAGTTCGGCGGAATTATTGATTGGGACGGAGAAGTGGTGAAGTAAATAATAAGTATTTGTTTAATAAAAGTGAGTCCTAGTAATGAATGAGCTGGACTCCCTTTTTTACTATAAACTGTCCATGTAATTTAATAAGAAAAATTTTCCGCTTGACAAATAATTTGTCAATGTATATTCTATATACAGAAGGGTGGTGCTAGACATTGAGTGAAACTGAAAAATTACAAGAAAGATTACAAGAAAATTTGTTACTTATAAGACGTGCTGTTGGCTGGACTGCTGAAGAACTCGGAGACCGTATAGGTGTAACTCGTCAAACAATTAATAATCTTGAAGCTAAAAGAAATAAGCTGAAAAAAACATTATACATTGCTATTCGTGCAGTGCTTGATGCTGAAATAAAAGAATCACCAGAAGATACGGAAATGCTACAGTGTATTTTAGAAGTATTTGTCGATAACCCTGAGCGATATAATGAAAAGGACAAAGAAACATTGTTGGCGAAAGCCAACATGCTTACCCCGTCGATACTAGCAGGGACATCCACGAGAGCCGAGGTATCTAAAGAATTTGTAGAGGTAGCAAAAACGTTCGGGTTGTTAGCTATATCTGCCACATTTCCAGCGGTTGCCGCAGGGGTTGTTGCTCGCACCAGTTTAAGGTTATCAAAAGCGCGTAAGCATAAATAAGAGAGGGAGGCGGTAATCTTATGGGAGAGGAAAAGAAGACATTTTTAGGCTGGATTAAGAAACATAAAAAAGAGTTAATCATTGCAGGATTTAGCCTTGTTACGATAATTGCAATTATAATTCTAATTAAGAATCACAAGTCCCTTGATGAATTGTGGTCATATCTTAAGAGTAAAATTGAAAAGAAAACGGACGATATAGAGTTGTCCGATGATTTAGTCAGCGAAATGAAAGAAAGTGACTTTGAAAGTATAAATAGGATACCTCACAGTGTGTCCAACCACCTTCGGAATCTCCCAGAAGGATGGAACGCATCTGCAGAAAAGATAGCAACTGCTGCGGAGCAGGGATATGAACTAAGAGTTGGCCAGACCTGGGTTGCAGGATATCGAACGGGACAGCGTAGCGCATGAGAATAAGTGGGGTGAAAAATGACAAGAGACGATAGACAAATTCGAACATCTAATGGTAGGGGGCTCGTTGGTTATCGAGCCCAATCAGAAGGTAAGAGGTGTATCGCAATTATGAAGGGTAATTTAGAAGTTCTGGGTATTATTTCTTTAGATGATTTGATAGCCCAAGCAAGTGAAGGCCCTTTTCTAAAACTTGATAGTACTGAATAAAGATTGGATTAACGAATCTACTTGAAGTGCCGATCATTGTGTATCAAAGCCGGGTAGTATCAAAGCCGTATTTATACGTCTTGATGCTAGCCGGCTTGTTTTATAGAGAAATTTAGGAGGTAAGACAAATGGTTAAAACGAATGTTTGGATTGTAGCAGTAAAGAATTTCAGAGGTGTAGATAAGTTAGTGGATTATTATATGGTATTCCCGGATGGTGAGCGGATATATGTATTCTCAAAGAAATACACAGACCGTACATACAGCATGTGCAAGGGTGGAATCCGAATTAATGATTTGCTGACGAAGCGTACACAAGATTCAGGAATAATGTCACTGGTAAAAAGAATGAAGTTTATGCTTCCTTACCTGAAGGAAGAATATGGTGTAGCTTAGGAGGGGTTGCAGGGTAAGGACTTTTATGATGTATCTAAAGACTTATAAACTATTGACAAGGAGACAAAAAATGGAAAACGAAATTTTAAACGGAATTGAAAAAGCAGGCATTTATTTGGCGAACGAGATGGGCAATACGAACCCGGAGGTACTGAAAGCGGTAATTGGTGTTGCGCCCACTATTATTAGCACAACGGGAGATTGTGTTAAAACAGTAGCGAAGGATTGCTTTTCGGCGAATGAACAAACCAAGAAAAACCGCTTTGAACGCGAGAAATCCGTGATTGACACGGACAATGAAATGCTATTAAATCCAAATCTTACTCCTGAGGAGAGAACAGAGATTTTTGCTGACCGGAGATACTATATGGATAAGGGATATGAGCAAGATTCCTTAGACAGAAAACACGAATCGGATATTCTTAACGGAGTAGGAGTTGGCATTGGAGTGACAGGCTTATTCTTATTGGCCTTAGGTGGAGTTAAATTTGCAAAACGATATATGAAGTAATGCGTGTATGCCAAAAGGGCGGTGTCTTTTTGACACCGTCCTTTTTTAGTCTAAATCGTTAACGTTGACCTCGTAAAAATTACATCTTCCATAATAGAGAGGAGGACCATGGGTACTGAGGTGCTGAAGGAAACTATTGAATAAAGGAGAAAAAAAATCGTCATTGTAAAACAAAACGAAGAAACCGGAGGAGATTCGAATGACAGCATTTGATAGAGTTATTGGCTATGCCAGTGTTAAAGAAGAGTTGTTGCGTTATTGTGATTCTTTTAAGAATCCGAAGAAGTATCAAAAACTTGGAGTGAAAGCGCCGAGAGGTGTTCTTCTATGGGGAGAACCTGGTATTGGAAAGAGCCTTTTGACAGAATGTTTTGCCAAAGAGTGTGGCTGCAAAACGTATACTATTCGAAAGCGGTATTCGGATGGGAAGTTCTTGGATTATATTATGGATACCTTTCGGGAAGCATGTGAAAATGCCCCGGCAATTGTTATACTGGATGATTTGGACAAGTTTTCCAATACAAGTTTCGAGTATAGAAACACAGATGAGTATGTGGCTGTTCAGTCTGGTATAGATGAGTGTAAGGAACACGATGTTTTTGTTCTTGCAACGTCTAACGAAGTAGAGTATCTTCCGCTTTCGCTTTTACGGCCGGAACGTTTTGATCGCGTGATAGAACTTCAGAATCCGTCCACAAAGGATGCCGAGAAGATACTGACCGATTACATTCAGAAAACCAATATTGATGAGAGCGTTGATATTAGTGAATTGGTAGTTTTGTTAAGCGGAAGGACTTGTGCGGAATTGGAGAAGGTTGTAAACGATGCCGGAATCAGCGCTGCTTATGCCGGTAGAAAGAAAATAAGTCATGAAGATTTATTTAATGCATGTGTGAGGCTGATTACCGATGAGCCGGACACCATGGAACCCTGTAGCGGAAAAAGTGCCAAATTGGTGGCAATTCACGAGGCAGGACATGCTGTGGTATCTGAGTATTGGAGGAAAAACAGTGTTAATTTGGTTTCCATAGCCGGAACAAGTTGCAGAAGAAGTGGAGTTACCTCATTTGTTAAGGATGATGAGAAAGCACACTCCATGGAGGACCTTATTGCAGAAGTATCTGTGGCTTTGGGTGGAAAAGCGGCAACCAAGGTGCTTTTGGATATTGAAGATACAGGATGCGGTCATGATATAAGAGATGCTTATAAGTTATCAAAGAAGACAGTGGCCGAGTTGTGTTGGTCCAACTTTGGTACGATTACACTAATTCGGGATGCTTCAGAATTGAATATGGGTAACAGAGATGATGCAATCCGCTCATTCCTGGAGTCAACATACAATGATACCCTGCAAATTATCTCGGAGAATAAGACTCTTGTAAGTAGTGTGGCAGAGGCTTTAATGACCAATACGACAATTACATATAAGGACATTGCACGGATTATTAATGAGGTTGGTTGGAACAACAGTGATCCGGAAATGATGGACCGGCAAACCAAATTTCGTTCTGTAGAGAGGCATAAAAAAGGCGGGATACTGAATAAACGGAGGGAGATATCATGAAGAGACTTAAAAGGATTGTAAGGATTTTATATATACTTTTCCCGGTAATGTTTACAGGATTGATGGGCGCACTCATTTGCCTGAACCAGGTCGAACATGTAAGGGGATTCCATTATTACCTCGCGGGCGGCTTTCTTGCACTAAATGCTTTAGGGGTAATCACTCTAATGCTGGTAAACTTTAAACTTTCGGATTGTTTGAAACATCTGAAAGAAGTTAAGCGGAATAGTAATCTCAAGAATGATTTCATTGAATTGTAGAATCGTTTAGCCGGATGGAGGTAATAGGATGGATGATAAATCAGTTAAATTGGCCAAGATGAGGAAAATACCGGCGATAATAAAGGTGATCTCAGTGGTAGCTTTGTTTGTGGTATCTGGAGCGGCAGTAGCCATTAAGCAAACATTTCCGGAGAAGAATTATTACTACTATTTGACGCTGGTCTTCATACTTATAGCGTATAATAGCCTGGCGGTAGTTTTAGGATTTGATTTCAAACTTCAGAGGTATATCGAATCACTGGAGGATGATTCGGAGAGCGAACCATAAAGGACAGGGTTTTGGGGGTTAGTGGGCCATCTTGTGGGTGAAGGATATGATCAAAAAATGCGGACAACAAGGTTGTC
>OCTX014516672.1_pt1 | contig 41153 bp, 29 predicted proteins | sample 1539691 | NCBI WGS metagenome assembly OCTX01 (sample SAMN02144231, study PRJEB22623) | gut metagenome | biome: sheep rumen | host: Ovis aries | place: New Zealand
GTAAGCGTGGGTAAGATGAACGAGATTATCGAGCACGTGCTGCCGATGGGTCCCGACGTGACGATTCAGGGCAAGGTGTTTGCCGGTCAGGCCGTGGGTGCTACAGGTAGTGAACTGAGTTTCCAGACACTCGTACCCGGCCAGGACAGCGGATTCCTGCACACGCACAAGACCCACGAGGAACTCTACATCATCCTGAAGGGCGAGGGCCAGTATCAGGTGGACGGTGAGATTTTCCCCGTCAGTGAGGGTACTATCGTCCGTGTTGCTCCCGATGGCAAGCGTGCGCTGAAGAACACAGGTACGGAGAATCTGACCATGCTCTGCATCCAGTATAAGGCCAATGCCTTCACCGAGGCTGACAGCCCCATGACGGACGGAGTGATTCTTCAGGACGAACTGAAATGGTAAGCCCCGACCATGGAGAGAGCTTTGCAATTTCTGCACAGTCATAAGGATGTTGCCCTGGCCACAAGCGAGGGCAACATCCCTAAGTTGCGCATTTTCCGAGTGATGAAGCAAGAGGGCAACGTGCTCTACTTTGCCACCTCGGAGCAGAAAGCCGTTTGGCGAGAGTTGCGCAAGAACCCAAATGTAGAGCTAATTGCCTACGAGGGGAATATCTCCGTGCGTTGTTCGGGTATGGTGAACTTTAACGTGGAGGACGCTACGAAGCGTTGGATCTACGAGCACAACGATGTCCTGCAGCGTCTCTATACCAGCTACGACCAGATGGCGTATTTCTGTCTGCCAATAGCCGAAATGGACTATTACGACTTGCAGCCCACCCCACCGGAGTTTCTGCACTTCGACCTGATGGCAGGAGAAGTGAGCGAGGGATTCATGCCCACGGGAAGTTAAAACTCTATCACGTGAGGCTGAACATCGGTGTCGTGTGTTGCCAGCGACTCAACACAATCGGGCGACATGCTTTGCTCGCGAATCCACTGGAGTGACTGCCGCTGCATCTGCTTATCGAGCGTGATGCCAGAGGTGATCATGTCGCGCCACGATTTCGTGGCATAGCCTCCGTCGGCAAAGAGCATCACATATTTGCCTTCAGCATTACGAATCTTCAACGCACAGAGCCCTTCGCTATGCCCGGGAATGTTGACCATCACAAGACTGCCGTCGCCCAAGACGTCATACGACTTGCCCACAGGGCCTTCAGTGCCGTTCCAATCAAAGGTTTTCAGGTTAACGCCTTCCCACCAACGTTTCTGAAAGCGTATCTTTATCTGTAGATTCTTACGAGTGGTGCCAATCATTTCAGCCTCCGAAACCAGTATGTGCCTGGCATCTTTCACCTGTCGCAGACCGTTGGCATGGTCACAATCGAGATGGGAAAGCAGCACATAGTCAACGTCCGCGGGCTTCAATCCCAACTTCGCCAACTGTTCGTCGATGGCTTCGCCCTTGGCTATACGTCCCTGATTGATCTGATACAGGAACCATGAGCCCAGCGACTTAATCTGCGCCCGGCGGTCATACACGCCATCGGGCGACATCTCGCGGTGCCAACCTGTATCGAAGAGGATGAGCCCCTTGGGATGCTCGATGAGAAAACTGAACACGGGCAACCATATCCACCTGCTTTTCGGAGTGGTCATGCCCGAAGCCTTCAGCATACTGCAATCATCACTGCCAAATGGCAGATAGGGCGAAACACGCACTTCGCCCGTTCTTAACACATGTATCTTTATCTTGTTCATAGGTTTATATATATTTTGATTTAGGTTTTGCAAGTTCTCAGCTTTTCGTAGTTCAAGGAGTTACAAGGAGTTGCAAGTAGTTGCAAAATCCGCTCTCGCTCAGCCATCTGCAAGCAAGTTTGCATGGTTCTCACATAATCGTGGATTTCAAGACAACAGCTTTATTCCTGGCTGTTCCGTATGATACCTGGCGTGAAGAAAGTGCTTTGACTTGGAATCAAAAAAACAGGTGGAGAGAATTGATTGGCACATCAGCACTATTCCGTTTTATGCATTCTCACCAACTCTATGGCTTCTTTTCCCGACAGATGTTCTATGTCGAAGCGAATCATCAACATGTGCGACAATCCCTTCTGAAGCTCTTTTTGCAGTGCTTCCTCGTGGTTGGGATGATATCTGTTCCCCAGCATTCGGGCTGCTTCCGTTTTGTCGGTTTCGTCCTCAATGATATGGATTCTTCCAAATGCTATCACGCTGCGGAAAAAGGTGGTGTACTGAGCCGGTTGAACATCGTCCTGTTCGATGACACAAAACGAAGCCTTGTCGCACTTGCGGATGGCATCGACTTTGTGGCCGGTTAGCGCACTGTGGAAATACAACTTTCCGTCTGCATAGACATAGCTGAGAGGAACTGCATAGGGATAGTCGTTGTCGCCCAACAAAGCCAATGTCCCTGCCGTGGATTTCTTCAGTATGTTGACGCTCTCTTCTTCCGAAAGCTCTTGGCGTTTACGCCTCATTGGACGAAACGCCGAATTCTCTAAACTACTGCTTGTCATGATAGTGCTTTTAACCCAATAATTGATCCGATGAGTGTGGTCAGGAAGAACAATCTCCAGAAGGTTGCAGGCTCTCGAAACAAGAAGATTCCAACGAGTACTGCGCCAACGGCTCCAATGCCTGTCCAAACGGGATAGGCCGTACCCAAAGGTATCGTCTGTGTGGCTTTGGCAAGGAAAACGGCACTGATTACATAGAGTACGGCAAACGATGTGATCCAAAACCACCATTCGGCACCAGTCAGTCCCTTTGCCCGACCAAGACAGTATGTGAATCCCACTTCGCATAGTCCTGCAACAATCAATATTATCCAATTCATCTCGTTTCTATTTCTTCTCTAATTATGGCGCAAAGTTACGAACAAGTGGACGAAAAAACAAATTTTGAACGCTCTGTTTACTGAAAACGAGAAACAACCGATGTTTTGACAAAAAATCTTCCCGTTTCGTTGCAACAAATTAAAAAAAAGATTATCTTTGTACTCATAGACTATCTTTTAAAAATAATCTCAGCAAAACATGGAAACATATAGCGACCGAATCAAAATCATTGTGGGCGACATCACCCGACTTAATGTAGAAGCAGTCGTCAACGCAGCCAACAAGTCGCTGCTGGGCGGTGGCGGCGTGGATGGCGCCATCCACCGGGCGGCAGGCAGAGGTTTGCTCGAAGAGTGCATGCAGTTTGGAGGCTGCGAAACGGGCCAGTGCGTGATGACTGGTGCCTACAATCTTCCCTGCAAGAAGGTCATTCATGCAGTGGGGCCAGTATGGCATGGAGGCGATTACGGGGAATGTGAGTTGCTCACCTCGTGTTATGACTCGGCAATGAAGATGGCTGAAGCCAACGACCTCTCGAGCATTGCCTTCCCGTGCATCAGCACAGGTGTGTATGGATTCCCAAAAGACAAGGCCGCCCGCATCGCCCTTCACACCATCTTCGCCCACATCAGAGACGGATACGGCGGGCAAGTGGTCGTCTGCTGTTTCTGCGAGGAAGATGTTGCGTTCTACCGCAATTGCCTATGGGACGAGTCACTAACACTGTTGGGCGACCCTGCGGCCGTTGAGGATTACAAAAGAAAGATTGACGCCATCCCGACAGAATTCTGGGACGAAATGATCTCCTGCATTCCGCATCTTGAACAGGCTGTCCGCCAACCGGGAACGCGGCCAGAAAAGGGTGGACGTTTGGACGAGAAGCTGGGTTTCTGCACTTCGCCAGCGGATTACCAGAGTTGGATTCAATGCTTCAATGTTGGCGAGATGCCCGACTTCCTGATGATAGACAATGTGTATTGCCTGTTTGTCATCGGGACATTCATGTCGAGGAAGCTGCGCTGGACGGGCTATCATGCTACACCCCAAGAGATGCTGGAGTTCCTCATCCCCATAAGGGAATTCCGAAAGAAATGAAGTCCCCAACACCAGAGGGTTGACGGTTTACAGTTGACGATTGACGGGAGAAAGGAAGTTAACGAGCCTTCGGCTCGAGAAGTTAACGGGAGTTAGCGGACGTTACTTCTCCATTCGACAAGCTATTGTCCGTTAACTCCACGAGCCGCAGGCTCGTTAACTACCGATAACTCCTGATAACTTCTGTTAACTTGGGATGCGAGGGGGCTTGTGTTTTTGAAAGGGGCTCTTTTTTTGCTAAATATGGTGCAAAGATACGAACAAACGAGCGCAAAACAAAGAAAAAGTGTTAAAAAACAGAGCGAAACTGAAAATATTTTCCCTCTGGGCAATTCCAAGTCGTCGAAAATGTGTACCTTTGCAGCCGATTTCGCGCACACGCGCGGAAACAATTCACATAAAGTCTAACTTTATTAATTTCAAACTTCATTAATTAATTATTTTTATGTCAAATTTAAAGAACGTACAGCCATTGGAAGACTTCAATTGGGAAGAATTTGAGAATGGCGCAAGTGTGAACATCAGCAAAGAAGACCTTCAGAAGGCTTATGACGAGACCCTGAACAAGGTTGCTGACCATCAGGTTGTTGACGGCAAGGTTATTAGCGTTGACAAGAAGGAAGTGATTGTGAACATCGGTTACAAGAGCGACGGCATCATCCCCGCCAGCGAGTTCCGCTACAATCCTGACCTCAAAGTGGGCGACACAGTAGAAGTGTATGTCGAGAACGCCGAAGACAAGAAGGGACAGCTGGTGCTCTCGCACAAGAAGGCTCGTCTGAGCAAGAGCTGGGAGCGCGTCAATGCAGCTCTCGAGAACGAAGATGTCATTCAGGGCTTCATCAAGTGCCGCACAAAGGGCGGCATGATTGTCGATGTATTCGGTATCGAAGCCTTCCTGCCCGGCAGCCAAATTGACGTTCACCCCATACGCGACTACGACATTTTCGTGGGCAAGACCATGGAGTTCAAGGTGGTGAAAATCAACCAAGAGTTCCGCAATGTTGTAGTATCACACAAGGCTCTCATCGAGGCTGAGCTCGAGGCCCAGAAGCGCGAGATCATCAGCAAGCTGGAGAAGGGCCAGATTCTTGAAGGAACCGTGAAAAACATCACCAGCTACGGCGTATTCGTTGACCTGGGTGGTGTTGACGGACTCATCCACATCACAGACCTCTCTTGGGGCCGCGTAAGCGATCCGCACGAGGTGGTTCAGCTCGACCAGAAGATCAACGTGGTCATCCTCGACTTCGACGACGAGAAGAAGCGCATCGCCCTCGGTCTGAAGCAACTCACTCCGCATCCGTGGGATGCTCTCGACAGCGAGCTGAAGGTGGGCGACCATGTGAAGGGCAAGGTTGTGGTCATCGCCGACTATGGTGCATTCGTTGAGATTGCTCCGGGCGTAGAAGGCCTGATTCACGTTTCAGAGATGTCTTGGAGCCAGCACCTGCGCTCAGCCCAGGAATTCATGCACGTTGGCGACGAGGTTGAGGCTGTCATCCTCACGCTCGACCGCGACGAGCGCAAGATGAGCCTCGGCATCAAGCAGCTGAAAGAAGACCCATGGGAGACCATCGAGGTGAAATATCCTGTCGGCTCGAAGCACACCGCCAAGGTGCGCAACTTCACCAACTTCGGCATCTTCGTAGAGCTGGAAGAGGGTGTTGACGGATTGATTCACATCAGCGACCTCTCGTGGACAAAGAAGGTGAAGCATCCCTCAGAGTTCACTCAGCAGGGTGCCGAAATCGACGTCGTTGTGCTCGAGATAGACAAGGAGAACCGTCGTCTGAGCCTTGGCCACAAGCAGCTCGAGGACAATCCTTGGGACACCTATGAGACGCTCTACACTCCCGGCTCTGTTCACACCGGCAAGATTACCGAACTGCTCGACAAGGGTGCAGTCATTGCCCTGAACGAGGGCGGCGAAGGCTTCGCCACTCCGAAGCACCTGGTGAAAGAAGACGGCACACAGGCTCAGCAGGGCGAAGAGCTCGAGTTCAAGGTGATTGAGTTTGTGAAGGAAACAAAGCGCATTATCCTCTCTCACAGCCGCACCTTCGAGGAGGCCAAGGAGGAGCAGAAGCCCGCTCGCAAGCCCCGTCAGCCGAAGAAGGAGGAGACTCCGGTCATCAACAACGTTGCTGCCGGTACTACACTGGGCGACATCGACGCTTTGGCAGAGCTCAAGGCCAAGATGGAAAAAGGCGAATAAGAAGAGTTTCACACACGGGCAAGCAATGCACAAAAAACGAAGCTTTGCTTCCCATAATACCACAAAAGGCGGACGCAATAACGTCCGCCTTTTTTCGTTATAAGATTACACCTTATTATATATATAAATAACAAACAACCAAGCCTATGAAACGTTTCGCACCACTGCTCATTGCTTTGATGGGGTTCGTGGCACAGAGCCTTCAAACCGACGCCCACACCATCTTCAGCGACAACATCAAGTCGCTGCAAGTGACCGTCAACGGTGACTGGATGTCGATGCCTGTCATGCGGATGGGAACCAACGACCATCTTTACATTGGATTCGACGAACTGTCGCACGACTACCACCGAATGAAGTACCGCATAGAGCACCTGGAGATTGACGGGAGCGTGAGCGAAGAGATTTTCGAAAGCGACTATCTGGAGGGTATGAACGACTTGCTCATCGACGACTACGTGAAATCCATCAACACCAACATGCTCTACACCCACTACGCCATCAGCCTTCCGAACGAACGTTGCCGACTGAAGCTGAGCGGCACCTACCGATTGCGCGTGTTCAACGAGGACAGCGACGACGAGTGTGTGCTTGAAGCGTTTTTCCATGTGGTCGAACCGCTCATGAACGTGGGACTGTCGGTAGATACCAACACCGACATCGACTACAACGGCGAGCACCAACAGGTGAGCATGGTGGTGAACTACAACAACCTCCGCGTAACCAACCCCGACGAGCAAATATTTACACTCGTCATGCAAAACGGCAACAACAACCTGCCAGACATACGCAAGAACGTTCGACCCAACCTGCGCAACGACCGGGGACTCGAGTGGAGCCACAACAAGGAGCTCATCTTCAAGGCTGGCAACGAATATCGCAAATTCGAGATTCTCGACGTTGACCGCAACGCCATGGGCGTGGAGCGTATGCGATGGGACGGCCAGCTGTTCAACGCCTGGCTCTACGTGGATGAGCCGCGCCCCAACTACCTAACCGACAAGGATGCCGACGGAGCCTTCCTCATACGCAATAGCGACAACTCGGAGACCGACTACACCTGCGAGTACATCAAGGTGCATTTCACGCTGAAATCGCCCATGCAGGATTTTTGTCCCGTTATAAATGGAGCGTGGACAAACGACCATAACAGCAGCCAATACAACATGGAATGGGACGAGGAAGCAAAACTCTGGCACACAACCATCCTGTTGAAGCAAGGATACTATTCCTACCAGTACCTGCTGCCCCAGTCAGCAACTGGCCACTACACGCCGTTGCCATCGGAAGGCAACTTCTTTCAGACCGAAAACCGCTATCAGGCACTGGTCTATTACAAAGAAACAGGCGCGCGCACTTGGCGACTCGTCGGCTACCAGCAAGTCACAATCAATTAGCCATCTAGACAAGATGGCTGGGAACTATAGTTCCCAAATACAAGTTACGAGATACGAGTTAAGAGTTAAGAGTTACGATTACCTTTTTCCTTTTGGGGGTGTAATCATAACTCTTAACTCTTAACTCATAACTTTTAACTCGTAACTCTTAACTCGTAACTCTTAACTCGTATCTATTGATACCAGCAACTCGGTGTAGCGGAACGTTCAACCCTTCTTCAGGATTCTGTCCATTTCATCGAATTGCTTACCCATGTTCAGATTCAGATAGACATCATACAAAGCCCTTGCCCACTTGTCTTTCTGGTCGGGCGCCAGAACTCTACCGCGTTCCAAGTAGGGCTTGGCTTTCCGATAGTAGTCCTTAATCTGTGAACGTTTGGTGCGCGATTTCGACACTTTGTCCATTTCCACTGCCAAGTTGGTGTAGGCAAGTCCTGCGTTGAGATAAGCATCGGCCAACGAGTCGTTGCGCGCAATGAGTGTGTCGCAGATGGTTATGCACTCGGCATAGCTGCCATTGTTGAGCAGCACACTGCTCTTGGCAAAAAGATAGATTTCGCTGGAATCGTTCTTTTCGAGCAAACGGTTCACCACTGCCAAGGCCGAGTCGCCCTGGTGCTCCTCCGAATAGAGCTCAAGCAAGCGCGGATAGAAATAGGGGAACTCGGGGTCATGGTCGAATCCTTTCCGAAGAGTGTGGAGATATTGTTTCCGGTTGCCCATGTGCCGATAGGTTTCGGCCAAATATTGCAACACGTAGCTTTGGTTGGCCGTGTCGCGCAGCGCCAGTTGGCTGTGTTTCAGCGTCATGGCGGTGTCTTGTAGCTGAAAGCCACAGAACAGGGCACGATAGGCCGCCAGCGGCAGCCTATGGTCTGTGGAATCGATTTTCATCTCGGCAAACAGTGGCTGACGCGCACAATCGATGTAGGCATCAAAATAGTCGTAGGCATCGGCATACTCGCGCTTGAACATCTGGAACACGCCACCATTGTAGAGGTTGTTGCGATGCGCCATGAGCAATTCGGCATGTTTCTTGCGGTATTTCAGCCTCACGCGGCCTTTCTTGTCGGGGCTGGCGTCGAGTGTGTCGAGTGTCTCCAGTGTGCGGAACATACGCCTCACAGCCTTGAACAGATTGAGTGTGTCGTATTTCTGGTGCAAGTAGAGTTTTTCGTTGCCTTGTTCGTATTGCGCACGGATGGCATCGAAGAGAACAAGATAAATTTTCTCATTCTTTCTGTTGGCCGAATCTTTGAGCAACTGGTTCATCATGTTTTCGGCCTTTTCGAGATTCTTGCCGCTCTTAATAAAAGTCCGTGCCTGATCCATCTCTTTTTTCTGAGCGTTCATGCACGGCATTAGGGTTATCAAGAGAAGCGCAACTAGCAGTGGTCGCTTCATATAATGGGTAGGATTCTTTCAAATACGGCTGCAAAATTACACATAATATTTAATACATCCACATGTTGTTAAACATTATTATCATTTTGCCCTCTTTTTGCCCATACTTTGAAGCGGTTTGGCAGCGGTTTGGTGCAGTTTCATGTTGTTTTGTCGCGGTTTCATCACGGTTTCGTCGCGGTTTCATCGCGGTTTACTGATGCAATTAGAGCTTGAAACGCTTGGAAAGCTCCTTTGCTTTCGACTTCTCGCCCAGTCTGACGTAGGTCTGGTAGAGCGGTTTTGCCCAATCCACCACTTTACGCTCGGGGTCTTTCTGCCGACAAATCTCCAATTGGTTCCGCCCCTCTTCATACCAGCGACGCTCCTTCGTTTCGGCGCCTTTCGACACGTAGCAGAGCCCACAGTTGAAAATCACCTGAACATAATCGGGGTCGAAAGCAAGAGCCTTCTTGAATCCGCTGATGGCCTTGTCCCACTGGCGGTCGTTCATTTCCACCTCGCCATAGAGCGCCCACTTCTTCTTGTCCTGCGTGTCAATGTTCACCTCTTCGCGGACAAAACGTTTCAGCTCCTGCTCGTGTCCGGCCTGGGTGTAGTACTCCATCAGCTGCCCGAAATAGTAGCTGTTGGTGGGGAAACGCAGATGCAACTCGTCGAGAGCCTCAATGTATTGCAGCGTGTCCTCCTTGGTTTTGCAGCTCTCCTTGATGATGGCCATTTTCAGTTCGGCGGCCTCTTCGGCGTATTCAGAATCGGAAAGCGCCATGGAGAGGAATTTGTTGGCTTCGTCGAAGTCTTTGGCTTGATAGGAAGCCTGCGAGGCATAGAAGGCACACTGGCCATAGTAACTGTCGGTGGTGACGTCGAGATGCTCGAACAGCGTGGTTTGATGGCAGCTCAGATAAAGGTCGAAACAATCCATCGCACGACCATAGTAGCCTTTGTGGTAGGCGTCGAGTCCCGCATCGATGATTCTTGGGCGCACCACGAGCAACCGCTCCAGATTGTTGCGCCGATAGCGCAAACGCTCTTCAATGCCCTTGCTGGCCAGCAAATCATACATGTCGCACAAAATGCCCGCCTTCACCGCCAGCACGGCCGCATCGTTGGCACGTTCGGCCAGTGCCGAATCGACTATCAGATTGAAGAATCCGGCTTTCTCCTTGTCTGTCAGCATACTGATGCCTTTGTAGTGCAGAATGTCTTCGTTCGTACTGGTGTATTTCAATTTGTACACCTGTTCGTTGGTTTGCGCATGCAGTGCAATGCAGCAGAAAAGAAAAACGATGAGGTTTGAAAGTCGTGACATAGGCCGGGTGGTTTTTCCGATGGAATGGATGAAATGTAAGAAAAAAAGGGGATGCGGAGCATGTTTTTCAGGAACACTCCGCATCCCTTTATGCAGACAGGCAGCCTTTACTTTTCAGCTTCGGCAGCCTTGGTCTTCGGGTCGTTCTCGCCGTAGAGGTTGTAGTAGGCGTTGTAGCGGTTGTAGCCCCAGTTGCTGGTGTTCTTCTCGGGGTCGAGCTCCTTGGCCTTGTCGAAATACTTCACGGCCTCGGTGTAAAGCTCGTTGCGCTTGGCCTTGTCGGCAATGTCCTGAGCCATGATGCTCAGTCCGGTTCCCAGATAAGTGACGATGAGTGCATTGTCGGGCTTCACGGCAGCAGCTTTCTTCAGCAGCTCAACAGCCTCGGCGGGCGACTCGTTCAGCTTGGCGATGCCCTTGTCGGCAAGTGCCACGAAGTTGTTGGGGTTGATGGCCAGCGCCTCGTCGAGGAACTTGACGGCCTCGGCCTTGCCCTTGAGGGCTGTCAAGAGATTGTAGGTGCGCTCAAGCAGACCATCGTTCTCCTTGTTTTCATCGTACATGGCCTTCACGCTGTTCAGGAATTTCACCGAGTCCTCGTGGTTCTTCAGGTCGTCGCCAAGGATGGTGAGCTTCAGGTTGAGGGCGTTGTCATACTCGGCAGGATCCTTCATGGCAATCTCTGCATATTTCAGAGCCTTGTCCATTTCCTTGTCCTGATAGTGGAACACGCCAACGAAACGTGCCACCTGCGAGAAGAAGTCCTTCTGCACGGCGCGGTCGTTTTCGGCGAAGAGCTGGGCAGCGTCAGAATCGACAAAAGCACTCCAGAACTTCTTGGCGTCGGCATTCTTCTGTGCGCTCAGAGCATCCTGGCCGGCATTGACCAACTGCAGACGGGCGGGCCAAACACGCTGAGCGTTCTTGCTGGCAAACTTAGGCGAAACCTTGCCCTTCTCGTTGGGCAGCTGGTCGTACTTGTCGCACTCCATGGCAGCTTTCACAGCCTGCAGGGCAGCTTCATTCATGGCCTCGGTGTCAACGGGCTTCTCCTGCTGTCCCATCTGCTTGGCCACCTGGTTTTCGGTGACGATGGTGCTCTGCTTGTTGTATGTTTCCATGGCCAGGTCAACCAGCTTGTTGTAAGCCTTTGCCTTCTCGGCATCGCTGGCCAGCTGGCCAAGCGAGCTGTTCAACAGAGATTCAGCCTCGGCATAAGTCTTGGCTTTCAGAATTCCTTTCAGTGCAGGGCTGTCGCCTGCAAATGCACTTGTGGCACCCAGTACCAACAAGGCCATCAACATGATTTTTTTCATACTTTCAATTGTTAAAAGGTTATTGAATGTTCTCTTTTTGTTTCTATTCTGTCTGTTCGTCGTCAGCAATCTCGTCGTCAGCGTCGATGTCAACGATGGGGTCAAGATCGCTCTCGTCTATTTCCAGTTCTTCGATGTCGTCGTCGTCGGCCAACGGTTCGTCAAAATCGTCGGTCGCCTGAGAGTCCGTGCGGAACTCGTTGGCTTTCTTCTGCCACTGTGCGCGGCTTTCCTCTTCGACAGTGGCCTCGAGCTCCGAACTCATCACCTTGCACACACTGGCTATCACGTCGTTCTTCTTGGCCAGGTTGATGAGCCTCACACCCTGCGTGGCTCGTCCCATCACACGGCAGTCGGCCACACTCAGACGGATGGCAATGCCGCTCTTGTTGATGATCATCAGGTCGTTCTGGTCGGTCACCACCTTGATGGCCACCAGTCGGCCTGTCTTCTCGGTGATGTTGAGCGTCTTCACGCCCTTGCCGCCGCGGTTGGTCTTGCGGTAGTCCTCCACTTCCGAGCGCTTGCCGTAGCCATTCTCGCTCACCACCATGATGTTCTCCTCGTCGGGGCGGTTCACCACCACCATGCCCACCACGGCGTCGTCGCCCTCGTCGAGGCGCATGCCGCGCACGCCAGTGGCCACACGTCCCATGTTTCGAACGGTGTGTTCGTTGAATCGCACGGCTCGGCCGTTGCGGTTGGCCATGATGAGCTCGTTCTCGCCGTTGGTCAGACGCACGTCAACCACCTCGTCGCCCTCCATGATGTTGATGGCAATCACGCCGTTGGCGCGCGGACGGCTGTAGGCACGCAGCGAAGTCTTCTTCACGATGCCGTTCTTGGTGGCGAACACCACGTAGTGCGAGTTGATGAACTCCTGGTCGCTCAGTCCCTGTCCGCGCAGGCGCAGGATGTTGTTCACCGAGTCGTCGCTGTCTATGTTGAGCATGTTCTGAATGGCGCGTCCCTTCGAGTTCTTGTCGCCCTCGGGAATCTCATAGCACTTCAGCCAGTAGCAGCGGCCCTTGCGGGTGAAGAACAGCATCGTTTGGTGCATGGTGGCGGGATAGATGAACTCGGTGAAGTCCTGGTCGCGCGTCTTGGCGGCCTTGGCCCCCACTCCGCCGCGCGCCTGCTCGCGGAACTCGCTCAGCGGTGTGCGCTTGATGTATCCCAGGTGGCTCACGGTGATGACCACCGGATCGTTGGGATAGAAATCCTCGGGGTTGAACTCCTCGCTCGAATATTTTATCTCGGTGCGACGCTCGTCGCCATATTTCTCCTTCACCTCCTGCAACTCGTCCTTCATCACCTGCTTGCAGCGCTCGGGGTTGTCCAGGATTTCCTGCAGGTCGGCAATCAGTTTCTGCAAATCGTCGTACTCCTGGTGCAGCTGGTCAACACGCAGGCCCGTCAGCTGGCTCAGACGCATATCGACGATGGCCTTCGACTGGAGCTCGTCCAAATTGAACCGCTCCTCCAGATTGCGCTGGGCGTCGGTGGGAGTCTTCGAGTTTCGGATGATGCGCACCACCTCGTCGATGTTGTTCACGGCGATGATCAGTCCTTCCAGAATATGGGCTCTCTCCTTGGCCTTGCGCTGGTCGAAGCGTGTGCGGCGGATGGTCACGTCGTGGCGGTGCTCCACAAAGTATTTCACACACTCTTTGAGCGTCAGCAAACGCGGACGACCTTTCACCAACGCGATGCAATTCACTGAGAATGAGCTCTGCAGAGCCGTCATCTTGAAGAGTTTGTTCAATATCACGTTGGCGTTGGCGTCTTTCTTCACGTCGATGACGATACGCATGCCCTGTCGGCCGCTCTCGTCGTTGGCGTTCGCGATGCCCTCCAGCTTGCCCTCCTTCACCAGGTCGGCGATGTACTCGATGAGCTGCGCCTTGTTCACGCCATAGGGAATCTCCGTCACCACAATCTTGTCGTGCGTCTCGTGGCTCTCTATTTCGGCCTTTGCGCGCATCACGATGCGTCCGCGTCCAGTCTCGTAAGCGTCCTTCACGCCCTGAATACCATATATATATGCACCCGTCGGGAAGTCCGGAGCCTTGATGTATTGCATCAGCCCGTCGGTGTCGATGTCGGGATTGTCTATGTAGGCGCAGCAACCATCAATCACCTCGCCCAAGTTGTGCGTAGGAATGTTCGTGGCCATACCCACGGCAATTCCGTTGCCGCCGTTCACCAGCAGGTTGGGCACCTTCGTGGGCATCACGGTGGGCTCCTGCAGCGAGTCGTCGAAGTTGTTCGTCATATCGACCGTGTCCTTCTCCAAGTCGTCCATGATGTGCTCACCCATCTTCGACAGCCTACACTCCGTGTAACGCATGGCGGCTGCAGAGTCGCCGTCCACACTACCAAAGTTTCCCTGGCCATCGACGAGTGTGTAGCGCATGTTCCAGTCCTGAGCCATGCGCACCAGTGCGCCATAGACGCTCGAGTCGCCGTGGGGATGATACTTTCCAAGCACCTCGCCCACCACGCGGGCGCACTTCTTGTAGGGTTTGTCACTCGTATTGCCGATGCCGGCCATTCCGTAGAGGATGCGGCGGTGTACGGGCTTGAAACCATCGCGCACATCGGGCAAAGCACGAGCCACAATCACCGACATGGAGTAGTCGATGTAAGAGGATTTCATCTCCTCTTCGATGTTGATTTTGATGATTCTGTCATTGTCAACGGTCATTCCGCCGTCGAATGTCTGATTTTCGTCCATTTACTTTGTTATATCTGTTGATGTTAATTTCCGCAAAATCGCGTTTAAGCCCGTTTTCTTGCGTTCTAAGACGTTTTGGGGCTCTTACAAGTTACAAAATTACACATTTTTTTACACCTGCGAAAATCTTTTCAACGAATTTTCACCACCTCACTGCAAAATTATAGATTATTCACGCAGTTCTTTCCCGACTCCACGATGGTGAATGGATTGCGGGAGTCAAAGCACGGCTTCCCCCACCCTTCAGCCCATAAAAATATCTCTCGGCGTTGCGTCAAAATTCTCTAGAAAATCTGAACGCAACGTCGAGAGATATTTTTCTCTTGTCGGAAGATATTTTTTTCTTGTCGGGAGATGGAGTTTACGAGTCCATTATTTATGAGTTAGCGAACTACACAAACAAGGATGCGAATGTTGCCTGTAGAATCATTCCCAAATTACAAAATCACGAAGCAACGCAATCTTTTTCGCTTCTCCACGCTCTCCTGCCACGAAAGCGGTCTTGGCAAGTGACTCAACGATTTCTTTCACGAACGCTGACTAGATGCGTAAACATTTTACGTTTATCGAATTGAACAATGGGATTGTAACCACCTCAACAACAACCTTTACTTGTGCGGAAGGATAGCAACGCTTCTACTACTCGCGGAATTCCTTGGTTGTAGCATACATTGAAAAAGCTACAGAATCGTCATCCTCAAAAAAAGGCGAATATACATCCCTTACCAATTCATTGATTTCTATCAAGCAGTCCTTCTCATCTTCACCAGCAATAATTCTATCTACCACACTACAGATTTTGTCATGCTGTTGTTGGGTAGGAATGACAATAGGTATAAGCCGGCCATCGTTAATCTGCAAAGTATGGGTGATGGTTATCAGACCTTTGACAAATGATACAATGAAGTCTGAGTTGAGCAAGGCTATAATATATTTGTCACTGGCCAGCGGACAGAAGCTATGCATCTTGATGACATTCTTGGAGTAAGGGCCGATGTTGACGCTGAAAGCTTTCAACCGGTCAGTGAAGTAATCAACCCATCCGAAGCCTGTCGTGGGATAATAAAGTTGGCCCTGCCAGCGAGAATTCGTATTGTTCTTCAACTCGCTCACATAGTCGCTCCTCCAATTAATGACTTCTGTAGTGGGCACATTCCAACGCAGTCCTTCTGCGTTGCCACGGTTATATTCTATCCAACAGTCTTGGACTGTACCCTTTTTCTGTTCTATATCCGACAGTTGCTCGTACTTGAAGACCTCTTCTTTGGATACGTGCTTATAGAGAAAGAATCTTCCGAAGAGTGAGGGATTTCCCTTTTTTGTCTTCAATTCTTCGGCCATGTCGTAATATCGCTTACGGTCAGACAGAAATTCGTCGAGCGTAATTTGCAAGTTTCCTTCACGGTTCAGAATATCAATGAACTTTGAGTCTAATTCGCGACCTTTCTTCTCACCGTCAGATATTACGCCAAGGTATTTGCTGTTGTTGCCTGTCACTAACCCTTGATCGCCATCTGATATGAGTCCTAGGAAGGTAAGTGTTCTTGGACTAAGTTCTTTGCTATAGTTCATAATGCTTTCCCGTCGCTTGTCACTTGATATGGATCCATCACGCGTCAACGTTCCCTTTGCATTTTCATAAGTAGTAATCAGATGAGACTGGATATGTTTATACAGCCAAAGGTTCTGATAGTTGGGAATGAAAAAGCGGCTCATGATATTATTCTTGAACAGTTCTTTGTCGCACTCATAGCTCGAACTTGATTCGAGGCTGTCGAAATAGTTTACTCTTCCCTCTTTACTTTCAGTTTTAACAAGCTGGAATATAGTTGTTTCCACGAAAGCATCAGTGAAGCAATAGCCTGTATAAGTGATGTCCAGATCACCGTAGCTTAGAAGTGTTTCTCGCAGTTTGGCATGTGAACTGAGTGTGAAATATGTGTTAGGTGTAATGAATGACAGAATGCCATTTCTACGTGTGATTGAAAGGCCAAGGTTGATGAAATAGACATAGGAGTCGGTGCGGCCGGCCTTACGCGCATATATGCTGCGTACCCGCTCGTCCAAATTTCGATTGAAGATGTAAGGCGGATTGCCTATCACCACGTCAAAACCAACAAATTCGCGATTCTCGTTCCATACTTCAGGAAACTCCAGCATCCACTCGATGGAGTTAAAATAGATGCTGTCGCCTTCTTCAACAAAACTTGTTTCAACATTATTGCCTATTAGCTTCTTTATCTGTGCGATTTCTGTTTTCAGTTGTAACTTCGTCTGCTTGTCGGCGGCCTCCTTGTAAAGGTTTACTGTTTCAGCATATTGGCATACCTTTTGCCAAACTTCAGAATCTTTGTGAATATTACTCAGTACGGATTTACCCGTTTGAATTGGATATTTCTGAATGAGGGAGTCGCCGCACTTGATATTTATATCAATATTGGGCAATGTTTGAAGTCTTTCAGGCTTATAGTAATAAGTACTCTTCAAGAGTTCAATCCATAACCTGAGCCGACAAATATTCACAGCATTCGGGTTGATGTCCACACCAAACAGGCAGTTTTCAATGATGGCTTTTTTTTCGTTGAAAAGGGTCTTTTGTATATAGAGCAAATCGTCGTTACCTTCCATATATCTGAACGGCTGTCCGTCGTCAGTATTGACTATACGTAGGTCGTCTTTCATTACATCTATGTTGACGCTTTTCGTAATCAACTTTCCCCTTTCGTCTTTCATCAGGCCCAGATCACGGCGCAGTGCCAGCATTTTATGTAGTGCGGATACAAGGAAATGCCCGCTACCAACGGCAGGGTCACAAATTCTGACGGAGTAGAAGATTTTGTTGGCCTCTGCCTCATCTTCTATAGTATTGTATATGTCGGTGATGGTTAGGCAACGGGCAAAGCGTTCGTGCTCTTTGAATCGCTCAATGACAGCCTTTTCTATTGCTCGGTCGCACATGTGTTGCGTTACTGTCTCAGGCGTATAGAACGAACCGTCTTGATATCCATTGATTTTTTCAAAGATATAACCCAGCACCGAAGCTGAGATGAGTCTGTCGTGATTTTGCTGATTCTTTTCGCCAGAGCCGAAATCAAATTTGTCAAGGAAGTGTAGCAGATATTGTAGGGCGTTATGAGGGCAGTCTTGCTGAGAGTCACTTTTCAGGATGCTGTTTTTGTAATATGGAAGTGGGAAGTTCTGGTTCAGGTTGCCAATGAACATAATGTCTTTTTCCATCTCTGTAGGCTCAAAAAGTGAACTGTTCAGATAGGGAATCCTTGAGAAATTTTTAATAAAGATCTTTTCTCGTTTTTCCTCTGGTACGCCAAGGACATAAAAGAATAAATCATCAATGTCATCGTAAGAGATATCGTCATCTGAGAAATTCCTGTCTGTCTTAAAAAACTTGTATTCCTTGTCGCCTTTATGGAAGTAAAGCAACTGACCTTCAAGCAATTTCAGAAACAATAAACGATTAATCCATGTGATAGACAAGTTTAGCGCAGCACTGAAAATCATGTCAGTTTCATCACGGTCACCGTAGAACTTCGAAAGTTTGCCTGTCAAACCATGAGACTGGATAAACGAGATGGCGTTCTCAACCAACGAGCCTGCCTGCCTTTTGTTCAATGGTAAACGGCGTATGTATTTTGTATTCTTCTCTTCAACCTCACCTAGTCCCATTATGTAAAGCAGTTCGTTATAAAAGGCCGAGTTCATCTTTACGGTCTTGTCATCGTTGTCCTCCTTCAACAGGTAATAGGGTGACAGTAGGTAGTAGAGGTCGGTTACGTTCTTCCTCACTTCACCTTTCTTCGTATATGCCATTTCCCGGAAGTTGAAAAAGGCATAGCGCAATGTAACATTTGTATGCTTCACGAATTCCTCACACTCGGCATAGAAAGCCGCAGTACTGTCGTCCGACACTCGCCCCGCTGCATAATCACGGTATTTTTTCAGGAGGCTCGAACGATAGAAAATGCGATTATAATCAAGGGCATCAAATATAAACCAGGTTTCCATATCAGTGATGACAATGCGGCGCAGGCTGTTGTTCTTGGCTTCACGCAGTCGCAGATAATAGAGAATGGTTTCGTAAAAAGCCTTGTGAAGGAGGTCACCGTCTTTCACCATTTCACCAGTTTTCGACTTGCTGTACTTATTCTCGATTATCACTCCGACTGGAGAATTGTTGTCAGGGCTTACATGAATTTGGCAGTCGATGTTATGCTTGGCACCAACGCGAATAGCATTACTATCTTTATACAATGCATCTTTTAGGAAGTCGGCCACGAACTTCTTCTCATCTTCTTCCGACTCTCCTATGCCGAATATTGGACACAGTTTTTCCAGCGACTGCGTGAAACGCTCGTAAGCATCAGCATTGGGTATGCCAAAGGCATGATGCTTTTTCAACTCCTGACGTATATCTGCGTAAGCTTTGAATATCATATGAATCTTAGTTTTGCTGCAAAGTTACGAAAAAACAGAAAACAAAGAGGTCTTTTACCGTTTTTTTTTCAACTATATCGAATATCTATTGACAGAAAAACAAATCCATTCTTCTCCTTGCACTTGTTAGCATAAAATGAAAAGAAAAGATTGCTTTCCTTTTGCATTTCCCTCGTTTTTCTGTAACTTTGCCAATTTAAGGCGAAGTTACTCCGTCTCGCCATAAAAAATAAAATGAATTTTATTTTGTTCTGCGCTCGACTTTCTGTAACTTTGCAGCGTCACCTCCTACTGCAAAACAGACGAATAACTTTTATTTATATAGAAGCAAAAGTTGCGAAGTTACTCCGTCTCGGAAAAAAAAGAAATGGATTTTTTTGTTTTGCGCCCGACTTTCTGTAACTTTGCACCGTCTTGATGCAAAAATGCCACATGCTGGTGTGCATGGGCCCTGATGCAGCCAAGTGAGCACAGATATTAAAATCACTTATATAACAATAGATTTTCAATATGGTAAAGATTTCAAAAGAGGCCGCTCTTGCCTATCATGAGAGTGGCCGCCCCGGAAAGATTGAGGTGAAACCCACCAAACCCTATCGTACCCAAACAGACTTGAGCCTGGCCTATTCGCCGGGCGTGGCTTTCCCCTGCTTGGAAATTCAGGATAACCCCGACGATGCCTACAAATACACCGACAAGGGCAACCTGGTGGCTGTGATCAGCAACGGCACTGCAGTGCTGGGGCTGGGCGACATCGGCGCTCTGAGCGGCAAACCCGTCATGGAGGGCAAGGGGCTGCTTTTCAAAATCTATGGAGGCATTGATGTGTTCGACATCGAAGTGGCCGAGAAAGACCCCGAGAAGTTCTGCGAGGCCGTCGAGAAGATTGCCCCCACCTTTGGCGGCATCAACCTCGAGGACATCAAGGCCCCTGAGTGCTTCTATATAGAGGAACGGCTCAAGCGCTCGCTCGACATCCCCGTGATGCACGACGACCAGCACGGCACGGCCATCATTTCGGCTGCCGGACTGAAGAACGCACTCGAGGTGAACGGAAAAGACATCAGCAAGGTGCGCATCGTGGTCAACGGTGCCGGAGCGGCTGCCATCTCGTGTACCAAGCTTTATATGGCTCTGGGCGCCCGCAAGGAGAACATTCTCATGCTCGACTCCAAGGGCGTGATCACCAGCGACCGCCCCGGTCTGACCGAACAGAAGGCTTTCTTTGCCACCGACCGCCGCGACGTTCACACACTGGCCGAGGCTGTCAGCGGAGCCGATGTGTTCGTGGGACTCTCGAAAGGCAACGTGCTCACCCAGGACATGGTTCGCTCGATGGCCAAGGATCCCGTCATCTTCGCCCTGGCCAACCCCGTGCCCGAAATTTCCTACGAGGATGCCATGGCCGCCCGCCCCGACGTGCTCATGTCAACAGGCCGAACAGACTATCCCAACCAGATAAACAACGTCATTGGATTCCCATACATCTTCCGTGGCGCACTCGACGTGCATGCCACTGCCATCAACGAAGAAATGAAGATGGCAGCCGTGCGCGCCATTGCTGACCTGGCCAAACAGCCTGTGCCCGACGTGGTGAACGATGTGTACAAGGTGAACAACCTGCACTTCGGACGCGACTACTTCATTCCGAAACCCGTCGATCCGCGACTCATCAGCGAGGTGTCAGCCGCTGTGGCCAAGGCTGCCATCGACAGCGGCGTGGCCCGCAAGCAAATCACCGACTGGCAGGCCTACAAAGACTCGCTCAGCGTGTTGCTCGGTCAGGAAACCAAACTCACTCAGAAACTCTATGCCACCGCTGCCGCACATCCCCAGCGCGTGGTGTTTGCCGAGGCCATCCACCCCACCATGCTCAAGGCCGCCGTCCAGGCAAAGGCCGAGGGCATCTGCCAGCCCGTGCTTCTGGGCAACGAGGAGACCATAGGCAAACTGGCCGACTCGCTCGACCTGAACCTCGACGGAATAGAAATCGTCAACTTGCGCCATCCGCGCGAGCAGGAACGCCGCGAACGATATGCCCGCATACTCACTCAGAAGCGCCAACGCGACGGCTACACCTTCCAGGAGGCCAACGACAAGATGTTCGAGCGCAACTATTTCGGCATGATGATGGTGGAGACTGGCGAGGCCGACGCCTTCATTACGGGTCTCTACACCAAATATTCAAACACCATCAAGGTGGCAAAGGAGGTCATCGGCATACGCGACGAGTTCAACCACTTTGGCACCATGCACATCATCAACTCGCCCAAAGGCACACTCTACATTGCCGACACGCTGGTCAACGCCAACCCGACAACCGACGTGCTCATGGACATTGCCAAACTGTCGGCCACGGCTGTGCGATTCTTCAACGAGAAACCCAACATTGCCATGGTGAGCCACTCCAACTTCGGAAGCGACGGCAGCGAAGGTTCGCGCAAGGTGCGTCTGGCCGTAGAGCGCATGCAGAAAGAATATCCCGACCTCATCATTGACGGCGAAATACAGCTCGGCTTTGCGCTCGACCGCGAGTTGCGCGACAGCCAGTACCCCTTCACCCGTCTGAAAGGACTCGACGTGAACACGCTCATATTCCCCAACCTCACCAGCGCGCGCTCCAGTTACAAAATGCTGCAGGCCCTCGACGCCGACGTCGAAATCATCGGCCCCATCCAAATGGGACTCAACAAACCCATTCACTTCACCGACTTCGGCAGCTCGGTGCGCGATGTGGTGAACATCACTGCCGTGGCTGTGATCGACGCTTACGTTGACAAGATAAAGAACCGCATCAACGGTGCCAAGTAAGCTGGACAAGGACGCACACAGTACGGAAGCGGCACGCCACTGACGGCTCTCCAGAACGGAGGCTGCACACCCACAAAACAAGCACCCATTGCAGGGAAACCGATGCCTGCAATGGGTGCTTCTTTATGGTTGTTGTGCGCAGGAAACGGCAATGCAAATGTAAAAAACTGGTTGTTTTCAGGGTAGAGCAGCAAAAACAACGTCCAAAATTTGGAAGTATGCAAAAAATGAATTAACTTTGCACACGTTTTAAGGAAAACATTCAAAACTCCGTTTCCATTCTCCTACGACATTCACAACGCTTAGAGAATGGCAAACATCCTCAAAAAACATTTATCAAAAAAACATTTACCAACAATCAGTTACATATATATAAATATGTATAGTAAGGACGAATTATTATCTAAGAGTATCTCCGAATTGGAAGATATTGCCAAAGAATTGGGTACAAAGATCGATGCCAATGCTCCGCAAGACGATATTGTCTATGCCCTTCTCGACAAGCAGGCCGAGGTGGAGGGAAACAAGAACCCACTGGGCACCAAGCGGAAACGTCAGCGCATTGTGAAAAAGGATACCGACCGAGTTTATTCTGTCAACGGAAAGGAAGGCGAGAACTTCGACCTGAAGAAGAACGGCAAGCAGCAGTCGCAAGACCCCGCGCCGCTTTTTAAGGACGTTGCCACCTTGAATGCTCCGGCAGAAAAAACCGAAGGCAAAGACAAGCTTTCTGCTGAACCACTGCCTGCCGACGAGGCCACCACAACGGAAATGACGCCCTCTGCCGCCGACGAGGCCGGCAAGAACGCTCCACAGGCCGAACCTGCCGACATTCTGGCACAGTTCCCCAAGCACCGCGGACGGAAGTCGAAGGCTGAACTGGCGGCCATTGCCGCCGCCGCCGAGGCCGCCAAGCAAACAGAAGAGGCAGCCCAGCCACAGCAGGACGACAACAGCGTGGCAAATGAAACAGAGCCGAAAGCAGAGGTGCCCGAAGCCTATGTGCCTGAAGCACAGTTTGCCAGAGGCGAAGGTGGCAACGGCGAAAACGAAACTCCTTCAGAAGACCTGCTGGCCAAACTGCAGGCCAAGGTGAACGCCCACAACGAGAGCGAAGAAGGAAAGCGCGAAGTGCTGGCCGAAGGTGTATGGGCAGGCGACCCCGGCGACGGAACAGACTTCATCACCATCATCGACCTTCCCATCGAGGATCAGTCGGCATTGCCCAACTACGACATGTTCGACAATCCCACCACACCCGTCAACGTGGCGCCACAGGTTGCCTATCGGCAGACACCTCAGCAGAACGACGCACCCCAGCAGAAGTACGACTTTGCCGACATCATCACAGCCAACGGCGTACTCGAAATCATGCCCGACGGCTACGGATTCCTCCGCTCAAGCGACTACAACTATCTCTCTTCACCCGACGACGTCTATGTGGCCAACAACCTCATCAAGCGCTACGGACTGAAGACGGGCGACGTGGTGGAGTGCCATGTGCGTCCGCCGCACGACGGAGAGAAATATTTCCCACTCACCAGCATTGACAAAATCAACGGGCGAATACCCGCCGAGGTGCGCGACCGCATCCCCTTTGAACACCTCACGCCCCTCTTCCCCGAGGAGAAGTTCACCCTTTGCGCAGACCCTGCCACCACCAATCTGAGCACACGCATCGTTGACCTGTTCTCGCCCATAGGCAAAGGACAGCGAGCACTCATCGTGGCACAGCCAAAGACGGGTAAGACCATCCTCATGAAAGACATTGCCAATGCCATCGCCGCCAACCATCCCGAAGCCTACCTCATGATGTTGCTCATCGACGAACGTCCCGAGGAGGTCACAGACATGGCGCGGACGGTCAACGCCGAGGTGATTGCCTCTACATTCGACGAACCTGCCGAGCGTCACGTCAAGATTGCCGGCATCGTCCTGGAAAAGGCCAAGCGAATGGTGGAATGCGGACACGACGTGGTCATTTTCCTCGATTCCATCACCCGACTGGCACGTGCCTACAACACGGTGTCGCCTGCCAGCGGCAAGGTGCTCACGGGCGGTGTGGACGCCAACGCCCTGCAGAAGCCCAAGAGATTCTTTGGAGCAGCCCGCAACATTGAGGGTGGCGGTTCGCTCACCATCGTTGCCACAGCACTCATCGACACTGGAAGCAAAATGGACGAAGTCATCTTCGAGGAATTCAAGGGTACTGGAAACATGGAGCTCCAGCTCGACCGCTCGCTCTCCAACAAGCGAATCTTCCCGGCCGTCAACCTGGTGGCATCCAGCACACGCCGCGACGACTTGCTGCAAGACAAGACCACGCTCGACCGCATGTGGATTCTGCGCAAGTACATTGCCGACATGAACCCCATCGAAGCCATGGACGTTGTTCACGGACGAATGGGCAACACCCGCAGCAACGAAGAGTTTCTGCTCAGCATGAATTCTTAAGGGAAACATAAAGACAGCATTAAACAAAGAGAGAGCCACCTTAGCTCATTCCGATGGAACGGAAGCTAAGGTGGCTCTCTCTTTGTTTTGGTTCGTGGAGCAGAAAGGTCTCCTATTTTGTTACACGTTCAAGCCATTTCACCATGCCGAACATCACAGCCATGGAAATGACGCAAACGGCAAGGAACACCGTCCAGCATACCCAGATGGGGTACTCGTTGTAGATGAGCGGACCAATCCAGAGCAGACCGTTGCCCACAGCCGTTGCTCCTAGCCACAGGCCCTGGCAAAGGCCTTGCAGATGCTTGGGCGCCACCTTCGACACGAACGAGAGACCCAATGGCGAAATGAACAGCTCGGCAGTTGTAAGGAAGAAATAGGTGACGATGAGCACCCACGGCCCAGCCTTCAGACCTGCCTTTGCAGAATCGGAGAGGGCTGTGAACTCGGTGGCCGACGGATAGCCCTGCGTCGAGGAATAAACGGCCAGGAAGAGATAAGCGATGCCGGCGATACCCATGCCGTAGGCAATCTTCCGGGGCGTGGAAATGGGGTTGCCACGCTTGGTGAGCCAGCTGAAGAGCCACATCACCACAGGAGTGAGCACGATGACGAAGAAGGGGTTCACAGCCTGCCAGATTTCGGGAGCGATGGACTCGGTGGTCACAAAGTCGCGGGCGAAGAACGAAAGCGACTGCCCGTTCTGATGGAACGAGAACCAGAAGAACACGGCAATGCCCAACACGGCAAAGAGTGCATACATGCGCTGCTTGATTTCCTTGGCCATGGTTTGCTTCTCCTGCTCGGTGTATTCCTGAGCCACTGCAGCTTCTTTCTTGCCCGGCGTGGGGAACAGGTGCTTGGAAAGGAGGAAGATGGCAAGCGAGATGAGCATGGTCACCACCGAGGCAATGAACGAGTAGTGTATGCCGGTGTTGAAGATGTCGAGATACTGGGTGCAGAAAGCGCTCAGGTCGGCGGTGTCGCCACCCACCTTGGTCACCAGTTCGGTGAGGTTCTGCATGTCGTTGGCCGAAATGTTGCCCGAGATGAACTCATGGCACAGTTTGGGCAGGTCGGCATTGTAGGCCAGCCCATGTGAGTTGAGCCACCAACTGCGCAGCAGAGGAGCCACAAAGGGAGCCACAAGGGCGCCGACATTGATGAAAACGTAGAAAATCTGGAATCCGGCGTCGCGCTGTCCCTGCGCCCACTTCAGCCGTTCGGGGCCTTGCTTGGCGGCGTCAGCCTCGAAGTTGTCGTACATCTGTCCGACGATGGCCTGCAGGTTGCCCTTGAAGAGACCGTTGCCGCAGGCAATGAGCGCCAGTGCGAACACGGTGAATGGCAGCAGCCACGAAATGTTCTCGGGCGTTGCCAGCACGGGAATGGCAAGCAGCACGTATCCGGCAGCCATGATGATGAGCCCCCAGGCGATGGTGCCTTTGTAATTCTGAGTGCGGTCGGCAATGATGCCGCCCACGAGGCTCAGCACATAGATGGCCGTGAGGAACATGGCGGCAATGAAACCGCTCTGACCGTCGGATAGACCGAATTTGGAACACAAGAAGAGAGCCAGCACGGCATTCATGATGTAGTAGCCGAAACGCTCGCCCATGTTGCTGAGAGCTGCCAGCAGCAGCCCTTTGGGATGATTTTTGAACATAGTAATGGTATTTAAGATTTTGGTTTTGATTTTTTCTTTGTGCGGAAGATGTCACGCAGGTAGGTGGCCTTGATGATGATGTTGCGATGGTTGGAGGCGCCGAAATTGTCGCGCTTGGAATCGTGGTAGATGTTGCCCAGTCCGTAGTAATAGCGGGCCTCCAGAATGAAGTGCCCCACCTTGGGGTGGCTGTATTCCAAACCTGCACCGACAGCGATTCCGTAGTCGAACTTCAGCTGCACGGCCATGGTGTCTTGGTCGATGAGCTGGCTGACGCGGTCCATTTTGTTGCGCTTGTCGAGTTCGAAGTTCATCTTGGTTTTCTCGCCCAGGCAATAGCCAAACTGAGGACCAGCCTGGATGAAGAACTGCAATCCTTTCTGCTCACGCCCCCACCCCAGCCTGGCCAACAGCGGAACCTGCAGATAACTGATGTTGCGCTGGTATTCTTCGGGAAGTCCGGTGGTTTCGTTGATGACGGGGTTTTCGTTGTAGTCGATGATGTTTTCGCTCCATCCCAGCTGGTTGAAGTTGAACTCAGCCTGCAGTGCGCACACGGTGCTGAAATATTTCTCACATGTGTAGCGAATGGTTCCACCGAAAGTGATGCCATGGTGCATCTTCTGCGTCACCTTGGGCAAGAAACGCATGTCGTTGAGCGAGTAGCCTCCGTTGACACCAATGGCCAGGTCGGAACGGTAGTCGCCAATCTGCGCCTTGGCAGCGAAAGCCGTCAGCACAAAAAGGAGGACAACCATTGGGCGTTGGCCAATGACCATTGGGCGCATATCATTAAAGAGATTCTTCATCCCGCTTAGAAGTTAATGAGTACGATACTGTGGTTGGGGGCATAGTGGACGAAGGTGAGCTGACGGTTTTGCATTCCTCCACCCTTAGCCGCACGTTTGAAGTTGAACATTGTCTGGATGGGTTTGTGGTTCGACTCGGCCTTGGTGGCGTTGAAGCTCTTGCCGCGCTCGTGCAGTCCCGAGAGGAAGAAGTAAGCCTGGTCGAATCCCGTCAGTCCGAACCTTGGCAAAGCGTACATCATGTCGGCCTTGAACCACCGCTGATACTGTCCTTCGATGCTGAGCGTTTTGTCAGAGAGGGGATCGCGGTAGAAGGTGGAGGGAATGTAGGTGTCGTACTTGTGGAAATACTCCTGATACACCTTGGTGTACATCAGCCAGTCCGTATAGCCAAAGAGCGAAATGCCTATGCCGGGCACCTGGTTGGTGAGACGGTCGAGCCGTCGCAGTGTGCTGTTGAGTTCGGGCGAACGTCCCGTGTTCAGAATGACGATGTTGGGTTCGGTGCGGCTGAAAGCCTTGCTGAACGCCTCGTCGGACGAGTTGAGGTTGGTCACGTTGTAGCTGATGCCACGCGCATCCATGATTCGCCGCAGATTCATAGTGAAGATGCCTTTCTGGCTGGTGGAGTCATTGCAATCGACGAACACCGTGTGATGGGCCGGGAATCGCTCGAGAAACTGCTTGATGGTGGCATCGTTGATGTCGGCGGGTGTTTGGTAAACTTGGTAGATGTAAGGATTCTCCTGCACATCGTTGCCCGATATGGAGAAAGGAATGACAAGCTTGATGCCGTAGGTGCGCACAAACTCGCTCAGGGGCTTCATCTGTTTGGTGTAGAGCGGGCCGAAGATGATGTCACATTTCGCGGCTGCCGGGTCGAGCAGCGTCTGGCGTATGTCAGCGTCGATGTTGACGTTCCACGCATGCACATCCACCGACACGCCGTTTTTCTTCAGGCTGTCGCAGGCCAGGAGCATGCCTCGATAGTATTCCACCATGCGCCGCCCGTCGCCATCGACATCGTGCAGGGGCAACATCACGCCCACACGGATGGCCCGGTTGCGTATGTCCACGTCGTTCTGAATGCCGCTGGCCTTTGCCAACTGCTCCACGCTGACCGTCTGCGAAGTCTGAAGCGGCGCGTTGGCACCTTTTTGCGCGGGTGTCTTGCCCCGTTGAGCCAGTTCGGCCGCCGAGAAGGGAATGAAGATGAAGTCGCCCTTCTTCAGCTCGTATCCCGGCGTGTTCATTTCGGGGTTCGCCCTGATGAGTTCGTCCACGGTGAGCCCATAATCCTTGGCGATGCCGAAGATGGTTTCCTTGCGCTTCACTTTGTGCATTTCTTTCCACGTGACGCCTTCCTGCGCAATGCCTTGCAGCGTAAATGCCACAAGCACTGCCATGAGTGCATATCTCAGATGTTTCATTTCTTGCTGATTGTTTTGCTCGTTCTTAAAAATCGGGCTCGCCCTTCTGCGGGGCTGCTCCTACTTTCTCATTTCCCAGTCAACGTCAAACTCGCTGCCCTCGTCGCTCACGCGGATGTCATACACCACGTCCTTGCCGTTGAGACGGCCCTTGAGCACACCTTTCTTGGGGCTGCCTTTCTCGTCGAGCTGAAACTCGGTCACCTCGAGCGTGTTGCCGTTTCCCTGTTCGTCGCTGACGATGGCCTCTTGCACTTTGTCGGCCAGTTTCTCGTCTGACACTATGCAGCCGTTCAGCATCACCAATGCCGAGAAGGCAAACAGAATAGAAATGAAATACTTTTTCATGACCTTATTATGTTTTATTTAAATTGTTTTATTCAAATATGTACGATAGTTTTTTCTTTTCTCTTATTCGGATGCAAAAGTACGAAATGTTTAACAAAATAGCGTCATAATTCCTAAAAAAAATCCCTCCTTTAGCACCAAGTATGAGAAAAAACTCATAAATTTGTAGCCGTTATCAGTATTTAACCAAAATAGCACGAGTATGAAAACAAGAAAAATCGTGACAGGCCTGCTGGCAAGTATGCTCGGCACACTGACAGCCTGCGGCCAACTGGCCAAAATGCCCGAAGGCAAATTGCTGAACGTTGAATACACCGAAAGCGGCACCATGGCGGGCTTCCAATTCGAAGGGCGCGTCAACACCGGCAAAAACGGCGTGGTGAGAATGGAAGTCTCCAGCGAGAGCTATGGGCCCGTGGTGAAGAAGAAGGTCAATGCGAATGTGCTGGACGACCTGCGCAAGATCATAGAAGAGGAAAAGATGTACGCCTACAAGGAAAACTACCAGCCCTCCTTCGAAGTGTTGGACGGCGAATCGTGGTATTTCAATGCCACCTTCGAGAACGACAAATACATCAGCTCGGGAGGCTCCAACGCCTGGCCCGCCGGAAACGGGCTGAAGAGAATCAAGGGCTACTTGCAAAGTCTCATTGGCGACTCAAAACCTGCAGAGGCCAGCAGTGCCGATGAAACCGACGAAAACAAAGAATAGCGAACCCTTCATTCAAAGACTTTCCACACTATGCAATATTCCATTCTTACAGCCGGACTGCTCATCCCGCTGCTCGGCACCATGCTCGGAGCAGCCTTCGTATTTCTGATGAAGCAGCAAATGTCGGTTCCGCTCCAAAAGTCGCTGCTCGGATTCGCTTCGGGAGTGATGGTGGCCGCCTCGGTGTGGTCGCTGTTGCTGCCAGCCATCGAACAGTGTGCTGCCGACGGCCGATGGGCGGTGGTGCCGGCAGCCGTCGGTTTTCTGTTGGGCATGGGCTTTCTGCTGCTCATCGACGAACTGACGCCCCATCTCCACCTGGGCACCGATACGCCCGAAGGCCCCCGCTCCCACCTTTCGCGCACCGCCATGCTCGCCCTTGCCGTCACCATACACAACCTGCCCGAGGGCATGGCTGTGGGAGTGGTGCTTGCCGGAGCTTGGAACGGCACCGCCGGCATCACCCTGGCCAGTGCAATAGCGGTATCCGTGGGCATTGCCATACAGAACGTTCCCGAGGGAGCCATCATTTCCATGCCCATGCGCGCGGCAGGCAACAGCCGCTGGCGCTCGTTCGCACTGGGGTCGCTCAGCGGCGCCGTGGAACCAGTGGGAGCCTTGGCCGTGATGCTGCTCTCGTCATGGCTTCTGCCCATACTGCCCTACATGCTTGCATTTGCCGCTGGCGCCATGATCTACGTCGTCATAGAAGAACTCATTCCCGAAGCATCTTCGGGCCAGCACAGCAACCACAGCACCATTGGCTTTGCGCTCGGTTTCGTGCTCATGATGGTGCTCGATGTGGTGCTGGGCTGACGGTTGACAAACCATCAGCGAATTTGACTGCTCTGTGCAATAACATAAAACAATAAAAATCAACTGTTTAAACATAAACTCATCAAGCAATGGAAGAATTTAATTGGGCAGAAGAAATTGATGCCGCTGTAACCATTTGCGACACCGAGGGAACCGTGCTCTACATGAACCAGCGGTCGCGCAACACGTTTTCGAAAAACGGAGAATCCATGGTGGGAAAGAATCTGATGCCATGCCACAACGAACGTTCACAAGCCATCATTCGCGACATGATGGAAAACAACCATCCCCACTGCTACACCATCAGCAAAAAAGGTCAGCGGAAACTCATTTTCCAGACGCCATGGCGAAAGGACGGCGAAGTAAAGGGGCTGGTGGAAATCTCCATCGTCCTGCCCGACGAGATGCCCCACTATGACAGGGGGTGATGGCGGCCACGACTTTCCGTAGGCAGAGAAGACCTTCCGAAGGTGGATTTTGTCAACATGTTTCGCCAATTTTAACGCAAAATTAACATTATAGAGCGCGCTCAAAGTCAAGAAAAGATTTTCTCGGACACATACGCGAAAAATGGTGATTTTGCCAAAACGTTGCCAGTCAGCCGTTTACAGAAATGTCACCGCGAGTTGTTTTCGTATCGTCGGGAGATAAAAAAATATCTTCCGACGTTATTATTTTTTGGCCGCGACAAAAAGTGTTCTCATTTTGATTTTGAATCACAAAAACTTGCACATTTTTTGAGGTTTGTGCAAGATTTTGTCCTGTTTTCAGAAAACCGACAAGTCGGAACCACATTAAAAGTCACAAAGAACATGCACAAAAATGCCGTTTTGTGCAAAAACAAACGCTAGAATGAATCTGAACCCGACAAACACCCCTGTTAATTTTTTTCATAATTATCCGCAATCGTACCACCAAGACGCTGAAAGCGTCCTGATGATGGTTTCTTTGCGGATAATCATTAAGGTTTTTCATATCCGTTCTCCACTCAAGAACAACGTTCTATGCATCTGTTTTTCACGTTTCAGCGTACATGCCACACTATTGGGGCATTCAGATACTGCGGCAACAGTCAGGGCGGCGAAAAGCAGAGGTGGCGAAGGTGCAATTCACGATGGAATGGCGAAAAAACTGAATTTTGGGAATGCCGAACCGAGAAAAAAAGCCCTATAATACCATAGAAGAAAGAAATAAAAGTGGTTTTGTTTTGAGAATTGTAAAAATAGCAGTACCTTTGCAAGGCAAAGCGCGCGGACAGGCCCATGAATCTGCGAACCACACTGTTCCCATGCGGAGTGACAGCCCCCTGGCGCATGCGTTTTCGAGGTATGGTATGATGTGCTTCACAGTCGGTTTCCTCCAAACAGGGCGTCAATCGACCGTGAGCTATTATTGTGCCCTAAAACGTAAGCGCCATCAACGATTCAGCCTCTCGCCAGCGGTTTGCAGCTACCCAGATGCTTGGAATAAAAACCTTCCTGAAAAGGAATTTCAACAAACACTTCTTCTATCCCTACGTGTGGGAGCCTATGCTCGACCGGCGGGTAAAGGCGCTCCGGCAGAAAAAAGTCATCACCGTGGCATTCGTCGCTATGGATGTGGCGATGTGGAAATACCAGGGACTTTACGACTTGCTTCGCCAAGACAAGCGTTTCAGGATTTATGTGGTCATCTCGCCGTCGGTGAAGTTCAGTCGCGACCAGCAGATAAGGGATGCTCAACGCATGCGCGACTATTTCAAGCAGCACTCCATGCCCTTTGTGGACTGGGACATAGAGCACGGCGCAAAACCAACCGACATCAAGAAAACGCTCAATCCCGACATTCTGTTCTACACCCAACCGGGGCAAAAGGTGTTCACCACGGTCCACTCCTTCCAACATTTCCGCGACAAACTCGTTTGCTATACGCCCTATGGGTTCTACATGCACAAGTCTCCGTATCAGTACAACCGCCCATTCACGCGAATGGCGTGGAAACTCTACTACCACACCGAGACGCACAAACGGCTGGCCGAGCAGCACGCCGACAATCGTGGACGCAACGTGGTGGTGAGCGGCTATCCCGCCTACGACCAATATGCAGACAGAAACTTTGAGGACACGTGGAAGATAAAGGACAGAAGGGTGAAACGCATTGTCTGGGCGCCCCACTTCACCATAGCGGGAGCCATGCTGAAAGGCAGTCAGGCACGGTCGCACTTCCTCACCATGGCCGAGCCGATGTTGCGTCTGGCCCAAAAGTATGAGGGGAAAATCCAGATAGCCTTCAAACCCCACCCACGGCTGCTGACCGAACTATACAGGCATCCCGACTGGGGAAAACAAAGAGCCGACGCTTATTACGAGCAATGGCAAAACCTAAGCAACGGCCAGCTCGAAACAGGGCTGTTTGTCGATTTGTTCCACTTTTCGGACGCTTTGATCCACGACTCCAGCTCTTTCGTCATAGACTACGTGTTTTTCAAGAAGCCCGAGTTTTTCATCTGCGACGATTTGGGCTCATTCATCAGTGAGTCTGATGACATTTCAAGAATGATTTATCGAAGTGTCTATTACGGAACAACCGAGCATGAAATCACTGCTTTCATCGACAATGTGGTCATCGGCGGCAACGACCCCTTCAAAGAAACGCGCGAGCACATTCTGAAACAATATTTGCTGCCGCCGAACGGACGAACGGCCTCCGAAAACATCTATGCCGACCTGTGCAAAGAGCTTTTCTGAGAGTTAGGAGTTTACGAGTTACGAGTTAGGAGTTTAGGAGTTATGGCAGACAAACGAGTGAAAACAAGAGATTCGAACATGGAGCTGATGCGCATCGTGGCCATGGTGTTCATCATGCTGGTACACGCCAATTTCAGGGCGTTGCTATACCCCACTGCCGACGAACTGGCAGCATCGCCCTGGAGTCCTTTCTTCCGCTACTTGTGGGAGAGCCTTTGCGTGGTTGGTGTAAACGCCTTCGTCATGCTTTCTGGATGGTACGGCATTCGTTTCAAGGCTACGCGCCTGTGGGAGCTGCTCTTCCAGGTGGTTTTCTTTTCGGTAGCCATGCTTGCCGTCGCCTGCTGGTATGCCCAACGATGGCCCAACATGAGCGACGTGGGGCACCTGCTCCTCAGCGACAACTACGACTATTGGTTTGTCAAGGCCTATCTCATGCTCTACATCGTTTCGCCCGTGCTAAACGCCTTTGTCGAGCACACCACCAAAGAGCAGCTGCGGCTGGTACTGGCGCTGTTCTTCGGCTTCGTATTCCTCTGGGGATGGATACTGAAAGACGGTGCCGTATGGATAAAGCATGGCCACTCAGCCATTTTCTTCATGGGCCTTTATCTTCTGGCCCGCTATCTCCGACTGTACGTCGCCACCACCATCAGGGTGAGCAAAACCGCCTGCGTGGTTTCATATTTGCTGATAGCCTTGGTCATTGCTGTCTGCGCTTACGTGCTGTTGCTGAAGGGCGACCACCAGGGAAGCATCCACCGGCTGTATTACTACGTCAACCCGCTCATCATTCTCCAAGCTGTGGTCTTCCTGCTGTTTTTCACACAGATCAAGCTGCAGAGCCGTTTGGTCAACTGGGTGGCCATTTCTACGCTGGCCATCTATCTGGTCCATTCGTCGTTCTACTGGAGCAAGACTTTCTACGACATCCCCATCTCCAACTGGTTCGCATCGCTTCCTACTCTGCACTTCGTCTTCAGGGTGTTGGTGCTGGTGTTCGTAACCTTCTGGGTGTCAATACTGGCCGACAAGGTGCGCATAGCCGCATGGAAGATGGTCAGCAAAAGGCTGGAATCATCCGATAAAAACGGAGAAAAACGATGAAGATAGGCATTCTCACCTTCCACTATGCCATCAACCACGGCGCCGTGCTCCAGGCCTACGCCACCCAAGAGCTGCTGCGCAGCATTGGCCACGAAGTGGAGGTGATTGACTATCACAACCGAGCAGTGGACGCTTACTACGAAGCCATGCGCTTCCACCTGGGCGTACTGCTGAAGAAACGGAAAAAACGCTATCTGCTCTCCCCCATTCTCTTCTGGCTGCAATGCCGTGCCTTCAAGAAGTTCATTGACAGCCATCTGAGTGTTTCGGCGAGGAAATACGTTCAGGGCCAACGCCCAAAACAAATCCCAGACTATGACCTCATACTGGTGGGCAGCGACCAGCTGTGGAACCTGAAAATCACCGGTGGATTCGACGATTGGTACTGGGGAGTCATACCAGAAAAAAGCAAAGGCGGAACGCGCAAGATTGCCACGTGGGCAGTGTGCATGAATGACACGGAACAGGTGCGCAATGAGACGACCCGTATAGCCAAATTACTGGAGAATTTCTCGGCACTAAGCGTACGCGAAAGCAACCTCAAGGAGGCCATTGCCCCTCTGACCGAAAAAAACGTCGTTCAGACGCTCGACCCCACGCTGCTGCTTCCTGCCGAAAAATGGAAGTCGCTATGCAAGAAGCCCCCCACCGGAAACTACGTGGTGGCATACGCCATTGAGTTTTGGGACAAACGGAAGGTGGCCAAGGTGGCAGCGCGGTTGGCAGCCCAGAAAAACATGCGTTTGGTGCTGCTTAGGGTGTACGCCGAGACAGGCTCACTTTGGGACGCCCTGCATGGGTGTGGGCCAGACGATTTCCTGACCTACCTATACGCAGCCAGCTATGTTGTCACGAGTTCGTTTCATGGAACAGCCTTCTCCATCATATTCAAGAAACAGTTTTTCTGTGTCATCGACCCTGAGAAAGGAAACACTCGCGTAGAGAACCTGTTGCAGCAAACAGGGTTGGAAAGCCGAAAGATAGGCTATGAAGAAAAGTTTGAAAACATTGTTACCATTGACTATGAAGCCAGTCAGACTGACAGCCGCCTAGCGGCTGTCAGAGAAAAAAGCATCGGTTTCATCGAGCAACTAACCCAAAAGGCATGAAACTCAACTTTTCCCGATGCCAAATCAAAGACTGAAAGATGCGGATATGCTGAACATGCGTGAAAAGATGAAAAAACAGGAAATAGACTTTGTGGTCACCTGGCTCGACTCCAGCGACCCTGAGTGGCAAAAAGAATACAACCATTACAAGAAGGAAAGCGAATCAGACAGCGACCACTCAGCTGCCCGCTACCGCGACTGGGACTTGTTTCGCTACTGGTTCAGGGCGGTGGAACTATATGCACCCTGGGTACACAAAGTGTTTCTGGTGACCAACGGCACCATCCCCCAATGGCTCAACACGGAACACTCCAAGCTGGTGCTAGTCAACCACAAGGACTATATACCCCAAGAACTCCTGCCAACGTTCAATTCGTGTACCATCGAGTTGCACATGAACAAGATAAAAGGCCTTTCAGAGCAATTTGTCTATTTCAACGACGACTGCTATCTCAACGGCCCCATCACTCCCGAATACTATTTCAAGAACGGTCTGCCTTGCGACCGCAACAAAGAGAGTTTTTTCAATGTTGCCCGTTATAGCCCCAACGACCGCTTCAACACCTATATTTCCATGTTCACCGACGTGGGTGTGCTGAATGGCCACTTCGAGCGTCCCAATGTCATCAAGAAGTCGCTGCGCAGATGGTTCGGCCCCCACCTGGGATGGTCGGGACTGTTCATCAGCTGTGTGGTGACGATGTATCGTTTCAGGCGTTTCGTAGGATTCAAGGCAAGACACAACGAGCAACCTTTTCTCCGCTCCGTCTGGGACGAGGCATGGCATGAAGAACCCGACATGCTGAACAAGAGTTGCACCCGATTCAGAGAGGACGTGATCTTGAACCCCTACTTTTTCCGTTACTGGCAGTTTGCCACCAACCGTTTCCATCCGGTCAATCTCTGTGGCACAGAAAAATTCCAGCTTATCCCGGGAAATGTGGAATCCATCAAGAAAGCGCTCGGCAGCCGAAAAATAAAATCGTTGTGTCTGAACGACTGTAACTTCTGCACCGACAATGACTTCCAGAGAATCAAGAAAGTATTACATGAGCATTTTGAGAAGAAATTCCCTCAAAAGTCAGCATTCGAAAAATAGCGAGCCACAACAGCCTTTTCGGAGTCATCAAGGTGGCGATGCAGTTGTAAATTAGCGATGGATTCACAGATTTTGGTTTCTTTTCTGGTGCCAGTGTTCAATGCAGAAGGTTTCGTGCGCCAATGCGTTGATTCGCTTCTGAACCAAACCCACAGAAACATCGAGGTGATATTGGTGGACGACGGAAGCACCGATGGAAGTGGAAAAATCTGCGATGAATATGCCCAAAAGGACGAACGCGTGAAAGCCGTTCACCAAGCCAATGCCGGTGTGGCCGAGGCTCGCATCGTTGCCTTCGACCATTGCAAAGGCGAATATGTGAGTTTTGTTGATGCAGATGACTATGTTGACGCCACGTTTGTGGAGCAGTTGCTCGGCCAAGCTACTGAAAAACAGGCAGACATCGTTTCGTGTGAGCACTACAACCAGAAAGGACAGCAGCTGAAACACGAGCATCACAGCATGAAGGGGCTCTACGACCGCGAGGCCATTTGCAAGGCCATCGGCACATGCCTGCTTTACGACAGACGCACCCACGCCAATGGAATGGCCATCTACCTGTGGGGAAAACTCATCAGACATTCCCTTGTTGGCAAGGCATTGCAGCAAGGACGCGGCCTTTGGTTTGCCGAGGATCAGATAGTTTTGTTCCACACGCTCTATCATGCTGAGCGTCTTTACATCATGAATCAACCTCTTTACTTCTACGTTCAGCACACCCAACAGGCAAGCAAGCGTTACGATTTCTCCATCTGGGAATCTCAGGCCGAATGTTGGCGACGCTATCGCCAGATAGACGCCGACCATTTGCTGGGCGAGCAGCTGGACATGCGCATCTGGAAGTCCATTTATCTGACGAGCAAGAACCGACTGCGTGGAACCGTCAACGGTGCCGAGCAATTTGGACAAGAAATTGAAAAGGCACGGCAGATAGACATCATCGCTGATTTCTTCCGCAAGCCATTCCTGCACGACTCACTTCTGGAGAACATCAAGTTTTGGCTGCTGAAGTACAAGCTATATGGAGTCTATTACAAAAAAGTCCTGAAGCCATAAAAGCCAAGAAAAGAGCGGTTTCATCGAAATTATTACACCATAAGACGAAGCATTCACACAATGAGAGAAATGACGATTGAAGACATACAGCGTGTCAGTTTGGAATTGCTGAAAGACGTGCACGACTTCTGCCAGGAAAACCGCATCAACTACACGCTATACGGCGGCACGATGATTGGCGCCGTGCGCCACGGAGGGTTCATCCCATGGGACGACGACGTTGACGTGGCCATGCCCCGCCCCGACTATGAGCGTTTTGTCAGCACCTATCGCTCGAAGCACGGTTACAAATTGTTCGTTTCGGGAACCAAGGAGTGCTATCTGGCTTTTTCTCGGCTCTGCGAAATGGAAAAAACGCTGGTGACTGAGGACAGTCTGCCTTGGAGCAGCCATCAGACTGGCGTTTGGATAGACATCTTTCCGCTGGACGGTGCGCCCGACAATCAGCGGGAAGCAGAACGAAGCGTGAAGAAAATGCTCAAGAAATGGGTGGTATGCTGCTATGCCCGTTCGGCCCACTCTCCTTTCTCGGCTGCGTCCACCCTTGCCAAGAAAGTGAAACTGGTCTTCAAGAAAGTGTTCATGAACAACCGTTTCAGAAACATTCATCTGCTCAACAAAGAATACATTGCAGATTGTCAGCGAATTAAGTGGGGAGCGTCAAACCATTTCTGCAACTTTGCGTTCATTACTTTCGGAATGCGCGAGTACATTCCCATGGAGGACTACCAATCGACCGTTGACTTCAACTTCGAAGGCATTCCCCTGCCCGTTTGCAACGGCTACGACCACCTGATGAAACACAAATACGGAGACTACATGCAACTCCCTCCGAAAGAAGAACAGAAACCCAGGCACAACTTGTGCCGCTTTTATTGGAAACAACAATCATAAAGCAAACATATTTTTTCAAAAAAACATGAAGAAAGTAATCACCTACGGAACTTACGACCTGCTGCACCAGGGCCACATCAACCTGCTGCGTCGCGCCAAGGCATTGGGCGACTATCTGATAGTGGGTGTGACGAACGACAATTTCGACCGTGAGCGAGGAAAGCTGAACGTCAAGAACAACGTGCTCGAGCGGGTTGAAGCCGTGAAGGCCACGGGGCTGGCCGACAAAATCATCATTGAGGACTATGTGGGACAAAAAATCGACGACATACAAAAATACGACATTGACATCTTCACGGTAGGCTCGGACTGGGTGGGCAAGTTTGACTATCTGAACGAGTTCTGCCAAGTGGTCTATCTCCCTCGCACAGAAGGCATCTCATCGACCATGCTCCGCGAAGAACAGGACGACGAGGTGAGGCTTGGCATTGTCGGTGCCGGACGCATTGCCCGCCGATTCCCCAAGGAGGCCAGCGTGGTGAGTGCGCTGAAGTTGGCCGGCGTTTTTGACATCGACCAGCCTAAGGCCCAGCGCCTGGCGGACACCCAACAAATGGAAAGAAGCTACGACTCGTTCGAGCAATTGGTGGACGACGTGGATGCCGTCTATATTGCCACCCCCCACCTGTGCCACTACGAGCAAGCCCTGTATGCGTTGGAACACAAGAAGCACGTGCTGTGCGAGACTCCCCTCGTTTTGAAAGGCCAACAGGCTAGGGAACTGTTCCGGGTGGCTGAAGCCAACAACGTAGTGTTGCTCGAAGCCAACAAAACCGCCTTCTGTCCGGCCTTCAACCACCTGACAACCATGATCAAGAGCGGACTCATCGGCGAGGTGGTGGACATTGAGGCCTCAGAGTCGAAAGTATGGGGCGACCCCACACTCCGCGAATTGGACCCCAAGCAGGCAGGAGGGTCGTTCTACGAATTGGGCTCCTACCCCTTGCTGCCCATATTCAAACTGATGGGCACCGACGTGCAGAACCTCAACATTTATGCCCGCATGGAAAACGGTGTGGACATCTATTCGAAGGGAGTGATGCGTTTTGAGAAAGCCGTCTGCTCCTTCAAGTTGGGATTGGGTGTGAAGACAGAAGGCAACTTGGTGATTTCCGGAACCAAGGGATATGCCTATGTGCCAGCCCCTTGGTGGAAGACCGACTATTTCGAACTGCGCTACGAAGACCAAAACAAGAACAAGAAATTCTTCTATTCGTGGGATGGCGAAGGACTGCGCTACGAAATCCAGGAGTTCATCTCCTGCATCTACAACAAGCGCCTCTCGTCGGCCAAATTGCGACCCAAGGAAAGCATCGCCATGGCGGAAATCATGGAGCAGTTTGGGAAACGCACCAATTTCATGGAGATATAGAGAAGCGAAACGCCAAATATAGAGAGAATACGAAACGCATATATAGAGAAACGAAACTAGGAATAACCCAAACCCCAAAAACACGATGATGAAAAGAATACTGGTAGTAGGTGGAGCCAATGGCATCGGACTGTCGATGGCTCAGGTGCTCGCCCAAAGAGAAACCACCGAAAAAGTGTATATTGTCGATAAGGCTCCACTGGACGAGGCGTACAAAAACGAAAAGACGGAGAGTTTCGAGTTCGACCTCACCACAGGCGACTATTCGCTTTTCGACCGCTTCAGCGACATCGACGCCCTGATCATTACAGCTGGTTTCGGCAGACTGGCCCTGTTCAAGGACATTCCAGAAGAAATGATTGACGCCTATTTCAACGTCAACACCATTCCCGTCATTCGCATTGTCAAGCATTTCTACGACAAACTGCTGGGCGAGGCCGATTTCCACTGTGGAGTGATGGTCAGCATAGCCGGTTTCATGTCGTCGCCGTTCTTCTCGCTTTACGCTGCCACAAAGGCCGCGCTGAAAGTGTTCATCGAGAGCGTCAATGTGGAACTGGAGAAAGCAGGTTCGAAGAACAGGATTCTGAATGTTTCGCCCGGATCGCTCAAAGGCACCAGCTTCAACCAAGGCAAGACCGACCTGAGCGTCACAGAGCCCATGGCCAAAGAAATCCTGCAGCACATTGAGGCCAAAGACGACCTTTTCATTCCGCAATACGAAGAAGTGTTCAAGAAGGTACTGGAGCGCTATCATGCAGACTTCCGCGAGGAAGGCCGCCACAGCTACGACTACAAGCTGCAGTCAGGAAGGGTGAAATAACTCAACCTTCGCGCGTCGGGAGTTATCAGGAGTTATCGGAAGTTAGCAGCCCTTTGGCTTTCCCTACGGCCGCCGATTTTCAATTCAGGCTGTGAAGTTAACGGAAGCACCCCTCTCATCCACCAAGCAGCCCCTCCACAAAAAATAACTTGCCAAGCAACATGCGCAAAATGAGCCTTGCCGACATACAGGCACAAGAACTGGAAATCCTGAAAGATTTTCACGCCTTCTGCCGCGCAAGGAACCTCACCTACTCGCTTTATGGGGGAACGATGATTGGAGCCATTCGCCACGAAGGGTTCATCCCTTGGGACGACGACCTCGACGTGGCCATGCCCCGACAGTCCTACGAGCGGTTTGTTGCCGAATACGAGTCGGAGAAAGGGTTTGAGCTGCATTGCCTGGAACGGGGGAACAGCCTGCTGGCCTTCTCGCGCATCTGCGAGATGGACAAGACATTCGTCAAACAGTCGCTGCCATGGTGCGAGCACGACACAGGCATCTACATTGACGTGTTCCCCTTGGACGGCGCCCCTGACGACCCCAAGGCGGCCATGCGTTTCGAGAAGAAACTGCACAACGACTGGATGTGCGTCAAGTTGAGCCGTGTGGCCCTGCGCAAGCTCAACAACTACCATTCGGCCAAGAAGAAGCTGAACATTCTGGTGCGCAAGGCATTGTTCCGCAACCCCATCGCCCGCCACATCGACTGGTTGGGCAGACTGGACACAGCCTGCAAGCAAATACCATTCGGAGAAACCGCCCATTTCATCAATGCCTCCTTCGGCGAGTATGGCATGAGAGAGTACCAACTCGTCGAGGATTTCTCGAGCACGGTGCTGAAACCTTTTGAAGGCCAGCTGTTCTGCGTGTGCAACGGGTACGACCGGCTGATGCGCACAAAATATGGCGACTACATGCAGCTGCCGCCCGAGAACCAAAGGAGACTGAAACACAGAGGATCCAAATTTTACTGGAAAGACTAAAATGTCTTAACTTTCGCATGTCTGGAGTTATCAGGAGTTATCGGAAGTTAGCAGCCTTTGGCTTTCCCTACGGCCGCCGATTTTCAATTCAGGCTGTGAAGTTAGCCCCCTCCGACTCCCCCTGGGGGGAGAGATTGTCTGTGCGTTGGGTCTATTCCCGAGCAAGCTCGCCTACCCGTAGCCTTTCCC
>OCTX012287292.1_pt1 | contig 41112 bp, 71 predicted proteins | sample 1539691 | NCBI WGS metagenome assembly OCTX01 (sample SAMN02144231, study PRJEB22623) | gut metagenome | biome: sheep rumen | host: Ovis aries | place: New Zealand
TACGTGATTCCTCCGCTTGTCTTATCAGCAAATGTCGCAAATTGGCGAAGCACATCATAGCTATTATAAAGATTTAAATCTTCCTTTAAAGCATCGAGCGCGTCGCCGGTCGCTTTGGCGTCTGCGGCCTGTCCTGTATGCGTAAGTGTGCTATCAATTGTTAATGTTTCTGCCGCTTGCTGTGCTTGTTCTGCCGCTTGCTGTGCCGCCGCTACATCGTCTGCCACAGCGTCCTCAATATTCTGTGCAATGTCCTCTGTAGCATCAGCAATATTTTGTTGCATATCCTCGTATGTTGCTAATCTTTTGACGCTACCGGAACTGAACGCCATATACACAGCTTTGCCATCATCTGCATTTGGATCGCCTGTTTGTACAACTGCAAATTCACCGGCAACCATTTTTGTAGGGTCAAAATCTGCATATGCCCCACGTCTATTTTGTATTGCCATATTTATTCCTCCCAATCAGTAAACAATCCGCCATCAATGTTATGTGATACATATTCAATCCGTTCTATCAATTGCTGATATACTGACGGCGTTGGGTCCTGACTGCTTTCTAAATCTTCACCATATCCGCTTTCGTATATATGTACTCTTGATTTATTAACGGTTATTAAGTTACCAGTAAAACACGAAACTTGAATGTCTCCAGTGCCTTGAAGCAACTCCCAAGGCACAAGAGCATCATTATCCGCATCAATTATTACTTCATAAGCTACATCGTCTTTTCTAAAAACTACGGTGACTATTTTATCTTTCCATTCTTCTGTAAGAAAGTCAAAGTGTGCATACAGATAATTCCTACTATACGCAACCGGTCTAAACGTATCTTTCCTAACAATATGCTGATTCTTAATTTCAAATAATAATTGACGCATTTTACTTTCCTCACTACTTGTATAATAACATGTTTAATACATTTAGTCTACTTTACATAGCCGACTCCGCTATATACATAATATCCGCAATTACTTTAATCTTGGCGGCGTTTGCACTATTATTTTTAATTGCACAAATAAGATAAGCACCCTCAATTCTAAATGAATAAGCTGTACAAGAAGAAGCATTTGTGCCGCTTGTTGTAGCGTTGTTAATTCTAAGACCTCTTAATGCAAATGGTATATAACCTGTTTTAGATATATCAATCATAATGGTACCAGACGCATCGTTTGCCGAAATATTTATATTATCCTCAGTCGCATTGCCCGTCACAAACAATTTTGATTTATTTGCAGATGGCACAGACTGTCCTGCATATAATGTTCCAACAATACCAACTCCACCGCTTTTATCTACCCAAAACGCATCTTCTCTATTTTCATCATCAGTACCTACACCGACAGACAGAGCATTATTCATATCAACGTTGTTATATTTACCTAATGCAGTAGAATTATCTGCTGTTGCTTTAGTACCTTGTCCCAATGAAACAGCGGCATAGCCCTGTGCTTCTGTATCCTCTCCTGCTCTAAGAGAGTACGCTCCAATCGTGCCGTTAGTACGAGGACCTAATGTAAATGCAGGATAGCGTTCGGTTACATCATACGTAAGTTCCTGTAATTCAAAGTAATATTTCTGTATACCTTCTTCATAACCATTTTGATTATAAACATGAATAATTATTTGTTTATTGCCATCATATACAAATCGAATACGCTGATAATCGTCACATATTAGTCCGTATTGGCTATATACTCCCGGAGTAAATTGATACCGATACGCAGTCTCCGTTTTTTGTGAATTACTATAAATTTTTCCATATGTAATTGCAATGTCAGCATCTTCTCCAAGTAACAACTCATCAGGCACAGTAATATACGCCGTGTCATTACTTGTTCCACCTGTCACATCAACATAATACATATCGTCCGAATATTGCACTACCGCTGATTCAATTTCCTTTACACCAAGATTTGTGTGTAATTCAAACAGAGTAGTTCCGTTTTTGTTTGTATTAATGATATGTTGCGGTGTTATATTTAACGCATTATTGCCTGTGCGACCAAGTTTTATTCCTTGTGTTCCAAATGACGCTAATATTGCGTCATTCGTGTTTCCTGTGCCGTCATAAAATGTAAGATTATTCAACGCAAGTTTAACAAGATTATTCACTCCGTATCTAAACAACATTCCAGACGCACTGTTCCATAACGAATTAAATTCTGTACTGCCGTCATTAGGAATGGACGCAATATGTACCCCACCATTATCTACCCAAAAATGTTGTTTTATTTCGTTTGTATAAGACTGTGCTATTGACTGAACAGTTTCTCCTGTGGCAAAAGAAAAAGAATCAGCGACAATTCTTACAACACCCGTATCAACATTGGCGTAAAACATTTCCTTTGTTACGCCCTGTTCAGTCTTACTGATTACTAATTCGCCCGTATTTATCCAATCAGCATTAACTCCTATTGTATATAGAATACTGGCAATAAGTTCGCCATTTACAGTAAGTCCGTACCAAGTGTCCCCGCCATCTGCGGATACAGTAAATCCAACATCAGAGAACAGCATTATAATATCGGATTCTTCTAAGTCGGGCTTATTGTGATAATATATTCTAGTTGCCCCTCCAGGAGTAACTTCGACTTCTGTTTTATATAGTCCTCCTGCTTCTGCTAACTGCTGTTCTAATTCATCTTGTCTATCTTCAAGACGGTTATTTACCTTTACAAGCTGTTTTCTAGATTCAACATATAATTTGGTAGCTTCACTGTATCTTGTAGCAGTATTTTTAGAAACAGTTTCGGACGCACTCACTGTGGTCTGTCTACCTGATATTTTAAAATTAGTTCGTGTAATGAGAATAGGATATTGATTTCCTTTTCTATCAAATACTACACCAACATCTCCCGCTTCAATCGTAGGGTCATTTGTATGCGTAATTGTAAGTGACCTGAATCGCAATCCAATTAATTGTGTTCCCAACCACGTAACAATCTCTTGCGCATTGGTATCTGTTATGAGTCCATTATCGGAAATATCAATTACTTGTCCCGCTTGTCCGCTCATATACTGAGTTATTGCAGATTGCGAGTTAATCTCACTTTTTACCTGTATACGAACTCCCGTAATTACGGTGTCCTCAACAGCCACGTTTTGAGTATACAAACTACTTAAATAATGAATGTCGGGCTCTGAACCGAACTGTCCGCTGTCAATTACCGCACCAACGCTCCAAGGATTAAATATGCCACCGTCCACATTGTCGCCTGTGCTGTAAGGATTGGAACTATCAAATTCACCTCCATCAGTGTTCACTAAAAAGTTTTCTATAGAATCTGTATCAAACCATTTTAATTCTAATTGTCCGTCTTTATTACAACGTGCAAAACAACCCGCTATTGTTGCTACCCATTTTAATACGTCACGAAAAGTTGCTGACTCTTTAGTTGGTGCAGACGCAACGACAAAATCTTTATGAGGAAAGTTTTGTGTAATTAATGTGACACCACATAAAGTACACGCATCCTGCACAATATTATTTAGTGTAGCGGGATACGTTAAAGAACTTAAACTATACGGCCTATCAAAATTTTCCATATAGTCAAGCAATGTTAATGTGATAGAGAATCCGTTATAGGCAGTTTTATCTACTCTATAAGTTCCTTTTCTGATTTGTTCGTTTAAAAGCTGTAAGAAGATAACAACTCGGGCATTTTGAAAATCATACTCAGAAAAGGCATCATCTCTATTATTAACGATAAGAGTGGCTGAGTTAATAACACAACCACCCAATGCTTGAAATGCTGTATCACTAGAAATAGCATCATCTATCGTTAAACCGCTGGCAATGATATTTGCATTTGTGAGCGTTAAAATGGTATTGTCTGCTAGTGTAATAACAGCAGTTACCTCATATCGTCTCCTATCATGTACCAACTCTTGTCTAAACGCATTACTAACGTGAATCATATCAAATCCTTATAAACTTAAATTTTATTCCCGTCCAAGTTCTCTTGTTATCTTTCAGATTAAGTGCCCCGCCACCACGTTCGCCAACATAAAACTCAGCAGTTATCCACTGATTCGGTTTGCGAGGGTCAGCATGAGTAAACATTACCCGCTCTTTTTTATTTACTGCATTTAATAACAGGGCGGCATCTTCCCAGGATAAACTTTTCCATACACATTCATAGTAATCTTTATCGTCCACAACGTCTTTGTGCATAACACCATCAAGTGTTCTGCCTGTTTCTTCTGACGATAAATCTTCTATACCAAAGGTATATTCAGATGGGGTGGGTATCGCCACCCCATCAATTTTAAAAGGTCTTTCTTGTGTTGCCATACTATTTAACCCGTTGTACTGAATCGTCTATTTAACATAACGTTACCTGCATTTGCGTGTCTTGCTATCTGCTCATCTCCAATATAGAAACTAATATAATCTCTCAGCAGATTAGGTAAGATTGCCTGCATTGCTGCCTCTAAATCTTCCCTAGTCAATGCGTGTTCTTGATTATATTTTAACAGATTTGCAACGTCCGCTAAAGTAGTATCGACTCTATTTGTGGTTTTTCCGGAATCATAAGGAATAACTTTACCGACTGCAATTGAAGGAATTTCTAATCCCGGCAAGTCTGTATTACTAAGAGAATTAGATAATTTCTTGACCGCATTAATAGCCGTATCAGCATTATCCTCAATACCTGCAGCCATACCTGCGGGAATCATCTTACCAATTCCATCTCTAAATACTCTTGAGGGAGATTTAATTTCAAGTTTATTTTTTGCCGCTCTGTACGCCGCGTCTGCCAAATCTTTGGCTTTATTTGTTACCCAACTCCAACCATTTGAAATACCGTCTCTAATACCTGAGCAGATATTCTCACCAATCTTCCACCAATTAGTATTATTAAATTTGTTTTTTATGCTTTCAATTTTGTCTCCAAAATATGAAGTAATTGTCCAGTTGTCATTAATGCCTGATTTTAACTTTGATACAATATTGCTACCAACACCGGACCAGTTGAATCCCTTGATATATTCACCAACAGCAGTAATCTTACTGACAAAATATTGATGAATACTAGCACTCCAATTATTATGAACGCCCGCGTGCAGTTTACTAACAATTTGGGAACCCGCACTGTTCCAGTCATAAGTCTTAATATGATTGCTAATATTAGTCACACCGGTTGTAAAAACTTTCGCTAACGTTGACCATTTATTATCAACACCGCTCTTTGTTTTATTAATGGATTCTTCACCGGTACCCTTCCAATCAGAATTTTTAAACTTAGAAATTATTTCCTCGGTTCCACTAGAGAATTGTCTGGAAATCTTGCTCCAATTATTTGAAATACCGCTCTTTGTTTCATCAACAGCGGTTTCACCAGAGCCTTTCCAATCTGATTTCTTAAAATTAGAAATAACAGTTTTTGTTCCTTCTCCAAAGAACTTAGTAACTGTTGACCACTTCTTAGATGCACTACTTCTTATTTTCTCAACAGCCGTTTCAGCGGAATCTTTCCAGTTGCTCTTTTTAATGAGTTCAATAATTCCAGTTACACCGCCGCTGAAAAATTCAAGTATACTGTGCCACGCATTTGTTATGCCGAGAAGTAATCCTTCAACAATGAATCCGCCCTGTTCTTCCATAACAGTAGAAGGAGACGCAATGCCAAAGGCGGCTTTAAACCCATTCATAAACGGCGTAAATATATTATCAACTATCCAAGTAGCAATTCCAACAACTGCTTCTGCAATTCCCGAAAGTATACCCAAAAATATATTTTCACCGGATTTTTTTAATTCATCTATGTTATTAGTTATGTAATCCGCTATGGCTGTGAAAATACCACCGACAATTGACAACAATAATCCTTGCACATTACCAAGTGCAGTAGCAATTACACCGCACAGGTCCGTAAAAATACCGAGCCAGTCTATTCCAGCTAAGAAATCAAATACGGCTGTCTTTAATCCGTTCCAATCAAAATTATCTAATGCAGTACGTAAAAATTCGAGAACGCCCTTGAAAAGTTCGGATACTGTAGCCCCAATCTTTTTCCAGTCAACATTTTGAAGGAATGAAGATACTGACTCCATAAGTTTAGATGCGGCTTGTCCCCATTTAAATGTTTTGATTGCATTGTATAAGAAATTGAATACGGCATTAACACCGTCTGCAAATAACTTACCAAGTTTTTTCCAATTAACAGTATTTATAAAGGAGTTCAATCCGTCCATTAAACTTTTGCCGAGATTTCCCCAATCTATGCCAGTAATCAGCAAGTCTAACGTATTGATTATTGTATTTACGCCTTCACCAAATGTGCTTCCTATTAAATCCCAGTCAATGGCATCAACAAGCGCATTAAATGTTTCTGTAATAGCGGTGACAAAAAATGTTATCTTTTCGCCAACGTTATCCCAAGAAATTAAATCTCTTGCTTTTTCAAATACGGAGTTGATGCACTGTCCTAAGAATGTTCCTAATCCTGTCCAGTCTTGTGCGCCTATTAAATCTCGCAGTTTATTGGCGAAGTCTTTAATTTTAGATTCGATGCCAACAGTTTCAAACATATCAGCACCGGTTAAATCTCCGAGACCGCCAACTCCGCCTCCTCCACCGCCACCCCCGCCTCCGGCGCCGGCATCGTCTTTTGATTTATCATGAAGTATTTCTACATCATCAAATCCTGCTATTGTTTTCTGAGCGTCTTTCGCCGCTTTTTCTGCTTTCTTTATGCCCTTGGCGGCACCACTACCGCTTTTTCCTGTCTTATCTAATGATGCGGCATAATCCACTTGCTGTCTTTTTGCTTGAATAAATGTTGATTTACCTGTAATGGCGGCAAAGAACTTGCCGATTATATTTATTACACTTATTAAGGCATTTGCTAATGCAGTAAGAAGTGGTAAAGCAACGGCCGCAATCGGAGCAAAGGCAGTAGCAAACGCAAGTTTTAATGTATTTAATGCGCCAACGAATTGAGACACAATATTATTAAACTCACCTGAATATTGTGCCATACTTCCAAATCCATCAATTAATGCCTGCCTTAACTTTTTTACAAGTAAAAATACGGTACGAATACCGAAGCCGTATTGAACAAGTTTCTTAAATCCTATTTCAAGAAGCCCGTTAGAACTGCGTGTATGATTATTGAGTCCCAACATTGCTGAACCAAGATTCTTTAGTGCGCTGGTTGCACTTTTAAGAACATTTGATCCGATGGTCTTCATCAATTGTGCAAAAATCGATATATTACGTTTCGCAACCGCACCAATTTTATTGAGAACTGCATAAAACATATCCCATGGATGAGTTCTAATATAATTGATTCGCTGTACAAGACCTTCGAGAGTTCCTTCTACAGTACGTCTAAATAATACCCACGGCGCTTCTGCGGGTGCTTTAACTCCTGATAACGTTTCTAATCGTTTTTTTGCTATAGTCGCATTGTTCGTAACTAAATTCAGTTGATTTGCTAAATCTTGATAATCTGCTGTGGCGTTACCCTTATCATCAAACGCGGTCTTAAAGGCTCGCATTTCTGCCATTTTATCTCTCAACGCTTGAATTTGAGAATATAACCTAGCGGCAGACGCCTTTGCGCTATCAAAATTCTCGCCCAATTTTTTACCGGAAGTTTTTTCAAAAAGACCTCGAATCTCTGTTTGTATGCCCTTCGCGGTTTGCTCAACATTATCTGCTTTTAACTCTACGCTAAGAGTAATATCGCCATCAACATTCGCCATAATTAATTACCGTTATTCCATAAATCACGAAGCAATCTATCTGCTTCATTTTCGTCCACTGTTTTGCTATTCCAAGCAAAGTATTTAGGGTTTTCTCTACGAAACTCTCGTTCATATTTTTCAAGTTTCTTACCCTTTATTATTTTATCACGAATCTCAATTACTGTAGATAGTGGCGATTGTCCGATAGCAGAGTAATATCCCATAAATGTCCACCAATGTACATACGGCACAGCACGTATCTCGGTATTCGCAACTTTATTAATCGCACTACAAATTAATTGAGAATCCTGCTCCCAATCAATAAGTCGATGCTGTGAAGTTGCTCCTAAAGACGCATCCGAACCACAATTAAAAAATTTGTACATTTCAGTAAGACGGTCTTCTAAATTGTCTTGAACTAATACATCTTCAATCGAGTTTAAATCCTGATAAAAAATAATGAGGCATGCGAATAGTCTTTCTTTTGTTGTTAGGTCTGCGTCTTGCAACACAGCGAAACAATCTAAAACCATACGATAGTCCCCATTATTTCTTATCCGATATTCACGATTGTCTATGTATATAGATGTTGGAATCTCATACATAATTATTTTTTGCCCGTATATTTAGCCGTGTGTTTCTGAACATTTTTACTCATCTTCTTATATTCCGCTTCAATATTATCTTCATACAAAGCAAATAAGGTTTCAATAATATGTTCAAATCTGTATTTCCCATTAAACGGGTCATACATAGAGCCCGACGGAGCGCAAACAGCAGAAATAGGAGAATCGAAAAGGTAATCCATTAGTTCACGCATTTCTGTATCTGTAGCAAGCAGTTTCTTAACATTTTCTTCGGCATGTTCGGTATCATCCGGGCTAAATGTAACTGAATCTGCTAAGTTATTCAGCTTTGCCTCAACTTCATCCAAGCGAAGCAAAATATTCATATCTGATGTATTCAGTTCAATAACTCTGTTATCATCGCCATCAATTCTGAATCGTTTTTTCCGTGTTACTGATAAATCAATATCAATAATTTTGTCGTTAGGTTGTCCCATAAGTCGCCTCCATTAAATTAAGCGGGTGTGAACTGGAAGTCATCCGCAAGTTTATCAACTGTGCCAATCGTAATATTATTACTGAAATATACAGAAATCGGGAAGTTTACATTCGTATCACCGCCGATGCTGTTGTAAATAATGGTACATCCTGTATGTTTCTCTGCTTCATAAGAGCCCGCAGTTCCGGCGAACGCAGTAATGATATAAATGGTGAAATCATTCAGTTCAGAAAGCGCATTTCTACGTCTAATGTCGTTCAGAAATGCTCCGAGTTTAGAACCGCCAAGAATCAAATACGGGTCAAAATCCTGCTGAGGCTGAGTTCTATTCAGGTCAGTATAGTTAATGCCGAGAATATCAGTAGTCGTTTCAATATCGGCATTATAATCGATACTGGAATCTTCTGTACGAGTACCGAGAATTTCACGCACAGGAGAACTGCCTCCCTCTGACCATTCAGCTACAGTAATAAGCAGTTTTCTTTCGGCTCTCTGTCCTTGAGCAAGATTAAACTGTGTAACAGACATGGTAATTACCTCCAAATATTTTTGCTGTTATCAACATAATGTATCCTAATAGTAACACTGTACATCGCAAGCGGCGGAGCAACTTCCATATTTATACCTTCAAGACGAGGTGTTTCAGCAGATGTTTCTATACTATCCACATCACATTCTTCTCCAAAGTTTGGAAGATTTTTTAACTCATTCTGTTCAGAAATCCAATCAATTAATGCTTGTACATAGGCAAGTTCTTCCACATTTTCATGTGCGAATCCTTCTAACTTGACTAACGCATCATCAGTAATTGATTTAAAAATCAATATTCTAAATGAATATTGTTTTTCCACACTGCCTGTAATATACGGCTTATCCAAAAACTTATCATTTGCAGTCGTTACAATCTGTGAGGTATTGTCCTTTGCATTGATAAAGTTAAAGTATAACGGTGTATCTTTAATTTGTGGGCATTGTAATATGTAATTGATAATTGCTTCTTGCTTATCAGTCATAATCCCAATTCCTTAACACGGCGTTTCATATAATTTGTTATACGTATATTAACAACACGTCGCTCATTACGCCACATTTCATTTGCCCAATCAGCACCAGTTCCTGCTTTCGACGGTATAAGTGACCATCCCATCGGACGCTTTTTCATGCGTTCTTTTTTTGGAGAGCGCCATTCTAGTCCATTATCAGTAAAAATTAAGAAGTTGGGTCCATATACTTCTCCAACAAACTGATAATGTGCGTACTTCTGAGGCCAAATTATTGCTTCCGAAGTTGCATATGCGGTACTACGCAATTTTCCTGTTTCACCCTCAGGAACATACTTATTTATATGCTCTAACAATAGTTTGTTAATGCCGAGTCTAGTTTCTGCGTCATTAACTACTTTCTCTAATTTTCCTTGGAGAACTGTTTGTGTATCATCATCTCGCACATAAATATACATTCCATCAGCCATATCAAATGCCCTTTATAAAATAATGTTCATTTCCTCGACCCCCACCAGTATTATCAGCGAACTGTTCTACCTCTAAACATTTCTGCAACTTCTTATATTTTGCTAAAACATCGGTTGAACGAAATCCTGATATATACTCATTTATAGTTTCATCAATATTGCCTTGAATTGCTATATCTTTGAGGTTTAAAGTAAAATGTTTCGCTTTTATATCTTCGGGCATTGCTAACCATGTTTCCGTATCAACAAATCTATCGTCTTTACGGATTCTACATATAATGCCGTCAGTTTCAAAAACAACTTCTCCAACTTTTACTTTATCATGAACATTTTTCCAAAAACATCCTTCAATTGTAGTTTTATACCAAGTTACAAGTTGAGTCAGCGGTTCTTCATATCTATTAAATAATGTAATTGTAGTATTCCACCAGCTTGGATAATTATTCATTTGGGTAAATACCTCGATACAGAACTTTTTGTCCTAACGAATTTCTTACGCCTTGCAAATACATTTTAATAGTAGCTTGGATGTCCTGCTTTATCATCTCAACCGCACTTCTAGCAGAAATAACATTATAGGATGTTGATACACCGTCATTTGATTGGTGCGTGATTCCTGCTTGCTTTGTTCCGTCAGCCGCTTGCGCATCTGTAACCATTGAGTCCTGTTTATTCTTTATCAGATTGATAAGAGCAAACATACAACGTTTCACAGCCTCAGGATATTCAGCTTCATTTTGCAGTCTATTGAATGTCCACCAATCAATTGTTGCTCTTGCTTCAAACTCTAAATTGTCAAAGGCGGTTTCTTCTAATGTTTCTCCGCCCATAGCTATATAATCATCGTATGTCAGATACATTATAGTCACCGCCTAACAATCATTCGTTTTTAGTTCTTGTCTTTTTTCGGGGAGTTTTTAAAGATTCAATTTCTGTCTTTAAGGCTTCAATCTCCTCTTTCATTGCTTCGATTTCATTAACGTGGTCGAAATATGCTTTTTGTAGTGTGCCTACATCAGTAGGCACACTAGCTTGTATAACTTTCCCCGTTTCATCGATTACATCGTATCCTTGACTCATATAATAGTCAAGCTGTGATTCTGAAATATCAAGTATAACATTAGCACGTTTAACAGTAATCGTTTTTTCAGACATTATACACCTCTTTTATCAGGTTCCCGTGCCACTGCCAGCAGTAATATTAAACTGAATCGCATCTGCCTTCTTATTCAGAATGAATACGTCCTCGAAAGATTCCTCATAGTAAACATACTTGCCTTCGGACAGAGCGTTCGGAGCATCAAGTCTTGCAAACGTATAAGATACGGGCGTAATAACTGCAAGCGGATGAATCAGCATCATGTTAATCTGAGCGGCAGAATTTGCAGGAGCCCAGCCGCTGGTGAAGTTATACAGGGTCTTCATCAGAGTTGCGGGAACTCCGATAACCTGAACTTCATCAAGTCGAGAAATTCTACGGTCAATGGCGTTCGGACCAGATTCTACGCTGAGAGAACGACCAATAGTGTTATTAGCATCAATCTGTGCATTTTTCAGCATAGACTTAACTTCATGGGTAACATACAGAATACGACCATTCGCAGGAACTCTTGCGTTATCCATTTTCAGCATAAGTGCATCGAATACTCCGAGAATAGAAGTAGTAGTAAGTTGAGTAGTATCAGCAGTCTTACCGGTGTATGCGCCGTGCGCGGCATCACCAGTAATAGAAGTTGTCCAATCCTTATAAATTTTAGAAATGGTATAAGCATCCATTTCCGGGAACTTCTGTTCCTCATTGAACACTTGCGTGATATTCGCAATCGTATTAACCATATTCGACTGGTCAATATCCATCGGATGAACAAGAGTAGACCACTTACGCTGATTCTTGAGCGTCTTGGTCTCCCATGCGTTCTCATAATTGCGCTGTGCGAACGCTACCGTATCACGATTTGCGTCCACACGACCAGTCGTGCTGATGGACGGAATCTCGATGGTCTTAGCATTGACCCAACGATAACGATTGTTGTTAGGAGTCGCATACAGCGCACCAAAGTTCAGAACATAGGGCCACATCTGAGAAAGGGCTCTGCTATACTCTGTCGCATAATTAATAGGACCACTTCCGGTCGTACCGTTATTAGCGGGAGCTACATAAGGCATAGTTATTCTCCTTTAGGTTGAGGTCTTACACCGGTAAAGTGAAATGCTCCAATAAACGGATTAGTCTCAGTATTAGTTGGATTCGCTCCCGGTGTGGGGTTTACAAACTGCGGTTTGGGCGGTTCAGTAGAAGGAGTCTCGACAACAAACGAATCTGCATTTTGCTCTGTATACATCTTTACAAAATCGTCTGCCCCGATAATTGTACCGTTTTCAAGGGTAAGTTTCTTCTCTGTCATTGCCCTTGTAAATTCCCTTTTTGCCGCGGCACTTGTGAACTTCTTAGTATTTGCAAACTCCCTTACAGCAAATTCATATTGCTGACTGGCTAGTTGCTGTTGATACGCCTTAGTCTCTTTATCGTACTTCTTCTGCAATTCCTTTAAATCATTGGACGCAGTTTTCAATGCTTCAATGTCACCGGCGTCACTAAGCGTATCTTGTAATTTTTGCAAGTCTGTGTCCCTTGCCTTAATGGTATCATTCAGTGTGGTAATTCTTGTATCTCGTTGTCTGATTTCATCATCGAACTTATTTTTAGATACATAATTGCCTTCTGTCAAGTCAACAAACTTTGAATCTCCGGCGGCGGCTACGAACTGGTCATACGTTAAAGTTCCATTTGCGGCCTTGTCAAAAAGTTCCTTTACTGTCATTGTTACATTCTCCTTTACATTTTTATATCTGCTAATTTTATATCCGCTGTGCAGTTTAGCGGTAATGTATTTTAGAACAGCGGTGCATAAGTGCGAACACAAATACACCGCCTGGCGGAGGACAACCTAACGCTGTCATAGATATTATATAATATGTTAGTAGTTTTGTAAATACTGCGCTACCACGATTTATAACCCGGAACAGTTGCACGATACATTTTTGTGGGTAATCCGCAACGCATACTAAATAACTTATATTCTCTAATATAAGATTCTACTTTATTTCTTGCCAGCCGCCTACTCACATTATCGCCCAACTCTTTCATAATCATTTGTTCTTCTTTGGCATAACGTATTTTAGTTTCCAATTTTCTTTGCATCTGTGTACATTCGTACATTGTCATGTGTCGGCCATTTTCATCTGTGTATCCTATCTGATTATTTTCGATGAATGTTTGCAGTTGTTCTTTGGAGTATCTAGGCTTTGACTTTCCTATTATTATAGAATAAGCAAAGTGACGGCAGTTCCAATCGCCAATAATTCTTTGAACTGCGGCAAATGATTGTCCATCTAAATCTTTAAATGCCTGATTAGATTGGAGTTTTTCGTATTCAGCATTTGTAAATTGATGCCCTTGAAACGGCTCATGGTCGGGTGCTGAATTAATGTGCGCACTTAATTCTTTTCCGTCTGCACCAATCTGTCTTCCTATTTCATCTTGTATTTTCTGATTTATTTGCCGAACACCGTCTTGTATATTTCGCCGTACTGCTGTATCTAATCTCTGCGTATAACCGCTATCCCAATACAGCCTTCGTACTCCGCTGTTTAATAGTTGTTTGACTACATCACGAATTGCAGTCTCACTATCTACCGCACCGCTTTGTACTGCTTGAATTGCTTTATCAATAGCGTCCTTATATGTATTATCGATTGATTTAAAGACTAACTTTCGAGGGTCATTTTCATCTCGCATTAAAAATCCGGTTGCCTGTGAATTAGACAAATTTTCATACGTATTGGCAGTCTGCTCTGCAACAGCATTTGTAATACGTTGTAAATCCATATTTCGTTCAAACGGTATAAAAGACTTATGACGATAATCATATAGAGGTTTCGCATCTAAATAATTATCCATCGCTACCGTTTTTATTATCGTTTTTATATCTCGCACCTGTAATCTTGCCATTTCCGCAAGATACTCATTCATTTGCTGTATATCTGTTCCCATAGTTACTAAAATTTTCATGCGCTTAATATCTGCGGGAGATAACTGTCCTATCTCCCGCAGTCTATTTGCTATTTTTTCAAGCACATAAATATTTATAGCTTCCTGTCGATTTACAACCTGTTGAACAAGTTTGTCGATTGTGTTATCGCTAATCATTCGTCATAATTCCTACGTTGAGAAAACTCTCCGGCTTGTCGCCGTTTCATAATTTCGTTAGTTTCCCTAACTAAGTCAGTTTCTACATCTTGACGCTGTTCATCCGCAATCTTAGTAAGTGCTTCTTGTGCTTGTCGCTCAGTTTCACCAAAATACCACATTCTGTTCTCAACTTTACTAACAAGACCGTTTTGCTGTAGAACGATACGTTTCTCCAATTCAGCATCAATATCAATAATCAAGCTGTCGTCCCACTCAAATGATACGTCATATTCGCCCTCAGGAGTAATATTATACAGTGTGCAATATACGTTCATTATGTACACAACATCTTCCAATGTCGTTTGAATGGCGTGCTGAATATCAACGTTGGTCTGATAAGAACGCTGTTTCAAAATCTTTAATTCGGTCGCTGTTCTTGCTATATCAATGCTATCAGACAGTGTGCCTCTACTGATTCCGCAAACGTCCTCAATACGCATCAAGATTGCATTAAGTCCTTCAATATAATTATTATCACGCAAAGACGGAGTAAACGGTTCAAACAACTCATCATTCGTTATATCCATACGTCTATACAAACGATTCTGCATAGGTTTAAGTACAGTATGCTGATTGCCTTGTCCATCTTCGAGATAAGTAAAAGCGTCACGGTCAACGTTAATTGCAATTTCACCTGCCTCATACTCCCAAAGAAGTCTGCTATACTGCATATCTGCATCACGGATAAGATTTACTGCTCTTGAATAACCGCTTACACCAAGAGGACTTGTCGTGTCAACAGTATTAGCCTCGGGCATCCTAAAGTATGCGAATAGCGGTCTATCGACATTTTTAATAGTTGTTTCCGGCTGTAATCCTGCCCATTCAGGTACTTCTGTGAGCGGAATTTCATGTCCTAAATCTAAGTCAGCCATTAGACTGGAACTATTATTGATAGACTTAAAAGCACGATTCACAATCGTTACAGTGTTGTTCTGCCACTTATGATATTCCAAACGTCTGTAAATCGTTTCCTTTTCTATTTTAGTCTGAACAAAAGCCGCTTCTGTAATTCGTTTCGCCGCATCGAATGTAAGAGGATAAAATGCGTCAGCTTGTATATAATCAAATTCGATTTCAATTTGCTGACCGCTGTCCTCTGTGTCTGTAATCACAACATAAGGTTTAAATACGATACCGCCCTTTGCAATGCCGTATTCAATCTGCTTTCTAAGCTGACGTTTCAATTTAGTATATTGTGTATTGAGGTATTTTGCACGTTCAACATTTCCAATAGGTCTGCTTTCTATAATCGTTTTAGGCTCTGCTGTAGGAATCAAAATACCAAGTTCATCAGGCTGTGCCGGCGTATAATTCGGATTATCAACTTCAACATCTTTCATCGGAGTTGTAATTTCAGACGCCAATTCAATTAATGCCGTTCTCGCTTTTTCACTTGCTATCATCGCAGGAAGACCAAGTGACACAACTCTTGACGGGTCATCATATGACGGCTCATGTACCCAAGGACTGTTATCTCCGTACATATCTGACCACAATTGAATTGCGTTCTCCATTTGCGAAGATATTGTGGGTGCAATTTTTAAAGTCTGCTCAATAGTTTTTGCTCCAATCATTTTACGAATTATCTCCCTCAATCTATGTGCGATATTACTCCACATCGACATATGTATTTACCCCTTCTTTTTACCTTTGCGCTTACTCGGGTCTATATGACTTAATCCACGTTCATGTGCCAATCTTCTGGCTTGTGAATAATCAGAATCATTAATTGTTATTCGTTTACCATACTTATCAAAAAAAGTATAGTCTTTTGTGCCGTTTGCATACTTTCCACCAGAACTTTTGCCCTTTCCCATTATATCACCACCTTTGAACTAATTAATTTTTTGTATACGATATTGCCTTCTAATTGATAAAGTTTTGTCAAGTCTTTGCCATAAAGTAAAATTGTTTCGGGCTCAAGTGTTTCGAGCATTTTGTTCCATCCCGCTCGTAAAACATTCCATTGCGCCCATCTTCCTTCTCCCATTGTACTTATTGCGATTGTACTATGTTTTGGTATTCCGCATAAACATAAATCTAATCCTATATCATCAGACCACGTAACAGTAGGTATTACTTTAATATCAAAATCTTGCCAATATCGTCCGCACCATCTATTTCTATACACATTAAATATTTTCAATGCAGTAGGCATATTTTCATACGAACTAAAATCTGGTGAAAGTACAAATTTGAATCTATCAAGCACGCCTGTATATCTGTCGGGGTAGTTCCAAACACGTTCAAATTGATAGTCATGTAAAAAGAAATGACAGCCTATATTTTCTGGATGTTTCTCTTTTAGCGCAAAATTAAATCCTTGTAATGGAGTTTCTTTTAAATCTTCAATATGTACAGGTAACATATCAGGAATTCCCCATTTGTTACTGCTGTCAAATTGAGCATACGCAAGATTACAGATATTTTGCTCCATAAATCTTGTTTGTGTCTTTGTTCCGTCATAGTGCATTATTTGCCTCTCCGCTTGTAGTGCTTCTCCATAGCATATCGAACAGCATCAATAGAGTGATTCTCAGCATCAGGATAATCACTGATGAAATTGCCGTCCTTATCTTTTTCATATTCATACTGTGTAAACTCTCTCCACGTATTTGGGCACTTTCGTTTATCAATATAAATATGTCTAAGTCCTTGTAGCCACTTAATTCCGTATCGTATACTGTCAGGACCCTTTTCTGCTCCCCTTATAAATGCCCCATATGCCTTAAAGTCGGCAACAGATTTTGGTTCTGCACTATCCGCAGTTACCAAATCATCAATAGACAGCATTTTTAATTCTTTATACAGTCTATTAAATACAACCTCGTTTCGTGCTTTAAGTGTACGATATTCTCCAAAAATATACAAATCGAGTTTTTTGGCATCAAAGTAACAACGTGCAAAATGAAATGGGTCAAGTGCAAATCCCCAGTCAATTCCATTATAGATATTGTCAAAAGTTTGCCAAAGTTGTACTTCTTTAGGATTTCCATTAACGGGGTCTGTCACCTGTACAATAACATTTGTATCAAAATCTTCAACGTTCTGAAATACGTCTCCGCCCGTACCAATAGCATGACCAAGATATTCGTGTTCATACGCACGAGGATTTATTGCTTTTAAGTCCTCTGCTTCTTCTATAAACTGTTGACCTAGCCAATCAACAGGAACATCTAAATAAGTATTTCTGACAACTAAAGTATTATCTTGTCTATAGATTTCACAATCTTCTGTATACTCGTTTGCCCAGTTATTTTTACTTATAGGCGGGTTGAATGTTCTAAAATCCCAAAATCTTTCACCGCCACGCATTGTTGACTGTGTAACGGTACGTAATTCATTTTCACCCGCATATTGGTCTAATTCTTCAAACCACGTTATGCCAATATATCCGAATGGCAACTTTATAGACTTAACTTTCATTGGGTCATCAAGTCCGAAAAACATGATTTTCTGACCAGTAGGTATATATGTTATTGGAGTGCTATACGTTTTCGGTATTTTAAATAGATGTTCAACTCCTAACTTGTAAATACCCCACACAACTTGTGGAAAGATGCTTGTCTGAATAGTGTTCGCAACTTTTCTAAAGCAGGTAGCGTGAATATCAGGATTTTGCATTATCAATAACGGAATAGCAACACCGCCGACAAATGACGATTTTGTACTTCCTCGACCGCCAGGAAATACATAGTGAGTATGACGATGTTCAAGAACATCCTCTAAAACATCGTCATACATAGGTATAATTGTATCTTCAATAGAAATATTAATATTGCCCATTATTTTTACAGCGTATTAATAATCGCTCTCCACGTTTTCGGTCCAACTTCGCCGTCTGTCGCAAGTCCGTGTGTTCTTTGAAATTCAAGAACTTTATTCATTGTTTTCCATCCAAAGTCGCCATCAACTGTAAGTCCACCCAATGCAATCTGTAACCACTTGACTGCGGTTCCTGTTGAGCCTTGTTTTAATACAGGTAACATATCTGCCTCACTTTCTTCTATTGGAATTGTTGCTTTTATCAAATCATATCTCGGCATACCGTATCCGATAATGCTCGGGTCAGAAATGTTATAACTGCATCTGCGCACAGCATCACTTTTATTACCCTCAACAGTATATACTTTACCATTTTCAACGCTTGTCACAACTCCCGTATGACCGGCGCCACCAAAGAAAATCTGATATGCTCTTTTAGGACTCTGTGTCCATCTTCCCGCTTTCTTGTAAAGATTCACACTGTTATAAGTATAATCGTCAAAATTACCGCAAAGAACTTTACGTGCCATATCTGCGCCGTATCCAAATTTTTGACACATTTTATATATGCACCAATCAACAAACGCATCACACCAAGCCGCATTTTTGTCCATATTACTGGGTTGAATACTGTGCATTTCATCGCCATACTTTGTATGATTATTTGCACCCTCTTTATATCCCACCTGAGATTCTGCAATTTCTATAAGTACGTCCTCGGGACTTGCTTTTTTAGTAGTTGAAGTTCTAACAATAGGTATTGTATTTGTAATTCTATCTAAATCAACATCGTCAGCGAAACCCGCACACGCACCCTTGCCGTATTGATGTAGCCAATAGTATCCCGTGTAATCTACGGGCGCTGTAGAATCCGCTACCCACGTACAATTTCTGACTCGTTTAGGAAATACTGACATATCTATTTTGCTGGTCAGCCAACTAGCTGACGCATATATACCGATATTCATTCCATTTGAATTAAAGTAATCAGTGACAATCCTGAGAAGTCTCGTTCTATCTGCTCTACTCAAACTATTAGCACGTCCAGGTTCTTTATTTTTACCCCACACATTCTCTACGTCAAGCATAGGTGGAAATGCCATATCCAAATTTTTAACTTGATTGTAAAACCACTTTGCTCCTTCTAATGCTTCGGCGTCTGTAATTGCTGTGGGAAAATAATACGGTCCAAATGGAATACCCAGTGTAGTTACTGCTTCGAGATTCTTTTTCCAATACTTGTCAAAACGAATCTTCTTATAGTCTTGCGGAGCAGTTTTCGCTAAAGAGCCTCTAAGTCCGCAACGTATATACACTCCTTGCAATTCTGCTTTTGCTTTTTGCCAATCAATGTCACCTTGAAATTCAGAAACATCAATAAACTTTTTTGCCATGTTATACCATCCTATTGACTTGTGCTTGAACTAAATCATAATCAATTCCGAGTTTACGTTTGCGCTCCGCACTATTTCCATATTTTCCGGCAATTACATCTTTCGCTGTTTTGATTACCCAATTGACTTTTTGCTGTACAGGACCATAATCAAGACGGAAAAACTTCATTCTATCTGAATCGTTGCCCGCAAATCCTTTAAGCACGTAGCTTGCCGCGGCACGTAAATATGCTTCTCTTCCTGCAGTTGTGCCGTTTAAGAAATAGTTTACTCTATTCTGAACATTCTCATATCGCTTACCAAGTCGGATAGCACGAATCGCTCCACTACCCCACTTATCTGCAATAACTTCTACAGCTAATTCAGAGTCGCCTTTAACTTCACCGTTATTGCCTTCTAAATCAACAAAGTGAATACCGACCCAACCATCATAATTATCATACACGCCTGTTGGCTTATTTTTACTGTTTACAGTAAACTCTTTTTTGAAGTTGCCCGTAGAAATGAATCGAGAACCCGTGTCATATGTGATTATCGTATTTCCACGCTTCTCGCCAACACAGCAAACGTGTCCCCAATCTTCCCACGTATCAGGATTATCAGACGTAACACGTTTGTGGAACAGGTGAATCAAGTCTCCGATTCGTAAATCTTCTCTTTTGCGGATGACTTTAAAACGTCTGCCATGGTCTTTAAATCTGTAAGAATAGTCGATATACTTCGGAAACAGTCCGCACTTATAATAAAAACTGTCCATTCCAAAATTGCAGTTAGTTGTTTTTGCTTTGTATGAACTAGAGCATAAAGTATCTATTTCACCCCAATTACACGTGCCTTGATTTGCTGACACGTAAAACGGCGCCGTACCGCCCCATCTGACTTTTGTTACATCATTATTGTAATTAAAGCCGTATATAGCCATGAGCCCCATGACGTACTGAGCGATTTCCTGAAACTGAGCGGCAGTCTTTACAGACGCATTTTTACCATTCCACTTAGCGAATACGCCGCCTAGTTTATTCAGATATGCTTTATATCCGCCACAGGCAGTCAGCACATTCTGCCAATCAGTATAATCAAAATCCGCTTCATGTGCTTTGATTATACGCTCTGTTTCATTTGTCCAACAACTCATTCAGCATCACCGTCCTTATTATAATTGATAGTGCTTATACCAAGAATCGCACCGAGAAATGCTTGTATATACATGACGGTATTATAAATCTGCTCTGCATACAGAAATCCCCACTCATTAGCGAGCGCCCTATATAAAATTGCAGACGCAGGTAATAGAAGAATTACAATCCATTTTAAAATGTCATACACTTTGTTAGGTAATTTCATAGTCCAATCCCCTTTGCTATATAGCCGATTATAAGCGTAACTGCACAACCTACAATTCCCCAAATAAGTTTGTCCCAATTATCAGCAGGTTTCTTTTCAATATCAAGAAGTCGCTTTCCTTGTTTCTCTTGTTCTTTCTGCATGTTTTCAATATTAGATGCCAGCAATTTTACAGATGAAGCCAATTCAGAAATTTGGGCATATAGATTTTCGAGTTTGTCTATTCGGCTTTCAAAATTTGCGTGAACATTATCTAAATAAACTTTTCCAGTTTCATACTCCTGACGGGTAACAAAATCTTCCATTGGCTTCTCTCCTTATACATATTACTATCCTCCGTACTTAATTGTAGTATACAAAGTTTTTCAAAATCTGTAAATAAAAAATGACTACCCGCTGGCAAGTTACGGGTAGTCATTCTAGAAAGGAGGTCGAAAATGAGCCTATTTTTTACGGCTCCAGTCAATTGTCACTTTTGTTACGTTGTCAGCAACGCCATTCAGTCTGTTCTCTAAGTCTATCGTTCGCTTTGCTATTTCCATAGCCGCTTTAGTTCTTTCAGACAATGGGGCATCAAGTCCGAATTGGTCTTTTACTTCTCCTCTGACAACCTTAGTAAAAAATTCCATTACTTCTTCGCCAGTCATTACGCTTGCGTTTCTAGCCCTACGATTGACTTCTGCCATACATAGTTCTACTTCACGCATAACTTCTGGTCGATTCAGCCACTCTCTTGCAGTTGACGCATATCGTTTAGGTAGTGGTCTGTTAAGTTCCGCACACATTCTTCTAAACGCTTCTGACGCATTTGTGGTAGCTACGTAATGCTTGATAAATACTCTCTGTTCATTTGTTAAGAATCTAGGTTTCGTCGATTTCAACGTTTATCACTATCCCTTTCTTCTGCTTAATCATATTCCAGTATTCGTTATCTGTAGGAATCTCCTCACCTTTCAGTGCGTAGTAATAATCTCGTAAAAACAATACTGCCTGAATCTGAGAAGTTGTAGTAAATAATTCTACTACCTTTTTACGTCCCTTGGTAACATCATCTGGCACAAGTGCTTTCTTAACAACATAAGAGGTAATTGTTCGTTGCATCTTATCTGAATACCACTCATTCTGTGATATTAAGATTTTCTCAACGGAAATTGCATTAATGGCACTTTGTAATTTTCTGAGAAGTCTGTTATTACCAATAGACACTACTTTCTACGCCTCGTATATCCTCTTACTCTTACTGCTCTGCGTCTATACCTAATTCTCTGTCGTGCCATTATAATCACCTCCAATATTAAGATTATCTCCGCCACGTTCTGTTACTTGTTCAAGACTATAATCCTCTACGGGCAGACTGATATACCACATAAATCCCGCAATAGTCGCAATTTCTAAAACGACCATAACGCAAAACGCTATAAACCATCTCTTTGCGCTTAGTTTTAATTCATGCAGTAATTCAGTTGCTAAAGTCGTGTGTTCTTCCATGATTACTCTCTTCCTTTCTTTGATAATAGCAAAAAACTGTCAGTGCGTCAATCTGCAACTTTATTATAACATATATGTATCATAATATTGCAGTTTACTTTGTGGGTGCAGTATAAAAAATTCAAAACGGCAAAATCGAAATTCGCGGAAGTTTATTTGAAATTCTACTTATAAAAAATCTGAGATTCCAAAGAGAACAATGAGAACAAGAATTACTTGAAAATAAGAAAGCACTGTTTCAAAAGGCGAGCCCTAGTTTACGTCAAAATCAGGAAGTAGACAGAGAGGGATTTTCGTTTCAGTTAGTCAAAACTAACGGGGGTGGGGGGTTGCTTTAGCACGTTGAAGCGTTAAAGTGTGCTGACCGCACACTTCATCACGTTAAAGCGTCAGCGCATCAGCGTAATGAACTTCATCACACTAAAGCGTTAATGCGTTACAGTACTAAACTTCACCACGTTACAGTATTAGCACTGTAAAGCGAAAAATTTTCACGCTTTAAAACTTTAATGCTTTATAGTACTAAAGTTTTCACTTTTACTGATTTTGAGTGATTTTAGTACAGTAAAGTATTAAAGCATTAACGTACTAAAGCAATAGCTCAAACCATTCAGTATTAATACTTCACAGTGTTAAAGCGTTAATGTAGTAAAGTATTTTCTGTTTTGTCTGATTATTCATACAATTCATTTTGGAGTGCATAATTATACAGCCGCGTCCGCAGCGGGAATTAAAATATTAGTTGACAACATTATACGACACGTAGTATAATAATTGTAGGGAGAGGATGCCCCCGGTACCCCCCCCCCTACCCCACCTCTTGAGCGTTCGCTCCTAATGTAGAAAAGCTATTAGTATCTTCCACTATCGCCGAAGCCCCGCAGTCCCAAGCATCCGGACCCTGTCAGCGGGCACGCGGCAGTGCCAGCAGTTGCTGGACCCTAACTGACTGATAGCAATGACGACCGAGCACCCCACTGCCGCTACGGGACAGTGTAGACATATACAATTGAATAACGGCGACAATGACAGCACCCCGCTCCCCGGCTTGAGGAGGGCGGCAAGCCCTATACTAACTAAGCATAGCACTATAGATAGTGTATCATACATTGACGGCCACACTTGACGAAAGACGTAACCCGAGGAACATTCGAGATGCGAACAGAACAGCAGGTAGAGGTAAGAATCATTACAGTTTATGAATTGACACACTGCCCACCCCAGTCCCCTGGAGCGGGCAGTAGTCAGCGTATAAGCTGAAATAACACCATGTAACATGTTTCACAAAGGAGGAACAACTATGAAACAGACAACAACTACCAACACAACTGCAACTATGAACACTGCCAATGAGGAGGGCAAGAAAATGACTAAGAACACGACCAAGAAGAACAGCGCAACTAAGAACACGACCAAGAAGACAACTGCCAAGAAGGAGGGCAAGACAATGACCAAGAAGACAAGCGCACCCGCAACCGTTACCGAGACTCCCGCTCCTGTAGTTAGCGCCCCTAAGAAGCTGACCAAGAAAGCGGAGACCCTCATTGCTGACATTCAGACAATTACTCCCGCATACGGCGACCGCCTTCAGACCCTGTCCACTCCCGACCTGACGGCGCTCCGTCGTATGCTCAAGGATCGGGCCCGTATGCTTGAGAAAACACGCAAAGCTGAGGAAGCGGCGGAAGCCAAGAGGAACGCCGAGCCCAAACAGACGGTCGCCCAGAAACTGGCGGTCGATGCAAAACAGTTAGTCGGGTACTACACCATGACAACTAACGCCAAGGGGCACACCTATATCAAGGACACGGAGACCGGCAAGACACTGGCGAAGGTCTGGGCTACCCGTAAGGGCGTAATGATGGCACCCAAAGCTGAGGTCGTAAATACGATCCCTGACAAGGGCTGGGAATACCATCCCGGCTGGGCCAGCAAGTTCACACTGCCGCTTGCTGATATGGCAGCGGTCCGGACAGTTCTGGATGAATACTGGACTGCCAAGGAAGCTGAGGTCAAGGAGCAGTAATGCTCCTCTGACCAGTTAATTTACTGGAGCGTGGAAGACTTTCTCTCCAGCGTGTTTTGTTTTTCCTGCTTCCCCGAGCTCGTATGGGCTTGGGGAAGTTGTTTATTCTATACTTATGTATATATCGATATAATGCTTTATCTATGCGCTTTTTTACTCCCCGCCGACCCGAAAATTTTATCAGCGTGGTGTGTATGGATAAGGCATTATATGGGTATATAAAGAGTTGTTTTTATACTTCTTTTCTATGCCCGGCGACCTGTAGATTGACGTGTTTTCATAGTATGTAGGACGTCAATGGATTAGTATCCAGACGTTTTACGTTATGCAATGAAACATGGGAAAATCTACGAAGTTCATTATCACTATGGAAAGGAGAAAACGATGGGAGACTACAAATTGTATAGCCGACTGCAGGACAGGGAAACGGTTCTGGAATGTTGGGGTGCATCCACTAAGCATCCTGATTCCATATTCTATTTCAGTGATTTTGAAAAATGTTCCTGGATTCCTGCTGAGGATCAGGTTGCACCGTGGATTCTTGAATGTGGAAGTAAAATGAGCCTGCCATATCATGCAATGAGTTTAGGACTGTTCGCCCTGGAACTGTATCGTATGGGAACATTATTAGAGGAGGTAGTGTAATGAAATACAGAGAAGCATGGGAAATGTATTCCAGCATTATTCCCACCATGTTCAAACTGGGATTGGAATACAATGATGCTATAGCACGATGGCGCCACACTTGGAAGTTGAAGGCGCGGGAGATATATCGTGAGGAAGAACGTACCAAAGACCCGTATATAGTGAACGTCATTGACCGGGGAGACGATTATATAGAAAAGCTGGTCGGGGACTATGATGGCGAAACACGGGAAGAGGTCGAGGAATGGTTCCGTGACAACTATTACCGAACCTATTGCGATAGAGGATATGACTGCACAGGACAGTTATTCACGTCCTGGTACAAAATCTTCTTAGTGGATGGAAAATGGATTATTTACCACTGCATCACCGTTGACTGCTGATTGGAGAACTACGAAGTTCAAAACGTTTTTATAGAAAGGAGAAACATCATGGCAAACGTATTTATGGAGCGCAGGAAGAGGATTGAGGTTCTGGAAGCACTGGACAAGGAGCTGGACAATCTGTTGAAAGGCTGCCTGTATGACTACCAGTGCGTCAAGGAGACCGTAACTGATGAACAGGACAGAAACTGGCGGACAGATGAATTACTTTGGGAGGACGATGAACACACCATTCCCAAAATGAAGGTCAATCGTGAGTATGACTATGTACGCCGTCCTGACGAAACGCTGACGGACGAAGACCACGCCTTCCAGAAAGCTGTAGAAGACGTAAGGAAATGCCTGATTAAGATGCTTGGCTGATTGTTGCCTGATACACCGCTCACAACCCGGAAACGGGTTGTGGGCTGGCAATGAGGTGATAATCCTCAGAAACTATAAACACTATAAAAAGGAGGTAATAACATGAAAGCATTATCTAAATACAAAGAAACGCCCGCCATTGGGGTGTTACCCCTTTGTAATTGGGGCGGACTTGTAATCCTGGACGTTGACCCGTGTGGGCAGTGGATTGTATCGTGTCTGGATGTTGGTGAAGGACGTGTACAGATTAAAAGGTCAAAACTGTTTTTCGATTATGACAGCGGAAGGACATTCTTCCGTCGATTCAATACCAAGTATTACCTGGACGAGGTGATGCGGGCATGAATAATAACAACTACGAAGTTGGGATGCAGATTCAGTATACCACGACTAAGGTTGATGGAGAGTATGTGCCGGACAGATTAGGACACACGAAACTTGGATATGTTGCAAAAACATACTACGACGGAAGTGTGATGGTACTGGATGAGGATGGCGACTACCACATGGTAGAAGCGGAACAGATTATGGGACGGGTATATAACCCGTCTCCATTAGCTGTCTTACTGATTGAGGCGTTGGAAAGCGTGATGCCCTTAGAAAGATGGCTGTTATTGATACTAGCAACTGGAATTGTAATTGGAATAATTAAACACATAGGAGGAATGATATTATGACAAATCAGGAAATCATTCTCGGAAACATGGCAATACTCATTGCCGATGGCGTTATCTCTGAAAATAACGTCATTCACACATACGCCCACTGGAAGTCCTTAGGATTTCAAGTGAAGCGCGGAGAACACGCAGTCGCAAAATTCCCGATTTGGAAATACACCAAAGGAAAGAAAAAAGATATGACTGAGGAAGAGGCACAGGCACGAGGATATTGTTTCATGAAAAATAGTGCTTGGTTCTCTGATAACCAAGTGGAGAGAATAGCGGACAACCAGTAAACTACGAAGTTGAAAGGAGAAATAAGATGAATATTTGCGTTAAGGAAGGTTACGAACTGATGGCGATTGTACGCCCGAGGAAAGGCAATTACAACTATGCCATCATTCACAGACTGAATGTGGACGATTACGTGTTCTGTGCCGGGTACGATGTACACAACGGAACATGGTGCCAGGGATACTACATGGAGACCTATCAAAACTGCATCGCAAAAATGGCAGAATACCTTGAGATGGACCCCTGGACACAGTTTAGCGCATAACAATTGAATATCGACCGCCCCCGCGGAGAACGACTTGCAGGACCGACACCTGCCGGGGGTAATCTCCCATATGGGAAGAAACTATAAACACTATTGAAAGGAGGAAACTATGGGACTCAAATACAGACTCGTATGGATGCGGAAACGCATCGGAACAACTCGTCCTGAAAAGTTGTACGAAAAACGTTTCGGGACGTATGGAGAATGTTTGCGCATGGAGGAAATCTTTCAGCAAACAGAACACGATGTAAACGATGGATACACCTATTATACACTGATACGTTAAGGAGGAAACTATGAAACTGGACAATCGTTACTATGATGGCAAACATTATCTCGCCGAGCCCGGAGATAAAGTCAAGGCGCTTGGAATTACTATCACTATTCAGCGTGTAGTATTCCAGGAACATTACCCGAGACTTGGAAACGAGGACGACTGGGGCTGGAACATTGAGTTCATCGGCTCCGATGGTCAGTATAGACACTGGAAACAGTGGGAAGATGGTGGCAAGCTAATAGCAGGACCTAAAAAGTACATCGACTCCTATGGAGTTGACTGCACGGACATTTTTAGAAAGTTTGGATACTGCTGAATCGACTACGAAGTTGAGGACACTATAAACTAGGAGAAAGCTATGGGATTTCATGAGTGGCTGAATAATCTGTTTGAAACCGATGTGGATGAAGGCGATATAGATGAGGATTCATTATCTGAATTATACGAAATTTGGAGGACAGGCGCATGACATACGAGGAACAGTATAGGAAGGAAATCTGCAAAGACCCGACCTATATATACAATGTGAGCGATTTCCGTAATTTCCTGAAAAAGAAACATCTGCAAGGAATGTTCGCTGAGGACATGAACAATTACGAGGAAATCGACCAGTATCTGATTGCGGTCGATTACTGCATCCCCGTAATCATGGTAAAGTATTTCGAAAAGATGGGATTTGTTCCCGAGTATATCATAAGGAGGTAACATATGAGAAACAAAGATTTTATCCAGCAGTACGTGGACGGCAACATCGTGAAGGGAGCGCACGGAAGAATGGCGTATAAGAACGGGCGCCTGATTTCCTATAACACTGTGATTTGTGACATTGACCGAGTTCTCAAGGTAGCGCATGTAAATACTCACAAATACTCCTCGACCACATCGAGGATGCAAAGTACACTGATGGCAATGCTCAATGAGGAGAACTACGAAGTTCATACATATAATGGGGCGGATGCCTATATATGGGATGCCTGGGATGCCCGAGATATGAAAGTCACCGTTGACGATGTAGACACCGCGACCTGCTGATTATTGATTGATACACCGCTCACAACTCAACCGTGGGTTGTGGGCGGTAATGAGTCAATAATAACTCACACCACACTATAGAAAGGAGAAAGTAACATGTTAAGACCAGAAACGCCTTGCGATTTCGGACCTTGCCCGTATAGCGCCGAGTACAACTGTACCTGCGAATACTATTGTGGAGCAGATGAGCCGCAGGAAGACTACGACGAGGAAGATTGGGAAGAACAGATTATGTTGGCAGAAACTTATACTGAGGAGCATTTTTAAGAAAGGAGCATGATATGAGAATGACAATTAGGGAGTTCATCAAACTGTGGGCTGACGGTACACACAATGACATTGATGTTACGGAGAATGTAAGCGAAAGTTTCTGCATCGCCTATTGCGGAAATCAGCTTACAAAAGCAGGCGAGAAGGAATGGGACGATGTGCTGAAATATACTATCGATGTGGACGAGGACCCGAGATGGCCGGTAGCTGTGGTAGATATGGAAGATGCTTCGGATGAAGAGATAGACCGTGTTCGCTCATTCTTCTATGCAATGGCGGGATACTGTGCTGAGTCGTATTACGACCTGTGGTTCAAAGACTAACATCTACGAAGTTGCGGGCAGATTACAAGTCTGCCCGCTTTGAAAGGAGAATACTATGAGTAACAACTTTTTTGCAGACCTGTTTGCCGAAGATGTAAAGGTAAGGATCACGTTCTTTAACGAACTCTTTCCTGAAAACAGTCCTGAGTATGAGGTTATTATGAACGAAGGCTGCTTTGACCGCCTGGTGAAGTCCTTTGAGTGCTATTATGACGAAATAATGGATATGTATTATTCCAAGGATAACACAGTTGGTCTGGAGAAACTGGAGACAATTACAAAGAAGGACAAGATATGACACAAGAACCCGTACTGAACTGGATAGACCACGCAATGAAGCGATTAAAAATACGCCTAAAGCCTGGCATAGACACGGACGATTGGATGTGGGGTGATAACTGTTTTCGATTTGTGCTAATTCTATATACGCCGCAGAACAAGCACGGGTATACCACTGATTATTACAGCTTCTCCCATGATGCCGAGGACGTGTTTGAAAGGGACGTGTACAAACAGATTAACGACTGGATTGAGGAGACTCTGTACCGATACCTGAAATGAAAAGCAAAAATAAAGGAAACAAAAGAGCGTGTCCGTTATGGGCACGCTCTTTTTTTTTGGTCATTTTTCCTCAGCAGACTTTTCTTTTTCCGCATCAAATAATTTCCGACTCTGTTCATATTCCTGCAACGATTTTCTATGGCACACAGGCCCGAGTCCTAATATTCTCGTCTTAGGATTTTTCAATTTTCTTCCGCATCTCAAACAAAATTCGTGTTCTTTATTCTCCATCAATTTCATTCACCTCTATTTCATCATAATGTGTGTGGGCAACCGGATAACACATATCCTTATCAAATTCGTACAATCCCAATTCTTCCGCTTCAGTCTCATTCTCCGCTTCCACTTCATAAGAATGATACTGGGTAACAATCACTTCAAATCTTGGCATTGTTCCACCAACTCCTTTCGCATTTTATCGATTCCATCAAATGCACCCTGGATATATATCATTGTTGCAAATGCGTTTTCTTCCCGTGTTACATTTGATTCACCTGGTAAAAATAGCCATTCATAATTGTCGTATATAAAATCAAACAATTTTGCCTTTATCTCAGTTTCTTTATCCATAATCACCTCACATCTACATATCTCAGTGAATCACCTTTTACCAACTACTACTCGTCCTCTATGTCTTTTCAATCGCTCATCATACCCTTTAACGCAATAGTCTACATAGTCGAGATAGTGTGCTTTTTCCTTAGCGTTTCCGTTGACTTGATGCCTTTGTTTTATCTTCCAGTCAATGTAGTTACTGCACGTATCGTGGCAAGCAATTGAACGCTCTTTACATTGATAACACGGACTTTTCATAATATCCTCGCTAAAATATATTCGATTACGTACTGCTCCTCTATCTGTCCGGTTTTGATTCCCTGTTCACACTTCTGAATTAATTTCATAAGCGCAATCAATTCCAAATCAGAATACTTATTCACATGAGGCTTTGCGTTCTTTATCTGCCAGCCCGTCAGTCCCGTGGCTTTCGACAAATTGTTGCCTTCATATGACTGCACTTGCAGTACCGCTTTCGCATTGTTATACAGCACTGACAGCATGACCATTGTCGGTTCTCCCGTATCGTAACAATCCTGTAACAACTCGAACAAATTGTTACAACGCCTGTCAAGCACCGCATCTACGAAGTTGAATATGCTATCCTTTGCCGGAACATGAATTGTTCCATCTTTTACTAACATTTCAAAACAACAATCTTCCTCTGTACTATCTTTTCCATGTCCAAACAGCGGTCTATCTGTACTGACATACCTCTTTATCTTATCAATCTCTAACAGAATACGTCCGTAGTCGTGTTCGCATATCTCTATAAGACGCTGTATTTGACGTTCTGACAGCTTTATTTCTTTGCGTATATACTTACTCAACATGCTATCAGAAAGTCGCTCAAAATCGCAAATAGACGCTTTAAATGACTTATAAAAACGTGTTCTCTTATCAAGATTTGTAACTAAATGAATGAATATATTCTGATTGAGGACTGCCTCTATCTGCCCTTGCAATTTCTCATTCTGCATCAATTCCTTATCGTCACGAACTACATAAACTGCCGGCTTCTGAACGAATGACCTATTCTTTAACTTGCTGTAAATATCGGTTATGCTGTCGATTCGGATTACATCTCGCTTTGTTACCTTAGCAATCTGCTGAATATATATCTCCTGTACTTTCCATTCATCACCCGCAAAGATTATATAGTTCGGTAACCTATTTGATTTTATATATGCTTTCAGTGTACTTACATCCATCGTTCTTCATACTCCGCACAACCATATTCATACTCAGTTTCTACGCCACATAAATCAGAATCAATACAAGTGCAAACCCATTCACCTGTTTCTTTATCTTTTCTATGATACTTACAGTTACCACATATTCTATCTTTCATATTGTCCCCCACGCCGCTCTTACATCAAGTATCCAACAATCCATCAACATCTGACGATTAATGCCCTTGATTCGCAATTGCTGTAAACTTGCCGATGTAATTCTAACTACATCTAAAGGCTCATTTGTGACTAATGCTCTGTTTACGACAATCGTAATAAACGCTTTCCAAAACAATGCTAAATCATATCCTTCATCACCTTCTTTCAATGCTACTTTACTCGGTATCTTAAATGAATTTGCTAACGTTACCTTTGCTATGTTATCAACCACAAGCTGAACATAATCGTAAAATTCTTTAATACCGTAGTTCATCAAAAGATTCACTTCGCCGGGCGTCTGACACACGTCCCGAACAGTCTGCTCATCTTCAAAGTTCACATTTCCCTTACACAGATTCTTATAGTACACGGAAATATCATCGGGCTTATATGCGCCCATGCGGAAGATAGTTGCTCTGCTTCTTATAGTTTCAAGAGTATTATTTTCGTCCTCTAATGTCATAATGAAGTAATTATCGTGGGGACACTCCTCAACTACTTTCAAAAGAGCGTTCTTTGCGGCATTTGACATAGTATCTGTATCGGGCATAATAAATACGGTATTATACGTTCGATAAACGACTTCTATCATTTTTCGTACGGTTTCCACTTTGTTATCTTCTAAATAAACGCCAAATGGAAACTGTTCTTTTAACAACGTTTTCTTACCGCACCCTTTCGGCCCAACAAAAATACAAAATCTAGGAAATGCGTCTGCCTTACGCAACTGATTAATTCTTTTTATTAGAAACTGTTGCCCTATCATACTCAATTTCTTCTCCAATATTATAAAATTTCTGATAACAAGTTTTATGAAAATACTGCCGAGCCTTCTGTAAATATTTATTTTCTCTGATAAAGGAATCTGTGTCCTTATCTGTAATACCTACTGTTCGCCCACAAAATGGACAATTCTGACGTATCACCAATGTTGGCGCTTTTCTTTTTCTCATACGCAACTCCTAAACAACACGGCTTCTAAATCATACTTTGCTGTACTGCTCCACTTAATATCGGAGTTCAGCTTGATAATATCATCTAACAAATCACCAAGAACTGCATAGTCAGACGGGTTTAAATCTTCAAGCCATTCCTCACACTCTGCAAGTTTCGGAATCTGCAAATACTTCCAATCACATCCGACTCCGTATTTCTGCACATCAAGAAGGAACTGTAAATACTGTTTTACGAACTGCTTAATATCTTTTCCTGTTGCGTGTAATGCTTCTACAATATAAATAACTGCCTTCGTGTTTTTTGTTAAAATATCGGAAGACAGTTGAAGCATTGTCTGATAATCAACCGTGCCGAGAGCAGATACCACATTCTCTAATGTCAAGTCAGGAGAAAATGCTAAACACTTATCCATCAAACTGATAGCATCTCTCATACCGCCGTCTGCTATCTTTGCTATATATTCAACTGCTTCCACAAGATGTGTACTTGCTATCGCATCCTCACTTCTAAGAATGTGCAACAACCTTTGTACGATGCCTTCTTGACTGATTCTCTGAAAGTCATACCGCTGTACCCTACTAAGAATCGTTCTAGGAATCTTCTGCGGGTCAGTCGTGCAGAAAATGAAAATACTCTTTGCAGGCGGTTCTTCAATGATTTTAAGCATTGCCTGCCACGCACTATTTGAAAGTGCGTGGCATTCGTCTATAATGAAAATCTTATATTCGCTGTCCAAACTCTTAGTCTTTGCCTGCTGAATGATGTTTCGCACATCATCAACTCCGTTATTACTAGCGGCATCGAGTTCAATAGGATTACCTTCTCCGTGATTAATATCATTAGCGAAGATTCTTGCACAAGTTGTCTTGCCACAACCTGCAGGACCACAGAACAGATATGCGTTCTTTACTTCACCTGACTGTAACTGCTGTTGTAAAATAATCTTGGTACTTGACTGCTCTACAACATCTTCCCATGTAGCAGGACGATATTTAATCGCAAGTGTCTTTACTGCCATCGTCTGTCCTCCCTTTGTACACATAATTTGCAAAACGAACAGTCTCGCCATACCTGTTCGTACTTTCTACCATCATAGTACGAATATCATATCCCTTTTCACGCAACTCGCTGATTCTTGCCGCAAGTCTTGTGATGCCGTATGTCTGAAATGCTTCCATACTTGTAAGTGTTCCGTGCTTTGCAAAGTGTTCTAAAATACGTACCTTACTTCCCCTCATCGTTATGCTCCTTCTTCCATTTCTTATACTCAGGATCATATTTATGTACCAGGTCATAAAATCTTACGCCATTAAACTCAAAAGTCCAGTGACCTGCAACTTTATGCTCTTTCGGATAGCCATCAACAGAAACAAACGTATATTCAATGCCTGCGACACGACAAACATTACACAAATCGTGAATGGCAATTCCATTTTTTCCTGCGTCATCGTGATTATAGGTTCGTGTCGAGTGTGTATACTCAGATTTGCCGTCTTCATAACGTACCGAGCGCATCATTGCTTTTACACCAATAGCTAAATCTGCTAACCAATTTCTAATATCTGCCGCATACTGTTCCTGTGTCATATTTATTCCTCCTATCGTTCAGATAATGCTAAAATATCTGAAATATCTGAGTAGTCCCATGTAATATCGCCTCTCTCACAAAAATACTCCTCAACATTATCTTCATGTGGCCAATCAATAGGACAAAACTGACAATAATTAAGGTCCAACCCATCATCGTTCTCGTCCAGCTGTTTAAGTGCGGTCTGGATAGCATACTGACACAACATACAGTTATGCTTTATGTTGATATTAGGAAAATGCTCTGCACACCACATCGCTTTAAATTGCCATCTGCTATCGTCAGCTTCGGCTTTGTTGCCTAATTCTTCTTGCATATCCGTCCACATCTCACGATGTAACTTAATTGCCTCTTTTTTTGATAATTTCATCAACTGCATTACTTGTCCTCCTCTAAATATTTTTGTAGTGCCTGGAACTGTTTCTCCGATATGATGTAATATCTTTCAGAATCGGGTCCGAAATCAAAACACAGTGCTGAATGTTGTTTACCCATTGCAAATGCTTCTTCTGCATTTTTTGATAACCAGTCATGCTTAATAGTAAATGAAGTGCTGTCCTTAACTTTTGTCTTGCACTCTATCAGCCAATCTTTTGTGATAACATCACCTTTCTGAAACGGTGTTGCTCCGCTGTTTGCTTGCCGCTTGCCGTTGAGTTTTTTCGCTACGGCGCTCTCTTGCCTTCTGCTGTGAAATCTTGTATCCAGGCCCATATGCGTGTTCTCCTATCTTAACTTCTCGTAGCGGACATCTTTTATGTCTGCACTTTTCGTATTCCTCATTCCACAACCCGAACTTCAATTTACAGTTAGTTGAAAAATCGTTTTCATACATATACGACAGTGGACATACTTTACAATTCTTAGGTAATTCAAATCCCTCTACATAAACTACATTCAAAACAACCTCCTTTTCTTTTCTTTTTTAACTGTCTTTGTCTTTTTCTGAGTCACGCCTCCTATCTGCATAGCTTTCTGCATTACCCACGAATCTTTGAGCGGAAGATTAAATCCTGTCGTTCCATCAAAATCTGAGAACGCATCTGCCCACATTACTTGTTCTGCTATATCAGAATACTGTCTCTGCAATGAAACTAATTCTTTAGCCCAAGCATCCCATTGTTTATCGGAAATAACATTCTGATTTAATTCGTAATAAATACAAGAATGGACAAGAATCTGTAATCGCCGCTGTTGTATCTTTTCTGCAATCACTAATTCTTGTCCACTAAATAATTCATAAGTCTTCACCCTGCGCTTTTTTCCATTCTGTTAATACTCGATATGCTGATTTGAGTCCTTCCCAAATTGCTGACAAATCTTTTTCAGCAATATCCATAAATCTGTCCCCTACAAAACGTAGTGTCCAATCACCGTTCTCATACTCAAAGTATCCTATTGAGTATTTTAGTACACTCTTACCTGATTCAAAATATCGTATAAAATCAACGGTCTCATTTTCTTCATCCTGTGATAATCTCACAAGTCGCTTAGGAACAGCTTCAAGTCCATATTCGCCATATCGCCAGGAAAATATTAACTTAGGTTTATCTTTTTTCTTCATAACTCTTCGTCATAATCCTCACGATTATAATTCACCATCCAGTCTGATAAAATGGCAACTGCTTCTTTATAAGACACGCCAAACTCAGCTTCAAGATACGGTGATGCTCCGTACATATTCGTCACACCGCTTCTTCTGAGTTTTTCAAGATAAATCCAGTATACATTCTGAGTTTTTCCCATGTTACCTCCAATCTGATACGTCACGTTCCTCAATGACGCAGGTTTCAAAATACGGCGCATAACACGGTGTAGAAGTATAATAATCCATCGCTTCATTATAAAGAACTTTGGCAAGACTTTCATCAGTCACCACTTTTCGTTTATACGTTCTACTGCTATATACTTTTCCGCTAAAATACGCCTGCACTCTGTATTCTTTACTCATAGAAAGTTACCTTACACTATTCACCTTTCAATAACTAAAATATCGTCAATCTTTACACCAAACAAGTACGATAACACTAACAGATTATCTATCGTGGGAAGACACTTGCCATGCACCCACTTGTAAATAGTCTGAACTGTGGTAAACCCACACACAGCTTGCACATCTCGTTTTGATAGCCTCCTTTCTTTCATGAGTTTGTCAATATTCTTACCAGTTGCTTCTAAATTGATTATAGGTGTCATAGTGTTCTCCTTTCTAACAGCCCTTGATGGACTCGAACCATCACTACAAGCATCAAAAACTCGTGCCTTACCTTTTGGCTAAAGGGCTAAGTAAATCGGGAGAGCAAGAATCGAACTCGCATCGTCGGCTCCATGTATGCAAAAGTAAATGCTGTCAGTACCACAATCATGATACATTTTACGCCGTTCTACCATTGAACTATCTCCCGTGAGCGATACGGTGGCGCAGGGATTGGTCTTGCCGTATCGCTGTTGCGATTCATATTTTATGGGCATCAATCACAACAAAGCCCAAGTTTTTTATTTCGTTTTCTTGTTGCCATTTTTCTTTTAAAACACAATTTACACTCTCCTGTTGCAACACTATTATCTTTTTTATTTAAATACCAATTATACTCATTAACCTCTTTTGTTTGTCCGCAACATGAACACGTTTTATACCACAAGCCATTCTGTCTAATAAATCCAGCATGTAATCTATTATGGTCTCTAATTGAAAGTAACATCAGATTCTTAATATCATTATTTCGTTTATTACCATCTATGTGGTGAACAACCATTCCCTCTGATATTTCGCCATAATAGCTTTTCCATACCTCATCGTGTTTATAATAGTATTTGCCTTTTCTTTTCACTCTCTGATAACTGCTCATAATTACTCCAAACAAAACTCTAATACAGAGGGCAGGACTCGAACCTACAACTTTCGATTACCAGTCGAATAGAAAAATCTGCTGTCCGTATCACTAACATGATACCGCTTAACGTTTTACCAATTAAACTACCTCTGTATTCAGGACGCTATTTGGTTAGGATTACAAAAACGAATTTGCCTATTGTTAAATAACCACTTGCTGTAAGCGTCCCATTAAAATCATTTCAGGCACACGTTCGCCAAATCTTTCAACATGTCCTTTACTTCGTCAGGCATATCCATATCATCAATGCGCTGTCTGATTTCCTCAGACTTCTTATCGTTCTCTGCACGAAGTTCCTCCGTTGTCTTACTTGCCAAATCGATAAAGTACAGAACATCTTCCTTCGTGAAAACATGCTCGTTGAAGCAATGCCGGAGTAACGCAGTCAACTCTACCGACAAATCCAACTTTGTTCCCTTAAACTGTGTCATTTCCTGAGTTACGTGAATCATACTTTTACCTCCTCTTTTTCTATGATTGCACTTTTTATAATCCAACCGCTCCACTTCACTTTCTGCAACTCTGCTCTATATGCTGACACAGCCGCTTTAAGTTCCGCATCGCTGTTAAATGGATTAACGTAATTATGTCCCCCACACTCGGGACCGATACCGAAGAACTGACTGACAGGATTCGTCAATGTTCTTCCGCACTTCATGCAAGTACAAATGCGCTCGGCATAAATATCTGCATGAAGTTTCATGTACACCATACCTCTTGTCTCTTTCTCTACTGTACCAATCATAGTACGGTATGGCATCGGGTTGTCATTGTTCCACTTTGTCATGAAGTCAAACGCAGGACTTCCTTTCTGCGTCATATACTTCTTGACAGTGATTTTGTACTGCTGTACATCATCACTAGAAACAACGTTCTGACGCTGTATTTCGCTTGTATTCGCACGTTTCACGCTACTATGCAGAACTATATGTATCTGTTCGCTAGTGCGCTTAAAATCGCTCACAGCATCTTGGACATTTTCATAAGACTTATCATTAATAGATATAGTCCCTGCCCAATCTTTCAATAAGGTCAACATGTGCTTTTCTCCTTTCAAGAGTCAAGAGTGTTCATAGTTGTATTTCTACTCTATAATTATAGCACACGTATTCTAACATTACAAGCATGAATTTTATTACCGATAAATCGCATCATCTACTAACTTCTGAATTTTTGTAAGCAATTCCGAATCCTCAGACAACTTCTCATACACATTTGCCTGTCCGTGAATCTTGCCTTCTATAATCTCACCTGTCTCAACATCTACTATATCAAACCATGCTCCCGACTTTCTGATAATATCGTACTTAATGGCAACATCAATTAAATCACGAATATAATCTATACCTGTTTCGTAGTTCAGACTATAAAATCCTGTTCTTCTCGATGCGGAACATGTTTTATTCTTTGTCATACTCATAAGCACAACGTTACCAACAGGATTCTCTGATGAACGCTTTATTTCATTACCGTTTTCGTCAAGAAAACTTCCCCGACTGAACTGCATACGAACTGCACAACAATGCTTCCATGCTTTACCACCGGGAGTAGATATACCGCCGTACATACTTGCAAGATTATCTCTAATCTGATTGATGCCGATGCCTGTGCATCTATGACGTTGCATAAGCATTTCAATCTTCTTGGAGAATCTTGTCAACGCAAGCGATATGCCGCCATACACTTTATCTTCGTATGTCTTTTTTTCGTCCAACTCTAATGCAGAAACAAGAACTCCTATACTGTCTAGCACCCAAAGACCAACTTCTCCTGTATCTACCATATCTTCAATAATCTGAAACAACTCTTCCGCGGACTGTGATTTAGGCTGGACTAAATAAAACTGTTCATTATCTAAACATACACCAAGTTTCTTTGCCCATTCTGCATCAAGTGTATTCTCAGCATCCACATACAGAACTGCTCTGCCATCATCTGACTTCTGATAATTTGCTACAATATCAAGAGCCGTAGTTGTTTTACCGCCATGTTCTTCTCCATAGAACTCTGTAATCTTGCCAACAGGAATACCGCCGAACGTACAGTAATTCATTCTAGGAGATGTGAACGGGATACGCTTATAAGAAAACTCATTAAGTCCTTGAGTTATAATATCCTCTTTGAATCTCTTATTAACGTTGCCCATTATCTCATTCATCTTCAAGCCCATTCTCTACTCCTTCTGCTAAAATCTTCTGTATCACTTCATTTGCCCGCTTCTCGCCAATTCCTTTAACGGACAATAAGATTTCCATTAAACGGTCCTCTGACAATACGGCCTCACAGTTTTCAGGTAGTGAGGCCGCATCAGCACCGTCTTTGAACGCTATTGTATACATATTTGCTATCCAACGATTAAAGTCATTATAGGACAGCTTAGATACTTTCTTGTAAAGCGCAAATTCTACGGGTTTATTCATCTTTCATTATCTCTGTATAAATATCCTCGAACAGTATGGGCATATACTTATAAAATTCTTTCAGTGCCATAATCGCAACTTCACGCATCTGCGGGTGCGCTGCCTTACCGCATCTCAACTTGAAGAAGTGTCTCCACTCTCTGATGTTATAGGTAACAACAATCTCTGTTTTCAGACTATTAGGCAGAACTGACCTTGCTTCCTGAGGAGATGCGCCACTTCGTAATAATTCAAAATATGCGTCCTCTGCAAACTGACAAGCATCATACCACGCTTTGTAACTGTAGCTTTCTTCATCCCAAAACAAAGGCTTAATAACAGTAATTTCATTGCCAAACTTATCACCTGAATAATTACAATATCGTGTAGATTCCTGACTATATGCTCCTATTCTATGACGTACAATTTCGTGTGTTACTCCTCTATCACAAACGAACTTCACAGTAATGGAACAATGCTCAAGAACAGACTCATGTCCTCTTTTAATAATACCGCGGAGAAACTTCTCATAACTATCATCGGTAATTTTATCCTCAGATTTATAACAAACGCGACCGATTTTTTCCAGTCGTTTCATAATTACTTTTCCAAGAATCATTGACATGGGCGTAACAAACTCAAAACTCGGTTCAATTATTTTCATCGAACTCCTCCATTTCACATAAAAATGCTACATTGCAAGCAAGATGCCACAAATGCGGTAACTTACTTTCTTCATCTACTCCATGTGGGTCATCAAGATACAGTAAAAAATGACGATAGGTCGCATTTTTAATTCTGTTAATATCAAGTGTCTTCCACCCATGCTCACCAGTTTCGGGATACTTAGCTAATCCATACATACGAACTTTAGCAATCGCCCAAAGTATCTTTCTTGGAACAAGTGTAAGTACTGCTTTTCCAGCATCGTGTTTATGAATATCATTCATCACTATCTCCGTCCTTTGCTGTCAACATATCGTCTGCAATCTGCGCCAATACTGCCCTATACTTCTTACTGTTCTTAATAGAATCAGCCACGGATTTAATCGCTCCTGCGATAATCTCGTCTTTATACTGCTCCATAACTTCTTTTACAATATCCTGACCGGTTGTACTGAGCGACATGTATCCGCTCCAACTGTCCTTTTTAAGAATTGCGCCGGTGACCTGCTCTTTCAACTTCTCTGTTACCTGTTTTGTAGCAGATTCCTCAATTCTTTTCTTAATAGCCTCATCGTCAATACCAATAGCAAACTGTACAATGTGTTCCATTATTTATCTCCTTTCTTATTAATAATCCTCATCAGATTGTTCTTTCTTGATGAACTTATCAAATACCTTTGCGTCAGGATCGAAGAAACTAAGGACAATTTCTGCGACAAAAACTCCGAGAAACGCTCCACAAAAGCCCCCCAAAAATGACATATTACCTCCAATATACAACTAATATACTCATAGATACTAATTAAAATGTTATCACCAAAATCGATTACTGTATGTGCCAATTTATTATGTTCATATAACACATTGCCTAACCACATTAACGTATGAAGTGATAAATAGATTAAACACATTTCAAGTAAAACAATGCTATATACAAATAACATTACTAAAATTAAATCAAGGGACTTTATGCCTGTACTCATCTTGTCACCCCTCTGCTTCAATGATGGTCGGCTGTTCTGACAATATGCTGTGCAAATCTCTGTATGTAATCGTTGTTGGAAAATTGTCACAATCATAAA
>OCTX012167670.1_pt1 | contig 41103 bp, 58 predicted proteins | sample 1539691 | NCBI WGS metagenome assembly OCTX01 (sample SAMN02144231, study PRJEB22623) | gut metagenome | biome: sheep rumen | host: Ovis aries | place: New Zealand
CCGGAACGAAGGATCATTACTTCGTGTATGACATCACGGACGACCGCGGGGATGACTGGGGAGACGATGATCCGGGTCATATCCATTACTGGGTGAGACTTAACTATTACTTCCCGCAGGGCGAGAATCAGACGTCCATGCGGAATAAAGTGAGAAACCTGCTGTACAAGGCAGGTTTTTCTTTTGCATCAATCACAAGCCTGTCCGATCCGGACAACGGCATGGACGGGCTTTCTTGGGAATGCGATATAGTCGCAGAAAGTGAGGAATAACATGGCGAAGATTGGCGTTAGAAAAATGTTCTACGCAAAGTGGACTGCAGACGACACCTATACCGATGGCGCGCAGTTCGGGAAGATCTCCACATTCAACTTCACGCCGACTACCTCCAGTGTGAAGGACTACGGCGATGATGTTGTCGCGGAGGTAGCAAATGAGATGAGCGGCGGCACGCTGTCCATCGAGGCGAATCAGCTGACCCTCGAGGAGAGAGCGTTCCTGCTCGGCCATACCTACAGCGCCGAGAACGGACTGGAGGTCAAGGCAGACGATCAGGCGCCGTATGTCGGTGTCGGTGCGATGTCCGTAGAGATGGCTTCCGGCGTGAAGCAGTATGTCGCGAAGTGGTACAAGAAGCTCATGTTCCGTGAGCCGAATGACGAAAATTCCACCAAGCAGGAGAACATCGCTTTCGCGCACACCACGATCGAGGCGGATGTCATTCCGCAGGATAGCAATTACAAGGTCAGCCACACCAAGCTGTTTACGACTGAGGCAGCTGCTCTCGCATGGCTGCAGGAGCAGGCCGGGATCAGCGCATGAGCAACCTGAGACCTGAAGGCGTGCCGGTCAACTTCGACGGAAGTGACCGGCGCTTCCTTTTTACCCTCCAGGTAATCGATGAGCTGCAGTATATGCATCCGGCGACCAGCATCTTCCGGATGATCGAGGAAGCTGGTAAAGACACGCTGGAGGGCCTGCTGTATCTGGTCGATATCGTCTATGCGCTGTGCGGAGGCGAACTGTCCAGGACGGACATCATGCATAGCCTGAAGACGAACACCCTGACAGGCGGGGGAAGCCTGCAGACGGTCCGTGCGGCGATCGATCTGGCACTTGTCGAGTCGATGCCGATCCCGGACGACAGGGATGAACCGGAGCGCGAAGACGAGAACTCCGGGATCATCGAAATACCTAAATTTCTGATTATAGCCATGACGCGGTTCCAGATGACTGAGGACGCGGCGTGGAATCTTACTTTGCGTAAGTTCAGCTTGCTGAACGATGCGTACATGACTATCAACGGAATGAAGAAGGCAGAAGACGACTATATGCCGTTGTCAATGCTGCCTTAGTGTACATAGGAGCGCAAATCATGCCGGTTAACAGCAATGAACTCAAAGCCAGTATCCGCCTCGATGGCGGCGCTCAGTTCAGAAAAGACATAGCCGGTGTCAACGCAGATCTGAAGCAGCTGGACGCCGAGTCCAAGAAGGTCACAGAAGAGTTTCGGGGGCAGGCGAACAGTATCGAAGCGCTCCGGGCGAAGCATGAGAACCTGACCAGGACTCTGGAAGCTGCAGAGCGGAAGGTTCAGATCTATGACAGCCGGATCAAATCCCTTGAACAACAGCAAAAGAGAATAGCGGACAGTACAGAGGAATATAGAGACCAGCTGAAAGAGGCGCAGTCTGCCCTGTCCAAGATGGATAAGGGAACAGATGCCTACGCAAAGCAGGAGAGGGCCGTAGAGGCACTGGCACGTAAGGTTCAGCTTGGAGAACAGAACCAGGCCAAGGCGACCAGTGAGATCGCGAAGTACAGGGTCGAACAGACCAAAGCTGAGACAGCGGTTGCAAAACTCAACCATGAACTGGACGATAACTCCAGGTATCTGAGTGAGGCAGAAAGGTCAGCGGACCAGTGCGCTGACTCGATCGATGAGTATGGCAGACGCACAAAACAGGCAGCAGATGAATCCCAGGGGCTTGGGGATGTAGCAAAGATCGCTCTTGGTAACATTGCTGCCGATGCGGCGCGAAAACTTGCAGATTCTGCCATGGATGCGGTCAGGGCACTTGTGGAGGCCGGGAGAGCTGCAGCTGCTTATGCAGATGAGATACTGGCAGCTTCGACGGTCACTGGGCTGTCTACAGACACCCTGCAGGAATATGCTTATGCAGCTGATCTGATCGACACAGATCTGGAAGATGTCGAGAAGGCGCTGGCCAGAAATGTTAAATCGATGTCCTCAGCACAGTCCGGATCCAAGGCGTACGCAGAGGCATATGAGAAGCTGGGCGTATCTGTAACGGACGCAAACGGGAACCTCAGAAGTTCAGAGGAAGTCTTCTGGGACTGCATCGATGCACTCGGAAAGGTCCAGAACGAGACCGAGGCCGACGCGATCGCTATGCAGATCTTCGGCAAGAGCGCCAGAGATCTTAACCCGCTGATCAATGTGGGATCAGAAGGATTCAGAAACTTCGCGGACGAAGCGCATGAAGCCGGAGCTGTGCTGAGCGGTGACACTCTCGATTCTCTCGGGAAGGTCGACGACTCGCTGCAGCGCCTTGAGTCACAGTTATCCGCATTTAAGAATGCAGCTGGAGCAGAGATCGCTCCGCTGCTGGGAGCGCTTGCGGATGGAGCAACAGCTCTGCTGAAGGCGATGACAGGCGCGTTCACGCCTCCGCCGAATACAGATCTCCAGAATTATCTGCAGCAGCTCAACAGCGACATTGAAGATACGAAGCAGCGTATCGACAACATCGGAAACATTGAGCTGAAGGCGGACACGAATATCGCTGACATCGAGGCGTATAGATCTGTTCTGGAGAAGGCGACAAAGGGAGAAGAACTTTCTTCGTTCGAGAAGTACAAGTTACAGATAGCGGTCCAGAAGCTGGGCGATGTCATCCCTGGCTTGCGAGATGCTTACGATGAAGAAACCGGAAGCATCAAACTCACCACAGAAGCCCTGCAGGAGAACATGAAGGCTGCTGAGCAGCAGATCAAGCTGCAGGCGTACACAGAGACGCTCGAGAGTGCTTACAGAGCACAGGCGGAAGCAGCGCTGGAGGCAGAGAGAGCGCAGAGTGCGTTCAATTCGGCAACAGAGGAGCTGACTAATACGCTTGGCTCAATGTCTGTCGATGAATTCATGCTTCTGAATCCGCAGCAGGCGGATGCAGCTGCCAGATCGATGGGCACGACGAAGGAGGCTATATACCTTCTGATCAAGGCTCAGTCTGACGCAGCTGATGCGGCTCAGAAAGCAGGGAAAGCTGAATCCGATGCGGCGAAGATCGTCGGTCAGACCGAAAACGCATATAAAAAGCTGACAGGATCGCTGTCAGAGAACAATAATGCTGCGAAGAAGTCGTCCAAGTCCCAGCAGGATGAAAACAAGGTCCTGCAGAAAGGGATCGAGCTCAACGGCGACTATATCAACCTGAATAAGCTCTCTGCACAGACGAAGGCAGAGACGGCGAAAGCCACAGAAGAAAACACAGCAGCCCTGGAGAAAGAGGCAGCTGTGACGGACCTGCTTGGCCAGGCGATACAGGGCGCAGCAGGATTTGCGAAAGAACACGCAGATGAAGTAAAAGGCCTGCTTAGTGATGTCGGCGACAAGACGATGGAGCTTGTCAACGAGAAGGTTAAGGTGGCAGCGGAGGCCGAGCGAGCCGCACTGGAGACTACCAGGCAGGCGTATGAAGAAAATTACAACTCGATAAAAAACACACTCGACCAGCGTCTGAGCCTGTGGGATGCGTTCAACGGCGGAGAAGATATCACGGTCGAGCAGATGATCGAGAACCTGCACAGCCAGACGGAAGGCATTACGCAGTACAAAGAAGAGATGGCTGCGGTCATCGCTGAGTACGGTGATGAACTCGGCCCGGATCTGATCAACACGCTGCAGTCAATGGGCACCGAAGCGGCGAACACATGGCACCACATGTTCGTTACCATGAGCCAGGACAATGCTCCGGAGCTGTTCGCAGAGATGGGGCAGCAGTGGGCGGAAGGCCTGAACCTGTCTGATCAGATCGCCAAGTACTGCGCAGGAAACCTGACAGCGTATCAGCTGGCGACCAATCAGCTCGGATCCACGAAGATCGAGTGGAGCGGGCTGCGCGAATCAGTCCAGGAGATGACTCCGGAACTGGACGCGGCCATCACGGCAGCGCAGGAAGCCGGAATTCAGATCCCGGATGGACTGGCAGAGGGGCTCCAGAATGGAGAAGTCACTGCGACGGATGCAGTAAACCTCCTGACAAGATCGATGCAGGGAACATTCCAGGGGCTGTATGAGATCGCAGAACAGTCCGGCGTGGAGATCCCGGAAGGCCTGTCCAAGGGCATGGAAGGATCCGCTGAGGAGTACGAGGCGGCAATCGGTCAGCTGACAGACGCATTGTCAAGCGCCGGTAATGAGGCCGGTACAGCGGCAGCAGAAGAGATCAGCACAGGCTTGTCGGATAATACTAGTTCTGTCGAGACTGCAGCAGAAGACACAGCAGGAGCCGCTGCAACCGCTGCAGACGGCAAGAAGTCCGAGTTCCAGACCGCCGGATCATCAGCCGGAGCGCAGTATGCAGCCGGTATGAGAGGGTCGAAAACACTGGCAGATGGGGCTGGCAGACAGATCGCTACGGCGGCCAAGTCGGGGGCGGATGCTCGTTCCGGTGCATTCCGAGATGTAGGATCGAACATGGCTGCGGCATTGGCTGCCGGTATCAGGGCAGGACAGAGCCAGGCGATAAACGCAGCCATAAACATGGCCGTGGAAGCATACAGACAGGCCAAGGCTGCCATCGGTCAGCACTCCCCGACCGGTATCTTCAAGGATGAGCTCGGTAAGAACATCCCGCTGGCAGTCGCTGCCGGTATCACAGAGAACACCGCACCGGCGCAGCAGGCGGCAGCATCCATGGCAAGGTCAACCTACAGCGCTGCAAGATACGCAGCCATGGCGGACGCAATGGATCAGCAGTCGACGGTCGCACCGTCACCGGTCGTGAATGTGGACACCTCACCGATCGCAAGGATGATCGGAGCAAATCCGAGCGGCGTGCAGGTCATCAACTACAACACGTTCAACGACGTAAAGGATCCGAAGGCGTTCGCGGATGAGTTCGCGGCAGAACTTACGCAGAGGTTAAGGAGCTAAGAGATGGCAGCTAAAACAACAAGGCCGTCCGGACTCGCTGTGTCGCGTTCCGGATGGACATATACCTTGAGCTGGAAACAGGGCGGATCCGATTACAAGGGCGGCCAGAAGATGGAGTACTCTATCAACTATGGCGCCTGGGTCAACTCCGGGATTGGCACTGATGCCACATCCTTCACGATCACTGACACGAATCATTCGATTTACAGGATAGACTTTAAGGTTCAGGGGAAAAAGAAAAACACAAGCAAGAAGAAGACCACATGGTCCGCATGGGTCTTCGGGGCATGGCAGGCAGCTGTTCCGGCAGCGCCTGTCGTTGAATACGACAACGGCGGGGTTAATTTAGGTACCTTCAAGTGGTCGTGCACGAATGACCAGACCAGCGCGGAGGTCTTTATCCGGACTGAGGTTCAGAAGTGCGTAGTACTCGGAAATTCAGCCCCGGCAGACTGGGGAGCCGTGTCCTATCAGGAAGCATCCGGCGCAGAAACGATCACAGAGGACACAGCACAGCTCACAACAGGGAACCTTGTAAGATGGTACCGCGCGAGGTCCTACGGGCCTGCGGGATGGTCAGCGTGGAGTGAGATCAACCACGCATACGGCGCACCCTATAGCCCGATTCTGGACGACGCATCAGCTGATACATACGGATCCTCATCGAGGATCATGGCAGCATGGCGCCTTTGGTACGAGCTGCTTCATCCGGTCGATCTGATCACTGTCCAGTACACGATCGGCACGCCGACGGATACGGCGCTCAGCGCGCCGAGCTCCGGCTGGAAGGATGCGATCGAGGTCAACCTTCGCGCTGTGGCAGACCGGGCAGTCGTGAATGTATCGGACGTCATATCAGAGGATGAGTGCATGTGGGTCCGTGTTGTTGCTGAACACGACTCACTGGAATCCTACTCGAATGAAAGGCCGGCGCAGGTCGGGCAGCTGAAGGCTCCGACTATAGTCAGCGCTGCGGATACCTCGACAGGGGTGGCCAATATTACGATCACTGAAGAAACTCAGTGTGACGTAGCCTGCACAGCGATCTTCTACAGATCTGAGGAGGACCCGTCCAACGACAGGATCGTGGCGATCCTGCCGAGAGGAACGACCACGGCGCAGGTGACGATCCCGGACATGGTAGGAGCACACACTACGTGCTTCGGCGCGTATGCATTCGTTGGATCCTACGACGGGACAACCATATATGCGACCAGGATGCGTTCAGGGATCGTGGTCGATTCAAATATCGCATCTGTACCTCCGGCAGGCGTGACGGTCACAGAAGGGCCAGAAGACGGCACCGTGCGGATCAGCTGGGAGTGGTCCTGGGCGGACGCCACAGAGGCGGAGATCACCTGGGCCGACAGCAGGAACGCATGGGAGTCGACAAAAGAACCGTCATCATACACGGTAGAAAACAAGCTGGCGAAGTCCTGGATAGTCGCAGACCTTGAGGTCGGAAAGCGGTGGTACTTCCGGGTAAGGCTGGTAGATGCGTCAGGAGATGACGATGTGCTCGGACCGTGGTCAGACATGCTGACATACGATCTGGCAAGCGTACCGGACAAGCCTGCGATCACGCTGAGCAAGAACGTGGTCAATGAAGGCGAAGTGATCACGGCACGGTGGGCGTTTAGTTCATCGGACGGGATCGCGCAGCAGTATGCAGAGATCTGTCTGGTCACATTCGACCAGGCGGGAAATCCGGTATACGGAGACGTGATTGCCCGTGCCGACGCAGGCCAGAGCGCAGAGATCGCACAGGACTGGACGGCAGGATCCATGTACTATCTCGCGGTCCGGGTGACTGCAGAGTCAGGGATCCAGAGCGACTGGTCAGAACCTGCGACCGTATACGTAACAGACCCGTGCAAGATCGATCTGCAGATTTCAAGCATATCTTTCGGTGGTCGTTATGATTATGTCCGCGAGACGTACGAAGATATGTATGAGGATGGCGAGTATGTCGCCAGCAGGTCGTCACATACGGAAGAACGAGTCAACGTCGAAGGCATGACATCGGAGCGATACGGGTATTATCTTCCGGGGCTGGTAACGACGGTTGAAACAACGACCGCTGGAAACCAGACGACCGTCAAACGGACAAAAACGCAGTACATCTTCAGCAAAGAACCGCATATACAGAAGCTGCCGATTACGGCGACGGTCACCGGCGCGGGAAGTGCAGGAACGACTACTGTATCGATCGTCCGTGCAGAAGACTGTCATATGGAGAGACCGGACGGCAAGACAGATGACGGGTACTCCGGAGAAGTGATCGCATCTAAGACCATTTTAGGAGAAGGTGAGATCTCGATAGGGCTGGAGGACCTGGTCGGAAGCCTGGATGACGGTGCCCTGTATTACATAGAAGGTAAGGTCGTAGACGTATACGGACAGTCAGACTCATTTAGATATCCGTTCAAAGTCGCCTGGACATTCAAAACAGGGCTTCCGGATGTAACAATCCAGATAGATAAGTATCAGCGGATCGCAATGATCACTCCGATCGCTCCTGCGGGGGCGCGGGAGGGATACAGCTGCGATATATACAGGCTGAGTGCGGATGAGCCGGAGCTGATCGTCAAGGACGGGCAGTATGGAAGTACATACGTAGATCCGTATCCCGGCTTTGGCCAGATGTGCGGTCACAGGATCGTAGCTAAGAATGAATATGGAGACAGCTCCACGGATACAGGATTTGCCTGGCTCGACACGGACGAAGACTATGGAGACATTCTGCCGGACAAGCGGATGGTCATCGATGTGGATGGACAGCAGATCGTGCTGCCTTATAACATCGAGCTGTCCAACTCCTGGAGGAAGGACTTCCAGAGGACGGTATATCTTGGAGGATCCGTACAGGGCGATTGGAATCCGGCAGTAACAAGAGACCTGTCTGCAAGGACGGTGCTTCTGCGAGGGAGAGATCTGGATCAGCAGATCGCCATGCGGGATCTTGCAGGATACGCGGGAATCGCACACATCCGCACGCCGGATGGATCATCGCTGACAGCGGATATACAGGTCAGAGAGACTATGGATTATAAGTCGAAAAGGGTGAGCTACTCGCTCGCGGTCCAGGCGATCGATCCGGAAGAACCGGACGGAGTAACACTGGAAGAGTGGGCAGAGGCGCACCCGATCGGAGAGTAAGGAGGCGTGATGGACTGGAATAAAGGTTTTTCTGCCTCATATGAGTTGAGAAAAGTGGACCCTGTATCCTGGATGGATGCAGGGCCTCTTGATTTGGTTTCCGGGTCCGTCAGCAGGTCAGACGGGGACCTGCAGGAGTCCGCAAGCCTGCAGATGAAAGAGAATCTGCAGGAATGCTGGATCAGAATATACCTGAAGGCAAGACAGAGCGGAAGCGGAGCGCGCGTGCCAATATTCACCGGACTTACATCGACGCCATCAAGGGACGTGGACGGGAACCGTACAGACTACCCGGTCACGTGCTATTCGGTTCTGAAGCCTGCAAAAGACGTCTTACCGCAGCCGGGGTTCTACGTACCGGCAGGAGCAGAAGGAGCGAGAGTGGCAGCACAGCTGCTCTCGGTCGGAGCTGCGCCGGTCAGTTTTGTGGATGACGGGCCGAAAATGATGGAGGCAATCGTAGCAGAGGACTCTGACACGAACCTGTCGATCGCACAGGCGATCGTTGAATCGATCGGATGGAGGATCCGGATCAGTGGAGATGGATCAATCTCAATCGAGCCAAGAGCAGTAGAGCAGGCTGTCGAGTTCGGGACTCTCGGATCGGACGCTGTCGAGACCAAGATAACAGACACACAGGACTGGTACAGTGTCCCAAATTGCTTCCGGGCGGCCACAGGCAGCCTGTATGCAGTCGCCCGCGACGATGATCCAGACAGCCCTCTGTCCACGGTTAACCGCAGGAAGGCAAGAGGCGGGAGCGGAGAAGTGTGGGCCAGCGAGGCAGGCGTCACGCTCGGCAGTATGGAGAGTCTTTCAGCGTACGCTCTGCGCAGACTGAAGGAGCTGCAGGCACCAGCAAGGACGCTGTCATATACACGGAGATTCTTCCCGGAAGTGACGATCGGAGACCTCATAGGGCTGCATTACCCTGCACAGCAGGTTGACGGAATCTTCCGGATCTCAAGACAGACGATCGCCCTGGAGTACGGAGCGAAGACACAGGAGGAGGTGACATATGAGCGCTATTGACGATCTCGCCGGACTCCTGAAGAAAGACCGCAGTGCGGGGAGCGACTACGTGGCGACGGTCACAAGGGTCAGCGGAAGCACGGCATATGTGCAGCTGACCGGTTCGGAGATCAACGATACACCGGTCGACATGTCGATCGCAGCGAAGCCGGGGGACAAGGTCAGAGTCCGGATCTCTAACGGGAGAGGACAGATTACCGGAAATGACACAGCGCCGCCCGGAAACCACGAAGAGCAGATCAAAAAGGTAGTACAGACCGGCACAGACCTCGACAAGAAGTTGAAGCTGCTTGAGGAGAAGATAAGCCATGCGAAGCTGGCGTCATACGTAGGGATGATCATTCATTCCACGACGTTGGAGACGGAAGACCAGGTGATCGCAAGATACGGAGGATCCTCGTGGATCCGGCATGAGGGTTACTTCCTTCGAGGGGTTTCATCGGGAGTAACACCCGATAGCGCTGCAGCAGACGGAGGCGAAGCTGCTCATACGCTCACCGCGGATGAGCTGCCGAGCCACACTCATACAAGCGACGCAGCCTATGCAAATTACGGAACCGGACCAAGCACCGGATCGGTGATGCTGTGGGGCGTCGGACAAGCCACAGTGGGATATACAGGCGGAGGACAGGCACACAATAACCTGCCACCGTTCAAGAATGTATTCATCTGGGAAAGAACAACATAAGGAGAGAAAAGCCATGGCGAATTTAACATTCGACTTTCTCCACCACTATCAGCGCGGAGAGAGGCGGGAAAGCGATCCCGCAAATGCGTACCAGTACGACGAAGGACACCTGATCGAAGCTGTCCTTCCGGAGACCGTGACGTCGGTAGAACTGCACTACTGGACACGCGGCATGGAAGAGGCTGAAGCATATACGCCGTCCAGCATCACTGCCAACGATGACGGAAGCTGCACGGTCCTCGGGAACATCCCGAACAAGTTCTTTGAGACGGACGGAGATCTTCGCGTGTATATCGTAGTTAACGATGCGGAGGCGTCCATCACAACATATGAAGGAAAGATCCATGTAGTCCACAGGGCGATGCCTGACGACTATGTCGACGAAGATCCAGATAACCCGGCAACCAGGATCCTGACCGAGGCCAGAGCAGCTGCGGCGACCGCCACGGCAGCAGCACAGACCGCACAGAATGTAGCGGACAGCATTCCGTCAGACTACTCCCAGATGTCCGAAGATGTAACTCAGTTAAAGGAAGATTATACGACCATCCTCGAATCCGTATACGTAACCGACACCGCATCTGGCTCAATCGCATCATTCCCAGATGGTGCGGACAACGTGCCTGTGAAGTCGCTGACGGTAGCAATCGAGCCTGTGCAGGATTTGCACGGACAGGAGAGTCCGTGGCCTGCAGGTGGGGGGAAGAACATATTTAATCCTGTTACATGGCTTGCACTTGGGTCAAACACTAGGTATTACACAGTATCAAGTGATGAAACTATAACCATCACTGCGAACGACACTAGTGGAGTAGCCGATAGGTTGTTTGATGTTGATCCCGGCGAATCGTATTCAATGTTATCAACTGGATTCAGTGAGATTAAAATCTTTAATAGCAATTCAGACTCGATTATTGGCCGTGTATCTGGAACTTTTACCGCACCTGCTGACGGAAAGATTGCGATTAAGTTTTATGCGTCTTCGTATCCGACAAGCGGAAAACTTATCATTGTAAAAAGTGGAGCAGTGCCAACCGCATGGAGTCCCTATGAGAACATCTGCCCCATCAGCGGACACTCGCAGGCTGTGGTTACGAGGACGGGGAAGAATCTGTTTGGAGGAACATACAATGAATTTTTCACGTTGCATTTTGAGTCAGACAAAACGGTTATTGTGAGCGCTGATTCAGTCGGTAGCGGTACACCTCAGATGGGGTTCTATGACGAAAACAAAGTGCAAATTGATTATTTGGGAATGAGTCCTGATGGTTCCTCTGTTAGCGGAAGAGTAGCAAAGGTTATTGAACTTCCGAAAGAATCGTATTATGTAAAGTTTATTGGTGCTGAATCAACACGATACATGATCGAGCTTGGCAACACAAATACTACATTTGAATCCTACGTTGGCAACACCTACGACATCACCTTCCCAACTGAAGCCGGAACGGTCTACGGCGGCACACTGGATGTGGGCACAGGCGTGCTGACGGTGGATAGGAAGTATCGTCTTCTAAACGGTGTTAATGGTGATGGGGTGACATATGCACAGAATGGACACACTGCAAACACCACAAGAGCATTTATCAGAATATCGGATAAAGCATACGGCGCAAACAACATGATTTCATCGTCTTTCTTCTGTCAGGCGTCAGGAGATAGTGTTGGAATTATGATTGGAAGAGCGGCAGGCAACGGTGTTGAGTTTTTCTTAAATCCTTCTGTTCCTGACACGGAAGAAGGTGTAAAAGCGTGGTTTGCAGAGAATCCGACAGATTTGGTTTATGAACTTGCCGAACCGCTCACCGTCCAGTTGACAGCGAACGAGATTTCAACCCTTCTGGGAACAAACAACATCTGGAGCGATGCAGGGACGGTCGATGTTGAATACAGAGCGGACACTAGGCTATACATAGAGAAACTCACCGCACCCACAGAGGATGACATGGTTGCTGACCACGCGATCTCAGCCAATACGTTCTTTATGATTGGCAACACTCTTTATCGTTCGACAACCGCTATCGCAAGCGGAGCAACCATCACGGTCGGAACAAATGCGACCAAACTGTCACTTTCTGACGCACTCAATGCACTTTCATAACGGAGGTATAAAACTATGAAATATGCAATTATCACTGTCATCAACGGCAACTACAAGATTCAGGCAGAGGGAATCACCGATCTGGCACAGGCAAAGGTGCAGTTCCATGGTCTTTGTCAGACTCTCTGGAATGCGCCGGATGTTGAAACCGCATACGTGATGCTGTCCGATGAACAGCTTGACGCAGTGGACGGATACAAGGAGTATATCCATCATGAACCACAGCCTGTGACGGAAGAGCCTGTGGAAGAGTGATCCTGCGATAAAAAGCAACTTGAAACGTAGCATCAATTATGCTAAAATGTAGACACAAACCGAAAGGAGAATGCTACATGAAGGATAAGATGCTACGTATTCGGGTTGATGAATCCTTTCTCGAAAAACTCGAATACCTACGCAAAATCAACGGTTGGCGAACCATAGCGGAAACCGTGCGGAAACTGATAGAGAAAGAGTGGAGAAAGGAGACACAGGATGATTCAGATTGATATAGAGACGCCAGAAAAATGCGGTGTATGTCCACTATTCCACGCAGAACAGCCGATGCACTGCCACATAGATACAAACACAATCAAAGAAGTCAACGCTATTGCGAATAGAGATTGCCCAACAAACGATAGTAATTACAATCGTGGGCTTCGCCGGATTAAGGAAGTCGGATACAAACTTTGTTGGCATGAAAAAGAAGTGATGTATTATCGCATGTGCATTGGGCTTTAACTAAGTATTACAACTGACATAAAGGGGTGGGAAAATATGAACCGCATAACAAAAACCGTTGGCGTCATTTTCTTTGGAGGATGGGCTTTGCTTGGTACAATATTTTATATCAAAGCTATTATTAATTTTATAACTTAAATAACACAATTAAGTTATTAACCAAATACAATAAAGGGCAATTTTAATGAGAAGCTGAGTTGACTTGCTGCGGTTCATTCGCTAAGATTTGGACATAAGAAACTAAATAAAAGGAGCCGCGCTCCTGACTCCAATCAAAGACGCGCGACTCCGGCCCGTAGGCAAGGTCATCGTACCATGCCTGCTTTGAGATGTCAAAGGAGGTTTTTTTATGTCCAAAGATTACCGCATGAGCTTTATCCAGGGAGTCGAAGAAGCACTTACCAGCAGATACGATCCGGAAGAGATCGCACTGATCTCCAACATCGTGATCAAGGCTCTGTCAGAGTATGAGATCACGGAACGCTGCACTGATCTGGTGCCACAGGATGATATCAACGAGAAGCTGATACGCAGGTACCAGGCCTGCCTGCTGGTAGATGGCAAGAGTAAGAAAACAGCATACCAGTACACCCGGACGGCCAGGAAGCTGTCCGATCTGATCCGGAAGCCGTTCCCGGAGATGGGGGCATATGACGTCCGCTTCTTCCTGGCGATCGAGAAGGAGCGCGGACTGTCGAACAGTTCCCTGGAGAACACTCGGGCAAACCTATCTGCGTTCTTCCAGTGGCTGACAGATGACGAGGTGATCCCGAAGAATCCGGTCTCCAAGATCAAACCGATCAAGTGCCCGAAGGAAGTGAAAGAAGCATTCAGCGATGTGGAACTGGATGCACTCCGCGGCTCCTGCCGGACGATCAAGGAGAGGGCGCTGGTCGAGATGCTGGTATCAACCGGCATTAGAGTCTCGGAGCTGGCAACGATGGAAGTGAAGGATGTGGACCTGGACACGCTGGCAGTCCATGTGGTACATGGAAAAGGCTCGAAAGAGCGGATCACCTATACGACAGCCGTGGCAGCGAAGCACCTGATCTCATATCTTAAGCAGCGGAAAGAAGATGGACCGGCGCTTTTCTATAATAAGAACCACAAACCGCTCGGATCGGACGGGATCAGACACATCCTTAACACGATCGCGAAGCGGGCCGGAGTTACCAACGTACATCCGCACAGGTTCCGCAGGACCTTTGCTACGAATCTGGCAAGGCGCGGAATGGAGATACAGGAGATCCAGCAGCTCCTCGGGCATACGAACATAAACACCACGATGGTATATGTCCGGACAGATGACTCAAGGGTCAAGGCGTCATATCAGAAGTTCACAGCATAAGTAGTATTAAGTAGCAATAAGTAGTATTGAGTAGGCACCTCACAGCGAGGTGCCTTTTTTAATGAAAGCGAGGTACTTGCCATGGAAAACATCACTCAGGAGATTCAGTTTACGCATCGGTATTGGATTCTGCTCTTGCCTCTGATCCTCATGACAGCCGACATTGTGACCGGCTGGATCCAGGCGACAATTAATAACACATGGGACTCAACCAAAATGAGGACGGGCCTGTTCAGAAAATCGGGAGAGATGATGGTCATCGTGATCGCATACGTTATATCCGTTGCGATCGCACTCCCGGTCGACATCCCTGCATGGATCGCTGTGTATATCTGCATCATGGAAGTGATTTCCGTGTGCGAAAACCTGGATCAGGCGGGCATCCCTATGCCGGTGTGGATTACTCGCAAGCTGAAAAAGGTCGCCCACGATCTGTCCAGCGGTGATGATGAGGAAGATCCGGACGCGAAGTACTGGGATGACGATGAGGACGATACCACTGAGGAGAGATAATGGATCATACGAATGATAGATACCTCTATGCCCTTAAGTATATGAACACCACGATCAAGGCCGACAATGCTGCCGGTCATCAGTGGCGCTATTGCAATGTGACAAGCAAGAAGGCCAGAACCTTCCCAGGAGCTCGTAGCCTGGGAAAATACCTCATCAACTGCGTGGATGGTGTACAGTGGGCTGCTAAGATCGCCGGTGTACCGTCATCGGCGCTGGCCTGGTACTGCCAGAATGGAAAGATAGTCTGGTGCGGAGCTGACGCGAAGGCAAACGCGAAAAAGTATTTCCGGATCATCCGTGTCGGAAATAGAACAGTGAAGCAGCTGAAGGCTGAAGGGACATTGCTGCCGGGAGACATCATCGGCTATATGTCGATGAGTCACACGAACTGCTACTACGGCAACGGTAAGTCCTTTGACTCCGGTCATGCTTTTGCTTCTGGATCTGGAGAAGGAGCAAAGATCCGGAAGGTAATCGGATCGCTACGATATGGCAGCATGAAGGTATCATACATCCTGCGCTTGAAGGACCGGACACAGTACCGCGTCCAGTGCGGGGCATTCACTAACATGGGAGTGCTGCAGAACATCGAGCAGTCACTGAACCGGTCAGGGTTCAAGACTGTGCGTATTCAGGAAGATGGGTTGGTTAAACTGCAGGCCGGGCTTTTTGAGTCCGAGGCAAACGCCAGGGCGCTGATGAATCGGATCCGATCTAAGGGATACTCGGCAATCATAAAGGAGATCTGACAATGAATCCTTGCAAAACTAAACAGGAATACCTTGACCAGGTGATAGAACCCGCTCGGCGAGTCTGTAAGAGATACGGATATCTGCCGAGCGTTCTTATTGCCCAGGCGTGCCTGGAGAACGGATACGGCATGGCCAAAGACTGCTACAGCCTGATCGCGGTCAACAACATGGTCGGGCAGAAGAGCGAGCTGCTGAACAAGAGCTGGACGGACATAGGGCTGTCCGTCTGGCCAGGCAGGAGCATCACGAAGAATACGCCGGAGCAGTACGGAAACCGGATCGTGCGGATCGACGACCAGTTCCGCGTGTTTGACTCGATCGAACAGTCCTTGGCTGACTTCCTGCTCTTCCTGACTTACGGATCCAACCACGGCCCCGGGGGAGCTCCGAAGTACGGCGGCGAAGTCCTGGCGCTGAAGGATCCTGCGACGCTGATCCGGGCTGTTGGTGCCCGCGGATACGCCACAGGGCAGACCTACCCGGCATCCGTCATGCGGATCGTGCGGGAACATAACTTAACGCAGTACGACGACCTGACACACGTGGATCCGACAGACCAGATCCCGCCAGCACTGCAGAAAGGAGACGGAGTGAACAGCTCACTTGTTTCATATACCAAATTATCACCGTGCAATTCCGGGAAGCGGACAATGCCGATCGACAGGATCACGCCGCACTGCGTTGTGGGGCAGCTGTCTGTAGAAACGATCGGGGCCTGCTTTGATCATGCCTCAGCACAGGCTTCCTGCAACTACGGCATCGGCAGAGACGGGCGCGTGATGCTGTGCGTCCCGGAAGACTGCCGCAGCTGGTGCTCCAGCTCCTCCGCGAACGACCAGCGGGCCGTCACGATCGAGTGCGCCAGCAATAAGTTCCATCCGTATGCGTTCAACGATACGGTGTACGCCCGGCTGATCGACCTGTGCGTGGACATCTGCCGCAGGAACGGCAAGACCAGGCTGATCTGGTTCGGCAATAAGGAAAAGACGCTGAACTACAGGCCGGCGAAGGACGAGATGATCCTGACGGTACATCGGTGGTTCGCTAACAAGGCGTGCCCGGGCGACTGGCTCATGGCAAGGATGGAAAACCTCGCCTTGAAGGTGACGCAGGCGCTGGGCGGTGCCCAGGAGCCGTCCGGGACGGATGAGACCGCTGGAGTGCGGAAGATCTACAGGGTGCAGGTCGGTGCCTATTCTAATAAGAAGAACGCCGAGAAGAAGCTGCGGCAGATCAGCGCGACAGGGACGGATTGCTTCATCACGGACATGCAGGAAGGATACTACAGAGTCCAGTGCGGGGCATACTCGATCCGGGGCAACGCAGAGCAGAAAGTGGCAGAGCTCCACAGCATGGGCTTCGATGCGATTATTAAAGAATATACGATGTGATAAGAAGGGCGGGGGAGCGATCCTCCGCACTTTTTTTAGTCACTATTTTAGTCACTATTTAAAACCAAAATAGGCAAAAATGCACCTAAAGAGGCAAAATTAACGCAGGCGCAGGACAAACGAAAAACCGCACGGTTGACACGTTTCTCGGGATTTTGTGTCAACCATGCGGTTTCTGCAATTTCTGCCGGTGGTGGGACTCGAACCCACACGATACAGCGCGGGAACCCGCATAAATACTGGATTCTTAAAAAGTTCAGGTCACTATTTTAGTCACTATTTTGCGAGGGACTGAGAGAAGTGGCTGTTTATCTTCTCATTCATAGCAATCTCGACATCGGACAGCGTATCTCTGTATACGCGCTTCATGACATGGTCTGTCTTCCAACCGCCTCGATGCATTATGTACTGATCCGGGATCCCGATCGCATGAAGAATCGAGGCAGAGTAGTGCCGGAGATCGTGCAACCGGAAGTGAGGCAGCCCTGCTTTGTTCCTGGCTCTCGTGAAACGATCGGAGAGGGCAGCAGGCGTCACACCATCGATAACGAATCCAAAGCCATGGCCGATGGCCTTGACGACCTCAGGCGGATAGATGATCGTCCTGTACGAGGCGTCCGTCTTGGGCATCTCTTTATACACCCACTTCTTATTATCGTTCCGGATACAGGAACGTCTGATCGTGATCGCGTTTTCATTCTGGTTAATGTCCTCATATTTAACAGAACACGCCTCAGATCTTCGGACAGGCCCGAACACGCACAGCAGGACCATGATATACAGCTTCCGGTCCTTTTTAATCGTATCCATGAGTTCCTCGACTTCTGCTGTGATAGGTGTGTACAGCTCCGGCCGGGTACGGGCGGGAAGGGTGACAGCAAACTTCCGCTCAGGGAGGAACATCTGCAGCGTAGCTGACAGGAGACCGTAGATATTCCCGACAGTCTTTGCCTTTACGTCAAGATCAGATATGAAGCGCTGGATGGAGATGCTGTCCAGATCGACCAGCCGGATCGCTCCGAACCGCGTCTCCGCATAATGTGTGCGGTATATGCTCATGTATGACCGATGCGTAGATGGAGAGATTACCGGCTCTTTGGAGTCGACATATTTAAGCACAGCTTCACCGACAGTCAGATCAGAGAGCTGCGGACCCTCTTTATATTCGACAGCCATCCGCTCGGCCTCACGCTTCGTATCAGCTGTGAAGGTCTTCTGGTGGATCCTACCGGTACTATCCTTGTAATCATAGATCGTGCAGCGCCATTTCCCGGACGCTGTCTTTTTTGCTTTAGGCATAAGCAGGGTCCTCCTTAGATGGAGTCATCTGAGAAGACGTCATAGTCGTCTGTCTGCTCTGTGTAATCCGGAGAATAATAGAAGATGGTCGTAGACACCTGATAATCCTCTCCAGACATATCGATCTCAATTCTGGAACCGTCTTCCGCTTTCCAGTCGGCAAAGTAGGACAGTTCACCAGATGCAAGGGCAACACCTTCCAAACCCGGAGTATCCTGGAACGTGCTGCCCTTTTTCCAGGAGCTACCGGAGGAGAGGGGCTTCCCGTACTTCTTTTTGTATGTGTCCAAAAGCTTGTTATAGTCGCTGATATACTGATCCACATCGACATGAGGCTCTGCCAACGCGTAAGCGCCACGCTCCAGCTCAAGGGTGTTACTGTCAAGGTAGAAAACGGCAACGGCACTAAGACCGGCGACCTGGACATTTTTTAAGGCGTAATAGGTCGCGCCAACCTCGTAGTCATCCTCTGACATGTCAGCGTTTGTTTCTGACGCAATGATGTCGGTCATGCCGCATCCCCAGTCAAGGCCACGGAACTTGTATGTGTCTGTAATGAAGTCACCCATAGTCGGAATGGCCAGTGAAAAGGTTAACAATGCTGTAGTGACAAGATATCTGTATTTCATGATACTTTTCCTCCCTTCCTGTGTGCTTCGGCCTCAATGGCCTGTACTCCATATTTTTCAACTCTTTCAAAATCATTGTTACGGATATGTCGGATAGCATGCCAGAAGGCATCCGTCTGACTGCCGTCATCCAGGCTACCGTTGATCAGGACGGTGTAGGTCCCGTCAGGATTCGGACAGACCATCTCTCTTGCCCCGTCCGGCATATCGTCATTAAGGTACACAAAAATATCATCAAGCAGGATCATCAGAGTCTAACCTTTCCGACTTTCGTTTAAGCGCGAGGGCCATGCTATACATCGCCTGTAGGTCCTCCGGATCCATATTGCGCTGGATGTCAAACAGCGCACGGAGATTAGGATTCGTTGCCATGTCTTCAGCTATATGAGCTGTCGCTTCGTCTGTGTAATAACCAGGGTGTTGATGATCATCAACAGTTTCATCCCCAAGAACCCTGGTCAAATCAATTCCAAGATAGTTGGCAATCGCCTTAGCTCTATCGTAGGGAATTTTGCGTAGCTTCTTCGGATTCAGGTATCCGTTGGAAAAACCAAGGGACTTCTCGAGTTGTGCAACACTGATAGCACGTTTCTTGCATTCCTCTCTTACATAATCCACACCTGTAATCATTCTGGCCACCTCTTAGGAAATATTCTATTTTGTTGTTGACACACTAGAAATAATCCTATATAATGACCGTGTCTTAGGAAATATCCTAATAAAAGCCACGATATAGGCGGACTTCTAATATGCAAGTTATGGGGGTAATTTCTATATTAGAACAATTTCTATACCGTGTCAATTATATCAGGATATTTCCTACATAAGAATTAAAAAAAGAAAGGGGGACATAAATGATCTACGCAAAGATCGTAAAGTATTGTGCCGACAAGGCTATGAGCATCATGGCTTTCGAGAAAATGTGTGATCTCAGCAACGGAACTGTCGGAAAGTGGAAAGACGAAAAGCTGAACCCTTCCTATGAATCCATCAGGAAGATTGTTAACGCCACGGGCATCCCGTTCGATGAGTGGACAAAAGAAGAGTAAACAAGAATCCGTAAAAAGAATAAGAAGGAGAGAAAATGTTAAGTATTGTTTTGCTCGTAATCGGAATTGGAATATGTTTGCTGAGCATCTTTTTGAATGATGAAGGAAAGAAAGCGATTCCCGGAATAGCAGCAGGCATAGCAGTGGCAATAACAGCAGGGGCCATATCGTTCGTTCCGACAGGATATGTAGGCATCAGAACGAAATTTGGTCAGATATCAGAAAAACCGGCAAAGAGCGGAATTAGCTGGCACGTTCCGTTCGTCGAGCAGGTTCATGCAGTGAATTGTAAGCAGCAGGAGATCGATTTCAAAGATCTTAAGATTTGGTCAGAAACATCTGAACGAACAGAACTCTACTGCCAGAATGTGGTAGTCGATTACCAGATCAATGCGGAATATGCCGCCTGGATTTGGTCGAATGTAGAGGAGTGGGATAAGTATCTTGTCAAACAGACGTCTGTCGAGTCGGGCATAAAAGCTGCGACAAAGCTCTATAGCGATACAGAGGTAACGGATCGAACAAAGATAGAAGGATCCGCAAAGGAATGTATCCAAAAATCCCTGAATGAAAAATACAAGAACCAGATAGTGAATATTGTTTCAGTTACAATCGGGAACATTAATTTTTCCGATGCATATAACGAAGCGATCGAGAAGAAGGCTCAGGCCAAACTGGCAGCCGAAACGGCAGAATACCAGAATAAGCAGGTAACGCAGCAGGTTAAAGCAGAGGCAGAACAGAAGAAGATCCAGGCACAGGCCGAGGCCGACGCAAAGAAGATCCAGGCAGAAGGAGATGCTGAAGCGACAAGAATCAGGGCGGTAGCGGAAGCTGAAGCGAATGAGCAGATCGCTAAGTCGTTGACGCCAGATCTTATCGAACTCGAAAAGGTCAAGAAATGGAATGGCGAGCTTCCAATGCTCCAGGGAACAGCGCAACCGATACTGGATTTATCGAGCGATAAAGGACAGATCAACGAAGAGCCAAGCAGTGAAGGGAGGCAGCAGGCACCGTGATAAGAAAGATCATCTTTTACATAAAAGAATGGTCCGTCCCGGTCATCAGCGGGATAGCAGGTGGAGTAATAGGGACAGTCATAGCAAGGACATTATTAGGTTTGTAATAACCGCCGAAGCTACGCCGATAATCACAGGAATGATGATCATGGTAACGACATACAGGAAGGAACGGCAGACATGAACACGATAAAGCCGGAAGAAAGAATTAAGAGAAGGGTTGGCATTTTGCTCGACTGTGCCAACCTGATGGAAGTCAGCAGGCGGACAGGCATACCGAGGACGACGCTCCGGAACTGGCAGAAGGAGCCGCTCCGGATCAAGGCGCTGGACCTCGAGAAGCTGGAAGATCTGCTGGGAAAAGGGAAAGAGCGTTATAGAGGGGAACCTAAGGGGAGGAGATAACAATGGCAAGAATAATGAATAAGGGGAAAGCAGCAATATTCACGATCTGGTTCATATCACTGATCCAGACAAACGCACAGCCACAGCTGTGGCAGGTGGCCATGATCGGGATCATGTTCTATGAGATAGTCTTCCAGGGGCTGGAGACATGGCGCCGGGAGACCGGGAGAAAGAAAAGACGCCACAATGTTGCAGCAGGCGTGGAAGACATGCGGAGAGTTGAAAACGAGAGGATCTACTGGCTGAAGAGAGGAGCCTGAAGGGCGAAGCCGTAGGCCGGGAAAGAAGGAGGAGACATGAAGGCAGCACTGATCCTGATGGCGGTCACACTGGCCGGAGCTGGCACGATCGAGACGGAGGCAGAGAAGCCATACACCGACGAGGACCTGTACGTGCTCTCGCACATCATAAGTGCGGAGGCGGGCAACTGTCAGGAAGAGATGATGATCGGAGTCGGTTCCGTAGTATTGAATCGCGTAGAGAGCGACGAGTTCCCTGACACGATCTATGAGGTGGTTTTCCAGACAGACCCTTCATTGCAGTACGGACCGATTGAAGATGGCAGCTATTACGACGAACCGACGCCGAAAGCTGTAGAGGTGGCGGAAATGCTCTTGGAGGAGGGTAGTCAATACCCAGCGTGGGTGATCTACCAGAGCAATGAAAGGCTGGGAAAGGTCTACAAAGAACTTGATCCTCCGCCTGGAATCGGATCCAGAATGTACTTCTGCTATTAAGGAGGGTATGGAAGATGAAGAACACATTGGCAGATCTGAATAATGTCCTGTTCGAACAGCTGGAACGCCTGAATGATGATGACATGACAGACGAGCAGCTGAAGGTACAGCTGCAGAAAACGGATCAGATCGTTAAGGTTTCTGAAATGATCATCTCGAACGGAGAACTCGCGTTCCGTGCGATCCAGCACAGGGACAAATACTACGGCAAAGGGGAAAAGAGCCTGCCGCCGATGTTGGAAGGTGACTGGGAATGATCTGGAAATACCCGCAGGAGGTGTATGAGTTCGTTCGGGAAAACGCTCCAGAGATGTGGGATCAGGAGCTCGCGGAAGAGTGCAACAAGGCACTCGGGACCAATTTCAACGCCTCACGCATGAAATGCTTCAGAAATAACCATGGGATATTGGGCTGCAAGAAAAAATGGAGCAAGGAAGAATACTTCAGAAGGACCACCAGATATCCGCAGGGTATGTACGAATACATCCGGGATAACTCCTGGGGCGTCAGCTCCAAAGAGATGGCAGAAAGGGTAAACGAAAAGTTTGGGACAAAGTTCTCAACATCCACGATGAAGCAGTTCCGCCAGCGCCATGGGATCAAGTCAGGAGTGACCGGTTGGTACCGGAAAGGAAATTCTCCGGGCAATAAAGGAAAGAAGCTGGAGGAATATGTAAAGGATCCAACCCGATTGGAGGAGATCAGGGCGCGCATGGCCCAGACACAGTTCAAAAAAGGTGATCGCCCGTCCAATGAGCTTCCGGTTGGAAGCATAGTCGTCAATTCAGACGGATACAAGCTCCGGAAGAAATCAATGACCGGAGGACAGTGGGACCGCTGGGAAGCACTACACAGAGCTGTATGGGAGGAGCATCACGGGCCGATCCCAGAGGGGAAGGTTGTCACATTCAAGGACGGAAACAAGCTGAACTGCTCGATAGACAACCTGATGCTGGTTACCAGGGGCGAGATACAAGTGATGATCAATAAAGGATACCTCAGATTTGAAGATCCGGAGCTGACGGAAGCAGCGTTCAACATGGTACGGCTGCAGATCCAGGCGAAAAAGAAGCGGAAAGAAGCCAGGAATAAGAAATGAACTCATCACCTCTGGTGACTCCGGGCAAATGGTCACCAGAAGGTTAGAGCGGAGCTTTGCTGCAGCTGGAGCTCATATAAGAACTGCAGCAGTGTGCGTGGGGCGGCATCCGCGCACACTCACCGAGACGCTTTGGAAGATCTGCATTATTTGGAACCCCATATAACCCATATAATTCTCCCTCCTGGCCAGCAGATGAAGGTTCGAACCCTTCCGTCTCGATTCCAGACCGACAGCGGTCGCATCATAGCGCAGATCAGGATGAAACGATATATGCCTGATCGCCGGTCGGACCGACGCGCCGGAATAATTAAGCATCGGGTGTATAAAGCATGGACACCCTGGTCGTGGCGGCACAGCGCGAGGTGCCTTGAGGATCCCGATATCCACGGCTGGGGTGATCCGATTAATAAGGAAAGGAGACGAATGACAAAAATTAACTGTACCTTCGCGAAGTTCAAAGCATGGAGCGGAGGCAATCTGGTATACGTATGCCGGAATTCGGGATCCATATCACATGATCAGGATACATCCGAAGCAATCTGCATGGGATGTATGGACCGGATCCCGTTGCAGCTGCGTCTGCCAGCAATAATCAGGAAAGGAAACGCAGACCAGCAGCTGACGATCAACGAGTGGGCAGGAGACGAGGAGATCGCTTAAGAGAAGCGATTAAGAAAGGAAGGCAAGCAGATGAAGAAGATGAGAGTAAGAGTAACTCTGACGGAAGAAATGCTGGGAACAGCTTCAAACAATCCGAACATTCACTCGGAGTTCATAGCATCCAAGGCTCCGGATGCACAGAGCAGGGCTGAAGAGATCGCGTCGATCGGAGCTGAGGCTGAGATGGAGAAAGCGATGACGGTATTCCCCAGGAACGAAAAGGGAGAGCCGATTGTGTGGGACTATCAGCTGAAGGGGTTCATGAAGGACGCCTGCGGGATGCTGAGAAAGATCAAGGACAAAGAGTCCTCTAAGCTGAAAGCATATAAGAAGGAGATAGACGGGCTGATCTTCATAGAGGAGAGACAGATCCCGATCGTACTCGCAGGCGATATCGGCGACTGCCAGCGTCCGCTCCGGGCACAGACGATGCAGGGCGAGCGCGTAACCCTGGCGAATTCGGAGACGATCCCGGAAGGATCCATACTGGAATTCACGGTAGTCTGCTTCGATGACAAGGATATGAAGCTTGTCTGCGAATGGCTTGACTATGGCGTATGGCGCGGCCTTGGACAGTGGAGAAACTCAGGGAAAGGGAAATTCACCTGGGAGAAGCTGTCGGAAGAGACAGTAAAAGGTTAAAAGGCAAGGGAATAGCCAAGAGGATCATAGGTTGGCTAAGGCGTTGATAAGCACAGCATAGCAAAGAAACGGCAAGGAAGGGGATAGCAACGAAAAGGCAAAGCAGTGAAAGGTGAGGCAATGGAATTGCACAACAATGAGGTGTGAAGGAGATGGACAGCATAGCCGCGATATGAGAAGGCATTGAAGTGAACTGCCAAGAATTGTACAGCCACGGAAAAGCAGAGATGGGAAAAGAGATGGCGCAGCTTAGATCAGAGAAGGCATAGCCGTGATCAGCATTGAGATGGAAAAGCAATACATTGAGAAGGAATTGCTCTGTGTAGAACTGAGAAGGCGGTGAACGGCATCGCATCGAAAAGGCATGGCAAGGAATGGCATTGATATGAAACGGCAAAGTGAAGCATGGTCAGGCTGAGATAGGGAATAGCAGAGCATGCACAGCGATGGCATAGAGCGGAAATGCTGGGAGATGGCGTAGCTGTGAAATGACAAGCAACGGAATAGCATAGGACGGCAAAGGACGGCATCGTTAAGAGAAGGCTCAGCAATGAATAGAAAAGCAGCGGAATCGATCTGGACGGAACTGCATAAGAATGGAAAGGCAAAACAGGGCAAAGGAAAGGCATAACATTGAGACGCTGTGGAATGGAGAGACAATTCACAGAAACGGAGCGGCAAAGCATAGCCCCGAGGGGAAATAGCTAGGAACAGAAACGATCTTCTGGGCGATGGAATAGCAGCGATTGAACAGCGGTGCGGTGGAATAGCTGGGAACAGAATAGCACAGAATGGATACGGATGGGCAGAGACATGGAATGCAGCGAGAAGCTTGGTCATGAATAGCGATGGATAAGCAGAGAAAGAATAGGCCAGAGCGCAGAGAAACATCCGGCTGTATAGGAAGGCCGGATGTTTCAACGGTTACTTATTCACTTCATTAATATAGTAACTCGACGCGCCGGAAAAGTTAATAAGTCGGGAGGCACAGCCTCCGTAATGACTCGATTATACGATTAAAGTTAGGACCGGTTCCACGTATGAGTTACTGTAAAAAGCTATATCGGATAGGGAATGTAATAGATGTAAGTGAGTACCACACAGCAAGGTATGGAGCTCCGGGGCAGAAGAGGCAGAAAAAGGATAAGGCCACTCCGGAGGAAATGGAGAAGGCGAACCAGAGAACGAAGACGCGGAAAGCGTGGCATAAGATCCTGGCGAACTTCACCAAGGGGGACTACTACATCACACTGACCTACAGGCCGGCAGCCAGACCGGAAGACATGCAGCAAGCGAAAAGAGATTTCGGGGCATTCATGAGGATCGTCAGACGGGAGTACAGAAAAAGGGGCTCGGATGTGAAATGGATCCGGAACATAGAAGTCGGATCCAGAGGAGCATGGCACGTGCACATGATCATCAACGCGATCAGAGGCGGGCTGGATATCATTGCCAATGCCTGGAAGCATGGATGGATCAAGTCAGAGGGGATGTACGAAGACGGCAGATACAAGAAGCTCGCGTCATACATCACCAAGGGCCCGCGCACAGATCAGCGCCTGAAGGAGTCAAATTATTCATCATCGAGGAATCTGATCACGCCGGTCCCGCAGGTAAAGCACTATCTGCACTACAAGACCTGGAGAACGATCCGGATCCCGAAAGGATATCACCTGGAAGGAGAGGTAGAAGAAGGCATCAATCCGTGGACGGGATATCAGTTCCGGAACTACATGCTGGTAAAGGATGGGTATGAAAGTAGATTGCTATGTTGAACAGAGCTCCAGGGCCTTCAGGAAAAAGCTCAGGGGGATCGGATATGTGCTCCAGTGCACGATCAATAGTGTGCCGTTCACTATTACCGGGATGTCGGCTATTGATGCGACTGAGCATGCAGCTGAACTGACAGCGATCGTGACCGCTCTGGACCGGATGACAAAACCGGCAGACATCACGATCCACACGGCGGACTCTTATATCCGGATGACCTTCAACACGATCAGCAAATTGGCGGAAGAAGGCTTTACGAAGGCGAATGGATCGCCGATGAATAACCAGGCGCTGTGGATAAAGTTTCACGAATATTCAAAGTTGCACAACATTGATGTGATCACAGGATCACATGAGTATTCCAGCTGGATCCGGACGGAGATCGAGCGGAGAGGGCTGGGAGGAAAGGAGCAAAATGACATTCAAGAATGACAAAGAACGCGGGGAGTTCCTCGACAACTACGCCAACGAGAAGAACGGCTGGTACCTCTGGAAGGAGGATAAAGACATCGGCCGGATGATGTGGCGCCGGGACCTTCCGGGCTGCTCGCTGGTCGTCGAAGAACAGCAGATCACGTACAGGTGGCCGGAGGAGAACGTAGACTGGGGCGTACTGCACTGGTACGTGGTCGAAGACTGGAACAAGCCGTTCGCGGACAGTCTGGCCTCCCGCTCCCAGGCACTGAAGAAGCTCAAGGAATACAGAGGGAGGAGTATCTGATGTTCATTAAGGCGAGCAAGTTTGAGAAGCTGATAAAGACAGCATACAAGGACAGCAGGCTCCATGTCGGAAATGATGGAGTCAACTTCCTTGCAGCAGGTGCAGGCTGGTCCATGGCCATGAGGGAAGATCTCATGCCGAAGGAACTGAAAGCTGCAGTGATCAAATATGTCGGACGCATGCCGTGCCCGGGAGAATATTTCCTGGCTCTGGAGGATGGCGACCAGACAGAAGTCCCTGGTGCCTTCATCGGTAAGGTAGACACAAGAGATATGCCATACGCGGAGGCAACGCGCCTGGTATATATGCGCGAAGGCATGCTGCTCAACATCTTCCAGGCTGCCACGGAGAATAGGACATTCATGGTCCAGGCGCAGCTGGTGGATCTGATCGATGAGTCTGTAATCGACACGTGGGATGGCGAACTGAGGATAACCGGACCATACATGGACATCCGAACCCGGCAGATAATAGTCCAGAATGACAGGATGCAGCTGCGCCTGTTTATGGCGATCCCGGAGGACGCAGAGGTAGAGATGCTCAGATATCTGGCAGGGACAGACCTGAATTCCTATGGCGAAGAAGAAAAGGCATAAAGGCAGCATACTGCAGCAGGACCGGTACTGCTATCTGTGTGACCTGCTGGACCAGAAATACATGGCCCGCGGGCTCCAGGAGCACCACATTTTCGGAGGCCCAAACAGATCAGTCTCAGAAGCCGAAGGCCTGAAGTGCTGGCTGTGCATAAAGCATCACACCCAGGGACCGGAAGCAGTGCATAACAACATCCGCAATATGCGGATCCTGCAGCAGCAGGCGCAGCAGGCGTATGAAAAGACACATACGCGGGAGGAGTTCGTCCGGCTGATCGGGCGGAACTACATGATCAAGTGAATTACCTGGAAGGTAATCCAAGATACATCACACAGCCGGAGGGGATGGTCTCACCGGCAGAGAGGGTGCTGCTCCGAGTGCTTCCGCGCAAACAATATGCAAAGGATCCGACGCGGCGGATCCGGAAGGGAGGGCGAATGAATGCAGCACTTCAACAATCTGTACTATCTGGACAAAGTGGACATGGATATTCTTGACAAGCTGTATACAAACGCCAGAGCGACCATAAAGGAGATCGCGACGGACGTAGGCCGGAGCCGGGTATCAGTCTACAGAAAGATCAAAAACATGGAAAAGGCCGGAGTGATCGAGGGCTATACAGTAAAGGTCGACTGGAACAAGATCGGCAATAACAGATAACAGCAGGCAAGCGCCTGTTTATCCGTGCCAGCAACTAAAACTCAATACGTTACGCAACAAGAATTCATCTGGCGCAGAACAAAAAAAGTAAGCATTTTAATAAAACCGCCCGAGGCACGGCGGGAGGGAGGAGGTGATGCAGTGACAAGAGAAAAGCACTGAAGGTGTTGGAAGATATCGCTGTTGACTATGAGAACAGGACACCAGACGAGATAGCAGAACTGGACGAGGCCATGGACATGGCAATTAATTCGCTAAAGTGCATAGCAAGCGCTCCATTACATTTCAGCAACAAAGACTATGAGCTCGGGTATACAACCGGATACAAAAAGGGATATAAGGACGCATGCTCAGAAAACCAGCTTAGTCAAAACGGGACAAATGACGAAGATAGAACCGAGGATGACCAAATAAGCAGGCAGGCGGCGATCCGGGTGGCAAGCGGTTACTGCCATCCTGCGAACATAGTGAAAGAACTGGAGAAGTTGCCACCCGCACAGCCAGAGCTACCATGGATACCGTGTAAGAAGCAGCTACCGGTTAAAGAAGGCGATTATTTCGTGACGGTAGACCCCCGATATGTGCCACCCGGATATAGGAGTACCGATGTGATTACATGGCGCGACGGAAAGTGGGTAATGGCAGATTATTTTGTGCTGGATAGTGAGGGGCGGAAGGAGCCTGACTTCAAAGTCGTTGAGCTGGATGTGCCAATAATCGCATGGATGCCGCTACCAGAACCGTATAAGGGGGAACAGGGATGAGCAAATGGATAGCCGAATTTGATTTAGAAGATGGTGATACAATGCCCGAACACATGGATTTGTGGTATGAGGGAGTGAGAATTGACTATCATTGTAGACCTATGTGGATTCCGTGCAGTGAGCGGTTGCCGGAAGATATAAGACCTGTAATCGTTACGTGGAAAAATACTGATCCTGCTTCATATTACCAGTACATTGTTGGAAAACACTTCACAGGGACAGCTTGCTATAAGAACGGAAAATGGTACTGGTACTCAAGCACAACAGAGGACATGCTTGCAGAATACGGTCGGTATGATTCGGAAGAATTTGACGAGGCTATTGAGTGCATCGCATGGATGCCATTGCCAGAGCCGTATCGGGAGGGAAAATGAAGACGGACTTAACACAGTTGGATAAATTGGAGATATACCTCAAGGAGCATCATATTCCGTATGACCGTATCGACAAGGATGAGGTGTTCGAGGAAACGCCATACGGCAAGTGTATTGTTGAATGCGAACAGCATCAGATAATTGTGCCGCCTCAGGATCAGGAAAGGCAATGGGATGTAATATGTCACAGGGGAAGTTATGGGCATAATAAAGGGCTGTTGGAACTTATGGGAAACATAGTCAGAACAAAAGACAGCGTTGAAGGATGGCTGACGGCTGACGATGTAATTGAGCGGATAGAGGGGGCGAAGGAGACGGAGGCCAGCGAATGACAGATAAACCGTGTGTATTCTGCGAGAAGCTTCAAACTTACAAGAGCATTCGGAAAATTAACAATGCAAATTTCGAACCGAAACTATACGAGGAGTATAATGTGGCTCTTGTTGTCCGATGCTGGAAGAAGGGGAATAAGCGCATGGCAGGGCGCACGACAGATTACCGGTACCGTGGCATAGGGTTTAAGCTCAATTATTGCCCGGAATGCGGAAGGAAGGTGAAGTGATGGTTTCCATAACATGCCCATGTGTTGAATGCCGACACAACGGCAGAACGCAGAAATGCACGGCAAAAGCGATCAATCTTACATACCGAAATATGGCAACGGTCAGCGAAGGACGGGTTGATATGTGGATATGCGATAAGTATGAACTGTCCGATAGCGCAAAACGTGTGCAACAGTTTTTCGAGCAGAATCCGCAATGGATAAACCGCCAATTTAGGAAGGGGCATGAATTATGACACCACAAGAGATTGACCGCATCGAGTGCGCCATCCGTCACATCCAGACGGCTATAGATGTCGATCCGTGGGCGGTTGAGATTGCGGTGGAGGCGATGAAAAAGCAGATTCCAGTCAAGCCTGTCAAATCAAAAACTGCTAGATATGGCATGGGATGGGACTATCACGATTGGGAATGCCCGACATGCGGAGCGTTCCTCGCACCAGAACCTACTACAAACGGGGATCATCATTGCAAGTGCGGTCAGGCTATTGATTGGGAGGGCAGAACATGAAACCTAAAATCATAAAGCTAATCGAAGAAAACCCTGATTTGCCAGTTGTACCGATGGTAGACAGCGAGGTTGTAGCAGATGATGGTGGATATTGGCAGGGGAAATGGGGCAGATGCGAGGTCACGGAATACTACAATGGCAGAGAGTATATTCATTTCAGGGATGATGATGAAGAGGATGTGCTGAATGATATGGTCGGGTGTAAGTACGGATGTGATCCACTGGGAAAAGATATCTATGATCTGACGGACGAGGAGTGGGATGCGTTATATAAGTCGATCCCGTGGGTAAAGTGCATTGTGGTTTATATCACGACATAAGCGGAGGGAAACGTATGAGAACAGGAAACGTACATCATGAATATTGTCCTATATGTGAGTATGAATTATCTGAATGTCAGTGCATCTTTTATGGGTCTGCACATCCTGACAGAAACATAAGAGCAAGGATTGTTAAAGACCATCTCGAAATGCTTTCCCCAAAACAGATTGGACATCTTGTTGCTTTGGAAGAATGGTGGTCAACAAGCTACGGTGATGAAGAATATGCAAAAGAGTTTGAGCGGTTTAAGAAGTTTGTAGAAGCGGAGGGCAACAATGAATAACTTCGAGGTTTTGGAAGAACTGAAAAAGATCAAGAATGACTATCCGATCACGACCAGACAACGGGACGCAATTTGTGATGCGGCTGCAGCGGTAAGACTGCTGATTCCCAAACCGCCTATACAGGTGAAAGCATGCTGCAGTTCGTGCAGGGGTGAAATCAAGATGGGGCAGAAGGTCTGCGAGAACTGCGGACAGTGGATTCTCTGGAGGGATATAGAAGAATGACACTTGATGAGGTTATAGCAAACACTGCATACATTCTCGACAGCCTTATGGCTCTGCGGAACATCCAAAAGTGCGGATGCTGTAACAATTGCGGAATTGCAGAGATATGTAAGGTGAAGCCTAAAGTGGGGCAAATGGTACGATACAACTGCCCGTTCTGGACGAAGGAGGACGACGGATCATGACAATATCACTTATCGCTATATCGATCGCAATGATTACAGCCTGGGCCTTCGGTATCTTCTGCGACAGGCAGTTCATAAAGTGGATGAACGGACTCAAAAAGCCTTCCGGGAACGGCACAGCGGGTGTAACCAAATACGGCTGCGACACATGCAAGCATAAGCACATGACATGGTACGACGAACCGTGCGATGAATGCACGGGAGACAAATGGGAGAAGGCCGAATGAATATCAGAGAGATACCGCTTATCGATAGACTGAACCAGCTGAATGAGGAGTGCGGAGAGCTGATCCAGACATCCGCAAAACTCATCAGAACGATGAAAGAAACAGGGTACACACCTGTGACGAAGATAGAAGCCAAGGAGCACCTGATCGAGGAGATAGCTGACGTATCCGTCTGCATGACAGCGCTGAGCGATATCGCACCGCTGTCGGATGTAGGAGAGATCATCACACAGAAGGCAAAGAGATGGGAGGAGCGGGCTAATGGCGAAGGATAACAAGAACATGGAATTCTTCCGCCAGGGGATGTTCCGGGCCTATCAGCTTGCCAAACAGGACGGCCTCGAGGCTTTGGAGAAGGAGCTTCGCTTTCGGAACATAACTAAGATCAACGGTCCAATGCTGGCAAAGGAACTTGACACGGGCATTGATCAGATAAAAAAACTGACATACGAAACAATCCTGGCGATGGCGGTCGGCGTACTCTATTCCGAATTCGGGTTTGGAAAGGTAAGGATCGAACGGTTCAAAGAAGCTTTTGAGTCCGCTGCCGATGGCCTGGCAGATGGGATCGTCACATGGGCGGACATCTGCTTCAATATTGAAGACCTGACTGGATTCCGGGCGGGCCTGATCGAACATCTTAGCAACGACACAGGAATGCTCAAGGAGTAGCGACCAATGGATGTAAAGGTATTCTTGAAGGGGATTCGAGATAAAAGATTCGAGCTGCAGCTTCTGAAGGAAAAGCGGAACGAGATCTATTATTCGCTGATGCCGTCCGGCATACGCTATGACCTGGACAAGGTGCAGACATCACCAACTGACCGCATGCCGGTGGCAGCAGGAGACCTCGAGGAAGCACAGCAGCGGATAGACGCCTTGATAGACTCGTTGTCGCATGACATCAATCTGGCGATGAGAGTAGTCAACCAGATGCAGGAGTCTAAGCACCGTCAGCTGATCATGCTCCGGTATCTTGGCCTAGACCGTAAGGCAACATCATGGGAGTACGTAGCAAATGTCATGGGGTACACTCCTGAATATGTTCGAGGCGAACTGCACGGCGAGGCAATCAAAGAGGCGCGCCAGATCTGGAAGTCCTTACAGAATCTTACATGACAGCCGTGATATAACTAAGATGCGAAGTTTGAACAAAGCAGGGCGCAATGTACAGAACCTGCGGGCCGTGAGTCTTCCATACCTGTCTGCTTGCCGACTGGCGCACAACCTTTTTCTACTCACGATAACCCGTGATGACACGCCGCCACCTCCTTTTCGCGACGCGATCCGGTCAGCGATAGGCTGGTCGAAGCCAAAGGATCTGGCATCCTGCGTCCTATCTTCATAAGTGGCTAAACAGTTGCTTGGGCTAGTCCTCTGCAACGGAGCAGCATAGGCTTGACACCTATGCTGCTTTTATTTTGGGGAGGGCAGATGATCTACAAGATGTGCAGCCGATGCGGCATGAGAATCCCGGAAGGACAGATATGTCCGTGCCAGAAGATCCGCAAGGCACAGAGCGACAAGCACTATGACAAGTACCAGCGCGATAAGAAGTCCACGGACTTCTATCGCTCTCCGATCTGGCAGCTGACCAGGCAGCGCGTGCTGACCATGGATCAGAACATAGATGTGTACCAGTACATGACGACAGGACGGATCATGATCGCCGACACTGTGCACCACATCGTGCCATTGAAGTCGGACTGGAACCGCAGGCTCGATGTCAGCAACCTTATGAGCCTGCATCATGATACGCACTCCGCCATCGAGCACGAGTACGATCGCGTCGGCGAGAAGATAATGGTATATACCCTCTCAGAAATGCTGGCGAAATACAGATCGCAGATGCAGACATCTGACCATCTGTGACGGGATGGCATGGATCCAGTGGGAAGGGCACCCCGGGGGCGGTCGAAAAAGTATTGTAGGAAGGGGTTTGACCGCGGATGGAGGCTTCCTTCCGCAAAATTCTAAATGAAAAACAGAAAAATGCGTAGAAATAGAGGAAGAGACTGAATATTTCTTCATAAAAATTAAGGTGGTGAGGAAAAAATGGCAGGAAAATCGAGAAAAATCCTGAACATGCAGACGGGGAACCTCACTCGGAAGACGCAGCAGGAGAGGCAGGCTCAGGAGGACATGATCCGGCAGCAGGCAGGAGCCTTCGACAAGATCCCGCGGAAGCAGCTGGTAAGCAAAGAAGCGGTACGCGAGTGGAAGAGGATCGTTCCGGAGCTCCGGAAGATGGACCTGATCGGAAACCTCGATCTGCAGAACGTGATCGGATATTGCAATGCCTTTGCGAAGTACACAGAGGCGACAGAACAGCTGAAGACGGAACCGCTGAAGATATCGACCAAGAACGAGAAGGGGAACCTCATCCAGACACGACCGAACCCGCTGATCGAGGTGCAAACGCGGTATGCAGCTGAGATGAGGCGATTTGAGGAACTGTGCGGACTGACGATCGGCAGCAGGCTGAAGTGGGCTGCGACCAGGACCAAGCAGCAGGAGGAGAAGATTGAGTCCGAATTTGGTGCCATCTGAGACCCTGCTGAAATACGCGCGTGACTGCATCGCCGGAAAGATCGTCTCCGGGCGTAAGCACAAATGGGCGTGCCTGCGGTTCCTGCGTGACTGGGAAGCTGCACAGAATGGATCCTTCCCGTACCACTGGGACGAGAAGGAGGCCCAGAAGATCATCGACTGGTTCCGCATGCTGCGTCATTCAAAGGGCGAGCTCGCTGGCCAGCCAATCGAACTTATACCGTGGCAGCAATTCCATCTGTGCCAGCTGTATGGCTGGCGGAAGGAAAACAGGCGCAGGCGCTTCACAAAGTCATTCATCGAGGTTGGAAGAAAAAACGCAAAATCTCAGGAAGAAGCCGGGGTTGCGCTCTACGAGATGAGCGTAACGGCCACAAAGAATCAAGAAGTGGCTGAAGTCTACACGGCCGGAGTTAAACGAGATCAGTCGAAAGTCGTATTCACAGAGGCGGGCCTGATGCTGAAGGGCTCGCCTTTACTCACGAAGTTCGCGGTAAACAAACAGCAGATCGTACATACGCGATCCGGATCGACGATGCGCCCATTGTCCAAGGATGACGGAAAGAGCGGAGACGGATCAAACCCGGCACTGCTGGTGATCGATGAGTACCACCAGCATCCGACTACAGAGTTCTATGACCTGGGACTTGGCGGAAATACAAAGGAACCGCTGGTCATGATCATCACCACGGCCGGAAAGGATCTGACGTATCCGTGCTATACGCAGGAGTATTCCTACTGCAGCAGGATTCTGGATCCGGACGTCGATGTTCAGAACGACCAGTACCTCATAGACATCTGCGAAATGGATCCGGAAGACTACGCAGATCCAGCTAACGTGGCGAACGAGGACCTGTGGATGAAGGCGAACCCGATCCGGGCGACCTATCCGGAGGGCATTCAGAAGATCCGGGAGGAATGCGAGCTGGCGCAGCAGATGCCGGAGAAGATGACAGCGTTCCTGACCAAGTGCATGAACGTGTGGGTACAGGCCAGGGACAACGGCTATATGGATATGGCCAAGTGGAAAGCCTGCCAGACGAAAGAGCTGCCGATCGACACGAAAGGAAGATCTGTATACGTGGGCTTCGATATGTCCGCAAAGATCGACCTGACTTCTGTCGCTTTCGTAATCCCGTTCATCTCGGACAAGGTGGATGAAGACCGGATGCCGGTCCCACAGTACATCGTGTACAGCCACAGCTTCATTCCCAACCGGGAAAAGCTGGCAGAACGGATAGCGAAAGATAAGGTCCCGTATGACGCATGGGAGCGAGAGGGCTTCCTGACGGTCACAGATACGCCGATTGTCGACCAGGAGGCGGTCATGCGCTATGTCCTGCAGACATGCGGGGAACATGACTGGCACATCGAGAGCCTGTGCTTCGACCCGGCAAACGCATCACTGCTCATGATGCAGTTGAGCAACCAGGGATATGACGTCGTTGAGGTCTTCCAGTCGCATAAGAGCCTGAACGAGAGTACGCAGGGCTTTCGGGAACAGGTATACAGCAAGAACATCTACTACCAATGGAACCCGCTGCTTAATTATTCAATGAGCAACGCGGTGGTCAGGAAGAACAACGGACTGATCAAGATAGACAAAGACGCTACCACGAAGCGGATCGACCCTGTCGACGCTGTGTTATGCGCTTACAAGTTGGCGATGTACCACGTCTTCGTGGTTAACAATTTGGCTGCCATCGATGCGTTCCTAGATGGCGAATTGGATTGATGGAGGTAACACCATGGGATTCTGGAGAAGATTCCGGGACGCCTGGCGTGGCTTCTGGAACAGCTCGACCAAGACTGTGACAACTAAGGATCACGAGCTTGCGGAATGGCTCGGAATCGACGTCACAAAGGACAAACTCAGTGAAGTGACATACTTCACATGCCTGAAGATGATGTCTGAAACGGTCGGCAAGCTGCCGATGAAGTACTACCAGGACACGAACAAGGGAAAGATCCGGGCAGACCCGGATGACATGACAAGGCTGTTGACAGTCAGACCGAACCCGGTCATGACTCCGACAGCCCTTTTTACTGCCTGCGAGATGAACTGCCAGCACTACGGAAACGGCTATATCTGGATCCAGCGCCAGTTCGCCGGGCAGCAGATTGGCGGATCATACAAGTCTGTCGGTTTATGGGTACTGCCAAGCAAGCAGGTCAAGGTGGTCGTGGACAATGTCGGCGTCTTCCAGGACAAGGGCAGGCTCTACTACGAGTATGTCGATGAGTACAGCGGAGAGTCTTATGTCTTCCCACAGGAGGACGTCATCCACGTGAAGACGTCATACAGCTTCAACGGGATCCTGGGAAAGCCGGTCCGCCAGATCCTGGGAGACATGATCGACGGAGCACGTGAGTCGCAGCGCTTCATGGAGAAGCTGTACAAGCAGGGTTTGACCGCATCGATGGCCCTCGAGTATGTGGATGACCTGGATCAGGCACGCAGAAACAAACTGCAGGCCAAGTACGAGGAGTATCTGTCAGGCGCGAAGAATGCTGGCAGGATCGTCCCGGTACCGGCAGGGCTAAAACTCGTGCCGCTGAATGTATCGCTGACAGACGCACAGTTCCTGGAGCTGCGCAAGTACAGTGCACTGCAGATCGCTGCAGCATTCGGCATCAAACCGAACCAGCTGAACGACTTCGACAAGGCGTCTTACAGCTCGGCAGAGATGCAGCAGCTGGCGTTCCTGGTCGATACCATGGCCTACCGCATGAAGATCTACGAAGAAGAGATCAACGCGAAGGTGCTGACGCCTAAGCAGATTGCGGAGGGCTACTGGTACAAGTTCAACGAGAAGGCCATTCTGCGAACCGACAGCAAGACGCAGCAGGAGATAATCTGCGGCTATGTCAACAACGGCGTATACACGCCGAACGAGGCCAGAGACCTCCTTCAGCTTCCGGCAGAAGAAGGTGGCGACGTCCTTGTCATGAATGGCAATTACATCCCGATCACCATGGTCGGGCAGCAGTATTCGTCTTCGGGAGGAGGTGAGAACGGATGAAGAAGAAATTCTGGGATTTTATGAGGATCAAGAATGAGGATCCGGGCAGCGAAGCGGAGAGCTTCGAACTGAGACTTGAAGGCCCGATCAGCGAGGAGAGCTGGTGGGGAGATGAGGCGACACCCGCGGAGTTCCGCGAGGAGCTGAGCCATGTAAGCGGACCTCTGACTGTATGGATCAACAGCCCCGGAGGTGATGTATTCGCAGCGTCGCAGATCTACACGATGCTGAAGGAATATGACGGCAAGATCACGGTCAAGATCGACGCGCTGGCAGCATCTGCAGCGTCTGTCGTGGCGATGGCTGGCGATGAGACCTACATGGCACCCACGGCCCTGATGATGATCCACGATCCGAGCACGATGGCCTGGGGCAATGAGTCCGATATGAAAGAGGCCATCAAGGTGCTGAAGGAAGTAAAGGAATCGATCCTGAACGCCTACGAGGCGAAAACCGGGCGCTCCCGCGATGAGCTGGCGAAGCTCATGCAGGACGATGGCACCTGGATGAACGCGAAAAAGGCGGTTGAGCTGGGATTCGCGGACGGGATCCTGTACGCGGACAGCACAGAAGACGGGCTGGTAGCAACTGCTTACAACCCGCACAGAGTGATCGACTCGCTCAGCGAGCAGATAAAGGCCAAGATGCCGGTCTCACCCGAACCGGAGCCGGAACCGGGAGCGGAAGACATACAGAACAAAGAGCATGAACACACATATGTCAGGATGCGGATGCTGGGCATCAGACCCTGACGGAAAGAAGAGGTAATTATGAGCAAAGAACTCAGAGCGATGCTGGACAGCATCAACACTATGAAGGATGAAGTCAAGGCCCTGTACGATGAGGGCAAGGACGCTGAGGCGAATGCCAAGATGGACGAGCTGGAAGCGCTCAACACCAAATTCCAGAACCTGAAGAAACTGGAGGATCAGGCTGCACCGGTTGATCCGAAGCCGATCGACGACCGCACAAACATGGACAAGTTCATCGCGTCCATGAGACTGAAATTCCACGACCAGATGAGCGAAGGCACTCCGGCAGCAGGCGGATATACTGTACCGTCTGACATTCAGACCCAGGTTAACCACTACAAGGAAGCACTGGTCGACCTGGCTACCCTGATCACCATCGAGAATGTCTCTGATCCGACCGGATCCAGAGTCTATCAGACCAAGACCGCTTCCCCGGCCTTCGCGACCGTAGCAGAAGCGGCTGCGATCGGCGCCGGCACTGATCCGGCGTTCAAGCAGATCACCTTCTCCTGCGAGAAGAGAGCAGCTATCTTCTCCGCGACGGAAGAGCTCCTGGCTGACTCTGACGCGAACATCCAGGCCATCCTGGCCGACTGGATCGCAAAGGGCGACGTCGCGACCAATAACACGAAGATCCTCGCGGCGCTTCCGGCAGCTGCATCCGCGACTGCGATCACCGATCTGGACGGAATCAAGAACGCGGTCAACGTGACCCTGGGTCAGACCTACAAGAAGAACGCGACCATCGTGACCAACGACTCCGGCCTGAATTATCTCGACACACTGAAGGACGGAAACAAGAGATATGTCCTGACTCCGGACATCTCCAACCCGGGCCAGCTTCGTCTGTCCTGCGGCGCTGTATCTCTTCCGATCTTCGTCGTTCCGGATGCAATCCTGGCGAACCCGGCAAGCGGATCCTATCCGTTCTTCGTCGGCGATTTTAAGGAGTACATGAGGAAGTACAACCTGCAGGGCTACACCATCAAGAACACGGACGTTGCCACCGTGAACAGCGTCAGCGCGTTCGAGAACGATCTGGTGTACTTCAAGGTCACTGAGCGCAACGACTTCGTCGTGATTGACTCTGACGCTGTCGTCCGCCTGACCCTGACTCCGGCACAGTCCTGATCGGAGGTGCTGTATGAAGGTAAAAGCGATCAATCCGCTTTACCTTGACAAGTTCTACAATCCCGGGGACGTCGTGGATATCACGGACGCCCTCGGGCAGAAATGGATCGACATGGGTCTTGTCGAGAAGGCGGAAGAGGAAGAGAAGCCGAGAAAAACAGCGAAGAAACCGGCGAAGAAATGAGGTGATCCTATGAACACGGCAGACATTAAGACATTTATGTCAGAACGTATGCCAGATTTTACGCTCGCCTGGTTTCCAAAAATCAAGACACGCGCCGGATACTCTGAGGCCATCACGGCGTTCGACCAGGAAATACAGGATGCCATGGAGGCAGCAGTCACTAAGATGCTTGCAGCTGGCGTGCCGGAGAGCCTGTTCGTGTCAGAGGATCCGATAGACAAAAGAATCATCATTACGATCACGTGCTACGTGAATGCGTATTGCGGGCAGGATCGCACAGATACAAACAAGTATCTGAAGCTTTTCAGCGATGGCGTGAAGAACCTGCAGCTGGAGGACGGAGGTGCCTGGGATGTGGACGTCAGTAATTAAGATCCCGGTATCATCTAAGACAACACAGGACGCAGAGGGATACCCGACTACAATCACGCAGTATCGCGAGATCCCGGCAAGCATCCAGTCCGCCCAGCGTGGCGATCAGATCCTGGGTGAACAGAGGGGATACAGTGCAGATGCAGTTGCTGTTGTCCTGGAACGGAACCTCTACGGACTTACGCGCAACTGGTCTCAGTTCATCGATGTAGAAACCGGCGATGTGTACGAGCTCAAGCGCGTATATCATCAGGACCGCAACCGCACGGTCGAGCTGACCGGGCAGCTGGTACGGAGGGGGGTGACTGCATGAAAGGAGTCGGACAGGCAGGGTTCTATCTGGACGGCGTGAAAAACTTCACAAAATTCCTCGAAGCGCTGGGCGACGGCATAGACGGGGCAATGGAAGATGCGGTGCAGGCCGGAGGAGTAGTACTGACTGAGGAACTGACAAAGGCAGTGCATGAGGCTGCAGATCGTGGTTATTCGCAGGGGACACTTGAGGCCAGTATCAAATCTGACGGAATCAAAAACGTGAATGGCGGGAAAATGACGACTATTTACCCGCACGGGACAGACACCCACAGCAATGGCACGTACACAAAGGTCATAGGGACCAGCAAGCGCGGCCATGACATTACACGCGTGGCAAATGCGGGCGGATCCGTACGAAATTACGACAAGTTGTGGTATCTGGAGTATGGAACCGCAAAACAGGCAGCACACCCGTTCATGCGGAAAGCGATTAACGACGCTCGCCCGAAAGTAATGAAAGCCATGATGAACGAGATATTCTCCGCACTCGGGACTGAAGCCCGGAGGGGTGAATGATGAGCATCGGCGCGCTCCTGGTGGGCGCAGTAAGCAGCATCGCGCCTGTTTATCCGAAGGTATACACCGGAACGAAGGATCATTACTTCGTGTATGACATCACGGACGACCGCGGGGATGACTGGGGAGACGATGATCCGGGTCATATCCATTACTGGGTGAGACTTAACTATTACTTCCCGCAGGGCGAGAATCAGACGTCCATGCGGAATAAAGTGAGAAACCTGCTGTACAAGGCAGGTTTTTCTTTTGCATCAATCACAAGCCTGTCCGATCCGGACAACGGCATGGACGGGCTTTCTTGGGAATGCGATATAGTCGCAGAAAGTGAGGAATAACATGGCGAAGATTGGCGTTAGAAAAATGTTCTACGCAAAGTGGACTGCAGACGACACCTATACCGATGGCGCGCAGTTCGGGAAGATCTCCACATTCAACTTCACGCCGACTACCTCCAGTGTGAAGGACTACGGCGATGATGTTGTCGCGGAGGTAGCAAATGAGATGAGCGGCGGCACGCTGTCCATCGAGGCGAATCAGCTGACCCTCGAGGAGAGAGCGTTCCTGCTCGGCCATACCTACAGCGCCGAGAACGGACTGGAGGTCAAGGCAGACGATCAGGCGCCGTATGTCGGTG
>OCTX012289031.1_pt1 | contig 41068 bp, 38 predicted proteins | sample 1539691 | NCBI WGS metagenome assembly OCTX01 (sample SAMN02144231, study PRJEB22623) | gut metagenome | biome: sheep rumen | host: Ovis aries | place: New Zealand
GGCGTTTAGCGAAGTTATCTACAGCTGAAATCTGGAAAATGGAAGTAAAGTGGATAATGAGCAAGAACGTCCACGTCCGTGATTTAGTTTTCCTAAGGAACAATTATATCATCGAGGCGTGGACTTTGCTTGTTATACTTTACGGGCATTCCAGAGCCTCAGCTGAGTAATAAGCTAAAGTTCCCACGCCTTTTATTATGTTTAACTACTGACTCTTGGGGATTGGTTGGACAACACTATAATTATGACGTGGTTAATTGTTTTAGTTATTGCAATTATTATTGGTGCTATTCTTGGCTTCTTTAATTCTAAAGATGGTGAAAGAGGTGCAGGAGCGATTGGTGGTGCTGTTGCAGGCGGAATTGGGTGTGGTCAAGTGCTGTTTACTATTTTTATTTATGGTGCAATTATTCTTGCATTCATATGGCTATTTGGAAAACTATTTGGTTAAGAGTTCTAATTGAAAATAATAAGGGGCAGCGGTGGATTCGCTGTTGAATAAAGAGCTGTTGGATATAGACGGTCTGCAAGGTCAGGTGATCGTGATGGAGGTCTAGACGGGTAAGATTCTGGCAATGATAGGACGGGAGCCTAGGTTCGACGGAATGTTTCAGCCTTGTAGGAACTTTGCTTTCCAGCAGGAGCCTGGTTCAATCATGTTAACCGCTTCTTTGCTGGCGTTATTAGAGACAGGCGAAGTTAAGTTGGACGACATGGTAGATACTTATGGCGGTGTATGGTGTGTAGATGATACAGTCTCTATCGCGATCATAATTGGCATCAGGGGGGATATGGTATGCTGCTGGTTGAAGAAGCTTTGCGGTTCAGTTCGAATATCGGCATCAGTAGGATGATGGATAAGATTTTTCATGGTAAGGAAATGCGCTATTATGAATTGATTGACAAAATGAGTTTGGGGAAACCAGATAGTATAACGGGTATCGATGGATTGAAACCGATGGTGTGTAGTTCTCCTAAAGACAGCTTATGGACCAGATACAGGATGTTTTGGAATGCCATGGGTTACGAGTTGAGCATGGCACCCATTCAGACATTGACATTCTACAATGCTATCGCTAATGGTGGAAAGATGGTGAAACCGATGCTATATGCTGATTCTGTGGAGGTAATCAATCCTCGGATAGCCAGCAAGGAGAGTATTGCACAGATACAATTTGCGCTGGAACGTACGGTGACGCAAGGACTCGGACGTAAGGCGGGAACACAGAGAATGCGTGTGGCTGGTACTGTTGGGGATGCACAGGTGAAAATACATTATGATGATCATGGTGAGGGTATTCCCATTGAGTATCATATATCGTTTTGTGGTTATTTCCCAGCTGATAAACCCAGATATAGTATGATTGTGAGCTTGAACAAACAGGGATTGCCTGCCAGTGGTGGAGGCATGGCTGGAGTGTTGTTCCACAATGTGGCGGAGTGGATAGCGACTCACCTCGAGGTTTTTAAAGATTAGTACGACGATGAAAAAGTTTTTGATGTTTTCTTTCTCCCTGTTGATGCTGGGATGTGGAAACAACGGTCAGGATGGAAGGAATGGTTTGAGTGTAAGTGATTCAATAGAAATGACCAAGGAGGAGTCTGTAGAAGCAAATGCGGATCTTATGCCCCTGTTGGACACGCTTTGCAAGCATGTGGATTCGGAGGGGTTCCCAGCAGAGGTAAGGGTAGAGGAAAAATGGATGTCGGATTACCGCTCACGACTGAGTGCATACTACCGTGAACACAAGTTGGGCAATGACACTCTGTCCGTATTTGCTGAGGCTGACTCTGTCCTGAACATAGGCATACGGATCATGGAGCAAAACAGTCGTTGGACTACAGCGGATATGATAGAGAGTGCCAGTAAAGAGTGTGCTTTCAGTCGGTGTCGGGAATACGGACTGCTGTCTCAGGTAATCAAGCGCTGTGAGCGGGATGAGGCAAGAGAACTGATATACAAGGAGTGGTTATTGTATGAGAGGATGCTGAAGAAGTTCGGACGGATTGCTGCGAATATGGTTCGTCTGAATAACTGGGGTGGGAGTATATCCGGTCCTTTGAGAAGTGCCTCTTATCTTCATATCTCTGAATCACGCAGGGATATGTATCAATCATTGGTCAATATCATGAACGATGATATTTGGGACGGAACCGGCATTCCTTTGTCAATTGCTGAAAGACTCTTGTTTGATTGTTGTTCAACGGCATTACATCGAGTGAGTGAGAATCAGGAGCATGGCAGGGAGTTTGACAAGTCCATTAAGGAAACGGAAACTGCGGTGCGGGATCTGCGTCCCATGATTGATGAATGGATCCGTCTGATGGGTAAGGTCGATGAAGAGCTAACATCAGACGGCCGTCACCATTCAATGGAACGTTCCGCCTCGTTCATGTTGATGAAGTGGGCAAGTATAGTTACTGAGGAATAGTTAGATTACTTCACCTGTTTAGAAATCCTTTGGCCTTCAGCCATTGCAGCATCTGGGTACTCCAGGTTTCTGTTGTAGTCTCACCCGTTTGGGGCATCAGTTCGTAAGGACCCTTGCCATCGCCATAGATGTGCAGTTCGGCATTAGCTCCGGCTTTCTTCCACTCCATAAATAGGGCAACAAGACCGGCCGCTACATTGGGGTGGTCGGCACGGGTCATGATCAACAGGGGAGGGGCATCAACAGGAACGGTGACGGGCATCAGCGAAGGACCGAAGTTGGTGCAGAGGAAATCGGGGCGTTCCATGCTGTTAGCAGACATTGTTGCAGCAATGGCCACGCCTCCACCTGCTGAGAAGCCAAGGAAACCAATCTTTTCCTTATTGATATGCCATTCATCTGCATGTTCCCTCACCATACGGATGGCCGCTTGGGCATCTAAGGCTGCAAGTTGGATGATGGAATCACCACTCGCATTGTGCATCGGATTGGCATCAGCTTGAGGAAATGCGTCCGGATGTGTTACGTCCACCATCGGAGGCATCTGCACTCCCTGCGGCATCTGTCCTCCGCCCTTGTTGAGGTGATAGCGGAGTCCGATGGCAGCAATGCCATGCTCGTTCAGGAAAGATGCCATTTTCACCACGTCACTATCCCATGAAAGCCATCTCATAGCGCCTCCAGGACAAAGCACGACGGCACAGCCATTGGCCACCTCCTCTTGGGGTAGATAGACCTCAATCATCGGTTTGTCCTTCTCGTCGGCAGATGCATCACCTGTTGGAAGGAAATACTGCTTTTGTGCAAATGCCAGCAATGGCATGGCAAACATACAAAGTAAAACTATTCTTTTCATCATGATGTAATAACGTTAGTTGTGGATTCATTATTATATCGTTGTCTTTAAAATGCTGCTTTGCCAATTACGTTTCTCATATTGATGCCTTTGGTGTTCCTTTTGCTTCGACTGTTTGCCAGTAACTGTTCAAGTACGGGTAACATTCGATTGAGATTGCCATAACGGATTATGAAATTCCAGAACGGTTCAAACTTCTTTTTGGGTTGTACGATACAAAAGTACAAAAATAGACTGAGTTGAAAAAGGGAATCCCGCCATGTTGTATGAACTGGCGGGACTGTTGTACGAAAAGCTTTTCTATCTTTCCGTTTCCCTCAATCTTTGCTTCACCATTCCTATACTGATGGTCTCATGTACCTTTTTTTAATGTATCGTAGTTTTCAATGCTAATACGGTATTGTCATAGTTGTGCATCTTTGTCATCATCCACAAAGTAGTCTTCTTCAGCCATCGCTTGTTTAAGACTTATACCACGAGCCAGTTTGTCGTAGAATGATTTACGTGAGCGTAGTTCTTTTCGGAACATCGCCTTTGTGCCTTCAGCGTCAGATATATAGTTCATACTATGGTCGATTCCCATGCCCTTGGCAACTTCCAGCGCATCCTGGTTGGCTCCGATATAGGTGAAGAGCCAGTTCTTTTTCTTCAGGTCCTCGACAAGTTGATAGATTCGCTGATGATTCCACTCTCTTGAAGCATTCTCATATCCATCTGTGATGATCGTCACCAGTACGTTATCGTCCTCGTCAATGTATCGTTGCAGGTTGGTGATGGAATAACCCATGGCATCATAGAGAGGAGTATTGTCAGTAGGCTGATAGTCCTTCTCGTTCAAATCGGGTACCTTGGTGATGGGCATGCGGTCAAAGACAATGGTAATATATTGTCCATTGAACACCACCAGACTGAGCAGATGTTCCTGATTGGCATTCTCCTCTTGAGACGTTCGGATGGTCTGAATGGTTTCTACTACACCGGCAACGGCTTCATTTCTAATGCTGTACATAGAGCCTGAGGCGTCCAGTACGATAAGGTTAAAGATTTTCTGTTCCATGTTGATAACTGTTTAATTAGTTACTTTTGTTTAATGATTTACTTTAGACTGTTTTCTTTAAATAGATGTAAGCAGGGTAGTTTCCAAGCACGAAGAGCGTTACAGGGCATATCCAGATCTTCTTTGTAAATCCGGCTATTCCATGCACCTCGTAATGAGCACCACCAGTCAACGACTGATCAATACGTCGCAGTTCAGCATATCCATCATGCTTCTGCTGCTTTGATGAAGGAATCACGTTGACACGTGTCTCCAAACCATCATCAGAGAGAAATTCACAGAGGTCATCAGCGCCAGCCACCATCATCAGGTTGTGATGATCAAATGGCCAGCCAGGGAAGTCAATGTACCAGCAGTCATCAGCCTCATGGTTGAATTTCAGCTGATACTCTTTCTTCTTACCGAACACGCTCTTCTGAATCAGAGAGGCACCGTTCATCAAATCTTTCATTGAATAATCCATCTTTCTTAGGGTTTTAATAGTTCAACATTAACTTTGTCGATGCAAAGATACGACATATATAAAGTAAGATGCATATCCCTGCAAGCCTTGCAGGCTTTGCAAGGCTTGCTCACCCCCATGCAGTGGGGGTTCTGAACAAGTCTTAGTGGAGCAGGGATTTTGTTTCTATCAGTTCGTTAGCAGTATATATTCATAAATATTCATATATACTGCTAACGAACTGATTAAACATCAATAAAAGAAACAAAACATGAAGAACATGAAACGTACCATCACGAAAACGACCCCAAGCGTCCTCTCTCGCATGCCTCACTAATCAATGCATACATAAAAGAGAACTACCCGGAGTAACATCTGGCTGGAAAGTAATTATCTGCGGCTTTTTTCTAAAGCCTCACGTTTGGCCTTATAATACCGGTCCACGAAATGAATCTGTTCGCTATTGGGAAGCATGATGAGCGAAGCCCCATTGGAGAACTGCATCGTGGTGGGCTTTGACTCATCGAACGTAGGCCAGTATGGCAGACCTTTGCCGTTGGGGTTTCCCGTCTTGGCGAAATTGATCCAGTACTGTTGTATGATTTCTGCCACAGCAGATTCTGTAGGATACTCGTTGGGCTGTGTCAGGAAATGGCCGTTAAGGTAAAGGATGTCGTCGGCATGAGCTACACCACGACGGCGGGAATCCTGCGAGAAACTCATCTTGGAGGGTTGTGCCAGATAAGCGGCATAAGCAGGACTCTTGCCCGTCTTGGCCTGCAGAGTCACCCAGGCATAGGAAGGCCAGGCAAAGCCCATATCCCGGAAGGCATCACCAAAGGCGTGCCATGCTTCATCATTCGTATTGCCGGGATATACTTTCCGAGCTTCGTCGGCCATGTCACCGAACATGGCATCAACGGTTTTCTGATAATTCTCAGTTGTCATGTTGCCTGGTGAGAATAGGGCACCCTCATCCGAGTTGGTCATCACAATCACGGGTACATCGTTATATTCACCACGTTCGTAGAGACGGTACTGGTCATCGCAGATCACATATTCGTCAACACATGGCCAGAACCCACTAAAGCCCACATTGCCGTCGCAGAGTGCCATGGCATCCATCTGACGGAGCTGCTTGAGGTTCTTCTTCTTCAGATGTTTCTGGAAGGCTACGCCCTGCTGCTCTGCACCTTTCTGGGATGCATCGAGACCCAGCGAACGGGGATTGTCACTCCAGGGAGCAAACGAGCCTCCACTCTGACTGATGCAACGGTGGAAGAGTCCCTTTGCAAGAGGAGAGGCGCAAAGCATGCTACAACTGATGGCTCCTGCACTCTCGCCAAAGATGGTAACATTCGAAGGGTCGCCACCGAAGTTGGCAATATTGCGCTGTACCCATCTGAGAGCGAAGATCTGATCCAAAAGACCATAGTTGCCCGAATGCCCGTCAGGATCTTCTTTTGACAATTCGGGATGGGCCATGAAGCCGAGCGCTCCGGTACGGTATTCTATGCTGACTATGACCACCCCACGAAGGGCAAGATATCTCCACAGGTCACCGCCATACCATTCGGTCTGGAATCCGCCGCCATGAATCCATACCATCACAGGCAGACGGTCGGTAACGGACGTGGCTGGTGTGGCAATACCGAGATAGAGGCAGTCTTCACTCATCATATCTGCAGTACGTCCGGGACGTGTGGGCTGGGGGGGCATCTTTCCGAATTCGTTGCATACTCTCACACCCTCCCAGGCGCGGGCTGGCTGAGGGGCTTTCCAACGAAGCTTTCCTACAGGAGAAGCGGCATAGGGAATGGCCTTATAGACGGCTAGCGTACTGTCTGGAACACCTTCAACATCACCCGTCTCTACGTGTGTTCTCAACAATGGCTGTCCCTTCATGCTGACAACCGTTCCCAATAGTACTACGACCAGTAATAATAGATTCTTTTTCATATGTTAATCTGTTTGTCTGTTTGAATGTAACTTGTTCTTGCAAAGATAGACATATTTCTGATTCCTGCCAAATAATTTGGTGAATAAAATGAATCAAGGCGTCCTCTTTCGTAAAAAGTCAAAATATTTTTTGTATTTCGCTCGTTTATCCGTACCTTTAACTTCGTTTAAGGTACTTTCACTCGGAAATAAAAATAAATGTTATTTATTTTGTATTTCGCTCGTTTATCCGTACCTTTGCACATTATTTAAAGGAAAAGGAATGAAATATGCTTTTGTTACAGGTGGATCGCGTGGTATCGGTAAGGCCGTGGCATTACGATTAGCCCATGAAGGAATGCCTGTGGTAATCAACTATAAAAGTAATGAGGAGGCAGCAAGGCAGACGGCACGAGAGATCGAGGAGGTTGGCGGCAAAGCTGAGTTGTTGCCCTTCGATGTGTCGGATCCGCAACAGATCGAGACGGCCATTGAACAGTGGGAGACAGCCCATCCCGATGACTATGTGTCGGTACTGGTGAACAACGCGGGTATCCGCAAGGACAACCTGATGATCTTCATGCGAAACGAGGAGTGGCAGCAGGTGATGGATACATCCCTCAACGGTTTCTTCTATATCACCCGCAGACTGTTGAAGAACATGTTGACACATCGGGGTGGTCGCATCGTGAACATCACCTCACTTTCTGGAGTCAAGGGGTTGCCGGGACAAACCAATTATTCCGCTGCAAAGGCTGCGGTGATTGGTGCCACGAAAGCCTTGGCACAGGAAGTGGCACAGCGTAAAGTCACGGTGAATGCTGTCGCTCCTGGTTTTATTTCTACGGATATGACGTCAAACTTAGATGAGCAGGAACTGAAGAAACTGATTCCTGTAGGTCGCTTCGGAAAACCTGAAGAGGTGGCTGCAGCAGTCGCCTTCCTCGTCAGTGAAGACGCGTCTTATATCACGGGTCAGGTGATTCAGGTGAATGGTGGACTATATACGTAGAATTGAAGAATTGAAAAATTGAAGAGTTGAAGAATTGAAGAGTTGAAGAATTGAAGAGTTGAAAAAAAGATAATTGTGGAAAGAAGAGTAGTGGTGACAGGCATCGGCATCTGGTCGTGTCTGGGATCTGATATAGAAAGGGTGAAGGATTCTCTCTATGAAGGTCGCTCCGGTATCGGTATCGAACAGGAACGGATAGAATATGGCTATCAGTCAGCACTGACGGGTATTGTGGAGAAACCCGTGCTGAAGGGACTGTTGCACCGTCGGTTACGTGTGGGTCTTTCTGAAGAAGCTGAATATGCCTTTATGGCAGCCCGTGAAGCCTTTGGTAATGCGGGAATCGACGAGGATTTCATGATGTCTCACGAGATCGGTATTATCTTCGGTAATGACTCCTCAGCCAAGCCGGTGATCGAAGCAGCAAACATCATGGCAGAGAAACACGACTCACAATTGCTGGGAAGCGGACTCATCTTCCAATCGATGAACTCCACTGTGAATATGAACCTGAGTTCGATCTTCCACCTGCGTGGTGTGAACTTCTCCGTTAGTTCAGCATGTGCCAGTGGTAGTCATAGCATCGGCTTGGGCTACCTGCTCATCAAACAGGGGTTGCAGGACCGCATCCTCTGCGGTGGTGCCCAGGAAACCAATTATTACTCGATGGCTACCTTTGATGCCTTGAACGCTTTCTCGAAGCGGATGGATGAACCCACGAAGGCTTCACGGCCGTTTGACCGAGACCGTGACGGTCTGATTCCCAGTGGTGGGGCTGCCGCCTTGGTGCTGGAGGACTATGAGAGTGCTGTAAAGAGGGGTGCCCCAATCATCGCAGAGGTATGTGGCTATGGCTTCTCATCGAACGGCGGTGGAATCTCGCAACCCAGTGACGATGGTAGTGTGATTGCTATGATGCGGGCTATGGAAGATGCGGGAATGAGGGCCGATGACATCGACTATGTGAATGCGCATGCCACTTCTACCCATCAGGGAGATATGTTCGAAGCCATTGCCTTGAACCGACTATTCCATGGCAAGCATGCCCTGATCAGTTCGACAAAGTCGATGACGGGACATGAGTGTTGGATGGCCGGTGCCAGTGAGGCGGTGTATTCTATCTTAATGATGAAGCATCATTTTGTTGCTCCGAACATTAATTTTGAGAATCCGGATGAGTATTCAGAGCCATTGAATCTTGCTACGCAGACAGTGGAGACGGAGGTGAATACCGTTCTGAGCAACTCGTTCGGTTTCGGTGGTACTAATTCGGCATTGGTTTTGAAAAATGTTTAACTTGATTTCTTTAATATGAGAAAATGGATGATGATTGCATTACTGACCTTCGTTGCAACGGTCGGTTATGCGAAAAAGAAATTGAATGTAAATGTCGTTTCCGGCGATGTGAGCGTAGTATGTCAAGAAGGAAAGACTGCTGCGGTGGAGTTTAACTATGATGATTTGATCATCGAAGGAAAACCTGCCCAGGAATACCTTGCTAATCAAAGTGCCAACCATTTAAAGGACTGGCCTGAGGATAACAGGAAAGTGGCTACATTTTTCCTCGAAAAGTGGAACGAAAAGAACAAAGATGGACTCCAATTGTTGGAAAAAGGAGCCAAGGCTGACTACAAAATGCTGATACATGTCACTTACCTGGATCTTGGCAGTACGGCAGGTGCCATGTGGGGACTGAAAAGAACCGATGGCGGATGCATCGTGACAGCTACGATCACGATTTCCGACCAGAGAGGGAACCGTATTTGTAAGCTTCAGGTGAATGAACTCAAAGGAGACGGTCAGAAATTTTGGGATATAGGAACAAATGAGGTGAATCGCCGCAGCTATGCTTACGAAAAGATGGCCAAACAGGTGATTGGATTGGCAAAAGAGAAGAAATAAGATGAATCTAGCACCTGCCTTGGAGAAGGCTTATACCAAGGAACACCTGTCGGCACGTGATGCACAACGGCTGGCGGAGTTCATCGCTTTTGGTCCCGTGGTATTCCAGGTGTCACGTCTGATGATCAAATTTGGCATCCTGGAACTGTTGCGTGATATCGATGGCGGACTGACCATTGCTGAGGTGGCACAACGCTGTCAGTTGAGCGAATATGCGGCGAAATGCCTGATGGAGGCATCGTTGACCATCGGAACGGTGCTTGTTGACAAAGACAGCGACCGTTTCACTCTCTCAAAGACGGGTTGGTTCCTGCTCAATGACCCAGCAACAAAGGTGAACATCGCTTTCAATCATGATGTGAACTATCTTGGCTTCTTTCATCTGGAGGAGGCGCTGAAAGAAGGTAAGCCGGCAGGACTGAAAGCATTGGGCGACTGGACTACTATCTATGAAGGCTTGTCGGAGTTGCGGCCACAGGTGCAACGCAGTTGGTTTGACTTCGATCATTTCTACAGTGACAGCTCTTTCCAACAGGCCTTGGAAATTGTCTTTGCCCAAAAACCGCGAACCCTGCTCGACGTTGGAGGGAATACTGGACGATGGGCCATGCGCTGCGTTTCGCATGACGAGCAGGTTGAAGTGACAATCCTTGACCTACCTCAGCAGATAGACATGATGCGAAGAGCCACCCGCGGACTGCCTGGAGCACAACGTATACATGGTATCGGCATGGATCTTTTGGATCAGAACAATGTTTTTCCTTCCAACCAACATTATGATGTGATCTGGATGAGTCAGTTCCTCGATTGCTTCGGGGAAGAGGAGATACAGAGCATCCTGGAGCGGGCGGCAAGGATCATGGACAGTGAAAGCCGACTGTATATCATGGAAACCCTGTGGGATCGTCAGAAATACGAGCCTGCTGCTTTCTGTCTGACACAGATCAGCCTGTACTTCACGGCCATGGCCAATGGAAACAGTAAGATGTATCATTCTGATGACCTGTTCCAGATTATCCAGAAGGCTGGATTAGAGGTGGAGACCGTTCACGACAACTTGGGACAGGGACACAGTATAGTCGTTGTGAGAAGGGTGAAACGTTAAAGGATTAAGGATTAAGGATTAAGGATTAAGGATTAAAGATTAGAGATTAAGGATTAAAGATAGAAGTAGGAATATGACAAGAACAGAAATTGAAGAGAAGGTCAGGGAATTCTTGATTGATGACCTGGAGATCGATGAGGAGAAGATTGCCCCTGAAGCATTGTTGAAGGATGACCTGGGTATCGACAGTCTTGACTTCGTAGATATCGTGGTGATAGTAGAGAAAAAGTTCGGGTTTAAGATCAAACCTGAAGAGATGGCTGAGGTGAAAACCTTGAACCAGTTCTGCGACTATATCGAGAGCAAGGTAGGCGCATAACGGAAGGCGCAACGTGAAGAGATAACCGTGTGATGGGTACAGTGAAGATGGACCACAGCCAGTGGGAGGGCAAGACAGAGGGAACAACGTGGATGCACCGTACGCTGATAAGGTCGTTCCGTTTCCTGAACCTGCGCTTCGTCTATATAGGTATGGCGGTGCTGGTGGTTCCTTTTTACATGCTGTTCTCCCATCAAGGCTACATCTCCATGTATCACTTTTTCCGTCGGCGCATGGGATTCTCCCCGCTGAAGGCCTTTGGGTATGTCTATCTGAACCACTGCCGTTTCGGTCAGATTATCCTCGACCGTTTTGCGGTGTATGCAGGACAACGTTTCGACTTCGAGATAGAGAATTATGATCTGTTCGAGACATTGTCGCGGAAAGAGGGCGGATTCATGATCCTGAGCTGTCATGTGGGGAACTACGAGATAGCTGGTTATGTTTTCAAGGCAAACGAGAAGCGTTATAATGCATTAGTGTTCTCGGGGGAGGCTGATACAGTGATGGAAAACCGTAACCGTCTGTTGTCGAAGAATAATATCCGTATGATTCCCGTCAGGGAGGATATGTCGCATCTCTTTGTCATGAACAATGCCCTAAGCGATGGCGAGATCCTTAGCATCCCGGGCGACCGAATCTTCGGCTCACCACGTTTTGTGAGATGCGAGCTGTTGGGCGCATCGGCGAAATTCCCTTTAGGACCGTATGCGATGGCGGTGAGTCATGATGTACCGGTATTGAGTATCTTCGTGATGAAAGAGACGACACACCGGTATCGTGTACTGATCAGACCTCTCCAAGCGTCCCCTGCCGACTCACATCTGTCACGTCAGGAGAGATCGGCAGCCCTTGCTCAGCAGTTTGCCAACGAGATTGATGATGTTGTGCGGAGATATCCCACACAATGGTTCAATTATTATGAATTCTGGAATGAAGAATGATTTTTAAGGAGATTGACGTTCATACATTGCTACCGCAACAGGAGCCTTTCGTGATGATTCATCAACTGATCAGCTATGATGAGGTACGTACGGTGACGTCGTTTACCGTCACGGAGGATCATCTCTATTATGAGGATGGAACTCTCAATGTGTATGCCCTGATAGAGAATATCGCGCAAACCTGTGCGGCACGGATGGGGTATATCAATCAATATATCAACAACGAGAAAGTGAGCATCGGGTTTATCGGTGCCGTGAGAAATCTCGTTATTAAAAGAAAGCCCCGACTGGGTGAGACACTGACGACAACGATCGAGGTGGTGGAGGAAATCCTGAAACTAACCTTGGTCAATGCGAAGATCAAAGTGGGGGACGAGACAATTGTGACTGCCGAGATGAAAGTGGCAGTGCAGTGAGGTGGATTGTGAATGAGGAGTGTAGAATGAAAGAGTTAAGAGCATCTAAGGAATTTGAGATCCGCTTCAGTGAAGTCGATTCGATGAGCTTTGTGTGGCATGGCTCCTATCCGCTGTACTTTGAGGATGCCCGTGAGGCATTCGGGAAGAAATACGGTTTGGGTTATCTGTTTATCTTCGACAACGGTTTCTATGCTCCGTTGGTGGAACTCTCTTTTCAGTATAAGAAACCTCTTGTATATGGGATGCATCCCCGGGTGGATATCATCTACCAACCCACTGAAGCGGCCAAGATTGTCTTTGACTACGAGATCCGTGATACGGACGATGAGTCTTTGATAGCCACAGGACACAGTGTCCAGGTGTTTATGGACCGTGATTACCAGCTTGTATGGTCGAATCCTGCTTTTTATGACGATTGGAAAAGGAAATGGGACGTGCTATGATTGTGAAAGTGGCGGATGCCATCATCTCACCCTTAGGTAGTTCGACGGAAGCAAACTACGAGGCTGTGAAGGCAGGGAAATCGATGCTGAGAGAATATCAGTGGGATTTCTTGCCGGAACCATTTGTGGCCTCTCTCATGGATTGGCATGGGATGGATAAGCGTGAGGGATTGTCACGCTTTGAGATGATGGCGATTGGGGTTGTGGAACAGTTGATCCCTCAGTTGTCCATCGACCTTTCTTCTCCCCGTGTTTTGTTCATCATATCCACCACGAAAGGAAACGTGGAGCTGCTGGAAGAGGACAACGATAGTCCGTCATCGTCTGTGTATCTTGGAGACACAGCCATGAAGATAGCCCGTCATTTCGGTAACCCTAACACTCCTGTCGTCGTCTCTAATGCCTGTATCTCAGGATTGTGTGCACAGATTGCAGCGGTGCGGGCATTGGAGAGCGGTTGTTATGACTATGCTGTGGTGGTGGGTGCTGACATCCAGTCGCGTTTTATCATTTCCGGATTCCAGTCATTCAAGGCTTTGTCACCAGTACCTTGTAAGCCGTTTGATGCCGAGCGACAGGGCTTAAATCTGGGTGAGGCTGCTGCAGCCATCGTCTTTCAACGTGTGGAACAGGTGATGCCAGGACAATGGCTGTGCCGCAAAAGTGCTATACGAAACGATGCCAACCATATATCCGGACCGTCGCGGACAGGGGAGGGAAGCTATCGTGCCTTACGGACTGTGCTCACCGATGTAACTGTTGACGATCTCGCATTCGTCAATGTGCATGGCACTTCCACACTATACAATGATGAGATGGAAAGCATTGCGATAGATCGTGCCGGATTGACCGATGTCCCTGTCAATTCCCTCAAGGGGTATTACGGTCATACCATGGGGGCTGCCGGAATTTTGGAGGTTATCCTTTCGATGCGGGCCATCGAGGATCATACCGTTTTGGCTACCCGTGGATTTGATCATCTGGGAGTAAGTCGTCAGATCAAAGTGTCGAACCAGCACAGGACGACAACCAAGAACAGCTTCATTAAACTGCTCTCTGGCTTTGGCGGCTGCAATGCTGCTATGGCCTTTACTCGGGTAACAGAGGACAAACCTTCGTTTCCTTGTCTTAAAGAAAACACTCCCTCCCATGACCATCCTTCGTTGTCAACCCTGTCGGAGATCATGCTTACTCCCCAGAAAGCTACTTTGAATGGGAAAGAGCTGAATACCACTCAGCAGGGTGGAGCCTTACTTACAGAGCTCTATCGGCAGTATATCAATGACTATCCGAAGTTTTTCAAGATGGACGAGCTCACCAAGCTGGGCTTTGTGGCCTCGGAACTTCTTCTCAAGATAGGAGACAAAATGCCACAGGGAACGGAGGAGGTTGCCGTGATCCTATTCAATCGTACCAGTTCGTTGTGTAACGACAGGAAGTACCAGACCACCATCAGTAATCCGGAGGATTTCTTCCCCAGTCCGTCGCTTTTCGTCTATACGCTCCCGAACATCGTTACAGGGGAGATCGCTATTAGGAACCGTTATTTCGGAGAAACCTCTTTCTATGTGCTTGACCATGAAGATCCGAAGCTGATGCGCGAGATCATCATGTCTGTACTGGAAGAAGGAGAGACACGTGTGGTTATCTACGGATGGGTCGATTGCGAGGATGCAGATCATTACCTTGCGAAGATGGCTTGTGTGAAAAAACATGTATCAAGATCATAAAAACAGATAAAAATGGAAACATTAAAGAAAGAGTTAAAAGAACAGATTATAGATGTGTTGAACCTCGAGGATATGCATCCCGAGGATATCGAAGACAGTGCACCCCTCTTCGGTGAGGGCTTGGGACTTGATTCCATCGATGCCTTGGAGCTGATTGTCCTATTGGAGAAGAGTTACGGGATCAAGATCAAGGATCCTTCCTTAGGAAAGGAAATTTTCCAATCGGTAGATACCATGGCCGATTATATCGTTAAGAACAGGACGAAGTAAAAAGAGATTGCAGAAAGGAATATGAGAATCTGGATCACGGGTGCGGGAATCGTCTCTGCCATCGGTAACAACAAGGCTCAGACCTTAGAGGCCCTGAGAAGCAGGAGGTCTGGCATTGCCCCCATTCACTATCTATCAACGGAACATCAGGAGTTTCCAGTGGGAGAGGTGAAGGTGAGCGATGAGCAGATGAAGGAACTCTTAGGTATTCATGAGGAGCCTACAACACGTTCGGCCCTCATGGGTATTCTTGCTTTGAAAGAGGCAATGGACGATGCTTGTCTGCATCCCGACGATCATCCTTGTTTCATTAATGCCACCACGGTGGGAGGGATGGACAAGACAGAGCGGTATTATCTGGATATTCTGGACCATGACAGTCATCAGGAGTATGTCAGGACACACGATTGTGGTGCCTGTACGGAGATGATAGCCAGCTATTTCGGCGGCTTTGAGATGATGACAACCGTTTCTACGGCTTGTTCATCGGCTGCCAATGCCTTGGTGCTTGGTGCCCGTCTGATCCAGAGTGGACGATGCGAACAGGTGATTGTGGGCGGGACAGAGTGTCTAACCAAGTACCACTTGAACGGTTTCCATACGCTCATGATCCTCGATGACCAACCGTGCCGTCCCTTTGATGCTACACGGAAAGGATTGAATTTGGGGGAGGGCGCAGCTTATCTGGTGCTGGAGTCGGAAGCTTCTGCCCGACGTCGCGGATTGAAGGCCAAGGCAATCCTTTCAGGCTATGCCAATGCCTGTGATGCCTTTCACCAGACAGCCTCTTCGGAGAATGGAGAAGGGGCATTCCTTGCTATGACTGAAGCCTTGCGGATGGCATCGCTTACTCCAAGTGATATCCAATATGTGAATGCCCATGGTACGGGGACACCCAACAATGATGCCAGTGAGAGTGCTGCCCTGAAAAGGGTTTATGGGATGGACATGCCCGCTGTGTCATCCACCAAGTCCTTTACAGGACATACCACCAGTGCTTCGGGTACTGTGGAAGGAGTGATCTGTCTGCTGGCGCTGGCCCATCAGTTCATACCGGTGAACTTGAATTGGCAATATCCCATGGAAGGGGGAGTCTCCCCGTGGGTAGGTGACACTGATGCAACAAACAGCTCCCCTTTGCGTCATGTGATGTGCAACTCTTTCGCTTTTGGCGGTAACGATACCTCTTTTATCTTGTCGAGTCCCGAGGAAGATACACCTTCCTTCAAATCTTATCCCTCTCTTTCTGAAAACCACTCTCCAGCCTTCAAAAGAGTTTTCATCCGTTCAGCCGCGCAAATCTCTATTCAACAGCCCCTTTCAGATGACTGGTACGATCATCCCATTCATTACGGGGAGGTCTATACAAGAGCTATTGATCCGGATTTCCGTACTTTCCTGAACCCTTTGCAGAGCAGAAGGATGGGTAAGATCTTGAGGCGCGCCCTTGTGACGGCTAAACAAGTCGTGAAGGAGTCGGGGGAGCCACAGATTGATGCCATCATTACAGGTACAGGCATGGGGTGTCTGGAGAATACCGAGCTGTTCCTGGGGCAGCTTTGCAGGGAAGGAGAGAGTCTGCTGAAGCCAACCCATTTCATGCAGTCAACGCACAATACCATTGGCTCGATGTTAGCTATCCAGCTGGGCTGTCATGGCTATAACACCACCTATTCACATAAAGGGCTCTCTTTCGATACCGCGTTGTTGGATGCTTTCCTCCAGCTTCGGATGGGTGATGCCCGTCATATTCTTGTATGTGGTAACGAGGAACTCACTCCGTCGTGGTTCTCTTTTTTACAGAAAACAGGTGTATTAGGACAACCCCATCAGACGGTTGCTGGAGAAGGATCTGTCACGATGATGCTGACAACAGATCCTGAAGGAGCACTTTGCGAACTGGAGGATGTGAAGATTACCATTTGTCCGTCGGGAGTGTCTTCATCGCCGTGCTCTTTCTCCTCTCTCTTCGGAACCGGTTTCCTCTCCTCTGCCTTCGATGTTTATGCGGCTGTAAAGTGCTTGCAGAGAGGGAGGATGCCGAATGGTGAGACCGTAGAGTCACTTGAACTGGTGAACCGGCAGGGAGAAAGTAATGTGTCGTTCATTCAATTAAGGAGGATATCATGCGACTGATTCTATTATCTGTCATCCAAAGCATCCTGTTATGCGGTGGTCAGGTGCTGCTGAAGTTCGCCCTGAACAAGGCGGGAGCATTCAGCTGGACCATCGGATTCTTCTCGAGAAACCTTACGAACTGGTGGTTCCTTGGGTGCGGACTCTGTTATGCTGCAGCTACCGTGCTGTGGATGTATATCGTGAAGAACTTCCCGTTCAGCATGGCCTATCCGATGATTTCCCTCAGCTATGTCTTCGGGATGATTGCGGCGATGCTTTTTTTCCACGAACAGATCCCTTTGGTTCGTTGGTTGGGTGTGCTGTTGATCATGGGAGGTTGTATATTGATTGCAAAATAAGAAAGTGTGATGAATAAAAGTATCGAACGTTTCCTTTTGGCCATAGCTATGCTGTTTGTTGTATCTTCTCTTGGTGCACAGACCAAAGCCACGGCGGCGCAGGCCAAGTCGATGATTGAGAAGATCAATGCCACGGCGGCGAAGCAACGCACCATCCAGTGCGATTTTCAGCAAACGAAGTCTTTGTCGTTCCTGAACGATAAGATGGTGTCTCGCGGTGTGATGTATTATGACCATACGGGTAAGTTGCGGTGGGAATATACTGTCCCATATAGTTATGTGTTTATCATCAACAACAACCGCGTTCATATCAAGACAGCGAAGAACAGTAACACGATCGATATCCGGTCGAGTCGTCTGTTTCAGGGCATCGCCCGTGTCATGATGAACAGTGTGACGGGAAAGAGCCTGTCATCTGCTGATGATTTTTCTGTGGAAATGTTCATTCAGGGTGACGAGTGGATAGCGCGTCTTGTCCCCAAAAAGAAAGAGATGAAAGCGATGTTCCAGACCATTCGTCTTTTCTTCGACAGCAAAAAACAGATGGTTTCGAAAGTGGAAATGGTGGAGAAGAACGGCGACCAGACCGTTATTCAACTTTTACATGTCAAGAGCAATGGGAAGATTGAGGATCGTTTTTTTGCTATTCGTTAGTCTGTGGCTGTGGCATGCCTCTGCCATCACCTTGGATGGAAAGAGACAATACAGTGTGACGATAGAGATGCCGCGTGGCAGTCTATCGGGAATCTGTCTGATCAAGACGGATGCTTCGGGTAGCAAGGGATCTCTCGTTAATGAGTTCGGCATTCATGCCCTCGACTTTACCGTAAGTACCGATCGGCGTAAGGTTCGTCTGCTCCATGTGATAGACAGGATGAATAAGTGGTACATCAAACGAATCTTACGACGTGACCTGCGTTTCCTTTTCCTGAACAAGGAGTCTGCCCAAGACCGCCGGCGGGAAGTGATTGTTGCAGGTGATACAACGATTTTACATAACAAGAAATACCGCATAACATACACATTTACAGAGATAAAGAATGAAATTGATCAATAAGATGTTCTCAATCGTCAGCAAGGGTGATAGGGTGAGAATCAAACTACATCCCGAGCATGTGATCTATGATGCCCATTTCCCAGGACAGCCCATCACGCCCGGTGTGTGTCTTGTGCAGATGATCGGTGAGATCCTGCAGGAGAACATGGGACGTAAGATGGAACTGGATACGATTACGAACTTGAAATTCATACAACCGCTCTCTCCCGTTGAAACTCCCGAGGTGGATGTGGTCTTTAGCAACATCTCCTTTGATGACAAGGGACGTTGTAAGGTGAAGGGGACCGTGGTCAGCGAAGATACAATATTCACTAAATACTCCATGATCTATCGATGAACGACGTCAGAGACCTCATGAAGCAGTATCGTGTCTGTGTTGTTGTACCTACTTACAACAATGCCAATACGGTCGTGGAGGTCGTTCGTCGCATCCTGCTAGTTACAGAGGATGTCATTGTGGTGATCGATGGCTGTACTGATGATACACGTGAGAGACTCGATGAGGCTGACGTACAGGTGACTCGTGTTGACTACCCCCGAAACAAGGGGAAAGGTCATGCGCTGCGGGAAGGTTTTCAGAAAGCCATCACGATGGGATACAACTATGCTGTCACCATCGATTCCGATGGGCAGCACAATCCCGAGGATATTCCTGCTCTGGTGACTGCTATGGCTCAGCATCCCGAATCGTTGATTATCGGGGCGCGCGATCTTCAGCAGGAGAACATGCCACAAGGAAACACCTTTGCCAATAAGTTCTCGAATTTCTGGTTCTGGATACAGACAGGTCAACGGCTGGAAGACACGCAGACGGGTTTCCGGCTCTATCCCTTACATCGTCTGAAAGGTTTGCGATGGCTCACTTCGCGTTATGAAGCAGAACTGGAACTGCTGGTCTTTGCCGTTTGGGGACAGGTGCCCGTTCACAGCGTACCTGTCCATGTGTATTACCCCCCTCGGGAGGAAAGGGTCTCTCATTTCCGTCCTTTTGCGGATTTCGCCCGTATCAGTGTGTTGAACACCGTTCTTTGTTTCCTGGCCGTTGTATATGGCTGGCCCAGGATGATCATTTCTAAACTCCTGCGCCATGGTTAAGTTCTTCGAGTCAATCTATCTTGTGTTGTCAAGGAGGAAAAGGACCGCCACTGTCGTCCTTCTGCTCTTGATCGCTCTCTTTGTGGGTTTTTCTCTCCAGATTCACGAAGAGGAGGATATTGCGAAGTTCCTACCGCGCAATGAGCAGAATGAGAAATATACAGATGTGTACCAGCAGCTCAGCCGACAGGATCAGATCGTTGTGATCTTCTCTTCTCGTGACACCATGGATGTGGTATCAGCAGATACCATTATCACGGCTATGGAGCAGTTTGCCGAGCAATGTGAGAAGGAGAAAGTGGGCAAGTCTGTTAGTGTGCATGCCGATGAGACACGAATGATGGAGATGATGGACTTTGTGACGCAGCACATTCCCTATTTCCTTACTGATGATGATTATGCCCGTATAGACACACTGTTGCAGGTGCCTGACTATATTGCTGAGCAGCTTACAGAAGATAAGAAACTGCTGAATCTCCCTACGGCGGGTATCAGCATGGAACGGCTTCGCTACGATCCTGTTCAGCTCTTCTCGCCCGTCCTCCTCCGAATGCAGGATTTCAACAGATCGCAGTCCTTTGAGGTGATCGATGGTTGCGTGTTTACTCATGACGGACGGAGCGGACTGGCATTCCTTGAATCTCCCTACGGCACCAGCGAATCAGCCAATAACGCAGCGTTACAGACAGCCTTGGAGAGAATCATGGGCGATGTGGAAAGCACTTTCCCCCAGTTGCGTGTCTCTGCCATTGGTGCCTCTCTGGTAGCGGCGGGAAATGCGCGACAGATCAAACATGATAGTATGCTGGCTGTCACCATTGCCGTAATCTTGATACTCGTTGTGCTCATTCTCCATTACCGTCGTCTGGCCGACCTCTGGTGGTTGGGCTCCTCGTTGGTATTCGGATGGCTCTTCGCACTTGCCGGGATGTCGTTGTTCCACGACAGCATGTCGGTAATCGTCTTGGGCATCGGCTCCGTGATTATCGGAATAGCTGTGAACTATCCGTTGCATTATCTGGATCATCTTCGTGAGATAGGGGATACCCAGCAGACCCTTCGTGAGATGGTGCCGCCCCTGCTGATCGGAAACATCACAACCGTCAGTGCCTTCTTGTGTCTGGTTTGGCTCGATGCCGCAGCCATGCGTGACTTAGGACTCTTTGGTTCCCTGATGTTGGTCGGAACCATCCTTTTCGTCCTGGTCTTCCTTCCATTATATGTGAAAGCAACTTCTTCTGCGAAGCATTGTTCTTGTCATGCAGGATCCTTGGTCTCGTCATGTCGGAAACCTTTTTCTGCATCTATTAAAAGGCTGCTTGATTGGGCTAGTCGTCCGTTGGGTCTGGTGATGATGGTTCTTGTGACGGTCGTTTTGGCCTATTTCAGTCTGCAGACCTCTTTCGACTCCGACTTGCGTAACATCAATTACATGACCGATCAGCAACGCAGTGACATGCAGATGCTCACGGCGATATCCCATGAGGCACCTGTCTATGCCGTGGCAGAGGGACAGACATTGGAGGAGGCTTTACGGAAAAATGAAAGTGAGGTCCTGCCCATGCTGGTCAAAATGAAGCAGGATGGTATTGTGAAGAAGGTGAGTGGGGTAGGCTATTTCGTACCGACAACAGCGATGCAGGAGGAACGTCTGAAGCGATGGAAAGAGTTTTGTCATGCCCATGGACAAGACCTTGTATCGGAATTGCGGAGGCAGTGTGCCCTTCAGGGCTTCAATGAGCAGGCCTTCACCCCCTTCATCGAGATGCTGGAAGATGACCATGCTCCCCAGCCGTTATCTTTCTTCCAGCCAGTAACAGATCTCTTGCAAGACACCTACCTCTTTCAGAATGAAGAAAGGGGTCTTGTGCGCGTGGTGAATTTCATACAGACCGATCAGAAAATGACCGTCAAGGAATCCTTGAACGCAAAGGCTGCTCCTGCCACCTATGCTTTCAGTTCGGAGGATATTGGTAACCAATTGGTGCAGATCCTGTCAGACAGTTTTAACTATATCGGCTTCGTATGCGGTTTCGTAGTGTTCCTTTTCCTGTGGATCTCGTTCGGCAGCATCGAACTGTCATTGATGTCTTTCCTTCCCTTGGCTGTCAGTTGGCTGTGGATCTTAGGTCTGATGCATCTGTTCGTAGTGCAGTTCAATATCGTGAATATCATCCTAGCCACTTTTATTTTCGGACAGGGTGACGACTATACCATCTTCATCACCGAGGGACTGATGTATGAATACTCCACGGGCAGGAAGCGCCTGGCTTCCTATCAACGTAGCGTAGCCCTGTCGGCCATCCTCATGTTCATCGGTATCGGTACCTTGATCTTCGCCAAGCACCCTGCCTTGCGTTCGTTGGCCGCCGTTACCATCATCGGTATGTTCACCGTGGTATTGATGGCTTACTACCTCCCGCCTTTGGTGTTCAGATGGTTGACACGAGGCGTACGGACAGCAGATCCCTCATCCCTCATCTCTCATCTCTCATCTCCATTACCGATCACCTTGGGACGATTCTGTCGTTCCCTGTTTGCCATCGTATTCTTCCTGTTGATGATGTATCTGTTCATGCTTCCCTTTACATGGCTGTATTTCCGTTTGGGAAAGAACAGTGAAGAGAAGAAACTGCGATACCATCGCCTGCTGCAAAGGGTGTCGGATTTCGTCATCCATCATGTGCCTGGAGTGCAGTTCGCCTTACAGAACAGGGTGGGGGAAACCTTCGAGAACCCCGCCGTGGTGATCTGCAACCATCAGTCACACCTCGACCTGATGTGTCTGATGATGCTCACGCCAAGAATCGTTTTCCTCACCAACGACTGGGTGTGGCATAATCCGTTCTATGGTATGGTGATCCATCGTGCAGAGTTCTATCCCGTCAGTGATGGGATAGAAGCTCACTTGGAACAGTTACGCTCGTTGTATCAGCGGGGGTATTCAATTTGTATCTTCCCAGAAGGCACTCGTTCTCCAGATGGTTCCATCCTGCGCTTCCATAAAGGAGCATTCTATCTGGCAGAGCAGTTGCATGCGGATATCCTTCCCATTTTCCTGCATGGTGCGGGTCATGTGCTACCTAAGAAAGACTTCATGCTCCGTCAGGGACGGATTGATGTGGAGGTGCAGGAACGGATTCCATGGGATGATCCTTGCTTCAGCACAGACCTGCTGACACGTACCAAACAGATACGAGCCTATTACAGGAATCATTACTCGGAAATGTGTGAACGGATAGAGACAGATGAGTACCTGGCTCCTTATCGCAGATATATAGAGAAATACATGACCTTAACAGATCAAGAGAACAGATGAAGAAGGTTGTTATCATAGGAAGCGGATTGGGAGGCCTCACCTGCGGCGTCGTACTGGCAAAGAATGGTTATCAGGTGACCGTACTTGAGCAGGAGGCACAGGTGGGAGGCTGTCTGCAGTGTTTCACCCGGAAAGGGGTGAAGTTCGAGACAGGCATGCATTTCATCGGGAGTGCAGACAAAGGACAGACCCTTTCGCGGTTCGCCCGATATATGGGTGTCACCGATACTGTCCATCTGAGCAGGCTCGACACCCAAGGCTATGATGTGGTATCACTGCAGGGAGCGCATTTCCGCTTTGCCAACGGCAGGGAGCCCTTCATTGAACAGATGGCAGCTTACTTCCCTCACGAACGGGAAAACCTGAACCGTTACTTCGACCTGGTGGAGAAGGTGGCCAATGCATCTACCCTGCATAGCTTGCGACAAGTGGCTGATGACCGCGCGCTCAGCATGGAGTATCAGCTGAGGAGCATCAACGAGGTGCTCGATGAGGTCATTGGTGATCCCATGCTGAGACAGGTTCTTGCCGGAACGCTTCCGTTGTATGCTGCAGAGAAAGACAAGACTCCCTTTTCCACCCATGCCTTTATCATGGACTTCTATAACCAGAGTGCCTTCCGCATTGTGGGGGGAAGCGACTCTCTGGCAAGGGGACTCACCCTTTCTCTTGAAAAAGAAGGGGGACGGGTGATCACCAGACAACGCGTTGTCGAGATTGTCTGTGACGAGACTCAGGCTGTGGGGGTCCTCACGGCAACGGGTGACTATTTCCCTGCAGATATCGTCATCTCAGACGCACATCCGGCACGCACCTTGGAGATGGTCACCTCTCCATTGCTGCGTCCAGCCTATCGCAAACGGGTCCTCTCTTTGCGTAACACGATAGGTGGCTTCTCTGTTTATCTCCATTTCAAGCCGGGTACTGTTCCCTACATGAACCATAACTTCTATGGCTTCCGGCAGTCATCACCCTGGGATTGTGAGATCTATGATGATGAGTCATGGCCCAAAGGTTATCTCTATATGCACCTTTGTCATCAGGAGAACCCACAGTTTGCAGAGTCAGGCGTCATCTTGTCGTACATGCATTATAACGAGGTGGCACGGTGGCAGGATACGAAGGTGGGTAACCGAGGGAATGAGTATGAATCGTTTAAGACGATGAAGGCTGAGCGGTTATTGGATGCTGTGGAACATGACTTCCCCAACTTACGCTCGGACATAGCCCATTATTATACCAGTACGCCGCTTACCTATCGTGATTATACAGGAACAGAACTAGGATCGATGTATGGGATCGCCAAGGACATTCATCTGGGACCTGCGGCACGTGTGCACCACCGCACGAAAATCCCCAACCTGTTACTGACAGGACAGAATATCAATTCACATGGAGTCCTGGGCGTGATGGTGGGAACTGTTGTCACATGCAGTGAGCTGATCGGTTCTGAAACGATTTTTAAACAGATAAAGGAATGCAGCGAATAGTGATTATAGGTGGCGGACTGGGCGGACTCTTTACCGGTGCCCTGCTCTCGAAGGAGGGCTGTCAGGTGGTTGTCCTGGAGAAGAATCCCGTGGCTGGGGGCGGACTCCAAACCTTCGTGCGCCATGGAATACGTTTTGAGACAGGTATGCATATCCTTGGTGGAATGCGTGAGGGAGGAAGTATCTGGCGCATCTGCCGTTACCTGGGGATAGAGAATATCCAACAGCGTGCTGTAGATCCAGACTGCATGGACAGCATTACTTATTTGAGACCAGGGAAGACCTACCGTGTTCCTGAAGGACGCGAGGCATTCACGTCCTATTTCTCTGAGGAGTTCCCGCATGAGACAACGGCAATCCGCGCTTATGTCAATGCCTTGTACGATCTGGCCGATGAGGTGGATATGTTCTGGCTTCGTCGTGGGAAAAACTATCTGTTCACTCATTCGGAACAGTTCCTGTGGTCGGCTGATGAACTGATCGCCCATTACATCAAAGACCCGAACCTGCAGGATGTGCTGGCTTATATGAGTCCGATGTATGGGGGTGTCAAAGGACATACTCCCGCTTATATCCATGCACTCATCAACGTATTGTATATCAATGGTTCCAGTCGTTTCGTTGGAGGTGGTCAGCAGCTGGCGGATGCGTTAGTAGAGGTCATCCGTTCCCATGGCGGGGAGGTGATGACAGGTACAGAGGTGACTGCCCTCCATGTCAACGACCATCGACTGGACCGTATCGACTACAGACAAGGTGCCCATGAGATCCATAGTTTATCGACAGGATCTTCAGATGTGATCTCCGCCATCCACCCTGCCACACTGATCCCCATGTGTACCGATGGTACCTTCCCCAAGGCATACCGTGAGCGGATAGCACAGATCCCCAACACCTATTCGGCTTTCACCTTATATATCATATTCAAGGAGAACTGTTTCCCTTATATCAACCATACCTGCTATGCACAGGAAGACTATGGGATGATCTGGAATGTCAGCGAATATGAAGAAAGCAGTTGGCCGCGAGGATGGATGTATATGACGCCCCCTGATCCTGTTGCTCCAGGATCCTCTGACTCTTTCTCACGGAAGATGATCATCAACTGCTTGATGCCCTTCTCGATGGTGGCGCCATGGGAAAACACAACGGTTGGACATCGGGGAGAGGACTATCGCATCTGGAAGGAGAGGCATGTCCAAAAGATCCTTGACAAGATGGAACGCTTGTATCCTGGCTTCAGGGAAAAGATAGCGTATGTGGAAGCATCGTCTCCGCTCACGATCCGCGACTATTACCATCAACCGGATGGAGCACTCTATGGGATACGTAAGGATTGCAGGAATATGATGCTCTCGCAGATCCCTATCTATACAAAGGTGAAGAACCTCTTCCTGACAGGACAGAACATCAACCTCCACGGGATCTGCGGCGTTCCCCTGACGGCCGTCAATACTGCTGAGGCGATCTTGGGGGAGAATACGATCATTGATAAACTCAACGAGATATGACAAGACTGCTCTTCCTGATGCTCTTCTTCTTGGGAATAGGACTGAACAGCGTGGCGAAGACACCAACGGAATCATCGGATACGCTGTTTATCGTTTGTCCTGGGGGCAGCTATTGCTGGCTTGACATCAAAAATGAGGGAACACCAACCGTAGAGGCTCTGAAGGCGCGGGGCTATGATGCCATGGTGTTGCGCTACCGGGTATCGGGCATCTTCGCTCATGTCACCCATTCACGACTGCTATTCCGCGGTAACCAGTACCCTGATGCCCTCGAGGATATCAAAGAGGCTATCCAGGAGGGCCGGAAGACCCATCGGGTGGTGGGCGTCATCGGCTTCTCTGCCGGCGGTCACCTGGCCTTGCTGAGTGCCATGGAGAGTAACCCGGATTTTGTGGCGGCCATCTATCCTGTCGTCACGATGCGCAAGCCCTACGTCCATAAACGCAGTCGGCGCGGACTGCTGGGAGAATACCGCAAATACAATAAATCGATGCAAGATTCGTTATCATTAGAAAGACATGCGGAACGGATCAAGGCACCGGTATTCCTGCTGAACTGCAAGGATGACCCCGTGGTTGACTACCACCACTCCGTGCTGATGGACGCTGCTCTGACGGCAGCGCATAAGAATCATCTTTACATCCAGTACGAAGAAGGTGGTCATGGCTTCGGCATCAGTAAGCATCATTGGTTAGACGATTTTTTATCATGGTTATGCAAGATATAGAATATCAATCCATCGAGGAAATCAAAGAATATCAGGAAGGAAGACTCCATGAGGCGTTGCACTACCTGAAAGAACATTCGCGCTACTATCAGCGGGTGTTCGAGAAGTGTGAAATCGATATCGACAAGATACGACATATTGAGGACCTGGTCAAGATCCCCTTTACAGAGAAGAAGGACCTGCAGCTCTTCAATGAGGACTTCCTGTGCTGTCCGAAGGAGAAGATAGTGGACTATATCACCACCAGCGGTACTCTGGGGGATCCCGTTACCTTCGGATGTACGGAGAAGGATCTCCAGCGACTGGCTTTCAATGAGAAGAAGTCTTTCGAGTGTGCAGGACTGAAACCTGGAAATATACTCCAGCTGATGACGACCCTCGACAAGCGGTTTATGGCAGGACTGGCCTATTTCCTGGGAATCCGCGAGATGGGTGCCAGTATCATCCGTGTGGGAAACGGAATCCCTGAACTGCAGTGGGATACCATTCGCAGGATCCAGCCCGACACCATTATGTGTGTGCCCTCTTTTATCCTGCGACTGATCCAATATGCGGAGGAGCATCATATCGATTACCGGCATTCGTCTGTCAAGAGGATTATCGGCATCGGCGAAGGCTTGCGCGACCAGCAGTTCAATCTGAACCTCTTGGGAAGGAAGATTCATGAGAAATGGCCGGAAGTACAGCTGTTCGCCACCTATAGTAGTACGGAGATGGGAGCCACCTTCTCAGAATGCCCATACGGGATGGGAGGACATGTGCATCCTGAACTGATCATCGTGGAGATTATCGGAGAGGATGACCTGCCTGTAGCCGACGGTGAGATCGGTGAGGTGGTGGTCACCACATTGGGAGTAGAGGCCATGCCTTTGCTCCGATTCCGCACAGGTGATGTCTGTGCAAAGGTGGTGGAGCCTTGTCGGTGTGGCAGGAACAGCTATCGTCTCACTCCTTTGGTGGGCCGTAAGAATAACATGATCAAGTTGAAGGGCACCACGCTCTATCCCCCTGCCATTAACGATGTGCTTGACAATACCGATTATATAGAGAACTACGTGATATACGTGCAGGACTCAGAGAGCGGAACGGATGATGTGGTGGTGAAGGCAGGACTGAAAAAAGGTGACCATGAGGAGACACCGGCATTCCTCAGTTCCTGCGTCAAGGATCTCAAAGACCGTTTCCGTGCCCGTATCCGTGTGGCACCGCGGGTGGAGATCCTGCCTGTGGAGGAGATTGCCAAGATCAATTTCCCCGCCAAGAGCCGCAAGCCGATCAAGTTCATCGACCTGCGTAATAAATCATAACCCCAAAAAGAATATGCGAAGCTCAAAGTTCGATGACATCCGTCCCTATTACGACGAGGAGATACCTGCCGCCATGAGCAGGATCGTCCAGAGTAACTTCATGGCTTTACTGTCCTCGTACGTCTATCCCGACCGTTCGTTGGAGGAGGTGAAACGGATGATGCTGGGCTTTCGTCGCATCCGTGACTTCCAGTTGGAGGTGATGAAGTGCGTCAACGAGCAGGTCATTGCGCGTAGCATGACGGATTTCACCTATACGGGCATCGATTTCCTGGATCCTGGCAAGCGTTATCTCTTTGTGTCTAATCACAGGGATATTGTGCTGGATTCCTGTCTGATGCAGTATGTCTTATACAAGAATGGTCATGAGACCACGCAGATCACGTTTGGCGCCAACCTGATGTCATCGCCTTTAGTGATCGATATCGGTAAGTCGAACAAGATGTTCCGCGTGGAGCGTGGAGGGAACATGAAGGATTTCTATATGAGTTCGCTCCATCTCTCCGAGTATATCCGTTATGTCATCAATGAATGTCATGAGTCGGTGTGGATAGCCCAGCGTAACGGACGTACCAAGAATGGCATCGACGCTACCGACCAGGGTATCATCAAGATGTTCTGCCTGAGTTGTCCCGATGATAAGATCAAGGCCTTGGACGATTTGCATATCGTCCCCGTCTCGGTGTCGTATGAGTGGGAGTCGTGTGATATCCTCAAGGCATTGGAGCTGTATGAGTCACGGAATGCCAAGTATATCAAGAAACCCGGAGAGGATCTGAACAGTATTCTGACAGGTATCGTGCAGCAGAAGGGTAGGGTGCATATCGCCTTCTGTGAGCCGCTGAGCCGTCAGGATCTCTTGGCTTTCGACAGCTGTACCAACAATGAATACCACAAGCGGGTGGCTGCCTTGATCGATGAACGGATCGTGGGGGCTTACCAGCTCACACCTAACAACTATATTGCCCACGATCTCCGATATGGGCGGCAGACCTACAGCTGTTATTATACGACAGAGGAGAAGAATGCCTTCCTTTCTTATCTCGGTAAACTCAACGACTTCGAGATCAGTGAGCCTGATGTGCTGAAAGATATCTTTCTGGGTATCTATGCCAATCCGGTGGATGGGAAAAAGATGAGAGAGGAGGGATGAGGGATGAGGGATGAGAGATGAGAGATGAGGGATGAATGATGAAGGATGAAGGATGAAGGATGAAGGATGAAAGAGGAGGAGGGATGAGAGATGAGGGATGAGATTCAATATGTGGTGATTGCCATCGTCGTGGCTGTTGCCGTGGCCTATGCCGGATGGCGCATCTACCGTGCATTACGGCATGCTGCCGACCCCTGCTACGGTTGTGAGGGTTGTGCTTTGAAAGCCGCGAAACAACGTCCTAAAACAAAAAAGTGTCCCAAAAATTTGGCAGATACAAATAATTAGCGTATCTTTGCACTCGCTTACAAAACATGGTGCGTTAACAAAGCGGTTATGTGGTGGTCTGCAAAACCATATAGAGCAGTTCGACTCTGCTACGCACCTCACAAAAATCGGGAACATCTTCTGAAGATGTTCCCGATTTCTTTTTGTATAACCGTAACGCTTAGTAGGCGAAGAGCGGATAGTTCTTCATCGTGTCGTTCACCTTGGCACGTACCTTGGCGATTACTTCCTCGTTCTCGGGGTCGTTCAGCACTTCCTCGATGAGCTCGGCAATCAGCACCATCAGGTCTTCCTTGGCACCACGGGTGGTGATGGCAGGTGTACCTAAACGCAGACCGCTGGTCTGGAAAGCACTGCGGCTGTCGAACGGTACCATGTTCTTGTTCACGGTGATATCTGCGGCAACGAGGGCGTTCTCAGCCACCTTACCAGTCAGGTCGGGATACTTCGAACGGAGGTCAACGAGCATCGAGTGGTTGTCGGTACCGCCGCTTACAATGTGGAAGCCGCGCTTTATGAGCTCCTCTGCCAGTACCTTGGCATTCTTCTGTACCTGCTTGGCCCACTCCTTGAACTCGGGCTGCAGTGCCTCACCGAAGGCAACGGCCTTGGCGGCAATCACATGCTCCAGCGGACCGCCCTGCTGACCGGGGAATACGGCTGAATTCAGCAGCTGCGACATCTTCTTCACGACACCCTTCGGTGTGGTGTAGCCCCAAGGATTGTCGAAGTCCTTACCCATCAGGATGATACCGCCACGCGGACCGCGAAGGGTCTTGTGGGTGGTAGAGGTCACGATGTGGGCATATTTCACGGGGTTGTCAAGCAGTCCGGCGGCAATCAGACCGGCAGGGTGAGCCATATCGATCATCAGCAGGGCACCTACCTTGTCGGCAATCTCACGCATACGCTTGTAGTCCCACTCACGACTGTATGCACTGCCACCGCCGATAATCAGCTTCGGCTTATGTTCCAGGGCCAGCGCTTCCATCTCGTCATAATCCACACGACCCGTTTCCTTGTTCAGGTTATAGCCGATAGGGTTGTAGAGGATACCAGAGGTGTTCACATGAGAACCGTGTGACAAATGACCGCCGTGGTCGAGGTTCATACCCATGAAGGTATCGCCGGGCTTCAATACGGCCAGCAGTACGGCGGCATTGGCCTGTGCACCTGAGTGAGGCTGCACGTTGGCATACTCGGCACCGAACAGCTTGCAGACGCGGTCGATGGCCAGCTGCTCCACCTGGTCAACCACCTGACAGCCACCATAGTAACGCTTACCAGGATAGCCCTCAGCATACTTGTTGGTCAGATACGATCCCATGGCTTCCATCACCTGGTCGCTCACGAAGTTCTCACTGGCAATCAGCTCCATACCCTTCAGCTGGCGCTGATGCTCTTTCTCAATCAACTCGAAGATTTCGTTGTCTCTTTTCATGTTTATTGGGGTTGTTTTTACACTTGCTTCGGATTGTGGGTACAAAGGTACTGCAATTTTTTGATTAACCGAAAGGAAAGTAAATGTTTTTATTTTCTTGAGCGTTAAAAATTTATCTAAACGAATGGAAAACCAAATTGAACGGATTTGGCAAGGCTGTTGCACAACTTGTGCAGAGCCTTTGCACAAACTGTGCAACATATCTGCACAACTTGTGCAACACGTCTGCACTATTTGTACAAGCCGTTGGACTGTCTCATTCGGCCATTGCGTTTAAATTACTGAACACGAAGAAACAAAGAAACTATATAGAAGTATATACAATACTTCCTACTTCCGACTAAATCTAATCTTCGTTCAGACAAACGAAGAAGCTTAAGTAATTCATGTTTCGGTTGGTAAATCTTTCGTTGTTTTAGTGCCCTTGCGGGCAGAAATCATACAAAATCCAAACAAAATCCAACAAATAAACCATATGGAATTTTGTAAGATTTTGTATGATTTGCCATTTTCTCTCCGCTTCGCTTTGAGTGACCTTTGGTTCTCGCCGTAGGCGATTTACATAAACATCCAAAAGTTCAATTAAGTAAGATTAGAAGGGGAACTGGAGCCGTTCCTCGTAATGGTCGTATGGAGGCGCATCCTGGTAGCCGAAGCGTCTGAAGAGATCGGAGATCTGTTTCTGTTGCTTCGCGCTGAGTTTCCATTCACCGCTATTGTAGCGGTAGTAATTGCGTTGTCCCAACATCTTAAAGAGGGCGTTGCGCAGTTGGGTGTAGTGTTCATGACGCACGCCTTCGAAAAAGCGACTCATTCCCCAAGCCTCCGTTTCGTAGCGTTCAGCCACAAACTTCTTGCACTCGTCACCCTGTAGTGCACGGGGTGTCACACAAGTGGCAGTTGCCATGTCTGCCGGAGCAAACTGTGCAGCCATGTAGCGCAGACAAGTTTCTTTCATTTTGCATTTTTCATTAAAGCAGAGCACCCATCCGTTGGGCACATCCTGAAAATTGAAATCTTTGTTAAGCATATTTTTCAATAGTGGCAGATCCTTGCCGGTTAAAAGTTTAACATAGAATGATTATCGTCTGCAAAGATACAACTTTTTTCTATGAAATCCAACTTTTCCCCTATATTTGTTTTATTCGTACTCAAAAAAAGTACTATGTTTCGTTGGGTTAACACTCTCTATTCTTTTTTATGGCTATTATATAGACCCCATTCTTGATCAAGATCTACTTGGGTCAAATCATATATAGTTCCCTAAAAAAACAACCAAAATTGGAACACAAAGACTCAGAGACTCAGAGTTTTTTTACTCCATGTACTCTGTAACCCTATTCCTCTGTGTCTCTGTGTCTCTGTGTTTAAATAAATAAGGCTATTATATAGACCCCATTCTTGATCAAGATCTACTTGGGTCAAATCATATATAGTTCCCTAAAATAATCTGCATATATTATCATGATTTAGGAAAAACACTACATTCCTCACCCCTCATTGCACAAAAAAAAACATTTTCTTGGAACTTTCATGAACAATTTTTATCTTTGTAGCGTATAATCTTCATCAAACAGAAATCCATGAAAAGGGTCTTACGCTATGTTGCCATTGCAATTGTCCTTGCCATTATCGGAGGATGTATTTACCTGAACAGATTGTTGCCTATCATTACAGGCTATGCTGCGAAGAATCTGGCTTCAGCAGTGTTCGTATCAGGTCGGGAGGCCAAGGATGTGGAGGCACTTGACCTGAACTTCTCCTTCATTCGCTACACGAGCAACACGGTGGACTATAAGAACAAGACGGTTACCAGTAGGTTTCTTTGGGGTAAATCGGTGGCGGTGTTCCGCGAGGGCTACGGCGTGACGTTGCTGCGTGGCGCCAGCGTGGATGAGCTGAGGAAACAGCGGTTCCCGTTTGATGTGCTGAACAAAGCGCATGGGGAACAGGATTCCACCTTCAGGGCAGAGCTGCCTGCAGGCGACTCGGCAGTGGCAGCTCGTCTGGCACCTATCGCCAAGGCGTTCGTCGAAGAGCGTGCCTATCACGGTCATCCCTTTGCCTTTGTGGTGCTGCACAAGGGTGGGGTAGTGGCAGAGTGTTATGACAAGGGCATCGGTCGCAACACGAAGCTGCTGAGCTGGAGTATGGCGAAGAGCTTTGTGAATGCGCTTATCGGTATCATGGTGAAAGACAGTCTGCTGGATATTCATGCGCCGATGGATATTCCTGAGTGGCAGGGCGACGGGCGCAAAGCCATCACCCTCCACGACCTGATGCAGATGCAGAGCGGACTGGCGTGGAACGAGGACTATGGGGCACGGTCGGACATTAATATCATGCTGCATTGCGAACGCGATATGGGGCTCTTCGCGCTCTCGAAACCTCTTGAGCACGAACCGGGCACGCACTGGAAATACTCCAGTGGCAGTACGGACATCGTGATGCGCTATCTGCGCGGTCGCTTTCCTTCCGACGAGGCGTTCCTTAGTTATATGCACTCACGACTCTTTGCTCCGCTGGGCATCGTTGATCCCGTCTTCGAGCCGGATATGAGCGGCACGCCTGTGGGCTCGTCGTACCTCTATGCCACAACACGGGATTTCGCACGCTTCGGACAGTTGTATCTCGATGACGGCTGTGTAGGGAACGAGAGAATTTTGCCGGAGGGATGGGTTGACTATACGCGTACGCCGGCTTCCCATAGTGGTGACCACTATGGCTCTCTCTTCAGACTGAACGGTAAGGGTAAGTTTTCTGACGTGCCGAAGGATATGTACTATTGCGATGGACACGACGGACAGAATATCTTTATCTTCCCTTCACAACAGTTGGTGGTGGTCGTCTTGGGTTACTCTCCCAAGCCTGACAATGTGATTGATTTCAATACGCTCCTGAGAGACATCCTGTCTCTTTTGTAAGCTTCAAATTCTTGTCATCTTGTTTCTTTTACAGGCAAATGTGTGGAGGTTTGAAATATTATTCGTATCTTTGTACCATAATCGCGATTAATTAAAAAACAACTACGAGTTAATATGATGAAAAGGCAATTCCTTTTGGCCGTCATGATGACAGCCGCACTGGGCATCCACGCCCAGAAAACCATGACCCCACCTGCCGGGGGAAAGGCGATTAGTGATGAATTGATAGGTATCTTCTTCGAGGATATCAGTAGTGCTGCCGATGGCGGTCTCTATGCGGAACTGGTGCAGAACGGTTCCTTCGAGTTCAGTCCTGCAGAGCGTGACGGGTGGGGACCAGGAACAGCCTGGAAGGCCATCAGACCAGGACACTCGTTGGGTTACATGGTACCTCGCATGGACAATGGACTCAATCAGAACAATCCCACCTACATGCGTCTGCATATTGAGCGCGTCAAGGAGTATTACGACTACAAGGGCTGGAAAGGCTTCGGACTGCAGAACGATGGCTTCGACGGCTTCTCGGTGAAGGCTGGGGCTAAATATGATTTCTCTGCTTTCTTCCGTAATGTGGACAACGATACGAAACAGGTTCGGGTAGTGTTGGTAGAGCCGCAGATGGGGTGGGGCAAAGACCCGAAACTGCTGGCTGAGGCTACCATCGATATAACCAACAAGGCTTGGAAGAAATATGAGGCTGTGCTGACTCCCTCGGAAGAGTCGAAGAAGGCTGTGCTGCAAATCCTCGTTCTCAATCAGGGCGAGATGGATATCGACATGGTTTCGCTGATGCCAGAGGATACTTATAAAGGTCATGGCATGCGCAAGGATCTTGCTCAGGCGCTGGCCGACCTCCATCCTAAGTTCATGCGCTTCCCTGGTGGATGCGTGGTGCATGGAGGTGGTGACGGCTTCTGGGATACCTATCGCTGGAAGACTACCGTGGGACCGAAAGAGCAGCGTCGTGGACTGAAGAACACGTGGGGATACCACCAGAGCATGGGTCTGGGCTACTATGAGTATTTCCAGTTCTGTGAGGACCTGAACATGGAGCCGCTGCCCATTCTGCCTTGTGGCGTAAGCTGTCAGGGTACCAACGGCGGCTGGGGCATGAGAGACCAGGCGCAGGATGTAGTGCCCATGAGTGAGATGGACGAGTGGGTGAACGAGGCTCTCGACTTAATCGAGTGGGCCAACGGCGACGTGAATACGAAGTGGGGTAAGGTGCGTGCTGAGGCAGGACATCCGAAACCCTTCGGACTGAAATACCTGGGCATCGGTAATGAGGAGCGTATCTCACCGGAGTTCATCGAGCGCTTCAAGTATATGTATGAGCGTATCACAAAGGCTCATCCTGAGATTGTCATCGTGGGAACGGCGGGTCCTGGCTCACATCCTGGTAACCGTGACTTCGAGGCAGGATGGAAACTGGCTGATGAACTGGGAATGCCCATTCTTGACGAGCACTACTATGAGCCGCGCGACTATTTCCTGAAGAGTCGTCAGTATGACAAGTATCCGCGTGACCGTAAGACGAAGGTGTATCTGGGTGAGTATGCCGCCAAGGACAAGAAACTGATCGATGCGTTGGCTGAAGGGCTTTACCTGCTGCATGTGGAGCGTAATGGTGACGTGGTGGCCATGACCAGCTATGCACCGCTCTTCGCAAGGAAGAACGCCACGAACTGGAATCCCGACCTGATTTACTTCGATAATGAACGGCCCTTCCTCACCTGCAGCTACTATATCCAGCAGATGTTCGGACAGTCGAGTGGTAATTATTTCTATGGTGACTGCGTTACCTTTGAGGGGGATGCTGCCGGTGTTCAGCAGCCTGTTGAGAATTCGGCTTATGGACAGTCGGTGGTACTCAACACCAAGACTCGTCAGCTGTTCGTGAAGATCTGTAATGCCAGTGCCGATGCCAAGAAGGCAACGATCGACCTCAGTCGCTTTAAGGGCATGAAGAAGATGATGACTAAGACCGTGCTCAGCGGACAGGCCAATGATGAGAATAACTTCGAGACACAGCCGATAGCTCCGAAGAGTGAGACCATCAAGACTCAGAAGAAGATGAAACTCGATCTCGCTCCGTATTCATTCGTGATGCTACAGGTGGCTTTGTAGTCATTCTTCGTAAGGTATAATATATAATAAGGTGGTACTTTGGGGTACCACCTTATTTGTTCTTATTTACTTAGACAGGCATCAAGTTCTCTGGCGATGAGCTCCTTGTCGAGATGCTGACCGATAAAGACAAGCTTCTGCATGCGGTCGCCATACTCTTCATCCCAGTCACGTCGCAAGCCTGGGTTACGGGCCATGAAATCCTCCAGCTCTGCCTTCGGCATCGTGGCATACCACTGTCCTGCATTGCGGATGTTCACTTGTTTACCCGCTTGCTCAAAGACATAACAGGTATCTCGCTCGTCTCGGAAATAGCAGATTCCCTTGGCACGGATGACACCCTTCGGCCATTTACGGGCTACGAACTCGTCGAATAGTCCCAGTTCGAATGGACGGCGACGATAGTAAACGTAGGTACCGATACCGTATTCCTCAGCTTCTCCTTCGTCGTGGTGGTGATGATGATGGTGTTCGTGATGATGGTGATGCTCGTGTTCTTCATCATGTTCATCATCATCGTCATCTTCATCTTCATCATCATCGTGGTGCTTCTCTACTTCCTCAATCCATTTGGCAGAGGTCGCAACGGTATCAAAGTCGAACATGTTCGTGTGGATAATCTTCTCAAGCTCAACATCTCCGAAGTTACAGTCGATGATTTCCGCCTTTGGCTGCAGCTCGTGGACGATACTTCGCACACGTCCCAATTCCTCAGGAGTCACCTCACTTGACTTGTTCAGCAGTACGATGTTGCAGAATTCAATTTGTTGAATCACCAGGTTCTCGATGTCTTCCTCGTCGATATTCTGTTTGAGCAGATCCATGCCGCTGCCAAACTCATCTCTCATACGCAGTGTATCCACCACGGTAACGATGCAGTCAAGCCGTGGGTATCCTTTCGCTGTCACCTCGGGCGCCATCATCGGAATCGAGCAGATGGTCTGGGCTATCGGACCAGGCTCGCAGATGCCGCTGGCCTCGATGACGATATAGTCGAAACGTTGAAGAGCAATCAGATCTTGCAACTGCTGCACGAGATCCATCTTCAGGGTGCAGCAGATGCAACCGTTCTGGAGGGCAACGAGCGAGTCGTCCTGCTGATTGACAATGCCGCCCTGCTGGATGAGTTCGGCGTCGATGTTCACTTCACCGATGTCGTTGACGATGACGGCGAACTTGATTCCTTTCTCGTTGCTAAGTATTCTATTTAATAAGGTAGTCTTGCCACTGCCAAGATAGCCGGTCAGCAGCAAGACTGGAATTTCTTGCTTATTGGTAATCATAATGCTCAATGATTCTGGCTCTACTTAAACAAGTTCCACTTTGTTGATGTCCTGCTCCTTGTCGCAGTAGTGGCATTTCAAGACGCCCCGCTCCTTGTCGATAACATGGAAGACGGTGTCCATGGGTTCATTATTGGTGATGCACTTCGGATTGTTGCATCTGACAATGCCTCGGAGTTCATCGGGGGTTTCCACAGTTTTCTTCTCCACAACGTCGTAATCTTTGATGATATTCAGCACGACTTTGGGAGCAACCACCGACAAACGTGAGATTTCATCGTCGGTGAAGAACTTATCGGTAATCTTGATGATTCCTTTCTTGCCCACCTTATTGGATAGGTAGTTATACCCGATGGTAACAGGCATTTCAAGATCTTGTAACCCTAAGAGATTCACTACCTGGAAGGTCTTGTCGGCTGGTATGTGGTCAATCACGGTGCCGTTCTCTATGGCGGCAACGAGTCTTTCTTTTTTATTCATGCATCAAATGATATTATTAATAGTCAAATAATTATAGGATGGTCTTGTCGTTCCTTACCTCATCGAGGGTGATGCCAAGGACATCACAGATGATGGCCTCGCGGGCATACAATCCGTTTTGGGCCTGTTGGATATAATAGGCATGGGGATTGTCGTCAACATCATAGGCTATCTCGTTCACACGGGGTAGGGGATGGAGAATCTTCATGTTGGGCTTGGAACTGCCGAGCATATCTGCACGAAGAATATAGACATTCTTCACCCGCTCGTATTCCATCAGGTCGGAGAAACGCTCTTTCTGTACGCGAGTCATATAGATAATGTCTGCATCGGCAATCACCTTTTCGTTGAAGGCGGTGTGCTCTTGGAACTTGATACCGTTCTCCTTACAATAGAGTTTGTATTCGTTGGGCATGGCAAGTTCCTTGGGGGCCACGAAATGGAATGTGGGGTTGAAATGACGCATAGCCATGATGAGAGAGTGGACGGTGCGGCCATACTTGAGGTCACCCACCAGATAGATATTCAGGTTCTCCAGGGTCCCTTGGGTCTGATAAATGGTGTACAGGTCGAGCATGCACTGGGAAGGGTGCTGATGGGCTCCGTCTCCGGCGTTGATGATCGGGATGGGGGCAATCTCACTGGCATACTGGGCTGCTCCTTCGATAAAATGACGCATGGCAATCACATCGGCATAGTTGCTGACCATCAGTATCGTGTCTTTCAGGGTCTCCCCCTTGGTGCCACTGGTGATCTTGGGATCAGCAAAACCAATCACGCGGGCGCCAAGACGATTGGCTGCGGTTTCAAAACTAAGACGGGTACGAGTGGAAGGCTCAAAGAAAAGGGTGGCAACGACCTTACCCTTGAGCAGTTCACGGTTAGGGTGCTTTTCGAACTCTTGCGCCATCTCTATCATATAGAGAATTTTCTCCTTGGAAAGGTCTGCAATCGTTACAAAATTACGTTTTTTCATTGATGTAGAGCGTTATATTTTCAATTTCGACCGCTAAGTTACGCATTATTTTTGATTTATGAGGGATAAATTCAAAGATTTATTGTATTTTTGCACAAAAATAAGAAGAGTAGTCATGAGAAGAGCATTAATCAAGTTCTTGTGGATAGCACTGGCAAGTGTGTTTGGCATCGTTCTTATTGCCTTTATCGCAATATGGAACGGATGGGTTGGGTATATGCCTGATATGGAAGACCTTCAGAACCCGATCAGCAGGTCGGCGTCACAGATATTCTCTGCCGATGGAAAGGTGATGGGTACATGGAACGCGTCGCGGGAGAACCGAATCATGGTTGACTATAATAAACTGTCACCGGATCTTGTGCGGGCTCTGATAGCTACTGAGGATGAACGATTCTATGAACACTCTGGCATTGATTTCATTGCATTAGGCCGTGCGATCGTCAAACGAGGATTGATGGGACAGACCAGTGCTGGCGGCGGTAGTACCATTACCCAGCAGCTTGCAAAGCAACTCTATTCGCAGACGGCAAGAAGCACGCTGGAGCGCGTATTCCAGAAACCGATCGAGTGGGTGATCTCCATCAAACTGGAGCGAAACTTCACCAAGGAGGAGATTGTGGCGATGTATCTGAACTATTTTGACTTCTTACATAATGCGGTAGGAATTAAGACTGCTGCTAACACCTATTTTAATAAGGAGCCTCAGGATTTGAACCTCTCGGAGTCGGCTACTTTGATTGGAATGTGTAAGAATCCGTCTTTCTTCAATCCTGTAAGATATCCCGAACGCTGTACGGAACGACGTAACGTGGTGCTGACCCAGATGCTGAAAGCCGGCTATTTATCGAAAGCTGATTTTGATTCTACACGTGTCAAGCCGATCACGCTGAACTTCCATCGTGCCGACCATAAAGATGGTGTGGCTACTTATTTCAGGGAGTTCCTGCGCCAGTATATGATGGCTGAGAAACCCGACATGAAACGGTATCCTTCTTGGAACCGCAACCAGTATCTGATCGACTCGGCAGCATGGGTTACCGATCCTCTCTATGGATGGTGTAATAAGAACAGGAAGAAAAATGGCGAAACGTATAGCATTTACACCGATGGCCTGAAAATATTTACAACAATCGATACACGCATGCAGAAGTATGCTGAAGAGGCAGTCTATGCACATGTGGCGAAATACTTGCAGCCAGCATTTAACAAAGAGAACAAGACAAAAGCAAATGCTCCTTTCTCCAGCGCTCTGACAGTCAAGGAGGTGAAAGGCATCCTAAACCGCAGTATGATGCAAAGTGAACGCTATCGTGTCATGAAAGCAGCGGGATCTACCGATGAGGAGATCCGGGAAGCATTCCGTACCCCCGTGGAGATGTCGGTCTTCACCTATGCCGGTGAGAAAGACACGGTGATGTCTCCCATGGATTCCATTCGCTATATTAAGAAGTTCCTGAGGTCGGGATTTGTGAGCATGGACCCGCATACAGGAGCTGTTAAAGCGTATGTCGGCGGACTGGACTATGAGCATTTCACTTACGACATGGCTTTCATGGGAAGAAGACAAGTGGGGTCAACGACGAAACCTTATCTCTATGCCTTGTCTATGGAGAATGGACTGAATCCCTGTGATGTGGCCCCGAATGTACAAAGAAGCTACGGTAACTGGACCCCAAGAAACGGTAGCCGTGCCCGTTACGGACAGATGGTTACGCTGAAGTGGGGACTGGCACAGTCTAATAACTGGATTTCTGCATATTTGATGAGTAGAATAAATCCACAGGATTTCTTGAATATCCTGCATCTGTTCGGCATCAATACGCCGGGCATACAACCCAGTATCGTTCTTTGTCTTGGACCTAATGAGGTAAGCGTGGGAGAGATGGTGAGCGCCTATACAACTTTTGCGAATCATGGTATTCACTGTGCGCCCATGTTCGTGACAAAGATTGAGGACAACGAAGGGAATGTGCTCGCAGAGTTCCAACCACGTGTCAATGAAGTGATCAGTGACGAAAGTGCTAACAAGATGCTTGTGATGCTGAAAGGTGTGATCGATGGCGGCACGGGAAGCCGTATGCGTTATAGGTATAACATCGACTGTGAAATGGGAGGCAAAACGGGTACTACGAACAGAAACTCTGATGCATGGTTCATGGGATTCACTCCTTCGCTGGTAAGCGGTTGCTGGGTAGGTGGAGAAGACCGTGATATCCATTTCGATTCTACGAGTATGGGACAGGGCGCGAATATGGCATTGCCTATCTGGGCCTATTATATGAAAAAGGTATTTGCTGACAAATCTCTGGGGTATGACCCCAATGAGAAATTCGATATTCCTGAAGGCTATAATCCATGTGCCTCAAAGGCTGATGAATATGGATTGAATGGTATAGAAGAAGTGTACGAATAACAGAGAATAAGCCTTGATGACTGTCGCAATTGTTTCTTTTTCTTGATTTGTGTCAAGAAAGATGAAAATTTTGTATTTTGCTGAAAAATAATCGGTAAAATATTTGGTGGGTATTGTTTTTTGACGT
>OCTX014556529.1_pt1 | contig 41044 bp, 43 predicted proteins | sample 1539691 | NCBI WGS metagenome assembly OCTX01 (sample SAMN02144231, study PRJEB22623) | gut metagenome | biome: sheep rumen | host: Ovis aries | place: New Zealand
GAGAGTTGCTCACCCAATGCACCGTATTCGTTTTCGTGCGGGTCTCCGGCATTGACATTCTCATTGCCAAACTGCGCATTGGCCGCATAAAGACGGTTATAGAGGCTCGGATGATTCGATTTGAGATAGGCTTCCGTTCCTTTGGGATTGGACTGCGCCATGTTGATAATCTTGATATACTCCTGTTTGGAGATCCCCCATTTCGCGGCGAACTTTCCGGCCATAACATCCATCATCTGCGCCTCGGACATTTTCTCATTGATCTCACCGGACATATAAAGTTGCATCATCTCTTGCTGCGAAGGCATGAGTCCGGCGTTCACATTGGCGTTATACTGCGCCATGGCTTTTTGGTTAGACTTCTGCTGTTTCTTTCCGAGTTCAAGGGTTTTGCTATTCAACTCCTGCTGTTTTTCCAGTAGTGTACTGCGGAAATTGAGGGCACCGAGGTAGTAAGCAGCAGAACCCTTACGGGCATAAGCCGTTTTGGCTTCGGGTGTAATGAGGTCATTTGCCGTAGGCATCGCCGGACGCTTGTTGATAAGGTCTGCGAACGAGTTGATCTTCGTTGCAGGAATGCTTTCTTCCAGTTCATAACCACCGCCGGTGATGAGGGCTTCAATTTGATGGTCGAATTCTTGCGCCATACCCGGCATGGCCAGCACTACGCCAGCCAATACCGTAAACAATACTTTCTTCATAGTGACACGCTTTTAGTCGTTCAATGCTTCACAAGAATCCGGATCATTAGCGGAGGCTTTGGTGTAGGTAGCCGTACCTAAACCGGTACCGTTAATGGCATTTACGGTTGCTTGTACTTCGGCCTCTGTACCCCATGTGTACTCGATCGAATTTTGACCCATGATGGACGTCGTTATCTTCCAACAAGCTTCTTCACCCTCGCCAGGCTTGTTATTTTCTTTCAACTCATCGCAAGCCTCCTCTGTATTGGCATCAGCTGGCTCGTAAACATACGGAATGCGCATAGAGTCATAGTACTCGTTTACCTCACGCTCGGTCATCCATACATAGGTAACAATATCCATACCATAAGCGGTTTGAGTTACCATCCAACATCTGTAGGTCAGATTGTCGAATTTATCATAATCTACGGGATCCGGCGGAGTGATAATAGTCGTGTCTTCCGGATTCATTGCCCAGCACGCATCTTTGTCAGTTTTGTCCGTTACGCGCTCGTATGTATGATTAGCCACACCGATCTGCTCCAGTTTTGCCATGTAATAATCATGACGCTCTTTCATGTTTGCCTCCGGCATCCAACCATACTCCTGACTGGTGTGCTGTCCGCCCAGAGAATCAATCCATGTGATGGTCTCTAACCAGCACTCAGCGCCTTCCCATTGACGAGCCATACATGCCTCTTCCGTATTCTCTTCTACCAGATAGTAGCGGTATTTCTTGTGATACTCACCAAACACCTTCAACTCTGCTTTCATGGATTGATCAATCATCCAGAGCAGTTGAGCCTCGGTGCCCCAGAACGGTTCTACACTAAGGGTCGTTCCGTCACACCATACATGCCACTCCCAGCAACTATAGGTGGAGTCGTTCACCAATTTAATGTCAAATTGCTCCGGAGAAGTAATCCATGTGTCTCCGGCATAGGTTGTACCATTAGTCGGCTCGTCATTGCCACCCGATTTGCCTTTTTGTTCACAAGAAACGAACATTGTTGCACTTGCAAGCGCTACAAGCGCTACATAAAAATACTTTTTCATAATACTAAAATTTATTTTTTAACAAATTCTACTCGTCTGTTTTTTGCACGACCTTCGTCGGTAGAGTTATCAGCAAGCGGCGCACTCTGTCCCATTCCTTTGGCAGACAGGCGGTTGGCAGCGATGCCCATCTCTACTAATTTACTTACGATCGCCTGCGCGCGTTGCTCGGAAAGTTTCTGGTTGCCGGCTACCGTTCCGGTGTTATCCGTATGACCCTGCACCTCAAACTTGAGGTCACCGTTGTCTTTCATCAGTTGGGCGATGCGGTTAATCTCGGTCATCGACTCGGGTTTAATAGTTGCTTTGCCGATATCGAAGGTTATGGCGTAGGTGATAATCTTGCCGTCGGTTATAAGACGGTTGTAGAGAGGTACGGCGCCTTTGCAGAGACGCACGTTGGTCATCAAGTTACGATGGTCTGCCCAGTAGGAACGCTGCAGCGTGAAGTACTGCGGGCGAGCACAGTTGGGGATATTGACTATACGGTTGCCGTTGAGGTATACCTTGAGTGCACGCTTGTTGAAGGACAATGCCACATGGTTCCACTCCTCCTCTTTTGCCGGCGCTGCAGAACGGTTCTCGCGTTGTTCACCGCTGGCGGTGACCCACGATGTAAGCGCCCAGCCAGAAGCCGTACCGTCGAGATTGATGGTAGCGACGTCCTCGCCCTCTATATTCTTGAGGTGGATGATATAAGCGCAATAAATGGATTTCTCGTCACTACCGCCGAGGAAATCGAATTCGAGCGTGAAGGCCTCGGTCAGATAGTTCTTCGGATTTTTCATCAGCGGCATGATTTCCGTGGAGACGTCGGTGAGGTTGATGACCGTTTTGCCGTCCACGGAAGCGATCTCAGCGTTACCTTCCAACAGATCCCATTTGGACGGGAACTCTCCCATCTGCTCACCGACCAGATCGTCTTCGAACATAATCTCATCGCCGGGCACAAAGTCTGATTTTGCATAGGAACTCTCTAAAGTCTTTTTCGGAGAAGGAGTTGCATTGCCTGCTGCAGGTTTTTGGGCGCCACATTCCGTACAGAACTTCCCCTTTTGTCCTTTGGCACCGCAAGCAGGGCAAGTCCAAGAACCATCACCTTCAGGTTTCTTTGCGCCACACTCGGTACAGAATTTACCGGTCTGGCCTTGGGCACCGCATTTGGGACAAGTCCAGCCTTGCGGCTTCTGCGGTTTTGCCTGTTCTTCCACTTCCTGCGGTTCGTCGCGTTTTACTTCCTCATACTCGCCTGTTTCCGGATTGAAGATTTTCTCCACTCCTTCTTCCACTTTCTGCTCTACTTGCCGTTGTACGGCGTTTTCTGCACTTTGCTTGGCTGCATCTACCAAACGGTTAAAGAACTGAGCATTCGTCGGCACTACCAGCACCAACGCTGCAACGAAAAGAATAATTTTTCTCATAACGATTATTTTTTGCGTAAGTATATATAAAAGGTCGTTCCTTTGGGCGAAGTTTCGAACTCGATGCGTCCTCCGGAGCCTTCCACAATATGTTTCGATATAGCCAGCCCGAGTCCGTTTCCGTTGGATTTGGTAGTGAAATTCGGCTGGAAGATACGCGCCTGTATGCTCTCCGGAATACCGGGTCCGTTATCGGAAATGGAGATCTGCACCTCCCTGTCCGAATAGGCGGCGTTGAGAATCACGATGATGTCCGGCGACTGGCGGTTGGCAGCAGGCTGTTGGTCATTGGCAAGCGCCTGCAAGGCATTGCGGATGATATTGACGAAGACCTGCGCTATCTGTTCGTTGTCCGCGCGTACGAGCACGCCTGAATCGGGTCCCACATAACGGACCGGAATCTGCTCGTCGTTCGCGCGCTGGAGAGTAATGACATTCGACAGTTTCTCCGCCACATCCACCTCGGTGGTAATGACCTCCGGCTGCTTGGCAAAAGTAGAGAACGATTGTGCAATATGCGCAAGATTGTCTATCTCTGCGATCAACATCTTGGTCGTTTTGTCGAAATACTCGTCGAAGCCGTCCGTGCCGCGTTTGAGCTGCAGTTTCTGGACGGACAGTTTCATCGGCGTAAGCGGATTGTTAATCTCGTGCGCAATCTGCCTTGCCATGGTCCGCCATGCTCCTTCGCGTTCCGCCCGTGCCAACCGTTCGGCACTCTCCTCCACCCGGTCAACCAGCAGGTTATACCTCTCCACCAGCGCACCCAATTCGTCATGATACGGGTACTCGATATGGTTGTCCCTTCCGCCGATCTCGAACCGCCGCATCTTGTCCGTCAGCATAGAGATAGGCGCCGTCACACTCTTTGCCGCCCCGAAGGCGAAGAACAACGCCAGTAAGAGAACAAGGATATACGGCGGCAACAAACGCGAGAGAAGGGCGTCTATCTCCGCGTTGCGCGTCTGTTCGCTCATAAAAGAAGGGATGGCAATATAGCCGATCGTCACAAACGAACCGTTATGGAAGGGTACGTAAGAAACCAGATAAGGGTGAGTGGCTATCTTCTCGTAACAGATAGTGGCATGCTCCTCCGTGAAAAGAGCCTGCGGAGCCATTCTGCGCGAGAGCAGACCGTTGTCAAACAACGCCGGAGAAGATGTGGCTAACAGTTCGCCGGAGAGAGAATAGACATGCACGTCCTGGTTCATATCGTATCCCAGATCATGCAAGTCAATCGCCAGACCTTGCGCTTGCGAGGGACTCAGACTCACATCCCAATAGTACAACGAACGCAGATAAGACTGCACATACTCGCTCCGCATCTGCAAGTCATGGCGCTGGTGCTCCTCATTGTTCTTACGCACATAATGGATGGACATGAAGAAAATATAAATGAACACCGCCATCACCGGCAAAAGGATGATATACATAATCCGCGTGGAGAGGCGCATGTTGCGGATTCCGCGATTAAGAACCAGACCGATAATCCCGATCAGGAACACTATGCCAAAGAGAACCAGACACAGGACAAAATACAGCCGCGAGTAAGAATACGGTTTCTCGTCATACGTCAGCACCTCGCGGAAAGAGAAGGTCTGGGAGGCGATCGTAGAGATATCGGTGTAATCCTGTATAGTGGTATAACTCAGCGGCAACACCGTCATCACATTATACAGCCCTGCCTTGGTCCAACGGACCATCGCCTTTGCGTTCTGAAAATCCCGCTCACGCCATACATCATAGGAGAACAGATATACATCGCCGGAAGCCAGTTCGTTGCTGGACCAATATACCATCTGGCGCGCATTAAAAACATAGAAGAGCACATCCTCTTCCTGCTCGGCTATCGCACGGATCGAATCCAAGGACGCGTTATGCAGTAATGCATGGCATAACTCCGCAGTCCGTTTCTCTGCCGCCGTCTCGCGCTCCGTCAATTGTTTCTCTGCAGACGAAGAATGACATGCCGCTAACAGGCAAAACAATGCCGACAGACATAAAAAATGAAATATTTTGCGTACTTTTTTCATTTTCGCTTGCAAAATTACAACAATTTTCGTACCTTTGCAAACTTTTTTGAAAAAAAATGATATTATGGTGCAAATTTTTACTGCTTTACTATTAGGATTACTGACCATACTCGACCCTTGCACTCTGGTTACCAGCATTACCGCCATCAGTTATATTGACAAGGAAATCAACAACAAACGCAAGGTCTTGGGCAACGGGGCTATGTTCGTTTTGGGCAAACTGGCGACATACGTGCTGCTCAGCATTCCTTTTCTCATGGGGGCGCAGACTGAGGGTATCCAGCATGTGCTGGCGCACTGGGGCGAACCGATTCTGGCGGCATTCATGCTTATCTGCGGTATCGTGCTGCTTTTCAGCGGTCATCACCACCATGAGCATGACCACGGAATAAGCAAGTTCCTGCAGAATGCGGATTCCAACGCCAGTTGGCTTTGGTCTTTTATTCTTGGTATCTTCTTCGCGATTGCATTCTGTCCCCACCGTTTGGTTTATTTCCTGACGATGATAGATATCACGCTGACGCTTCCGAGCAGCTGGAACTGGCTCATGCCTGTGATTTTCGGTCTCGGCACAGGTCTTCCGATCATGCTGATAGCCTGGCTCGTAAGTTACAGCGCAGTGAGCATAGGAAACCTGACGCAGAAAATGAACACTTTTGAGAAATGGTTCCGGCATATCTGTGCCGTTCTTTTCATCGGTATCGGCATCTATCTTTGTATTCATTGTGTGCTTGAGGCCCGGGAACATGAACACGGCGGTTGTTGCCACCACGAGCATGTCGAATCCGTTCTTTAAATTTCAGCAGTTCATCGTCCGGCACGACCGGTGCGCCATGAAAGTAGGCACCGACGGTGTCCTGCTTGGGGCATGGGCGGAGCCGGCAGTCAGCATCCAGCCGTCAGCATTCAGCATTTTGGATGTCGGTACAGGAAGTGGTTTGGTTGCTCTGATGCTCGCGCAGCGGTTTCCCAAAGCGCATATTGACGCGATTGACATAGACAAAGCCGCCATAGAGCAAGCCGCAGAGAACTTCGCCGCTTCACCATGGTCGGACCGCCTGCATACATTCCATGCACGCCTTCAAGACTGGCAAATCGTACATCATACATCGTCCCCTCGTACATTACCTTACTCTCTCATCGTCTCTAACCCGCCTTATTTTCAGAACAGTCTGAAGAATCCGGACAAAAGCCGCCAGACTGCGCGCCACACGGACACACTAACATACAGCGAGCTGCTGCAGCATAGTGCCCGTTTATTGAGTCCGGAAGGTACAGTGGCTCTCATTCTTCCGGCAGAGGCAGAGACAGAGGCGTGCGAACTGGCGCGCATGGCAGGTCTGCTTCCCGCGCGCATCACACATGTATATAGTAAGGAAAACAAACCTGCGCGGAGAGTTCTACTGGCTTTCGAAAAACCGAAATATCGATATCCCGATATATCGACACATCGGAACTCCGGGACCGTCTCCGAAGACAGCCTCGTTCTGGAAAACGAGACAGGCGGCCGTTCTGCCGCCTATCAGGAAATAACAAAGGACTTCTACCTGTAGGCGGAAGTCCTTTCTGTATCAGCCATGCATGGCTGATTATTTTGCTACGTTGATCGCGCGTACCTCGCGGATGACAGTCACCTTGATCTGACCCGGATAGGTCATCTCGTCCTGGATACGTTTCGCCAAATCAAACGAGAGCAGTTCGACATCCTTGTCGGACACTTTGTCTGCTCCTACGATCACACGCAGTTCGCGACCCGCCTGCAGAGCGTACGTCTTCACTACACCCGGGAACGACATAGCGAGGTTCTCCAGGTCGTTGAGTCTCTTCACGTAACTCTCCACGATCTCGCGACGGGCACCCGGACGGGCTCCGGAGATAGCATCACAAGCCTGCACTATAGGCGCAATGAGGGTCTTCATCTCGCATTCGTCATGGTGAGCGCCGACCGCATTGCAGATATCCGGCTTCTCGCCGTATTTCTCGCAAAGCTTCATACCCAACTCTGCGTGCGGCAGTTCTACATCCTCGTCTGCCACTTTACCTATATCATGCAACAAACCTGCACGTTTCGCGGCCTTGACGTTCAAACCCAACTCACCCGCCATAGCGGCACAGAGGTTCGCTGTCTCGCGTGCGTGTTGCAACAGGTTCTGACCATACGAAGAACGGTATTTCATCTTTCCTACCAGACGGATCAGCTCCGGATGCAGGCCGTGGATACCAAGGTCTATCGTGGTACGTTTACCCGTCTCGACGATCTCTTCCTCTACCTGCTTGGTCACCTTAGCCACCACTTCCTCGATACGTGCCGGATGGATACGGCCGTCCTGTACCAACTGGTGCAGCGACAGACGCGCAATCTCGCGGCGCACGGGGTCAAAAGCGGAAAGAGTGATGGCCTCCGGCGTATCGTCCACAACGATCTCTACACCGGTTGCCGCCTCCAAAGCGCGGATATTCCGTCCCTCGCGGCCGATAATACGTCCTTTCACTTCGTCGTTCTCGATATGGAAGACAGAAACGGTGCTCTCGGCTGCTGTCTCGGAAGCCACACGCTGGATGGTCTGGATGATGATTTTCTTCGCCTCTTTGTTTGCCTCCAGACGGGCATTGTCCATGATCTCGTTGATATACGACATCGCAGCGGTTTTGGCCTCGTCTTTCAGCGCTTCAATCAGTTGCACTTTCGCTTCCTCCGCGCTCATTCCGCTCAGTTGCTCCAACTGCTTCTGAGCCTCGTGGTGCAGTTTCTCAATCTCTTGCTGACGATAGTCCAGCGCCTGTTGGCGTTGCTCTATCACCTGCATCTTCTGGTTCGATTCGTTGAGTGCTCGCTGTACTTCACCTTGACGTTGATTCAACTGCTGTTCACGCTGTTGCAAACGCTGCTCTTGCTGTTGTATCCGTTTATCCTGCTCGCGCACGGAATTGTCGTGCTCAAGTTTCAGGGCGATAAATTTCTCCTTAGCCTCAACAATCTTGTTTTTCTTCACCACCTCTGCCTCTTCGGTCGCCTTCTGGATGATTCCGGCGCCAACGAGTCTGGCAATGAAATAATAGCCGCCCGCGCCTACAAGAAGACCGGCAACTACGCAAATGATAATTAGGATTGCTGTGTTCATTGTTTTATCGTGTTAATAATTAGTTCATTCAGTTCACGTAATTCTTTCTCTACGGGGACAAGACTTTTCTCCCGCACATCGGATTGCAATGCCACTGCCACTTCCAGCGCAGTGTACATCCATAGCTGCTCTGCCGATGCGTTGGGACGCAGTTTGAGATAATACTGGTATCGCTGATTCAGCAACTCTGCTGCGTTGCGGTAGTTTGCTTCTCGGTCGCGCGGCACATCCAGCCCGACCGTGTGCGCATCCAGATGCAAGTTTATATGTTGCTTGTCCGAAATCATTCCTTTGTACATCGTACTTTGTCACTTCGTACATTAGCGCTTCAGCGCTGCGATAGCCCGATCCACCTGTGCAATCAATGCATTGATACGTTTGAGCGCCTCTTCCTTGCCCTCCGCTGCACTCATGGCGTTGGCTGTTGCTATACGGCGGTTCTGCTGTTGTAACTCCAGCAACTCGCTGTGAGTGCGTATCAGTTCGTTCCTCTGACGCTCCGAATCCTCCCGTAAACGCGCATTCTCCTGCTGCAACGCCTGATAGCGCTCCAGCAAGAGATGTACATTCTGCGAAAGGTCGTTGAGTGCCTGCATCTGATAACTGATTTCTGACAGCTGACAGCTTAGAAACTGTATCCTACACCAAGACCGATTACGCCCTTGAACTGGCAACGTTCACTCAGATTGCCTTCTTTGTCCGCAATCAGAGTTCCGTTATAGTACTTGAGGCTGGTCTGAAGGGTCACTTGCAGACATTTGAGGAACTGATAGCTCAGTGCGCAGTCCCAGTCCACATCGAAATGACCGAAATAACGGTTATTGTTCGAATAATCGAAGTAATAAGCGTTCTTGTCGCGTGTCTCCCATGAACCGGCACCGTAGTCTGCTTCATAAAGGTCTTTCAGGCTGAAGCCCTTGCCCTGATACGGAGAGAAGAGAGCCAGCGTGGTGCTCAGTTTCAAATCCTTGTAGGTATAAGCAATACCGCCCTTGAAACTCAAACCGAACTCAGCACGCGCATTGCGGAACGATTTGTTTCCCGATGCATCATATACATATGTGCCGTATGCCTGCTGCAACTGGGTGCGGATATCCGTTCCGGCTGCTTGCGCTGCCTCATAGCCGCCCATGTCGTCATATGCCGTTGCTGCTGCATCGTAAATCGCTTGAGCTGCTGCTTTAGCAGCGGCATCGGCTGCGTGGTCGATATTGTACTGCAAAGCACCCAAGGCATTCTCACGGGTGTATCTGCGGTTCCAGTTCTCGCCGATATAGGCACTTGTGATACGGCCTGCTATCGGAGACAGATAGATAGAGAAGTCTGCTCCCTTGTAGCTCTTCTTCCAGTCGATACCGACTGAGATATCGGTGTAAGAAGGAGCAAGCCATTTGGAGATGATGTTGTTGTAGCCGTCTACATAATTGCGACCCAGCGCGTACTGGCTCTGGAAACTTCCAAGGACAGTCAGATACCAGCTCTCCTTGAATTCCCAACCGAACTTGGTTGCCAGCTTGATATTATCGCTTGATTTCTGGAAAGCATCTTCTTTCTGGTCAATCCAGGTCATACCGAAATCGGTATCGAAGTTCGTCTCCCACGCGATAGCATCTTTATGATACAGCAGGTGCAACTTGGCATACACGATACCGTTCACATTGTTCTTACCACCGGCAGCCCAGTTTACCAAACCGGTTGCAGCGGCATTCAAGCCCACGGTTCCGTCAAATTTCCACGCTTTCTCGGCATTCTCCAGCTTCTGCAAGTCAGCTCCTGCTTTCGCCGCAGCATCCGCATTGCCCGTCACGGTAGCCTTATCTACATCCTGAGCAGTCATTGTCAGCGCAGCCAACAGGCAGATCGCTACTGATAAAAATTTCTTTTGCATAATTCTATTCAATTGTTTGTTTTATGTTAATTTTATTTGTTTAGCCCTTTCTACAAGGGGATATCGACTTAATCACACAAATCGGGCACAAAATTACAAAAAAAATCTCACATACGCAAATAAATTATGTTCGCGCGCGACTTTTTTTGATAAAAGTGTCAATTTTTACACATTTTTTTTGAATATGTGCACACGTATATGCAAAAAATATTGTAATTTTGCAGCGTGAATTAATATCGGGTAGTGTGGGCATGGCTTTTTGAACACTTTTAGCGGTTACTCAGGGGTCATTTAGCACTCGTTTAGCGGGTAATTAGCAGGTTAATAGCACTCTTTACCGTATCCAGGTGCACCCTATATATACATAGTATATATCCCGTGATTTTTAATTCCGCAAAAAAACACGAAATAAATAAACACAAAAATATGAGAAACATTTTCAAGAAAAGTCTTCTTTTCATCGCCACCGGCTTACTGGCAACTAACTTGTTTGCGCAAAAGACGTACACCTTCGATGACGGTGTAGCTTTGGCTACAGATTGGACGGTAACAAACAATACTGCTACTGTGGGTGGTACAGCCAAATGTGAGATTGCTGCTGCCGGTAAGTTCACCGCCAAAAACGGAAATTACATGCTGTTCAGTTTTGAGAACAAGAGCGGAATCGTTATTTCTATTACCAGCACTGCCTCCTTCAATAACATCAGTAATATCACATTTGATGCGGTTTCAAACGATAATAGCAAACCGAGTTGGGCATTGGATATCGTGGATGATAATGGAAATGTTGTAAAAAACATCTATAGCGGCTACGGCACTAAAACTAATTTCAACACCGGAGGAAACAACAAATGGGGTGTTTCTAATAGCGATGTCAATCCAGCTGCATCCGGTCATGTCAGACTAACACTTACTGCATCCTCGTCCGGTAAATATGCTGCCATAGACAATTTAGAGGTAACCTACCAAGCCGGACCTTCAACCGATGCTACGCTTAAGAGTTTGTCATACAATGGCACTGCTGTAACCGGCTTTTCTGCTAATACACTGAACTATGAAGTAGAACTGCCTGCTGGAACGACAGCTATTCCTACTATAGCAGCAACCGCAACAGATGCGGCAGCTACTGTTTCCGTCACGTCACCGACTTCTCTGCCGGGAAATGCAACCGTGACCGTAACGGCGGAAGATGGCACTACTACCAAAACATATACTATTACGTTCACCCTCGCTTCTTCCTTGCCAAAAGTAACAAGCGCTACTTGGGACAACATCAAAGGTACTGCTACGATAGACCAAGTCAACAAGACTATTACGGGTAAAGTAATAAACGGTTCTTCGTTAACATCTATCACGCCGCAATTCACAGGAGACAACATCGCTTCGTGGACTCCGACTGCTGCACAAAACTTTGCTAACGGAGCTGTTAACTATACATTCAAGAACTCAACGAACGAAACGACTGTTTATGCCGTAACAATCACAGAGGCACCGGCTGTATCTACAGATGCTACGCTCAAGAGCCTCACATATGGAGGAACCGCCGTTCCCGGTTTCTCTCCATCTGTTTATTCCTATAATATTGAATTAACGGCAGGGGTAAAGACACCGCCCGCCATTGCTGCTACTGCAAACGAAAGCCATGCTACGGTAAACATCACCCAAGCTGCTTCTGTTCCCGGAGTGGGCAAAGTGGAAGTAACGGCGGAAGACGGAGAGACGAAATTGACATACACAATCAACTATACGGTTGCTGTTCCTTCAAGCAATCTCACAACCCACGTTCCCGAGATATACGAAGCCAAAACTTCCGAAGGAGGCTATAGCGGGAGTCTGTCTGTCTTTAACGGACGCGAGTATGAGGTATATTATGCCTCATTTACGGAAGAAGGAGCTTTGTCCGTTACTGTTGACCCCATGCAGAAATCGGAGGGCATTACCACCTCTCTTAGTGATTACCACTGCAAAGCTACAGACGGATGGCTGGAGATGGAGACGTCCACTTCTAAATCCAGCTACACGATGTCTGCTACGGACGAGTTTGCGGCAGGAAGTTCAGCTATACATAAACTTCTGAACGATGCATATTATAAAATACATATCAAAGGCTTCGACCAATTCTCTTTCTATGGAAAAGACAACACTGCAGATGCATCGAAAGGCAAACACTTTGAAGTCTATGTAGATGGCATGCTGCAACCGATGACACTGGCTTCTTCTGCTAAAATTCGTCGGTTCGACATCTCTACAGGAGAACATGTCATTGAGGTACGTGGAATCGGTGGAAGCAACAATGAGTTCTACGGATTCTCTCTCCGGGTTGCGCAGGAGCCGAAACTGAAATGGCTCAAGGGCAATGACACAACTCAGACGATCATGCAGACGACAGCTATACGTTCTGTCAAGTATATTACCAAATATAACAATATTCCCGGTGCGGAAACTAAACTGATCTGGGATGGTTCTGAAGCAAACGGTATTGTATTTGAAAAGACCTCCGGCAGTACTTTGTGTGACACTTTCTCGCTCCATGGTACTGCGAACTGCCCTGTCGGCGTATATAACTTCCACGTAGCAGCCTTCTATAACGGAGTCGAGACAAGCCGTAAAGCCGGTAAGGTTACCGTCACTTCTGATATCGTCGCTACTTCTGATGTAAAAGTGGAAGTATATCAGAACGAATTGATGGACCCCATCTCGTTCAACTACTATGCCCTCTCCGCTAATGACGTAAAACTGACATGGACTAACGGACAGCCAAACGGAATATCCGGATCTGGGGCTGATGGACGCTATACAATTTCAGGAACTCCAACGCAAATAAGTCCTCTCCCTAAGACATTCCCATTCTCTATTACAGTTACAGGAGCGGATACGGTCATTCAAGGAGAGATCAAAGTCAAAGAACTTAACTACGGCACCAACCCTATCCTCTATCTGCACAAACATAATGGTTCATACGACACGGACGGCGTTTATGCTTATCTGACCGGTAAAGGTAAAAACCTCATTGCCCGCAAAGCGAAAGAAGACGGACTGCGTCCTGAGGAACAATATGCGATGTACAAATGGATTATTATCTCCGAGGATGCGGATGCCGACAACAAAGAAGTGCTCGCTATCATTCGCGGTGGAGCAAACCTGCCGGTATTGAACCTCAAAGGATTCACTTATGCAGGAGGCCGCCTCGGATGGGGCGAACCGGATAACGGCGCTATCGACACCACGGCTGCCAAAGAAAAAGGATGTAATATATGGATAGAGCAGCCGAACCATCCTATTTTCAAATACATGACCAATATCTCCAAAAACGCAAAAGTAAAAATCTTGAGCGGATATGCCCATAATGGTGTGATGCCGATTGCTATCACCAATGCGGAGAACACGCTCTGTCTGGCAACCGGACGGACACGCTCTATCGAGAACTACTATGCAGAGGGAGACATGCAAACGGCTATCCACGAAGTGCCGACACAAATAAGCGGAAGCAAGAAATATATCTGCCTGCCGCTGGCACGCGAAGTGCAACTTAGCACGCAAGGACAGAAACTGATTGACGGTATTGAGGAGTACCTGCTGAGCGATGCCGCGTCGGGAATCACGCCTCCTACGCTGGAGATTCAAAAATTCAGTATTAGCGATATTGACGCTAATATAGACCAGGCGGAGAACACGATCACATTACGTCTCACCGAGGAGAAGTTCTCACAGTTGGATAGTCTGCGGAGCGTAACACCGAAGATTACTCTGGCGGATCAGAACACCCATGTGCTGCCTTCACCGGACGAGAAACTGGATCTGAGATATATGTATGTTATTCCGAAGACCTTCGTTGTAACCGACTATATCAGCCGGCGGACATATGACTTTATGATTGAGCTATACGATCCGTACGAGAGCATAGATCAAGTGTACGAAGCGGGGCAGTGGGTAAATATCTTTGATATCTATGGACGCAAGGTTGCTACCACGAATGAAGATATTTATTCGATGATTCTGCCGCGGGGCATGTATATCGTTGTTACGGAAAGCGGTAAAACATTAAAAATCATGAAATAAGGAGCCTTAGGCTAAAGATTATAATGATGCGGGAGCTAATGTTTTTCCTCCCCTATAAAACTGAAAACATCTATGCGAACAGAAAATGAATTGCAGGGGGTTACACTCCTGGGAAACCAGCATGTGCAGTATAGCGACAACTATAATCCTGCCGTGCTGGAAACTTTCCCGAACAAACATCCTGAAAACGAGTATCTCGTTACTTTCAATTGTCCGGAGTTTACTACGCTCTGCCCGAAGACAGGACAGCCGGATTTCGGGCATATCTACATCAGTTATATACCGAGAGAAAGAATGGTTGAGAGCAAAAGTCTCAAACTATATCTCTTCTCTTTCCGCAATCATGGAGATTTTCATGAAGACTGTGTGAATATAATCATGAAAGATCTGGTAAAACTGATGGACCCGAAGTATCTGGAAGTGGTCGGCTATTTCATGCCGCGCGGAGGAATAAGTATCTATCCTTTCGCTAACTATGCGGATGCGGAACACCGGGAATTGAAAGCGCAGCGGTTGAGAGAACAGTTCACCCAAAACATTAAACATTAAACATTAAACAAAATCCCATCTCCCTCCCTTGAGGGGAGGGATGGGGAGAGGTTATTATGAAAGATACACTTATCGTCCTTTCCGGTGGACTGGATTCCACCACTATGCTTTATGAGTACCGGTATCGTATCGGTATGGCGGTTTCATTCCATTATGGCAGCAACCATAATGACAGAGAATTGGAATACGCCAAACTGCATTGCGAGCGGCTCGGTATTCCGCATCTGGTCATCCGACTGCCGTTTATCAAGGAGTTCTTCAAATCATCGTTGCTGGAAGGAGCTAATGCTATACCGGAAGGCAATTATGACGAGCAGAACATGAAATCCACTGTGGTACCTTTCCGCAACGGAATCATGCTTTCTATCGCGGCTGGCATAGCGGAGAACAACAAGATGCAGTATGTAATGCTGGCGAACCATGCCGGAGACCACACTATCTATCCGGACTGCCGGCCGGATTTTGTGGAAGCGATGAATAATGCTATTCATTTCGGCACATGGAATGGCGTACAACTGCTTACGCCATATACGCACCTGACCAAAGCGGAAATAGCCTCCAAGGGAAAAGAACTGAATATCAACTATGCCGAAACTTGGAGTTGCTACAAAGGCGGCGAACACCACTGCGGAGTCTGCGGCACTTGCCGGGAGAGAAAAGAAGCACTCGCGCAAGCGGGGATAGAAGATAACACGGTCTATGATAATTGATAATTGATAATTGATAATTGATAATTTATGTACTACGTAGAAAAAAGAGTTGAGATCTCGGCAGCGCACAACCTGATGCTGTCGTACGAAAGCAAATGCGAAAACCTGCATGGACATAACTGGATCATTGTCGTTTATTGCAAGGCAAAAGAATTGGATCAAGATGGTATGGTGACTGATTTCACGCATATCAAGAAAATCGTGAAAGATACTTTTGATCACAAGTACATCAATGAAGTGCTGGATGTCAATCCGTCGGCGGAAAATATCGCTCGCTGGATTTGCGACCATGTGAAGAACTGCTACAAAGTATCCGTTCAAGAATCCGAAGGAAACATCGCGATCTATGAGAAAGACTAGGATCCTAGGAAACTAGGGCCCTAGGATACTAGTAATGTACAGAGTTAACGAAATATTCTTTACCTTGCAGGGTGAAGGCGCTCACAGCGGCATTCCCGCTGTGTTCGTTCGTTTCAGCGGATGTAATCTGCGTTGCCCTTGGTGCGACACGGATTTTGCCGACTATAAAGAAATGAGTGCTTCGGAGATTGTTGCAGAAATGCTTTCGCTTTACGATGTGCCCAATGAGCGGCGTAAGATGTGTGTGATCACCGGAGGTGAACCAAGCCTGCAAGTGGACACGCCGCTGATAGAAGCTCTGCACAAGGCGGGATTCTACATCTGTATCGAGACAAACGGAACCCGTCCCCTACCCGATGGCATTGACTGGATCACCTGTTCACCGAAAGAAGGCACGAAGATCGCCTTGAAGAAAGTAAACGAAGTGAAAGTAGTGTTTACTGGCACCTATGATCCGGAGATATGGCGGTCGAAATTCGAAGCGGAGCACTGGATGTTGCAGCCGCTGCGGTACAATGGCGATCTGCTCATGGAAAGCGGCATTGACGAGTGGTCGGAGGATAACAACGACAATTTGGATGAAACAGTCCGATATATTCTGGCTCACCCGTTCTGGCGACTCAGCGTACAGCTACATAAAATAGCAGGCCTCCGTTAAGAAGCCTGCTATAATTTTTATTGGCGCGAGGGCGCGAGATTAGTACTGCGCTGCGTCATACACAGCGTCTGCCACTTCTGCTCCTGCCAGACGCTCGATGATACAAAACGCAAAATCAGAACTGAGACCCGGACCCTTACCGGTAATGATATTCTTGCTCTCAACCACTAAGCCTCCTACATAGCTCTCGCCCAGCGCAGCCTGCATGCCGGGATAGCATGTAGCCTGTTTGCCTTCCAGTATGCCTAGTTTGGCAAGTACCGTAGGTGCCGCACAGATGGCTGCAATCATTTTGTTGGCTTTGTTGTGCTCTACGAGCAGTTCGCATAATGCAGAACATTCACCGAGTTTGGTCTGTCCGCCCGGTAATATCAACATCTCTGCGTCGGAAAAATCAATACGTTCAATTAGTCCGTCTGCCTCTACCGCGATATTGTGCGCACCGAGAACCATAGGGTTGCCGGTGACGGAGACTGTTGTCAACGCGATGTTGGCACGGCGTAACAAATCAATTGTTGTGATTGCCTCGATTTCTTCGAAACCATTGTCAAGAAAAAGATAATTCATACAATGTACGATTTACAATTTAATTGAATTTGAAATTATAGGTAATTGTTCCGATCTGGTCATGGTCGCCCTCGGTAAACTTAGCCTTTCTGGCTGCATCGAGAGCGAGTTGGATAGTTTGTTTATCCGATATTGTTCCGCCTTTATGACTTGCGGAAATCACTTGTCCGGCGGCGTTCACACGGATCTCCACGATCACGCGTCCCTCCTGGTTGAATGTATTGGACGGCTTGGGTATAGCGCGCGCGTCTCGTCCTTTCATACTCCAGTCATTTCCTCCGACAGAACCGTGGCCCACAGGGTTTCCCTTCTGGCCGCTTCCCTGGCTGTCGCCGGAGCCGGTGTTATTGCCCGATTGACCGAAGAGCGACCCAAACTGATTTGCTTTGGCGATAGCCTCTGCCTGTTTGGCTTTCTCTGCGGCTTCGGCTGCTTCGCGGGCTTTGCGCTCTGCCTCCAACCGCGCTTGTTCTTCGCGCTGGCGTTGTTTCTCTGCTGCCTCAGCGGCTTTGCGTTCCCGTTCTTTCTTCTCCTGCTCTTTGCGCAAGGCTAAAGCCTCTTCGTCCTCTTGTGTCAACAGGTCATTATCGGACGGAGCGGAGGGCTGCACAGGAGCGGCTGTCTCTGGCTGAGGAAGAGGCACCGCCTCCGATTGCTCGGCCATGTATCCGCCGGCTTCCGCCACTTCACCGAACGCTACTTCTACGCCTTCCTCCTCTTCCGGAACTACGGCCGTCAAACGCACGAACCAGAGAATCAGAAACACTAAAAGGAGGAACAGCACTGTTCCGACGGAAGCTACAATATGTCGCTCTTGTTTTTTGGTCATCTCTTGGTAGCTACCACCAGTCGCATATGATGTTCGTTGGCTATATCAAGCACACGGACTACTTCTTTGTATGCCACATCCTCGTCGGCATGCAGCGCAATGTACATAGTACTGTCGGATGCCTGTATGCCGCTCAGATACCCTTCCAGACTCTCGGGGTCAATGAGAACAGGTTTCTCCTTTCCCAATGCCACATAATAGTTGCCCAGATTGTCAATAGACACTTTGGCTACCTGAGGACGGGTCGCTTTCTGCGAACGGGAGGTAGGCAGGTTGATCTTAATATCATTGGGGGAAGACATCGTGGAGGCCATGACAAAGAAGAGGAGTAGTAAGAACACCAAGTCTGTCATAGAACTCATCGCGAACGTCGCTTCTACCCTATTGCGTCTTTTAAGAGCCATGAATTCGTAATGTTTAATTCGTAATTCGTAATCTTCTAACTACGCCGGCTCGTTCAGCAGATCCATGAACTCCAGTGTACGGCTCTCGAGCAGGCGGACGACACGGTCGATGCGGGATACCAGATAGTTGTATGCAAACATCGCCAGAATACCTACTATCAAACCGCCGATGGTGGTCACCATGGCTTGGTACATACCGGTAGAGAGAGCACTCATTTCAATCACGCCTCCTGATGTCTGAGCCATGTTATAGAAGGTCTGCACCATACCAAGCACTGTGCCCAGGAAACCGAGCATCGGTGCGCCGGCTGCAATAGTAGCCATGATAACCAGACCTTTCTCCAAACGGCCTACCTCAAGGTTTCCTACGTTTTCTACAGCCACCTGCACATCCTGCATTGGGCGACCGATACGTGTGATACCTTTCTCTATCATGTGCGCGGACGGAGTATCGGTCTGCTTGCACAGGTTAAGCGCAGAATCGATCTTGCCGTCATGGATATAGTCGCGGATGCGGTCCATGAACGATTTGTCCTCACGCGTCGCCTGTTTGATAACTACCAGACGGGCAATGAAGATATAACATGCAATAGCCAGCAGGATCGCCAGAATAATCATGATCCAGCCGCCGTATTGCGCCATTTCCCATAAGTTAATAGACTGTTGCGCAGGTTCAGCCTGCGTCATAACCTCCTCTGCGAGGGCGATTGTGTCAATTTGAAATAACATATATTGATAAATTACAAATTACAAATTACAAACCACAAATTACAAACGACTTACTTCAGCAAGTCCAGATACTCCTGTATCGTCTCCTGGATTCCGAGATAGAGTGCATCGCATATGATTGCGTGACCGATAGACACCTCTGCGGTCCAGGGGAAAGCCTGGATAAACGGCTTGAGGTTCTTGAGGTTCAGGTCGTGACCTGCGTTCATACCTAATCCCAACTCATGTGCTTTCTCCGCAGCCGGACGGTATGCCTCTATGGCTTTCTTCGGATTCTCGGCGAACATCTCCGCATACGGACCTGTATATAGTTCCACGCGGTCTGCTCCGGCACGCAGGGCGTACTCCACCATTACCGGATCGGGATCGACGAAGATACTCACACGGATGCGGTAAGCGTGCAACTGGTTCACCACTCCTTTCAGGAAATCCAGATGCCGGCGCGTGTCCCAGCCATGGTTGGAGGTCAACTGACTCGGATCATCGGGTACCAGAGTCACCTGCGTCGGACGGATATCCGTCACCAGAGCAAGAAACTCGTCGGTCGGGTTGCCTTCTACGTTCAACTCCGTTGTCACCATTGCTTTCAACTGATAGACGTCCTCCTTGCGGATGTGGCGCTCATCGGGGCGCGGATGCACCGTGATGCCTTGCGCTCCGAACAACTCGCAGTCCACTGCAAAACGCTCCACGTCCGGCATATTGCCGCCGCGCGCATTACGTAGCGTTGCTACTTTGTTGATGTTTACACTAAGTTTTGTCATAGCGTTTTCCTAAATCCGCTGCAAAGGTACAACAAAAATTGCACATACGCAAATTTTTGAGCGAAAAATTTTAGCAAATAGAATAATTTATTCTATGTTGGAGGGATGAACATAGACTTATTTTCCGAAGGCTCACCGTTGAAGGCCTCCAAAGCCGTAGCACGGGCCAATGCCAGGTCATTCTTGTCGGGGTATTGGTCTTTGTAATCGCGCCTGGGCTTAACGGGCATATCGTTTTCCCATGTCCCCTCCCATGTGATGCACCAACTTCGCGTATAACGCTTGTACGAACCTGCCGGATGGCTCGAATGAATCAGCCTTCCGCAGTTGTCATACTCACCCTCGCTATACCACTCATATTCCGTTTGCGGGTTAGGAAAAAAACTGTCTCTGCATATCGCTCCTTCGCCATGCCTGACACCATGCACGAACTCACCCTCGTATTTGCAATCGCGCGCACGCTCGTCCTCGCTTTTGTCCGCGATATAAGTCATAGTGCCTTTGCCGTGCGGACGACCCTCCGCGTCCTTCTCCCCTTCGTAGGTATAGGAAACAAATTTATACTCAGCCATAATATTATTTATCTTCTCTCTTTTATCTTCCTGTACAAAGCTTCTGCCTCGGTTTTATTCGGATCGTATTTCAGAGCCATCAAACAATTGGAAGAGGCGAAATAATCACTTTGAGAAACACCTCCCACTCCCAAATAATAGCACCTGGCCAAAACGAAGTAGCCGTTGGACTTGCAGGTATCGTAGGGGCTGTCTATGGCACGCATAGCATAATAATAGGCTTTATCGTTATCTTCATGAACTCCTATGCCATGCATGTAGCTAAATGCTAATTGCGCAGGAGATAAGTCTCTCTCGCCTCTTTGGTACGCTTCTTGGTACCATTTGAAGGATGTGTACTCGTCACACTCGCATCCTCTTCCTTCGGCATAGCAAAGTCCCAGCATGGCACAAGCAGCGCCACTGCCATAACTTGCCGCTATTGTAAAGCACTGAACCGCTTGGAGCGGATTCTTGGGAGTACCATCTATTCCGCCGAGATATTTCAGACCCAAACTATACATAATAGACGCATCGGAAGAATCAGAAGAAGACTGCTGGTTCGGTGATGGACTCGGAGCAGGAGAATAAACCGACTCGATATCATAAAACATTTGCTCCGCAATATGTTTCTTTTGAGGGATATTCGGTTCGCCGCCGTTGAGATAAGCGAGACCCAGTTTGTAATACGCATCCAGTGTCTGCTGCTTCAATTGGGGAGCTATTTTCTCTATATAAATCTTCATCCTTTTACGCATGTGATCGCGCATGTCGCGTCTCGCACCGGCGCGAACTCCTTTGATATACAAACAGATCGCTTCGTCCATATTCGGTTGGTATCCGTATCCCAGCCCAAGCGCCTCATGGTCGGCTATGTCAAAATACGCTTCCGCCTCGCCGGCTTCAACACGCTTCCAGTACGTTTCAATAGCTTTTTTATAGTACCATTCCGCTTCTTTGCGGTTTTTTAGAACACCCCACTGCGGCTTGCCGTTCACCAACGCATCCGCATAGTCGTCCATCGCTTCCGGACTACCGTCTCTGATTGCGTTTTGAAGCAGTTGGAAGGACCAAGGGATATTTTTTGCGCAAAAATAACCGTTTGCCGCTGCAACGAATGCATTATACTCCGCTGTCGGATGGTTGTGTTGAGCGGCTTCGAAAAAGAACCTGACTCCTTGCTGCATGTCGCTTCTGCCGTTCTCCAAACCGATACCATTGCAATTTAATACGCCAAGCCCATACAGCGCTTCCTTCGGGTCGTCGTCAAAAGTTTGCCTGAAAATATAGGACGTATATAAACCGTCGTCATCCCGTCCTTCTTTGCGGTACAACTCGCCATCCGGCATCCGGTAAACAAAACCATACTGGCTATCTCTACTTGATTCCATAATTGATTGTATTGATTTGTGGTTAATACATATAGCAGATTTTTTCGGCGCAAAGGTACAACAAAAATTGCACGTATGCAAATTTTTATTCATTATTATGTATTTTTTTGTCTAAAAAATTTGGATATTTCATAAAAATGTATTATCTTTGCATCGTATTTCAGTGGAACGCATTTCTGCGGCTGGAATACACCGATTTTTCTCTCTTTTTCCCTAAAATTAGTGCGTGATAAGTGCGAGATTAGTGCGAGATTAGTGCGTCATAAGTGCGAGATAATAAGGTCAACTGGCACTCTGTCTAAACTCTGTATATAGGTAAAATACTTCAAATTGTGATTTTTATTTGCGTATATGCAATTTTTGTTGTAACTTTGCAGCCAAATTAGATTAGCGGAATATGGCCTTATGACTATTGCTGTTTTTGGAAATGCGATGAAGCCGCAGACCTTGGTTGAAGTGCGGCACATCTTGGAATTCATGACCGGGAAAGGCGTACATGTGCTTCTCTCGCAGGAATTGCGGCAGGAACTGGACCTGCGCGAGTATCCGGGCTTTCCGGAGAACTGGGACAGCGACGAGCAGCCGGAGAACGTCTATGGCGAGCCGATTGACTTTGCGCTGTCGGTGGGAGGCGACGGTACCTTCCTTACCTCTGCGGCGGTGATAGGGGACAAGAACATCCCGGTTCTGGGCGTGAATGTCGGGCATCTGGGTTTTCTGGCTGATGTACAATCCCAGGATCTGGACGAGATCCTGCAGAAACTGGTAGCCGGAAAATATACCATAGAGCGCCGCAGCCTGTTGAATGTCAAAGTATTAGACAAAGAGGGCATTTTGCGAAACGACCTGGTGATGGCGCCTAACGCACTGAACGAAGTGGCGATTTTGAAACAAGGTCTGACGAATATGCTGTCTATCGAGACCAGAGTGAACGGCGAGTTGCTGCACACCTACCATTCGGACGGTCTGGTGCTCTCTACTCCTACCGGCAGTACGGCCTACAACCTCTCTATCGGAGGACCGCTGGTAGTGCCGCAGAACAAGGCTATCATTCTCACGCCTATCGCTCCGCACAGCCTGACTGTAAAACCGATTGTTGTGCCGGACGACTGGACGTTTGACATTCGCATTAACAGCCGGTATGACACCTACATGGTCTCTGTGGACGGCAGAAGCCAGAGTCTGAGTACCGACATGAGCCTGCATATAGAACGCGCGGCATACACCATCAAAGTGGTACAAATCGGCGACAACAGTTTCCTTAAGTCGCTACGGACAAAACTCAACTGGGGTAAATAATCTTCAAACTTTCAAATCTTCAAATGCTCTTAAATTATATAACATGGGATGTGGACCCGATATTGATTCATTTCGGGGACGGAGGAATCAGGTGGTATGGTCTGTTGTGGGCTATAGGTCTGTATATCTGCTGGCAGGTAAACGAGCGGATGTACAAGCATGAGAATTGTCCCGCAGAATGGGCGGATCAGTTGTTCTTCTGGATGGCCGCCGGAGTGATCATTGGAGCACGGCTCGGACATTGCTGGTTCTACGAATGGCATGATGTCACAAACCCTGCTTTGGCCGGCTATTGCGAGTACATGCGTATCTCGACGGAACCGTGGCACCTCTTCGGATGGGAATTCGCCTACCGCAATCCGTATATCGAGCACCCGTTGATGTTGCTGAAAATATGGGAAGGCGGTCTGAGCAGCCACGGAGGGGCGATCGGACTCATTACGGCTGCTGTTCTGCTGAATAAATACAAGTTCAGCCGCTATCCGCAGTTTGGTACTTCATGGCTCTGGATTCTGGACAGGCTTTGTGTTGGCGTTTGTTTTACCGCCATGCTCATACGCCTCGGAAACCTGATGAACAGCGAGATCTACGGCGGTCCGACGGACCTGCCATGGGGATTTATCTTTGTTCGCGACGGTCAGACCGTACCGTGCCACCCTACCCAGATTTACGAGATTCTCTATTGCTTCGCTGCGCTGTGCGTGACATGGCCTCTCTATTGGCACACGGATGCGCGACGCAGAGAAGGATTGCTGCTCGGTATCTTCTTTGAGATTGTCTTCGTCACACGATTCCTGCTGGAGTTCATCAAGAATGACCAGGAAGCTTTCGAAGCGGGACATGTATTCAATATGGGTCAACTGCTGAGTATTCCTTTTATCCTTCTCGGTCTGTACCTTATTATTCGCGCGTATAGGAGACCGCTGAGTCCGGTGGTGGACGTACGGCCAAAGAGTCTTGATAAAAAATATCAAGACGTTAAATAGTTAAGCTGTCGCTGAAGCGACGTTAAAGGGTTTAAGAGTTATGACAAAGCAAGATCTCAGAATAGTTTATTTGGGTACCCCCGAGTTTGCCGTGGCAAGTCTGAAGGCACTGGTGGAGGGGGGATATAATGTGGTAGCCGTTGTGACGATGCCGGACAAACCAGCCGGACGGGGTCATCAACTGCAATTCTCGGATGTCAAGAAATATGCTCTCTCTGTCGGCCTTCCCGTGCTACAGCCGGAGAAACTGAAGGACGAAGCTTTTCTGGAAGAATTACGTTCATACCATGCGGACTTGCAGATTGTAGTGGCGTTCCGCATGTTGCCGGAGGTCGTCTGGGCGATGCCGCGTCTGGGCACATTCAACCTGCATGCCTCGCTGCTCCCGCAATACCGCGGCGCGGCACCGATCAACTGGGCGGTTATGAACGGAGACAAAGAGACAGGAGCGACTACTTTCATGCTCAAGCATGAGATTGACACGGGCAATATGATTCTGCAGGAGAAAATCGCTATCGGCGAGGACGAGAACGTAGGTTCTGTGCATGACCGTCTGATGGCGATGGGAACCGAATTAGTGACCCGTACGGTAGATCTAATCATCGAGTGCGAGAACAAAGGTATTGCATTGCCTACTACGCCGCAACCGGAGATAGCGGAGTTACGTCCGGCGCCGAAGCTGTTCAAAGAGACCTGTGAGATCCGTTTTGACGAAATGACAGCGGAACAGGTGCATAATTTCGTCCGGGGACTCAGCCCCTACCCTGCCGCGTGGGCTAACCTGACAATACACGGACAGGCGTTTGAGAACGTAAAGATCTTCTCTGTCGAAATATCGGAATATCAAAATACCGGAATATCGAAAAACGACATCGTCATCCCTTGCCGCGAAGGAGCCGTAAGGATATTGGAACTGCAGGCTCCCGGTAAGAAACGAATGGACGCGAAATCTTTCCTCAATGGATTACATTAAACTCATCGACAAATATTACGGAAACTCTCCCGAGTTGCGCCATATATTGGTGACACACAGCAGACAGGTTGCGGACCGCGCGCTGCAGATTGTGGATGCGCATCCGCAATGGGAGAAGGAAGGACTGGTGGACCGTACATTCGTTGAAGAAGCGGCTATGCTGCATGACATAGGTATTATCTTTTGCAACGCGCCAAAGATATATTGCTACGGTCCCCACAAATATATCGAGCACGGATATCTGGGAGCAGAACTGCTGCGATCCGAAGGGTTCCCGAAACACGCGCTGGTGGCGGAAAGACATACCGGCACAGGCATCACCATCGAACAAATCGAGCGGGAGGAACTGCCTATTCCGGAACGCGATTATTGTCCGCAGAGCATAGAAGAGAAAGTGATCTGCTATGCCGATAAATTCTATTCAAAAAGCCACCTCGGCGAAGAAGTGGCTTTAGAGAAAATCAAATACAACATCTGGAAATACGGTCACGAGGGTTTTCTGCGCTGGCAAGCGCTGGAGAAACTATGCCAATAAACCATTGAGGTTAAAAATGCACACCTAAACCAACCTTGGCAAAAGCTTCGTAGCCGATATTCGTCTCCACAAATCCAAATACTCTCCAGCTTCCGAAAGCAACACCTATCGGCGTGATATTAAAAGCCGGCAACCAAGTAGCTTTCACCGGATGTGTATTGCCATCACTGTCCGTATAGCCCGGCAGGTATTTCACGTCGGAGATATATGTTCCCACTCCGGCATCGAGACCCGAATAAATCTGCACATGTTCGCGGTTAAAATAGGTAAACTGCGCACTCGCTACCAGCGATAAGGTATGCCCGAAAGTAACACCTTTTTTCACGGCTGAGGCGTCATCCTTCTTACCGGTCCACATATCATAATCCTCGCCTTCCCAGTTGAATTTTGCACCTACACGACACCAGGAGTTAACCTGGTAATGATACTGTAAACCGTAACTGCCATAATAATCGGTCTTGCGGGCATGACTTGCCGCCGGACCTATCCATGCAATAATCAGCTTAGAGAAGAAAACGCCACTGACGTAGCCGGCACTGATACTCAGCGAGTTACGCTGATTCTCCCAATGTGCCGTCTGCACCTCCTGTGCCATCAAAGAAGTGCTGCCTAATACGGCAGCCATCATCAAAACAAATATCTTTTTCATTTTTATCTGAATTTATGCGCGAATCCTATAGAAAGTAATTCACGGAACTGTATCTTGGCGTGTGTGTCGCCTTCCATGATTACGGAACTGTCATACCGCGGATGAAGCATCAGCCGCGCGGACATGAACCGGTTGATGATAAAATCGCAGTTCACCTCCAGATCCAGTTCTACATGATGGTAGTTGGTATAGAAGAAAAACTTTGACTCCAGCGCTACTTCTCGCACCGGCTTCCAGGTATATTCCACGCGGACGGACGAACCGATGTTATGCTGGGTGCGCTGTCCGGCCTCCAGACCGTATTCTGTCACTTTCACGCGCGCTGTATCCATGATATGAATCACCTTGTACGACAGAGGAGATACGGATATGGATAGACCTTTCACCGGCTTGTAGTCTATACCTACTGCAGCATTGAACCGGAACGGCGAGAAAGGACCGGATTTCAGCTCCTTCGAGTTGGATTTGTAGGTCGGCAACAGACGGGTCTCCATCTCCGCGGAAAGCGAAGTAAAGAGTTTCGGTACGATCCGCAGGTTTGCTTTGGAATAGAGCCGCAGCATGTCGTCCGTAGTATTTACTTTGTGCAGGCTGTCCGCTGAAATAGTAGAACCGCCGATGCGCCATTCTCCCGTGTTCTCCCATGTAAAACGCTCTGTAATATAACTGACCTGTCCTTTGGCGATACCTAATCCTGCAAAAGAGGACGATCCGCCTTGGTACCAGTTGGAAGTGACGTAGTTCTGCGTCACTTGGAGCATGACTGTGGCTTCCCGTCGCCATGGCGAACGCATCTTACGAATCGCTTCAAGCACATCGTTACGATCTTCCACCTCATCCTTAATCCATGATTTCTCAATTACGATCTCAGGCACCTTGGGTATCTTTTGCAATTCGAGCGCAGCATTGACCGTTTTGAGTGAATCCACTTCGGCGATCTCTCGCGCGATGGAATCCAGACGCATCAACTCCGCCAGCGACAGTGTATCTACCGTGTCTGCGGCATGAATCTGTTCGCTCTGCTGCGAAACCATATCCAGCAGAAGCGCGTCCATATCGGCTGTAGTCTGCTGATCGGACAGACGGAAGGTGTCTGTATATAATTGTTGCGCCGTCATGTTGATGGCGGCGCAAATCAATCCTAATATAACGATATTTCGATATTTCGACATTACGTAATTACGTTGTTACGAAAATCAAATCCCTGCAGCTCCTGCTCTTCCGTGACATTGTTTGTATTTCTTACCGCTTCCGCAGGGACACGGGTCATTCGGCCTCGGTTTCTTATCTACATGGATCGGCTCCGGGCGTTGCTGTTCACGCGTATCACGTCCAGCCGCTTGCGACATGCCGGATGCATGAGCGGCCTGAGCCACTGCATCTTTCTGCGTGCGATAGCGGCTATAGTCCATACGGCGTTGCTGCTGCGCCTGCTGTACTTTGTCCGGTTCCTGCACATGGATCTGACCTCTCAGCAGGATAGCTAAAGCACGGCGGTTGAGAGCGTCCAGCATCTGACGGAAGATATTGAACGACTCCAGTTTGTAGATCAACAGCGGGTCTTTCTGCTCGTAGGAGGCGTTCTGTACGCTCTGTTTCAGGTCGTCCAACTGGCGGAGATGTTCTTTCCACTCGTCGTCGATGACATAGAGCAGCATCCGTTTCTCGAACTCTTTCACAACCTCTTTGCTGTGCGTCTCGGCGGCGGCTTTGAGGTTGACGGCGATGTTATATACTTTCTTGCCGTCCGTGATAGGAATCAGAATATTCTCGTACATCTGACCCTTCGTCTCATAGACATATTGGATCTGCGGATCGGCAATCTGCATCAGTTTGTCCATACGGCGTTTGAAACTCTCCAAGGCAGCCTCTGCGATCTTCTCGCTCAGCTCATCGCGCTTGCCGCGGGAGAACTCCTCTTCGTCGAACGGCGGCTCGATGGCGAAAGTCTGCATCACGTCGTATTGCAAACCTTCATAGTCGCCCGCCTGACGGGCTTCGTTCAGGATGCTTTCAGCCGTCTCGTAAATCATGTTCGTGATATCTACGCCGATACGTTCACCCATCAGGGCGTGGCGGCGTTTGGCGTAAATCAGGTTACGCTGCTGGTTCATCACGTCGTCGTATTCGATCAGGCGTTTACGGATACCGAAGTTGTTCTCTTCCACTTTCTTCTGTGCCCGTTCAATGGAGTTGGAGATCATGTTGTGCTCGATCATCTCGCCTTCCTCGAATCCCATCCGGTCCATGACGGAAGCGATACGCTCCGAACCGAACATACGCATCAGGTCGTCTTCCAGCGATACATAGAACACGGAGCTACCCGGGTCTCCCTGACGTCCGGCACGACCGCGGAGCTGTCTGTCCACACGGCGGCTCTCATGCCGCTCCGTACCGATGATTGCCAGACCGCCGGCTTCTTTCACCTCCGGTGTCAGCTTGATATCTGTTCCACGACCTGCCATGTTGGTTGCTATCGTTACTACGCCTGCTCTACCCGCCTCGGCTACCACTTGCGCCTCTTGCTGGTGCAGTTTCGCGTTCAGGACATTATGCTTGATCTTGCGGATGTTAAGCATCTTGCTCAGCAACTCGGATATCTCGACGCTTGTTGTACCTACCAGCACCGGACGGCCTTGGTTCACCATGTTCACGATCTCGTCAATCACGGCGTTGTATTTCTCGCGTTTGGTGCGGTAGATACGGTCGTTCATGTCGATTCGCGCGATCGGTTTGTTGGTCGGGATAACAACAACATCCAGTTTGTAGATATTCCAGAACTCGCCTGCTTCCGTCTCTGCGGTACCGGTCATACCGGCAAGCTTGTGGTACATACGGAAATAGTTCTGAAGTGTGATGGTTGCGAATGTCTGGGTCGCGCCTTCCACTTTCACGTTCTCTTTGGCTTCTACCGCCTGGTGCAAACCGTCGGACCAGCGGCGGCCTTCCATGATACGGCCGGTCTGTTCGTCCACAATCTTCACCTCGCCGCCGTCGATGATGTAGTCTACATCTTTCTCGAACAGCGTATAGGCTTTCAGCAACTGGAGAACGGTATGCACGCGTTCGCTCTTGATGCTGTAGTTGGTCAGGATATCGTCTTTCTTCTGCTGAGCCTCTTCCTTCGTACATCGTCCTTCTTTACTTTGTTCCTCTACTTCCGCCATCTCGCTTCCTACATCCGGCAGGACGAAGAAATCCGGGTCGTCTGTTGTTCCTGTCAGAGCGTCGATTCCCTTGTCGGTCAGCTCGATAGACTTGTTCTTCTCGTCGATCACGAAATACAACTCGTCCGTTGCGATATGCATGTTCTTCTCGTTCTCCTGCAGATAGAACTCTTCGGTCTTCTGGAGACGCACTTTGATACCCGGTTCGGAGAGGAATTTGATCAACGCCTTGCTCTTCGGCATTCCTTTGAACGAACGGAAGAGAGCCAACTCGCCTGCTTCGCGTTCTTTCTCGTCTGCGGAACCCATCTTCGCTTTCGCCTCAGCCAGCAGTTTGGTTGTCAGCGTCGTCTGCTGGCGTACAAGAGCCGCCACACGGTCCTTGTATTCGTCGAACATCTGGTCCTCGCCGCGCGGCACAGGACCGCTGATGATCAACGGCGTACGGGCGTCATCGATCAACACGGAGTCCACCTCATCCACAATCGCGAAGTTATGACCGCGCTGTACCAGATCCAGCGGACTGATAGCCATGTTGTCACGCAGGTAGTCAAAACCGAACTCGTTGTTCGTTCCGAACGTGATGTCGCACGCATAAGCTTTGCGGCGCTCGTCGCTGTTCGGCTTGTAGCGGTCGATACAATCCACACTCAGACCCAGGAACTGGTACAACGGACCGTTCCATTCACAGTCACGTTTAGCCAGATAGTCGTTGACCGTCACTACGTGAACTCCTTCATGCGTCAGAGCGTTCAGGTAAACAGGCAGCGTGGCTACAAGGGTCTTACCTTCACCCGTTGCCATCTCCGCTATCTTGCCTTGGTGCAATACCACACCGCCGAAGAGCTGCACGTCGTAATGGATCATATCCCATGTGATTTCGTTTCCGCCTGCCATCCAGTGGTTGTGCCAGATTGCTTTGTCTCCGTCTATCTCTACGAAATCGTTGTTCGCCGCCAGGTCGCGGTCCATATCGCTTGCCGTCACTTCTACCGTCTCGTTTTGCGCAAAACGGCGTGCGGCGGACTTGACGATGGCAAAAGCCTCCGGAAGAATCTCGTTCAGCACACGCTCGTACTCTTCCTTGATCTCTTTTTCCAACTTGTCCACTTCGTTGTAAATCTTCTCGCGCTTCTCGATAGGCGTTCCTTCTATCGAAGCTTTCAGTTCGGCGATACGGTCCTTGCGGTCCTTCACTGCCGCCTGCAGCTTGTCCATCAGCACCCATGAATGTGCACGCAACTCATCGTTAGACAACGCATCTATCTCTTCGTACGATGCCTTGATCTGGTCCACTATCGGCTGAATGGCACGCATATCTTTCTGCGCCTTGTTGCCGAATAGTTTCGTAATAATCTCTACAAAATTCATATGTCGTTTTCTTATTTTCCTATATCAAATAACTTCTCGTTCTTCGAGTTGATGACCATCCACCGGCCTCTTCTCTTCACGGTGATCATATCCTCCGTCGGCGACGGGAAGACATGTTCGTAGAGGAAAGGCATGATGACTTTTCCCTCCGTGTCGAGCATTCCTCCTATCCGTTTTCTCCGCGGTTTTTGGTCATACGCCACATAGGCGTTGTGCGGCTCATAACAGTAGAGGGATGAGTACTCGCACGGGATGATCCATTTCATATGCTCGTCTATCACACCCTCTTTTTCGTTTTGCCGCACGATAAAGCGATTCGGACGGTCGGCATCTGACACTTTGTCGAATATCGCCGGGATGATCACATTCCCCTCCAGATCCTGCACGCCCCATTTCTCCGGGAGGAAGGAGACTTGAGGGCCTTGCTCCGCAAAGGTGACATATTTCTCGTTCAGATACCGTAGCGGCGAGTAGTCAAACATCGTCTCTACTCCTTTGATGAACTGCACTCTCGGAGCGTTATTCACCATCTGCCATGCGCGTGACTGCTTCTCCGCCGTGTACCATTCCGGCACGGGCACATACTGCAAAGTCCGTACGTCCAGAAACAGCCATTCTTTTTTCTCCCTGTCGTGGATGCGGATAAAATCGGGGTGGCGGGCAACACGCATCGCGAGGTTCCGCCATTTGACGTCCCACACGATCTCGCCGGACTGATCTATCAACCCCTGATGTTCGCCTTTCCCGTCCTTGGTTCGGAAGAAAGCTACTCCGCCGGAGAAGTAATAGATATAATTTACCTCCTTAATTATCTCGCGTATATTCATCTTTTACGTCGCTTATGCGCAATCGGGTGCAAAGGTACAACAAAAATTGCACATGTGCAAGTTTTTGAGCGGATTTTTTGAAAAAAGTAGAAGTTCTCTACTTCTTTTAGGGATATATTGCAGGCACTATGCTTGCATAAGGGGCGGCTATATAGCACTAAAAGAGAGGGCACAGCCCTTTTCAAAAATCCCGCTCATTCTTGCGTATGGTCTGCAGGACGCGACAGTACTTTCGAAGGGTCCCGCCCCATAGGGGAAGGGGTGAAGAACTCCGCTCGATCGAGCGTCCTGTGAACGGTCGTAGAATATTGTCGAAGATACTGCTTTGACATATGCAAATACAAAATGCATGCCACGGCTTTTTCTGCCATTTTGGCATATTTTATCCGTTTTCACTCGCCCTTTCCGCCCCTTCTTCAGCGGTTCTTTTATTTCTTGCGTTCCGAAAAAATGCCATTTTATTTGCATATTCCAAAAATTTGTTGTATCTTTGCACCCGAAATGAAGTCCGAATTGACCCTAAATAAGGCCCGCATAAGGGTAGCTTCGAGGGCGTCCTAGACTTTGTTTGACACATATACGACACAATCGACTGAAATACAGCACATTACGAGCCATGGCAATGCACTTGAAAACAAATGTAATAAACCGCTTGAAATGGGACGGATTTGAGTTTGTGTCACTTCCGGCGGGAAGTACGCCTCATAAACGGGGTGTACACTATTTCCATACATGCGCCTTTTTAACTGCCATAAGGGGCGCGGTGGACATGGTGAAAGAGGGGCGCAAGTGCCGGAAACGCATTGTGGTAAGACCATCCCGTTTCCGGGCAGGATTGCATGAGTTATATACGTTCCATTTCCCGAAACACTGGTCTGCGGCGTGTGTAGCGAACCGCGAGTTAATCAAAGAGGCGCAGCGGCAGGCGCATGCACTCGAACATGACCATTCCATAGAAGCACTCGAATGGCGCGTGCGTTTCTTCAAACACTACTATACGGTTTTCAAAGGCGGCGCCAAGCCTGAACCGGGCATGAAACCTTACTCGCGTTTCTACCAATATACTTACGTCTCTATCTACCGCCAATTGCAGGCGGAGCGCAAGAAAGCGCAGGAACCGGAACCCGTCTCTTTTGAACCCATAGAGCCGGAGCAACCCTTCCGCCTCAAAAAACATATCATAAACACAGGCATGCCTACCTTTTCAGACCTCTTAACCAAGCCGGGCAGAGACCGTTGGGACGCCGGTTTGCCACCGCCTATATAAAATTCTGCAAATTTATTTGCATATTTCAAATATTTTTAGTACCTTTGCACCCGAAATTGGATAATATGGCTTGTTGGTTATGCAAAAGAGTACAAAATACAAGTGGAACATAGGAATCGGGCTACTGGTTGCACTGGTGTATGTACTTATTCCGATAGATATATTGCCGGACGCAGCACCCGCTATCGGCTGGATTGACGATATCATCGCTATCCTGCTTGCTGTGGCAAACGCCCTTGCCCTCTTGTCCAAACTCCGCAAGGGGGGAAATGAAAGGTGAAAGGTGAAAAGTGAAAGGTGAAAGGTGAAAGATGAAAATTGATAATTTATGAAAAATATTGCATTTATCATCAATCCCGTCTCGGGAAGCAAAGAAACGCAGAACGCGAAGAAGAAACTGCCGAAGTTGATCATGCAGACTCTGGACAGCGAACAATGGCTGCCGAACATTGCCTTCACGGAATATGCCGGCCATGCCACGGAGATGGCTTATCAGTTTGCAAGAATGGGATTTGACGCCGTGGTAGCGGTAGGAGGAGACGGAACAGTCAACGAAGTGGCAAAGGGGATAGTGAAAGGTGAAAAGGGAAAGGTGAAAGGTGAAAGGAGCACGGCGTTGGGTATTATCCCAATGGGAAGCGGAAACGGTTTCGCCCGCCATCTGGACATCCCTGTCCGCCCGCAGAAAGCGATAGAGATGCTGAACCACTCGGAGCCGATCTGGGTGGACTACGGTACAGCTAACGGACGTTTGTTCATCAGCACCTGTGGCACGGGTTTTGATGCACTTATTGCGGACCATTTCGCAGGAAGCAACAGACGCGGTTTTTCCGCTTACCTGCAAAACATCCTGCATGACGTGTTCAACTACACGCCGCAGACCTATCACCTCATCGGCGACGGGCTGGATGTCACCCATAAAGCGTTCCTCATCACTTTTGCGAATGCCAACCAATGGGGTTACGAGGCGCTGATCGCACCCAAAGCCAGCGTGCAGGACGGAAAAATGGATATCATGCTGATGTCGAGCCATGCAATATTAGGCAGTGCATCTCTCGCCCTGCGGCTCTTTGCAGGAAGTATTGACGACAGCCATTTTATGAACACGATACGGGCAAAAGAAGTGACGCTCGAACGCGAAACGGCTGCGCCCTTCCATATAGATGGAGACCCGGTGGAAATGGAGAAAGACATCCATATCAAAATCATTGAAGACGGACTGCGCGTTCTCGTAGAGAAACGGTTTTGAGTCATAAGGTGAAAGGTGAAAAGTGAAAGGTGAAAGGTGAAAGGAGAATTATGAAACTGAAAATAATCAATAAAAGCAGTAATCCGCTGCCGAAATACGAAAGCGCACAGGCTGCAGGAATGGACATCCGTTGTAACATCAGCGAACCTGTCACACTGGCGCCCATGGAGCGCCGGCTCATTCCTACGGGGCTTTTTATCGAACTGCCGGCAGGCTTTGAAGCGCAGATCCGTCCGAGAAGCGGACTGGCTCTCAAACGCGGTCTGACCGTACTGAACACACCGGGCACTATTGATGCCGACTACCGGGGAGAAATAGGTGTGATCCTCATTAACCTGAGCGGAGAGGCACAGACCATCGAACCGGGAGAACGTATCTGCCAGATGGTTATTGCCAGACACGAGACACCAGAAGTGGTAGAAGTGACCGAACTGACCGACACGGAACGCGGAGCCGGAGGATTCGGACACTCAGGGAGAAAGTAAGCCCCACCCGACCTCCCCATAGAGGGGAGGAGATAAAAACAGAAATGAGGAAGATATATATAACCATATTAGTCATATTGCTATCCCTCCCCTTCCATGGGGGAGGCAAGGTGGGGGCGTCCGTGGAGCAGCTGCAGCAGTTCACGTACTATTGGTACGCTGCGCGGCAGGCGATAGAGGAAGAACGGTACGCGGACGCATACGCCTTGCTGCAGTTCTGCAATGCCATCAAACCGGATGACCCGCAGACGCTGACTTTTATGGGTGTGCTATATCAGGGTATAGGAGACGAGATACGGGCTAATGATGCGTTCAAGAGAGCATACGAACTGGCGCCGGATGATTGCTGGCAACGCTATCTGGAGCCGCTCAAACAGCAATACATCGAGCAGAAAGAATGGAAAAAAGCGCTGAAGACGCAGGACGAGATTGATAAACGTCAGGGTAAATACGATGCCTACAGCGCACTCACCCGTTACCGCGTGTATGCGATGTGGGGAAAACCGAAAAAGGCCGTTGCGGCAATAGACAGCTATCTTGAGATAGAGCCTACAGACGTCCGTTTTCTGCTCTTTAAACTGGACCTCATGGAACGCATGCATGCACGTCCGAAAGAGCTGTATGCGCTCTATGACCGGATTTTGGAAATCACACCCTATAACCTTATGGTGCTGAACAACTACGCATGGCTGCTTGCAATCAGTAACGGGGATCTGGTCAAAGCGGAACGGATGAGCCAGATTACCATCAAAGAAGAACCATATAACCCTACCTATCTTGATACCTACGGGTGGATCATGTATCTGAAAGGGCAGAACGAACTGGCGGCATTCTATCTCGACAGAGCCTTGCAGAATGCCACAGATAGCAACCGGAAAGTCATTCAGGAGCACCTGATTAAGGTGAAAGGTGAAAAGTGAAAGGTGAAAGGTGAAAAGTGAAAGGTGAAAGATGAAAATTGAAAGAATAATAATCATGCTGATAGCAGCCGTTGTTCTGGCGGGCTGCGGGGCGAAGAAACAGGCTGTCAGCGATCAGCCGTCAGAAGTCAGCCAGGAACCGGAAGAACCGGCTTGGCACACTTGTCTCATTCAGGGGGCAAGAGCGGTTGTATATACCGAGACCGATAAGATCTCTGCCGCTGTTACGATGCAGACCGTGCGCGACTCGATGATTGTGATTACGGTCATGCCTATGTTGGGAATCGAGATGGCGCGGCTTGAAGCAACGCCGATGGAGTTGACCGCTATCGATAAGATCCATGGACAATACGCCGAACTGACGTACGCCGAACTGAACCGCAAACTGACGCCGAGTCTGAACTGGGATGTCCTGCAACAGATCAGTACAGGCGAACTGCCGTTGGGAGAACAAAAAGCACGGATGATGTACTCCTTTGGAGATCATACAATCGAGATTGTCATTGACTATACGCCGCGCAGACTCGATGTGCCCGTTAGGATAGGAAATATCAACAAGAACAGATATACAAAAGTAGATGTATCGAGATTCCTTTAATACAAAAAGACTCTTCGTCCTCTCTCTTATACTATGCTTCCTGTTGCCGGCCTTCAGCGAGAGCGTGAAGGATCTGCAGAAGAAACAGAAAAAGCTGCAACATGAGATTGAGCAGACCAACAAAATGCTCAAGCAGACCAAGACGGACGAGAAAGCCACGCTGAACAAGTTGCAGTTGCTGGGTCAGAATATCCAAAACCAAAAGAAACTGATTCACACGCTGGATAACGAGATCACCGCTTTGAACCGCGAGATGAACTCGCTGAACAACACGCGCGACTCGCTTCAGCATGTTCTGGACGGCTATAAGGCGGATTATGCACAAATGGTACGCCAGAGCCATTACGCACGCATCCAGCAATCGCCGCTCTTGTTCCTACTGAGCAGCGACAGTTTTCAGCAACTGGCGCGGAGAGCACGTTATTTGCAGGAGTTCGCACGTTTCCGGCAGCAGCAAGTAAAACGGATCGAACACACGCAAGCCGAGATAGACACCCAGAACGAACTGCTCCGCGAGAACAAGAACAACAAACAGTCAGCCCTCTCTACACGCAAACGCGAGCAGGAGAACCTCAAACGCGATGAACGCAAGCAGCAGAATATGCTCTCGCAACTGAAGAACAAGGAGAAGAACTTGACCAAACAGATCCAGCAGAAGCAAAAGAAAGTAAACGAACTCAATAAGAAAATTGACGACATGGTCCGCAAAGAGGCGGAGAAAGCCTCCAAGACCACGCTGACCAAAGAGCAGCAACTGATCGCCGGTGGCTTCGAAGCCAACAAGGGCCGTCTGCCCTGGCCCGTGGAGAAAGGAATGATAAGCGGACATTTCGGCAAACAGCAGCACCCTGTTTATACCCAGGTGACGATGGATAACAAAGGTATCTACCTCCAGACCGTTGCCGGAACAAAAGCACGGGCTGTGTACAAAGGAGAAGTGACAAGCTGTTTCATGGTAGCCAACACCTATGCTGTGATCATTCAGCATGGTAATTACCGCACCGTCTATTCAAACCTATCGAAACTGAATGTGAAACAAGGGGACAAAGTAGAGCCCAAACAAACTATTGGAACTATCTTCACGGATCCCGACCAAGACCAGAAAACAGAATTATATTTCCAAATATACAAAGATAAAAATATTCTAAATCCCGAATTATGGATCGCAAAATAGACTGCTTCGCTAAAAGACAAAAGACCGCTTCGCTCAAAGCGCAAAGAGTAAAGACCAAATGGAGCCGGCTAATCCTGTTAGTCCTTATTCCTTGCTCCCTATTCCTTACTCCTTCCTGCAAGACCAACAACTGGACGGAATGGAAAATGCAGAACGAGGTATGGCTGGAGAACAACAAGACACAGCCGGGTGTAAAGGTTTCTTCTACGGGACTGCAGTACCGCGTTATAGCAGACCCGACGCCTCAGGACGCCAGACCGAATACTACCAGTACCGTTGTTTGCGACTATACCGTCAAACTGATCAACGGCTATCAGGTGGACGCCGGCAATAATGTAGCGCTCAATCTCGCTAACACCATTCCCGGATTTGCTGAGGGCTGCCGTAAGATTCATAACAACGGCGACATAGAGCTTTTCATTCCTGCTTATCTGGGGTATGACTATGCAAAACACCAGCAGAACGAATACAACAAAGCCGAAGGCTACGGCACCGAAGGCACACAAGGTTATATTCCGCCATACTCTGCTCTTATCTATACGATCCATCTATGCGGCGTCTCTCAGGAATAATATTGGCGCTTGCGCTGGCCTTGGTCGCTTGTGAGGAAACAACTTTTCAAAGTAGTGTCCCCGCTTACCCTGTTCGGATCGTTATTGACACCAAAGTAGGTGCTTTTGTACATTTTCAGCCTACTTCTTTCGGCTCGCATATCGTAGTGAACAAAGAGGGTTATTTCATGGATGGCAAGTATATTATTCCTACCGGCGTCACGGATGCATGGGGATATGGAGGCGTAGTAGTGTATGTCAGTTCGAACGGGTTTGACGCGTACGATCTGGCGTGTCCTTATTGCGCCTCGCGCGGCAGTTGCCATACCTGCAGCGTGGATGGCGCGCATGCCGTTTGCCCTGTTTGCGGCGAAGAATATGACTTGCTATCGGGCGTAGCCGTACCTACAAAAGGTATCGCGCATGAAGCGCTCAGACGGTTGAATATTATCAATTCAGACGGACGACTGACCATCACACAACGATGATAACAGAAAAAGATCTTATATCCATAGGAGTGCTCAAACGCAACCATGACGACGACCTGCCGCCGTTTATCTTTGTCAGAAGAGACGGACTGTTCGTACCGTTCAGGTCCGAAGACATAGCAGAACTACGCGGAGAAGAAGCCTTTGTGCTGCGGTCTGACATAGCGGAAGAAGCGGACGGACTGATGACCTGGCAGGACCTTGTGGGATATACGATTGAGGACGACGAAGCAGGGTCCATCGGTACGATTGACGAAATAGACGAGAGTACGATTAACACCCTTGCCACGCTGCAGAACGGACGGATGGTACCGCTGCATGAAGATTTTATTATTGAAATAGACGAAGAGGCACACGTGCTTCGCGTTCATTTCCCCTTTGTGTTATGAGCAACAAACTGACAGCCGCCGAAATGGGGCGCATGAATATAGACCAGTACCGCCAAGCCGATAAATTGCCGCTGGTGGTCATTTTGGATAATGTCCGCAGCCAGCATAATGTCGGCGCCGTGTTCCGCACCGCAGACGCTATGCGCATAGAGCGGGTCATCCTTTGCGGGATATGCTGCTGCCCTCCGAACCAGGAGATTCACAAGACCGCTCTCGGTGCTGAAGAGAGTGTCGAATGGCTCTATTTTAAGGACACCAAAGAGGCAGTGAAGGCGCTGCAGGCAGAGGGTTATACCGTTTACGCCGTAGAACAGGCGCATAACTCCATAACCCTCGAAGAAGCGGCAGGGAAAGTACAGAGGGACAATGTACCATGTACAAAGGTAGCCATCGTTTTAGGTCACGAGGTCTTCGGTGTACAACAGGAAGTAGTGGATCTCTGCACCCAATGCATAGAGATACCCCAATACGGGACAAAGCACTCGATGAACGTGTCAGTCACAGCAGGGATTGCGATGTACCGGCTTTCAGAGGCGATGAGAGAATTGAGAATTGAGAATTGAGAATTACGGATTATCCTCTTCAAATATTATCCCCTGCCAGGGACAAGACGGTAGCCCGGGCGGCTATTCAGGCAGGTGCCGATGCAATCTATATCGGTGCTCCGGCTTTCGGTGCACGCCAAGCGGCAGGCAACAGTATAGAAGATTTAGCCGAAGTGGTTCAGTACGCGCATACTTATGGCGTGCAGGTACTGGTGACGGTCAACACGCTGCTGCATGACGACGAATATCCCGAGGCGGTCAAAATGATACATGCGTTATACGGAATCGGTGTGGACGCCCTGATCATTCAGGACCTGCATCTGTTGGATTTGGATCTCCCTCCTATCCGTCTGCATGCTTCTACCCAGTGCGACAACAGAACACCCGAACAGGTCGCGCACCTGCGCGATTTGGGCTTCAAGCGGGTTGTGCTGGCGCGCGAATTAGGTATAGACGAGATCCGCGCCATCCATGAAGCAGTGCCGGACATCGAACTGGAAGCATTCGTCCATGGCGCTTTGTGCGTCAGTTATTCGGGGCGGTGCTATATATCCGAAGTGCTCGCGGGACGAAGTGCCAACAGAGGAGCTTGCGCCCAGTTCTGCCGGATGGCATACGACGTGCTGGATGGTTCAATGAACGAAGTATCGGACGACCAAGGAATGCCTATTCACCAGCGGTATGTGCTCTCTCTGCAGGACATGGACCGATCGGCATACCTGCAAGAACTCATTGACGCCGGAGTGACGACCTTCAAGATAGAAGGACGGCTCAAAGATGCGGATTACGTGACAAATATCACTGCCTACTACAGGGAGAAATTAGACCGCTTCGCTCAAAGTAGAAAGACCGCTGACGCTCAAAGTAGAAAGCCGCATGGTTCTTTGAGTGAGGGCAACGAACAGTCTTTCGACTTTCGACTTTCATCTAATGTTTTTACCCGTTCTTTTGCCCCTAATCCGGAGAAGACTTTCCACCGCGGAGGAACGGACTATTTTCTGCATGGCAGGACAAGACCGATAGCAAACTGGAACACACCTAAATCCACCGGCGAATATATAGGAGAAGTAATAGAGGTACGAGGCAACACCCTGCGTGTGAAACTCAAAGACGGGGTGACACTCCATAACGGAGACGGACTGACAATCGGTTCGGAAGGCTGTTCCGTCAACGGCGTAGAAGGCAATATTATTAAGATTAACAAGAACCTCTCCCCTGCCCTCACCCCAAGAGAGGGAGCGCTGTACCGCAATCTGGACGTCGAGTTCGTGCGCTCGTTGCATGCTGAGCGGCGCATTCCTGTAGAGGTGATTTTCAAAGAGACGGAGAACGGATTTGAGATCCTTTATAAAGCCATTTCTTCCAGAAAGGTATGGAGAGGCACTTTTGATTTCCCGCACGAAGCGGCAAAGAACGAAACGAAGGCTATAGAGAATATCCGAGTGCAACTCTCCAAACTGGGTGACACACCTTATATCGCGCAAAGCGTGCAAATAGAGAGCAAGCCCTATTTTATACCCATCAGTGTTCTAAATCTGTGGCGCAGAGAAACAATCAACGAATAAATGGAAAATGACAAAATGGGACATAGCTTAATGACTTGCAAATACTGCCTGCTCTTTGAGTTAGGCCATTGCCGCAAGCTCAATCCTTATCCGAAAGATAAGGAGCCGCGTTTCCTGCGCCTGCGTACCGGTAAGGTACTGGCGCTCCATTTCGATTGCAAGAACTGCCAAATGTTGATAGACGAATGTTAGCTTTTATTTTATCCTTAGTATTGCATGTTTCTGCGGGCGA